>Ga0070706_100001166_pt1 | contig 28292 bp, 28 predicted proteins | sample KBSK5501metaG_FD_65476 | JGI IMG/M metagenome (GOLD analysis project Ga0070706, IMG submission 65476) | Corn, switchgrass and miscanthus rhizosphere microbial communities from Kellogg Biological Station, Michigan, USA - KBS K5-50-1 metaG | ecosystem: Host-associated > Plants > Roots >... | reverse complement strand
GGCACGGGCCCGCCGAACGGCGGAGGTGCGCCAGGCCACGTCGCGGGAACGCCGGCATATATGGCGCCGGAGCAGCTTCGAGGGGAAACGCTGGACGCGCGGGCGGACCAATACAGCTATTGCGTAGCATTGTACGAGGCGCTCACCCGCGAGCACCCCGCGGAGGGAACCACCTTCGCCACGTTGGCTTCTCAGCTCGAGGAGGAACATAAAAACAACGAAATTATCCAGGTACCGAAAGGCGCCGGCGTGCCCCGGTGGGTGCTGCGCTCCGTTCTTCGAGGTTTGAGCGTCGAGCGCGCCGAGCGCTTCGAGGATATGGGCGGGCTGCTCAAAGCGTTGGAGGAGCCGCGCAGCCCCTGGAAGCGAATCGTCGCGGGGCTGGCGATTGCCGCGGTGGTACTAAGCTCGATCGTGGGTTACCGCGTTACCGTCCACCGGCAAAGTCTCTTATGCCGGGGTGCGGCGGATAAGCTCGCTGGCATTTGGGACCCGGGGAGGGAGGAGGCCATTCATAAGGCTTTCCTGTCGACAGCCAAACCCTACGCGCCCGATGCATTCAAAGGCATCAAGCGGGGGCTAGATGCGCAATCGCAGGCGTGGGTGGCGATGCACACCGAGGCGTGTCAAGCGACACACCTGCGCGGGGAGCAGTCAGAGATGCTACTCGACTTGCGGATGGGATGTCTTCGGAGCCGGCTGGAGGAGATGCGAGCGTTGACGGACCTTTTTGCCAAAGCAGACGGTCAAGTGGTGGAGAAGGCGGTGGAGGCCACCTCTTCGATGGCGTCCATTCGCGGTTGTGCCGATGGGCCAAGCCTCGCGCTGCGGCAGAAGGTCCCTGAGAATCCGGGCACGCGTGCGGCCGTGGAAAAGCTTAGGAGTACCCTTGCGCAAACCCAGGCCCTGCTGGACACCGGGAAGTATCGCGAGGGATTGTCACTGGCCCGGCGCTTGGCCGTACAGGCACGCGACACTGGGTACGGCCCGTTCGAAGCAGAAGCATTGTTGTTACTTGGCAAGCTGCTAATGCAAAGCGGAGACTACAATTCATCCGTGCAAGCTTTTCAAGAGTGTGCTCTGGCGGCCGAGGGAGGCCGGTATGACGAGGTGAGGGCAGAGGCGTGGATGAGCATGGTCTACATTTTAGGCTATCGCCTCGCGCGTTTCGATGAAGCACAACAGTGGGCGCGCCAGGCTTCGGCCGTTCTTCAACGCCTCGACAATCCGCTTGAACTCAACGCTCGTCTTGAATCTTCGACTGGAATGCTTCTTCTCAAGCAAGGCAAACACATGGAAGCTGCCACGCATCTGAAGCGCTCGCTCGAGCTGTGGGAGAAAGCGAAGGGTCCGGAGGATTTGGCGATTGCCGGGGAATTGGACAGGCTCGGCATAGCGGCCAGGGACCTGGGGGAGTTCGACGAGGCACTCTCATACCATCAACGTGCGCTGGCCATCTCAGAAAGGAACCGTGGTCCGGACCACCCGTTGGTCGCTCAGTCGCTGAACAACATCGGGAATATCTTCAGGCGGCAAGGAAAGTTTGAGGCGGCTCTGCGTGCTCACCGACGAGCTCTGGAAATCAAGGAGAAGGCGATTGGACCGAACAGCCCTGTGGTGGCAACGTCCCTCGGAAACATCGGTGTGGTTCTAAGAGAGCAAGGACAGTATCAAGAAGCCCTGCCATATGAGGAGCGCGCGCTCGCCATTGACGAGAGTGTATTTGGACCCGAAAGTATCCAGGTCGCACAGAGACTCGACAATTTGGCCAATCTCTCTGGCGACATGGGCAATCTCGAAGCATCACTGCGATATCAGCGCCGTACCTTGGCTATCCGAGAAAAAATCTTGGGCCCTGAGCACGTCGATGTCGCGGGCAGCTGCAACAACTTGGGCGCGACCTTGTACAGTGCCGGCGATTTCAAATCTGCTCTCGCTTATCTTCACCGCGCTCTGAACCTCCGCGAAAAACTGGTTGGACCAGAGCATCCCGATCTTGCCTCCACACTGTACAATCTTGGTCTCGTCTACAATGATACCGGAAGCCCAACTCTAGGGCTGCGGTTTCACCAACGAGCACTGTCAATTCGAGACAAAAAGCTCGGACCGGATCATCCGTCGGTCGCCCTCACCCTCACGGCAATCGCACGCTCCTTGATACTTGCTGGCAAAGCGGTTGATGCTCTGCCACATCTCGAACGTGCGTCGGCGATCCAGGCGAGCAATCCCAATCCGGTACTTGTTGCTTACACCCAGTACGTATTCGCCACGGCTCTATGGGATGCTGGCAAAGATCGTAAGAAGGCTGTCGAGCTGGGCCGACAGGCGTACGCGGCGTATCTGAAGTCCGGCGCGCACCAAAGGGAACTCCGCAAGCTCAAGACGTGGCTCTTGCCGAAGCTGAGAGGGTCCGGCGAGGCGCTTCCCCCCGACACCTGATCGATTCTTGCGCGATGCCCTCGCACCGCGGAGGATGTTTCGGCAGGGACCTGGAAGCCAGGCTGTCTCTGAGATAAAAGGCAGGCAAACTCGTTGCCGGGAGCTTTCAGCGAGACGGTTTGTGAGCAGCGGCAGGGGACATACCAGCGATGGCTATACGCCGGACGCCTCCACGCTGGAAGAAGCCAGCCTCGGCAGAGATGCGTCGTCGCAGGGCGTTGGGACGGCATTTGCGCTGGTGCTGGCCTGGGGCAGAGCAGCTTCGAACCGAATCGGCGAATCGCTGCTGGTTCGGACAGATGCCGAAGCGAATCGCGTCTTCGTTTTTGGCAGAGGTATCTCCGACGAAGGCAATGGTGAACGATTGCATTTGGTCCGCCAGCGCCCTGGCCAATTTCAGAGGACGGGACCGATTGCCAATCCGTGGATCTCGCGCAGGCAGCTGCTGGTGAACGTCGAACCGGGCGAGGGGCTTCGCGTCGAGAACGTGGGTCGCTGTGAAATGCGCGTGCGAGGAACCGCTGGGAAAAATTCACTGGTCCGGCCGGGAGACACGCTCTCACTGCACAATCAGCTGCTGTTTTATTGTGCCGAATGGCCGATGCCGTCGCGGGCGGGAGCGGCTTACCCGTCAGATCGCTTGCCAACATTCGGCGATCCTGATCCAGACGGAATCGTGGGCGAAAGCCCATCCGTCTGGTGGTTGCGAGATCAGATAGCGTTCGCCGCCACCCGATCCGGGCACGTTTTGCTTCTGGGAGGGAGTGGGACAGGCAAGGAGCTCGTGGCGAGCGCTATTCACAACATGTCTCCGCGCCGCGGCGAACAGCTGATCGCTCGCAACGCGGCCACTTTCCCCGAAGGGCTCATCGACGCAGAGCTCTTTGGCAATCTCAAGGATTATCCAAACCCTGGCACACCCGCGCGCTCTGGATTGATCGGAGCCGCAGACGGCTCAACCCTGTTCCTCGACGAGATCGGTGAGCTTCCGGTCGAGTTGCAAGCACATCTGCTCCGCGTTCTCGACGCGAAGGGCCAATACCACAGGCTGGGCGAGGTCGTCTCGCGAAACAGCGACTTACGGTTGATTGCGGCGACCAACCGTCCTTTGGATCAGCTCAAGCTGGATCTGGTGGCGCGCTTTAAGTTGCAGATCAAGCTGCCTGATTTGAACGAGCACCGCGAGGACATCCCGTTGTTGGCGCGTCATCTCTTGCGCCGGGGAGCAGCTGAGGAACGAGATATTGGGAGATTCTTTGAGGGTTCCGATGCTAAGTCGGGTGAGCCTCGAATGAGCTTGGAGCTGGTGCAAGCGCTCGTTCAACACCAATACACAAACAACGTCCGAGAATTGGAAAGTCTTCTCTGGAAGTCGGTGGCCGCGAGCAAAGGAGAGCAGCTGCGGCTGGCCGGCGAGCTTCGCGATGCGTTGAGGCTCGCTGCATCGCCCTCCGGCGGCGAGCCCCCCGCCGGCGTAATTCCAACCCGCGATCAGGTTGCCGAAACCCTCCGCCGCAATCAGGGCGTGCGGGAGCGCGCTTGGCGGGAGCTGGGTCTGAAGAATCGACACGTGCTCAATCGTTTGATCAAGAGGTTCGGACTCTAGCCCTGCAGGTAAGTCCCGCAGTGCGCGCGAGCGCGCGAACGAGCGCGCGCGAGCATGCTGCTGCTGGAAATTCGTCCAAGGAAATTTAGCTCCCTCAGCTCAAACAGATGCTGGCCCAGAATCTGCTTTGTGTATTCCCTGCACAATGGGCCCGAGTGGGCGGCGGGATCGGCTCGCCGTGAGGGCTCCGCAACCAGGAGGCAGAGATGAGACGTCTTTTTTTGGGATTAATCCTGTTCTCGTCCAAGATGGCACTGGCGGACTGCGGCCCTTGCGACGTTGACCCAATGCCGGAATGTTGTGACCCATGCGCCAGGGTCGATACCCCATGCGGCTTATGTGGCTGGAACGTCTGCGTCGGTCGTCCCCCGCACCAGCACCTTGAATGCGTGGAGAGCCCTCACCCGCCCTTCCGGCCGGCCAATTACTGGTTTCACATCGGCCAAGTGCGCGTGGAGACCGCACGCAGTCGGTTTAACGATACTGTCTGGGGGGCTTTGAAGGTCCAGACGGGCGGCTCAAACCTCTACGATGCGCGCAGGATGGGCGATTTCGGTTCGGGCGAGACGTTTTCCGGAGGCATTACCCTCGGACCCGTGTGGATCTCCGATCCGAATCAGATTGTCCAATTCTCCACCGCGTTCTTGAACGACAGCGGCAGTGCTTCGGAAGTCCTTCCCAAGCTGAACACTTCGGTCGCTCACATTCAGCAGCGGCTGGACGAGGATGACCCGATCCTTCAATGCGATAGCGATATATGCCAGCTCGACCCTAGCCTCATCGGTTGGATCTTCAATGTACTTGTTGATGTATACCAGTTTGTCTTCCCGGATTGTGACGGTCCGGTGGCGATGGGAGGCCAATCGGTGACTGCCAGAACAATCTGGGACCGCTCCACTTGCGAGGGTAACCGATGGGCATTTCAGTACACTGCACCGGGGACGGACTCGCCTCCAGGGTGCGGCAGTAACTCGCGCTATGTTGTCACCGTCGTTGCTACGCACGACTAAAGACGGCTTTCAAAATGAAACATATTTTATTCTTGCTAACCTGTTGTCTATGCTTCGTCACGCCTCTTCGTGCCCGGGCCGATTGTCCTGAAGGGGGCTGTCCTGGTGACCCTTGCGAGGGCGAAGGCGATCCTTGCACCTTGGACCCGTGCGGCAATCCAGGTACGTGGGTGTGTCGGGGCCCTGGATCGCACCGTCATCTGGTATGCGACGCGCCGCCATGCCCGTGCGTCCCGACAACGAGCTGCGCTGCCCAAGGGCGAAACTGCGACACGATTTGGAATGGCTGCGCCACGGTGAGCTGCGGCACGTGCACTGCTCCCCTAACCTGCGGCGGAGGCGGAGCGGCAGGCCAATGCGGCGTTCCGCCAATTTCACGTACCGCCTATGCAGGCACTCAGGTAGCCGGTCGGTGCGGCGTCATATTCGGGCGTTGGGATGCGCCTCGGGGCGCGCTCGTCTTGACTGACAGCCACAATAACCCAGTCAAGGCGATTGTCGGTGCAGTGGGCGAGCAATACACGCACGAGTTCGTCGTGGAGAGCCCGGACTACGCCAGTCACTCCTCACGCCCCGAGCCCCGCGAGGTCGACAATTGTACACGCCCGTTGGACCAAGGGGACCTCGAGGCCGGTAACCCAGGAATGACTCGGAGGCTGAACATGGGAGCCGTCTACGCGCAGATTTACGGCAGTGGCGATCCGACGGTAGATCCTCCGTTTGGAGAATGGTACGGCAATGAACGCGTAATTTGGTTGTTAGGAGACGTCAACCGAGCCAATGCCATCGCGAACGGCGTTGAAGCTGCAGGCACCATCGACCGTTCATTTAATGTTGTTTTTTTTGGCGACGAATCAGGTTATTTCGCACACAGTCCATACTGCGAATATACTCCCTTCGATCCGATCGATGGGCGTCCCGCCCAATCGTCCTGTGTTTTCCCGGTTGACGCACTCAGCCGAAACGGCCAAAGCTCTCCTTATGTGCTGTACCAATTTACAAACATCGAAGGGACTCACTTAGGACCGACCGGGAGCTCAAGGCGAAACGGTTCAATGAGTGCCAGTTATTGTGCCTACGCTTATGCTTTGGGCGGTCCGCCGATGAGTCCATTCCCGTACGGACACGATGAGTCGGCAAACGCGGCCTACGAGCTGGAAAGCGCATCCTATCGGCTGTGCAGGCAAAAGCTTGGCAGCCTGGGGATTGTGGTATGGGCGTACTGCGGTTTCGTCGGAGAAGACACCCTGTGCAGCCGCGCGTCGAACATGGTTACAAACTGCATGGCCAACGACAATTGCTCCGACAACTCTCATACATGGCAACAGACTGTAGCGGCTGACGACTTTGCGGCTTGGACCATCAGCCCGGACAGGCTAGGAGGCAAAACTCGGTTTGCGGACGAAGTGCGTGCTGGCAATCCGCCCACCACGTGGGCGGCAGATACCACGCAACATTGGGTTCGATGGAACGCTGGAGGGGCCGTCTTTGGCTGCTGGCACTAGCAAGGCGAGCGCTCGCTTAAGAGTCGTTGCTGTCTTCTTGGCCGCGGCAATTCTTGTCCTCCTCGCGTTCTTGTTCCTGCGAGCAGACAAAACGGCAACTGAAGCCGGCATCGCGGCGCCCTCTCAAGCCGCTCTGCATCAAGCTGCACCCAGAGCTGTGAAGCTTGCTGCACCGGCACCAGCCCCCTCGATCAACTCGCGCCGCCCAAGCGAACCCATTGCTCCAATCATCGACGAAATCATTGTGGAGAAACCCGAGGTTTGCGAAGGAGAGGAGAACCTGATCACCGTCAAGGCGCACACCGTAGACGGGACCGATCCATACCTGCATGCCGGCATCGGCGGTGGACGAGGCATGAGCGTGCCGTTGAAAACCTATCTCCGTGTTGGCCAGCCGATGCGAAACGTCATCTCCGTGTTTGGTAAGAACAACATCGCCACCGTGGTGGACGTTCCTCCATACGTCGTCAAGCCGTGCAAGCCCGAACGGGTCGTCAATGTCCTCTACCGAGGCCTGTCCAACCGGATTGACGAATTCGAGTTCTTCGCCAAAGTCAGCGAAAGTGACAAAGGCAACAAGCCATTCAATCCACGCCGGTACCTTTGGGACTTCGGAGATGGCAAGACAGAAGAAACAATCTCAGCATTTACCAGCCACGCGTATCGGCACGACGAGCCGCAGAAGGGACTGTACACGATGCGGCTCGTCAAGGTGGAAGTTTTTGGCGAAGGTGAAGACTCAGTGATTGGGCGTACCTCCCTGCAACTCTTCAACGAGGCTTACGAGCACCTGAAGAAATTCGATGTCATTGCGTTGATGTCGCAGGGCACGCCCCGCTTCCCAACCCTCGACAAGGACGGATGGGTGCGACAGAAGTTTGAAGTCTGGCATTATTACGACCAACCGGTTGAAATCCAAAAGTTAGTCGTAATCCGCCAAGACACGAGCGGTCGTCGCACAGCCGAAACCGAGGCGGACCTTGCCACGACACTCAACGAAACGGAAATTCCGGTCGCGAAGTCAATCGACGTGGAATTGACGCTTGACACTAAAAGGCACTCGGACGTCGTCGCTCTCGTCTACCGACTTGAAGGTACTTCCGCCGATGGCAAAAGAGCAGTCGGAGAGATTTCGGTCATGGTACCCCCTCCCAAGCCAACGGCCCAGAATAGCCAGCCAGTTGGCGATCCGAGAATGGTCGCGAAAATTCAAAAAGCCGTACAGATTCTTCGTCAGGACACAGTAAGCCAAGAGGAAATCTGGCGGCTCGAACGCGAGGGGAAACTGCGGTGAATAAAATTCCCGTTTTTGTTTCGGCATCATGCACGGCTCTTGGGAGCGATGAGGCTCCCAGTGTGTTGCACGGACCTTCAGTATGAGGCGGGAGGCTGCAGCGACCCTTGATCCGTGTAGAGTGGTGCCCCTGATTTAGGTCCGCAGAGTCGGCGGGCCACCTCATGCCTGCCGACAGGCGTGTCATATGCGCCGGCCCCTCGCGCGACTCATGGGCCCAATCACAAAGGAGCGGCACATGGGTCGAAGACTGTTGTGGGTAGTCCTCCTCGCTGGCTGCGGAGGGTCTCGTTCTGCCGAGCAGGAATTTCTGGCTGCCTTGCCGAAGCAAGAGCAGGTTGAGGTCGCTTTTCCCAATGGCTCGGTCCGCGGCGCGAAGGCGGGCCTGCGGTCGGATGCGTTGGTCGGTCAAACAGCGGAATTCTACGCGGCGACCCGGCTCACCAGCGAGCACCTGAACGCAATGGTGGGCTCGGTGCTCGACACCCTGGGAAGGATTACTCAGACGCCGCCCACCGTCATCGAAAGGAACAGAGCCGTGTGGGGGCCATTCACGCCGGTGCTATCTCCTGTCAATTATCGATTGACGATCGAACGCGCCGGCCCCGCCCAGTTCGTGTATCACCTCGACGGGCGGCCCAAGAGCGATACGTCCGAAGAAGCATTTGATGCGGTGCTCACGGGAGGTGCGTCGCCGGAGCGCCGAACCGGAACCTTTGCCATCAATCTCAATCGGCTCCATGTACTGGATCCGGTAGGCACGCCACAAACAGGGGCCATCGCGTTCGCATTTGAAATGTCAACGCAGCAGGGGACCATTCGTATTCACCTCGAGCAGGTCGGGGACGCGACCGGCACCGTTTCAGCGGATTACGCGTATGTTCAGCACGAGGACGGGTCCGGAGATTTTTTCTTCTTGGCCCACCCGAGCCTTTCCGGGGTCGCAGCGGACCTGGAGGGGGCGCTGGTTCGCTCGCGCTGGATGCCATCCGGTGCAGGGAGAGCCGATGCCCATGTTTCAGATACAACTGTAGCTCGTGATATTACCGAATGCTGGGACGAGAACTTTGCGCGCGTATTCTTCTCAGCTCGACCTGGACCGTCCGAAGGAGACCCGGCGCGCTGCGTTTATGCGGAACCCCCACCTTCGATTTGAGAGCGGCGGTTGGGATCTGTTGAATTACAGCGCTCTCGAAGAAGAGATCGAGCGGCTCCACCCGGCGAGCTTTTCCTGGGCGTTGGCGTGCTGTGGCTGGAGCCGGCATGAGGCGGAAGAGGTGTTGCAGGTGGCGTACTTCAAAGTGCTCGAGGGTCGAGCGCGCTTCGACGGGCGGTCGACCCTGAAGACCTGGCTGTTCGGTGTGATTCGGAAAACGGCGGCGGATCAACGCCGCCGCCGGCTGTTCGAGGTGCTGGCGCTCCATCGCTGGTTCTCGCGGCGAGAAGCACCGGCGAAAGCTCCGCCTGCCGACGAGCAGCTCGGCCAAGAGCAACGCCGAGCCCGCGTTGTCCATGCGCTGGCGCAGTTGGCGGCCCGGCAGCGCGAGGTGCTGGATCTGGTTTTCTACCAGGAGATGACCGTCGAGGAAGCGGCGCAGGTGATGGGAGTGACGGTGGGGACGGCTCGCGTTCACTACGATCGCGGCAAGCGGCGGCTGCTGGAAAAGCTGTCGGCAGAGGATTGCGGATGAAGGACCACGATACAGAAGGGAAGCTTCGCGCTCTGATCGGTGAAGCGCACAGCGCCGATCGGCCGCCCTCATTTCGGCGGACGTGGGACGCGGCTCGCCGGTTTCGGGCGACACGCGGGCCGGTTTGGGCGCTCATTCCCGCGCTGGCGGCGGTGGGGCTGTTGATCGTCTGGAGCGCGCGGCCGCGACCAGGCTCACCTCCCGCTCTGCAGGAGATTCAGGCGGTCGAGTGGAGCGCCGGGGTGATCCCTCGACTCCGCTTCGCTACGCTCGGGGCGAGCGGGCCACTCGACTTCCTGCTGGAGACGCCGGGCTCAGAGCTGTTGCACACCGTGCCAACCTTCGACACGGACAGGAGCTTCCCATGACTATGGTGCGATCGACGATGGTCTTGACGGTGGCGGTGATGTTGATCAGCGGCGCGAGCCGCGCAGAGGAACCGAATCAGACGCCCAAAGCGCGTCAACCGCAGCCCGGGCAGCCGGGACCGGGCGTCGACGTGATCGGCAACAAGCTGTTTCCACCCGAGCTGATCATGGGACACCAGCAGGAGCTCGGGGTGGACGAGGCGCAGCGCAACGCGATTCTCAAGGAGATCGAGAAGACGCAGTCACAGGTGCTTCCGCTGCAGTGGCAGATGCAAGCTGCGATGGAGCAGCTGGCCAAGGCGCTCGACGCCCCGAAGATCGACGAGGGCAAGACCTTGTCTCAGGCGGATAAGGTGATGGACCTCGAGCGGCAGGTGAAGCGAACGCACCTCGGCATGCTGATCCGGATTCGCAACGTGCTCACCGATGCCCAGAAGGCGAAGCTGGCGGACCTGCGGGGCAGGAGCTCGCCGTAAGCCCAATTTCGCGAAGGGCTTGAACCCCGCGGGCAACTTCGATACTCAAGCTCGGGCGTCGGCCCCCGCTAACTAGTTAGCGCGGGCACGAGTTCGGCATTTTCGATTGCCCGTTTGGCGGTGGTGGCGACCATAGCTCAATTGGTAGAGCATCGGACTGTGGCTCCGAGGGTTAGCGGTTCAATCCCGCTTGGTCGCCCTGTTCGGTTCTGCGCCCGTAGCTCAACTGGATAGAGCGTCGGACTTCGAATCCGAAGGTCGGGGGTTCGACTCCCTCCGGGCGCGCACGTGTAATGAATTAGAAGAATTGGAAATCCTCTCGTGGTCGGGACGCGCGCGCGACCGCTTTTCCATCTCCTGCAGCACTAGTGCAGCAAACGGAATCACGCCGGCCGCGCTTTGGAGCTTCTTCGACTCCCTCTCCGGAACTTCGGGCGACAATGCCTTTGGCGCGATCGAGTTGATGGCTGAGCGACTGAATCTGGCGATCGAGCTGGCGGCTCGTCCAGCCGCCGCGGAGTGCCTCCGTCTCGTAGAAAGCACGAGCGTGGGCGTTCTTGACCGCCAGCAACCTTACGTAGTGAGTCCAGGGTAGCGGGAAGTGCGGTTGGATGCTGCGCGCGGTGTCGAGCGATTTAGCAGGCGTCGCCTGCGAAATCGGCCAGCCGAGGTAGAAGCCCCGCATCTGCTCGAGGTTGCGCTCGGAGAACCCGCGGCCGAAGCGCTTTGATAGGTCGCGGGCTGTGCCCGGGGGCCTGCCGACGCAAGTGTCGCGCGGCGAGCCGCTTCAGCTCGTCGTAGATGACCGGCATTAGGCCATCGAGCTCTTTGGGCTGAACCCCAAAGCTTCCCTCCTTCCCTCGGCGAGCATCCTTCAGAGGGGTGCGCCATACAAGCCGACCCCCGACAGATGATAGGAAACGGCGCGATTTTGCGTGCTAGGGGATGTGGAAGTTGCTGCGCGAACTGCGGGGAAGGGGAGATTGGCTCCACCCCCCGATCCTTCGCGAAACACCCAAACGAGACCATTACTTCGTTTGGCATACTCAACGGAGCGTAGCGAAGTGAATATGGTCCTTTATTGGATTGAAATTGCCGTTAATTCGATCGTCGTTGTCGCCGGCAACGTACTGGCGGGAGCTTCGGAAGAGGCGGCAACCGCGCAAGCTGCTCATGATGTATTGGTCGCTTTCCTCGTGCGGCGAAGTGCAGAGGTCGGCGAGCAGGTCCTGTCGAATATCGTTCTCAATAGCATCATGCAGTGAGCAACCTACTCGAGTGAATAGAAAAACTCGGGCTCTGAGGAAAGACAAGTGTAATCACGCAATGTCCTCGCACCAAACCGCCGAAATCCATCGGCTAAAAACAACACTCAAGAGGAGAGACAAATGCAATCACACCTACCTCGTTGTTTATTGACGTTTACGTTTGTGTTAGGGCTGACCTCGACCGCGCTGGCCGACGCCGGCCAGCTCGCCGGCCTCTACCAGCTGCAAGCGGCATTCCACCGGGCTGCGACGGTCCACGATCCGGTGAACGGCGACTCGGGTGAGGTGATCAATCAGCGCATCCGCGACATGCTGTCGCTCTGGACCGACGACGGCTCGCTGACACTGGAAGTAGGCGGGACACGCGACGGAAACTACGTGGGCCAAGGCGACCCCGAGGACCCGTCCACGTGTCCGGCACCTTCGCCGGATCCGGAGAATCGCGGGACCCTCTGCACCTTCTTCAAGTACGTCGCAGGATCGTTCCAGCCGGCGAACAAGTTCGTCTCGCTGGCGCCGGCCTACAAGACGCAGTTCGAGATCCAGGGCCACACGGCCATCGTCTACTTCGAATGCCACTACTTCAACGTGGGCGCGGACCCGGGCACCGGCCAACCGCTCTGGACGGCGGCAAGCCACGCAGCGTTCGACGGCTCGGCAAGCAAGGTCCACGGCCGCTGGCTATTTTCTCATGCGGACGCGCCCGTGCCGGGGATCCCGATCCCTTAGTACTAGGAGCCTTCGGCCGACAGGGTCAATAAGACCAATAAGAAGAACAAACCGCATTTCTTTGAGGGGCCGGCAGTCAGCGAGAACATGGCCGGAGGCTGTGTACCGCTCCGGCCTTCTCCTATTCAGCATCAAGCCGAGTGTTCTCAGGCAGGAGGGCTCGCGTCGCTGCAGTACACGCGCGATGGTACAAACATCTTCTCCGTGTCAAAAAGGAAGTAGCGCACGGGCGTGGCTCGAGACTGCGGGCCGGCGCACGTTGCTGAGCTGGAAACGGATCCAGAACTGAACATGCGTTGGCTCGAGGTGGGTGACCAATTATCGATCCAAACCCAAACGGTGCAACATTGCATCGTACCTTGGATCCTTGCTTAGGCTTTCGAGCCTTGGTTCGAGTTTGGAGTAAACCATCCAGCCTGAGTGTTCGTCTTCCGCCTTTTGTAGCCATTCGAATGCCTGATCATTCTCTCCCAAGCCCACGTAGATGAGAGCGATGTCGTAGGAAGGGACGTACTTCTGCTTCGCTAACGCCTTCAACTCGTCGAGCAGCTTCTGGGCCTCGTCGCGCTGGCCGTTCGTTGCGTAGGTGTAACCAAGGCCTGCAATCACAAAGGTAAGGCCGCTCAGGCTCTTTCCCGCTGCTTTGAACTCCTCGATCGCGAGCTGCGTCTGGCCGAGTCGTTCGTGAGCCAAACCCTGGAAGAAGGGTATCCAGTAGTAGTGCGGATCGAGCTCGATCGTTTTCTCCAAAGCTTGGAGTGATTCACGATACTGGTGCGCCATGAAATAGTGCCAAGCGAGGTGTATCGGCGGGAGAGAAGAGAGGACATCGAGCTCGAGAAATAACTTGCTTTCACGGAGAGACTCGTCGCGTCGACTTAGTGCGGTCAGCAGATGCGAGTACCAGTGGTGAGCCATCGGGTATCCGGGGTCCAGGCGCACCGCTTCCTTGAACTCCCGTTCGGAACCAACGTAGTCCCGGTCGTAATGAAGTTTCACATAGGCGAGCGCGTTATGCGGTGCGGCGAGCGTGCGGTCGATCTGCAACGCCCTCTCCGCTTCCTCCTTCGCCTTGGGCATCGCCTCGCTAGGCGCTACACGGCCATCTTCCCAGGACCCTAGCGTGGCGTACCAGTCGGCAAGCCCAGCGTGAGCTTCCGAGAACTTTGGATCAAGTTGAATGGCCTGCTCGAAGTACTTTTTTGCCTCTAGCTTCCGATCCGGCCGAAAGCTCCAGAAATAGCGGCCCTGGAGATACAAATTATATGCCTCAACACTCGTCGTCGAGCGTTTGATAATCGAGGGCGCGGATGGAGTGCTCCCCAGCTTGAGCTTGAGGGCGGCGACGATCGTGCGGGCCATCTCCTCCTCCACTGCTAAGACATCCCGAACGTCACGATCATAGGTCTCGGACCAGAGCCGATCGCCGTTCGCGGCGTCGATCAGCTGGGCGTTGATGCGGAGCCTCTGCCCGGCCCTGCGTACGCTGCCTTCGAGAACCGTGCTGACGCCGAGCTTTCTCGCGATCTCCCGGACGTCTTCCTGTTTTCCCTTGAATGAAAATGCCGAAGTTCGTGAGGGAACCCTCAACCCCTCCACTCTCGCCAAACCATTTAGAAGCTCTTCGGTAATACCATCGCTTCCAACGACCGGCACCGCGCCGCTCTCGGGATCCAATCGCTGCCCGTACGGCAGATACCCCGCACCCGAACCAATCACCTGGAGCCTTCCGGTCAATCCGAGCTTTGGCTCGATCACTCCATCGTCCTGGAAATTCCATTGATTGACGTAGTTGTATCGGCCCAGCTGCGAGCTCATGAAGACGGAAACCACCTGACCCCGCTGGTAGGCCGGACCGTTCTTCCAGGCGTAGCCGCGATCCTCGAACTGCTTGCAGATGCGATTCCCATCGTACAGCGCGCCTCCCGGACACTCGCCGCCGGCAAGGATCTGCGCGTTGTTGCCCAGCCCGTCGATCGACGTAGTCAGATCATGGAAACGGGGGCTGCCCGTTTCGTAGGGAACGTGGATCTGCGAAATGCTCGCTCGGAACAACACTTTGTATTCGGTGCCCAACCGCGGGGTGTAGTAGGCGTCGTGAATGACAAGACCCTCACAGGGATAGGCCTGCGGGTGGCCCTGTAAGCATCTTCCAGGCCACGCTCAGAACCTCGTTCGCACGGCGCAGAAGCGACCGCGCCGACGCCCAATGGTTGCTGCAGTGCAACCGATCAATGGCTTTCGTTGCGCGGCAGGCCACAGTGCTCAGCCCCCGAGCATCCGCTGCGCTTCCGGATCAGCTTCCTGGACGCGCGCAGTGAGCGCGCTGCCATTCGCCAGAGGCGAACGATCCTGACCTGGCCTCCACGCAGGCGTTAACTCACGGAAATCGTTGCGCAAGAACGCGGCTCAAAAATGCATGAGCCGTTTTGCCTCCCAATTTCGCTCTTTCCATATGAGGGCCTGCGCACCACGGACTGGAGGATCTCGATGAGACGGACGCGAAGAACGCTGCTGCCTGCCGCGGGATTGCTGATCGCGGTCGCCTGCGGAGTGGGAATTGGCATCCACCGGCTTTCAACCGGAGACACGCCCGTTCTCGCCGAGCACCGCCCGCTGGAAGTCGCCGCGCCGAGCAAGGAATTGGGAGAGAGCTGCACCGAGAACGGCGGGTCCGCGTGCTTCTCCGGTCTGTGTCTGCACGTCAGCCCCGATCGCAACGCCGGCTACTTTTGCAGCCGCGCCTGCACGAGCTCCCAGGACTGCCCGAAAGAATGGAATTGCGCGCAGATCTATCCGGCGGCTGACGCGAGCGCCTGCGTCCCCCCGGCGAGCTGGGAATCGAAGCTGGCCGTCGCCAAGTCATCGGGGGTCCGACCATGAATGCCCGAGCCCGTTGCTTCCCAGCGAGTGTCCTCTCAGCGTTGCTAGGCGCCTTTTGTTTCATTCCCCAAGCGTTCGGCGACTACTTCGTTTGCCAGGTCAATCCACCCGAGACGCACCAGCCGCCGAGCATCTTGAAGTGCGCCTGTGAAACCGATGGGCCTTCCCTGTTCTGTTACTCCGCGGCCGACCGCGACAATCCAGAGACGCAGCTCGGGGCGCCTGAAGGAGCGCCAACCGGGTACTACGGATGTTGTCACACCGGGCGGCAGTGCGCTTCTGGATCAAGCGAGGTCATTGCCGAGGACTTTCCCGGATGCGCCGGGGCCAATTGGCCGTGCGTGGTGGGCCAGCCATGCTCGAACGGACCCGGCATCTGCCAGGGGACCTGCAAGGGTAACTTTGTCAACATCACCGAGCCGGGCGATGGACGTTTCTCCCTTACGAATCAGGGCAGCTACTGTGATGCACCTCATCCGGGGGACGTTCAGGAAACCTGCAACGGCCTGGACGATGATTGCGACGGCGTGATTGACAATGTGGAGGGCGGATGTGGAGACAATAATCCGCCGGAGGATCATCCATGTCCGCCCGATCAGTGCTGTGACGACGATTCGATCAGCGACTCACCCATCGTCAACGATCCTGTTCACATCGGAGGCGGAGCGAGCTATCAGCGAACCAAAGACGTCAACATCGCCGGATCGATTGATAACTATGCGCTGTATCGAACCTATGTCTCGAATGAGCAGCCCTGGTTGACGGGCACTCGCAGCGACACGCTCTTTCTACCCAAGCCGTTCGGCGCGAGCCCAACCAATGCGCAGACGCTGAAATGGTGGCACAGCCTTTACAGCTTCGTCTACCCGGACGGATGGAGTGCCAGCACGAGCCGCTGGACCGTGCGGACCCTCGACGGAGCATTGATTCAATACATCCCCTGCTCTTCCGGCCAGGACAGTTGCTTCGCCAGGCTTGCGGATAATTCCAGAGCCACAACCAGCAAATTGTATTGGACCGGCGGAGGCATTGACGCGGGATACTTCGTCTTCTTCCACCAGAGCGGGACGCGATTCGTCTACGCCAGCCCCTGGAAGCCGCCCGCGGATTCCACCCATCCCCGTTTCTTCCTGACGCGGATCGAAGACAAACAGTACACCGCCTCCGGCGGCTCGCCGCGCAATCTCGCATCGCTCGAGTACGGCGTTCCGCTCGACGGAAACTGTCCTGGATTGGAGGCCTCGCCCGCCGGGGTGCCTTATTTGCGCTCGCTGCTGACCGAGGATGGAGCGCAGCTGCGCTTCCAGTACAAGCGGTTGCCGGCGCTGCACGGAATGGTTTCGCAGGAGTGCGTGCTGGACAGCGTCGCTCTGGTGGACCGGGCGGACGGGGGGACGACGGAAGTTCCGGTGGCACAATACTCCTATGAGCTGAATGGCTCCGTTGAAACGGCTGGATTGCTCAAAGCCGTCACCTACCCAAATTCGCAGCGAACAGAGTCATACGCCTATTCCGACGGTGGCACGCCCGGCTTCTCGGTCTTCTCGAACGGGACACTGACCAGCTATCACCAGGAAAATCCCGCTCGACAGGTCGGGTCCGCGGCGAGCGCCAATGAGTACGCGATCTACGGCTATTCAGGAGCCGCCCCTTGCGGAAGCGGTAGCGCGGCTGCGTCTTGTCGGTACGCGCAGCGGCGGAGCAGCACCATCTCCAGCGCGCGCTGGGGCGGCGTGGGCGAGGGTTCGATGAGCTTCGGCCGCAATTACACCTTGCATTGGACGGATTACTCGACGGCGCCCAAGTTGTATGAGTACGAAGACACTTGCACCGGCAGTTATTGCGCCGGCGCCTCTCCCGGCACCTTCCGGTGGGAATGGACAGTGCCCGATGGCGGGACCCAGGCCGTCAAGACCGGAATCAAAGACAAACGTAACAATTGGCAGGCTTATAGCTACAGCCCACCTTCGATCGGCGATGTCGGCGTGCCGCTGCCGTTCGAACGCACCGCCATCAAGTCCGGCGCCACCGATTCGAACGGGACCAATGCTCTTGAGGTCGAGCGCTACGGGTATTCGTACGGGGGCTCCGGCCAAAGCCCGCGCGCGTACGAGCAGCTGCTCGAACGCCGAGAGCGCGATTCGGTGCTCGCCCCGACGGGAAGCGACGACGCGATGGCTCGAACGAAATACTTCTACGATGTTCAGACCAACCGTCAGACCGCGGTGATGCAGTCTGGATGGACGCGCCGCGCTGGACCGACGCCGGGTTCCGCCTGGACGACCGAGAAGAAGTACCGGGCAATCTTCTATTTCTCCAACACGCCCTGCGCCGGAGGCGGAGCTGCCGATCCGCTCGGTCGGACGCTGGAGGCGCATGGGCCTTGCTGGGCCGATAGCGAAACGGCCGCCGACTGCTCCTCGACTCTGCAGACCTCCTATCCCGTTACCCGATACACCTACTGGCCGAGCACTGACTCATCGAATCGGCGAAACCGTCTGAATCAGGTGTCGCAATTTGCCGACGGTTGCCAGGGTTCGTCGTCGCTCGACGTGCAATTCAACAACTACGACGCATTCGGGAATCCAACCGAAGTCGTCGACGCAAATGGTATCTCGACGCTTCTTTCCTTCGAGGAAAATCGGGTCAAGTCTCGCACTGTGAATGGCAACACCACGCGATACTCATACGACAATGGCAAGCTATCGGTAGTTCAATACCCCGAGGGTAATTACGAGGTATTTTGTTATCGGACCGGGACGTCGGGAACCGGTTGCACCGGAGGCAACTGGTCCGAGAAGCTCCAGTGGCGCGCCAAGTCGGGCGTGGCCGATGCAGCGACCTGGTCAGAGAAGGTTGTGTACACCTACGCGTCCGATGGAACGATCGCCACGCAAAGCTTTCTCGACGGGTCCGGCCAGCTGCGACGAGTCCGCAAGTACGCCTTCGATCCGCAGCGACGGCCAACCGCCTCGAGATGGGGCGATCTGACCGATGTTCCCGAAGCGCGAGTGTATGATCCAGCCAACAACCTCGCCGGGATCGGCCTTTCGTACAACTTGCCCCCGGAGCTGTGCAACGGGCTCAGCGGCTCGGGGACACCGCTGTCCTCGGCGTGCTCGGCGCTGAGCTACGACCGAGCCAATCGGCTGACCCAGCTGGACGAGTTCCCGGTGTACTCGGGCTCCCCGACCCGAACTTGCATGGACTACGATGCGCACGGGAACATCACCAGCATCAAATCCGGTTGCACCGGAGCGTCGGCCTGCAGTGCCTGTACTCAACCAGCCTCGGCGTACAAGTACGATGATTTCGGCAATCTCGTCGAAGCACTGTTGCCGTGGACGACCGGCACCACGGACGGTCGAGGGCCAATTCGGTACGAATATGACGCCAGCGGCAACCTCCTGACCAAAGAGACGGAAACGATGCGCGCCGCCAGCCAGCGCCTCGAGTATCGTTACGATACGCTCGGCCGGCCCGTCTCAGCTTCGCGAACGTGGGCACTGCCTTCGCCCGGAAGTGAAACCTTGTATCGTCTCTCGTATGACGTGTCTCAATCCCTGCATTCCAGCTGCCCGCAGCCGGCGAATACCAAGGGCCGGCTGTTGCTGCGCGAGGACTCATTCGGCAAGACGTGGTACCAGTATGACGCCGAAGGCAGGCCGACTGCGGAGATAAGGCTCCGCGGCTCGACGACCACCTGCTCCGCCGATGTCTATGCCAATCCGCACACGTTTTACTCATACACGCTGAACGGAAATTTGTCTCAAATTGTCTATCCGCACGGCCGAACAGTGAGCTACCTTTACGGTACTCACCCCGCCGGCTCGACCACGGACCGCGTCTCCGATATCCGGATAACTACCTGGGATGGAACGGTCTGGAGCCCCGCCACCGTCATCTCGCGAGCAGCGTGGGAACCCTACGGTGCGCTGCGCGGCTATCAAATCAACCATCCAACGTCGGGCGACTCGAGCGCGGTCGAGTACGCGCTCGGAGATCGCGCCGGTGACTTGCTGTATACAAACTGTTCGGCGCCCTTCCCTTCCACTGACTACTCGGACCACAGTGGTCGGATGCGAGCTCTATGGGTGTCCACTGGAAACTTCACACCCGGCTCAGGGAACGGAGCTATTTACAAGCGATTCTACGCTTGGAAGGGAGACCAGGTCGCGGAGATCGCCACGTGCCTGCTCGGTGCCACTCAGCCCCGGCACGAGAAGTATCAATACGACCAGCTGCTGCGCCTCACCTCAGCCGACCGGCCGGCTGGCAATTTCGCGGCCACCGGCGGCGCCTTCTCGCAGCGGCTTTACGGCTATGATGATCGAGGCAACCGGACTTCGGAAACGAGCGATGCATGCAGCTACGCCCAAACCTACGGCATCAGCACGAGGCCGGACCTGCTCACTTCGCGCAGCTCGAGCTGCGCCGGCTCGAACCTATCGCGCAACTACCAGTACGACAACGACGGCCGCGTTTCTCAAATCCAAAGTGCAAACGACTCCAGTGGCTCTCCGGCAAACACACTGTCTTTCGACTACTCGCCCGGCGGTGCCGCGACGGAGACTGTCTATAAGGCGGTGAGTGTCAACGGTGCAATCTACGGGTACTATTACGACGCGCTCGGGCGCCGGCGCGCCAAGTCCTATCCCGGTGGCACAACTGACGAATACTTCACCGACCTGCGGAGTCAGCTCCTGGTGGACCAGGGTTCCAACACCGTGATTACGCCAGTTGGGTTCTACACCGTCGACGACTACGTTTGGCTCGACGGCCGGCCCCTGATACTCGTCCGCGGCAAGCTCGCTCCGAACTGGTCGCGGCTTCCGGACTCCAGCGCAGACTGCGCTCGGAACGGAGAGCCCGCGGCTTGCGGCGTCTACTTCCCGGTAACCGACCATATCGGTAAGCCCGTGCTGATGCTCGACTCATCGCGGAAGGTGGCCGGCGCAGCCGATTACGACCCCTTCGGGCACGTCAACCGAGTCTCATACAACGTTGATACACCGCATCCGTATGCGAACTCGAGCAATCTCACCATCGGAGACTTCACCCAGGCGCTCGGTGGGCCATCTGTGAACGTCAAACTCCGCGTCCTGTTTGACGTCGTCGACACGGAGCAAGACCACACCACTCTGCGAGATTACGCGTGGCTGATAGACGGCGACACGAGTACTTCGCTTACCGGACCCATCGGTGGCTACCACCGCCGTCGCGTCTGGAGCCCCTGGGTCCAGCCCTCCGCCGGCAGAGTCACAATCAAATTCACGTCAGACGCTGCAAACTGCTGTCCTGACGGCTCCGGTGGAATCGACTGCAGCTGTGGACAGGCGCCTAATTTCCCCTACAAGGGTGTGACCACTGAATCGCACGAGTACCAGCGTTATCAGCTCGGCACTGCGCCATTCTGGATGCCACTGAGGTTTCCTGGGCAATATTTTGATCCGGAAACAGACCTGTTTGAGAATTGGAATCGATATATCAACCCTATCCTGGGTAGATATCTCCAGTCGGAGCCACTGCTGTCAATAGTGCCGGCGCCGCTACATTCTTACTCATATGCTTTGAATAATCCCATAGACATACTTGACCCGGATGGTTTGTCACCACTTACCTTGGCCAAAAGAGTTGTTGGCGCAGGCATTCGCCAGTTGCGGGCGATCACTCGGGGTCAAGCGCTCCGAGGTCTAAAGCGGGGAGGCGACGTCAAGGCAGAGAGTCGAGCGATTGCCAAGAAACTTGCCAAAGACTACAGCAAGAACAATGGCGGATGCGGCAAGGTCTCGAAGCACCTACCCGAGGAACCGAAAGTTCCGCATTACCATGGTCTAGGTCCGAATGGAGATCAGCTGCCTGGACATATCTTTTTCGATTTCTTGATGTCGATCCTAGACTCGAATGGTAACGGCGAGATTCTGGATGCAGAGGACGTCTTTGATTTGTTCAATCCTATTCCAGGGCTCACATATCAGGATTATTTCCCTTCTCAACCAGTCAATCCATATTGTCCAGGATGCATATAGGAGAAACGCATTGCCGACAAAGGCTCTAAAGTTCCTCGTCGAGGGTAAGGCCGAAATGCACTTCTACCAAGTCATTGTGGTCTTGGCTGAGGGAATTGAGCCAGCTGTGGAGGCGCTCAAGAGATTCTTGCGTCGGGATAACGCCACATTCGTCGAAGTCGATAACGAAGAAACCGAGGAGGTTGATCTCGAGTCGATGCCTCCGGAGATGATCTTGCCCTGCCCAACTCCTGAGGGAGTGGTTGCCTTCGGTGGCCGAATATGGTTCCCCGACGGCGAACAGTAACGCGACCGCGGCTTTCCACGTCGCCGAAATAGCCTATGTTTAGGGCTGGTGATCACCGAAGCAATCTTCCGTTCCATAAGGGCTGATACCTTCGTGTTGAGAATTCCGGAAGCGACGGCTAACTAATGGGCAAGTTGGCGCGGCGATCGAACTCCACGGGACGCGTCTGCGCATTCTCAACGTCCTTGACCTTGGTACTCATTGTTGGGATCAAAGTCGATTATTCGAGGAGAGCGCGTTGGCAGGACTACATCCAGAACACACTGGCGACATGCCGGGCGGCCTACGAAGAGTACGGCCCTTGGGAATCGGGCGGTGCGATATGTGGATCGGTCGATGTCTACTTAGCACCATACTCGCGACTGTCCTTCTTATTTGTCCCGCATGTTCAAGCGTTCCAGGGGAGCGGTATGTTTTACCGGAAGGATTTAGAGGTTGCCTGGAAGTCGAATACGGTGTCCCCGGTGCTCCGAGGCTGACCGAAATTGATGGATTGTACGTCATTAAAGTGTCGCGACCAAATGAGCGCATTCAGACTTCGAGTCGAGGTTCGGGGAACGGAGAACAACGGAGGTCTTTTATGAATCACACGGCGAAACACGGAGGGGCAGCCCTGGAATTGGAGGCTCCACCGGCAGCTCACTCACCGGACCCATCGGCGGCTATCACCGAGGTCGCGTCTGGAGCTCCTGGGTACAACCCTCCGCCGGCCGAGTCACAATCAAATTCACCTCAGATGGCGCGAACTGTTGTCCCGATGGCTCAGGTGGAATCAGCTGTGGCTGCGGTCAAGCGCCGAACTTCCCTTACAACGGTGTTACGACCGACTCCTACGAGTATCAGCGATTTCAGACAGGCACAGTACCATTCTGGACTCAGCTTCGGTTTCTCGGGCAATATTTAGATCCCGAGACGGATCTCGTGAACAATTGGAATAGATTCATGGATCCATCCGCCGGGAGATACGCACAACCAGAACGCGCCGCGCGCCTCCCGCGGCTTCTTGTGCACAAGGCGCTTATCGGACAGAGGATCTACGGCTACGCTTATGCCAATAACAATCCTGTGAATTCTTGGGATTTTGATGGACTGCTGCCACCGGACGGCGGCGTAACCGACCGATTCATAGATTCACAAATGGAGACTGTTCACGCCTGCAATGCTGGAGACCAAAATAGCTGTAACTTCTTAGCGGGCCAGCTTTTCATCGCCTCTTCGGGCGCGGCATTCATTTCCCTACCATTATTACCAGAACTTCTCGCAACTCCAGCAGCTGCGCCAATAACGGCAGCAGCGACTCAATGTGCGGCTAGAGCCAAACAGTATCTCGGTCCCTCCGGACCTGTATTCGGACGCCAGTACGGGCTATTTAATAGCAATGATCTTTTCAGGATCGGTTGGGGCTGGAGCCAACCGATGCAATCGGAGGTCTTTCGAATTTCTATCGGTGGGCCGAACATGCCGAGTTGGCTACCGATCTGGTGGCATATCGACCTGTTCTACCGTTGAGGTCAGCTGATTATGGCAGCAAGAATGACACGCGAGGAGGCTGCTGGCTACATAGAGAGGTTTCTTGCGGGGACCGACGGCCCGAAAGAGTGGGATTGGTTCATTACCGTTCGAAAGAAGGATCCTGAGATTGAGAAGATTCGCCTAATCTGTGCAGGCTTGCCGGAAGCATATCCCCCGATAGGTCGGGAATATTGTGGCCCAAGCGGGCTCCGGGTACTCCGCGAGTTGCTCCATGAGCTTCGGCGTCCAGAGTAGACGGCCGACCTATTAATCCTCTTGACTATTCGGTCGACGAGGTGACGACGAAAGCCGTTTTTGTTCGACATAGTGGACACCGAGCAGGATCACGCCACGCCGCGAGACTCCGCCTGGCTCGCCGATGGCGACACGGGCAGCTCACTCACCGGACCCATCGGCGGCTATCATCGTGGTCGCGTCTGGAGCTCTTGGGTCCAACCTTCCGCCGGCCGCGTAGCAATCCAATTCACGTCAGACGCCGCAAACTGCTGTCCCGACGGCTCCGGTGGAATCGACTGCAGCTGTGGACAGGCGCCTAATTTCCCCTACAAGGGTGTGACCACTGAATCGCACGAGTACCAGCGGTATCAGACAGGCACTGTGCCCTTCTGGACACCAGTACGCTTCCCTGGACAATACTTCGATGCTGAAATGGATCTAGTCGAGAACTGGAATCGATACTACAATCCCTCGATCGGACGCTATTCGCAGCCAGAACCCTTGCTCCGCCAGCCACGCTACATCGCCGCGATGGCCTTGCGCAGCCACTCCGTTCCCAGCTACTCGTATGCGTTGCACAATCCAATTCGGTTTTTCGACCGTAACGGCTTATGGGCGGCGGGAATATCACTGGACGTCGATCTGATTTTTCCTCTTCTGTCTGGCGGAGGAGGATCATTTGGGATCAACCTCGTCTACACCTCAGAAAATGGCCTCGGTCTGTTTGTGTACCACCCGTCTAAAGGCAGCTTCGGCAGGCTTTTCGGCTGGGCTGAGCCTGCAGGTTTGCGGTGGTCCCGGTAAGGGACCGTGGTCTGGCGAGTTTGATAACTACTCTGGATCTTTTGGACCTATTACTGGTGGATACTATGAGTCGACCACAGGGCCTAACGATCCAGCAGGATACGCAGGCTTCTTTGGTGGCCTTGGAATTGGCGCTCCCGCGGGGCTGAGCCAAACCCGAACAAATTACATTTCACTACTTGGTGGCAAATGATCGCGGTCATGACTGCTCTTGTTGTATGGCCGATTGCCTCACTGGCTTTGCTGCTGGGCTGCCGCGCCATCTTGATTCTTCGTCTGGCTCATTCGGGGGTGCACGTACGTTTCGTCTGGACGGGAGTCCCGGGGTATTTGGAGCGAACGTATCTCGAAGCACCTGAGAATGTTCGACTTCGCTTGGCCAAGCTACAAAGATGGAAGCGACTGTTCTTAGTGAACCTAGTTGTCTCTTTGATTCTCTGCTTTTTTGTTGCGGTCCCTGTCCTATTGAGTCACCGCTGATTGCCAGACCGGTGAACGCTTGATTCGGCAGATGCTTAAGGTCGCTGGAAACAGAACTCCGTGAGCAGTTCTCCAGCAGGTAGAATGACGTCGAGTGACCCTCCATCGGCCTTTGCTCCCGGGTCTGACTGAAAGATCACAATGTCTGCCTGGATGCTGTGCCAGTAAACAATAGGCTTGTATCCTGCATTTGCATCGTATTGGGGGCTGCTATTCTTATTTATCCAGCCTGCTCAAAGTCGCCGAGCGAGCGCTATGTTTTGCTGGCGGCTGGGCTTAAGATCGGTGTTTGCCAAACGTGCGAGAAAAGCCGATGCTCAACCTTCTTCCACTTGCTTGTTCCAGGTGGTAAGTGGGTGACGCGATGACACGGTTTAAGCTATACAGTGGCCCCCCTAGCCCAGAGGATGTAGCAATGACGATTGAAAACTTCCTGGCGGGCACCGGCAATCCCTATGATTGGGACGACTTTCTGAGCACCTCTACTGGAGACGAACGTCTCGACGAGATTCGTGACGAATGCGCCAGGGTGCGGGACCGGTTTCCACCGACAAGACCAGGCGTTTGGTGTAGCGATGACGGTGCAATGATCTTGCAGGCTATTGCTCAATCTTTACGCAAATCCTCAAGCTGATTCGATTTGGACTGGCGTGGCACCCAGCATCCTACTTTGCTCCGTTAAGGGAACTGCCTCCCAAACCAGACTGGATTGGCTATTCGAGCACAAGAGTGGGAATGTAACTGCCGTTGCAGCCCGATGAGTCATATTTACCTCCAATGCTTCCACCGAGCATCGTAGAACATCACTCGACGAAGCCCGATCACGATTTAAGGCGATGTTAGCGGGGGGCGAGCTCAGTTCGAGCTTTAGCGTTGCCGGTGCTCACATGTAACAACTCGTCGCGTGCGTGTCTGCGGGCGAGCATTCGTTACGCTGTTGTAACGACCGGGCGGGGCTGAGGGGGGCAGATCGTCTAGGGCACCAATCGAATTGAAAGCCCAATGATTTTGATCGTTTAGGCAGGGGATCGACAAGGGACTCGATTCATGATCTGAAAACGTTCCATCCACATTGCCTGGAGGGAACAAAGTGGAGCGCTGGCATCCGCCACAAGAATTGAGCAGGCGGGAAGAATTCATCATTAAGCGACTGAAGCGGACGCGGAAATTGTTTGCGTTTCTACGTTTGCACCGGCACGAGCTGTTGAGTGAAGAGTTTCAAACTGAGCTGGAACGGATGTACCGGCAGACCGGAGCCGGCGAGGAGCCGGTAGCGCCGGCGCTCTTATGCATGGCGCTCATTCTTCAGGGTTACCTAATCTAAGAGTGTCGGACGCGGAGGCGGTTGAGCTCACGGTGATGGATAGGCGTTGGCAACTGGTGCTGGATTGTCTGGGAGCAGATGAGCCCGCCTTCGCACAAGGGACGCTGCAACAATTTCGCGAACGGCTAATTGCGTGGGACATGGACCGGCGACTTTTAGAGCGGACGATTGAGTTGGCAAAGGAGACGAAGGAGTTCGACTGGAAGGACAAACCGTTTTGCATTTGAGGAAATTGTACCTCACGGGATTCCACTCTCCGAGATTGACGGAAACACATGGGTAATTGAGATCCGATCGGATGGAGCTTGGGAATCAGTATTCTACTTTTGCCACGACCCACCTGTGGTTCTCCTTCAATTCGAATCTCTCTCCCAGTTTATCGATGCGGTTGGCCTCGGCCAACGATTACGAGAGACGTCTGAATCGCTGACGTCCGAAATCTGGAAAGCAAATCAGCCTGGACTTAGAGTTGCCGATGCGGGAAACTCGACTGATACGGAAATTGCGCGCTTTGCCTCGTCTCTCCCAGCCGGCTTTGAAATATTTGATCTCAGGCAGCCATCTCAGCTCAGAGGTTTCGCTTCCCGGCGCGGAGGCCCGACCGGAGATTGTCGAAGAGCAGGCACCACATTTCTTTTTGCGTCGACGGCGGCGCACGCAGAAAACGCTAGTGCCATGCTGCACCGGGTAGCGATCCGCCGCGGAGTCAGGGCGGATAGTAGAGCAGACAGCCGCCTTGGGTGGCCAAGGGGTGAAAGTTTCGTCTATCCTGAGGTCTCTTGGTTATGGCAAGAATCACACGCGAGGAGGCTGCTGGCTACATTGAGAGGTTTCTTGCTGGGACAGACGGCCCCAAAGAATGGGATTGGTTCATTACCGTTCGCCAGAAGGACCCCGACATTGAGAAGATTCGCGTTGTCTGCGCAGGCTTGCCGGAAGCGTATCCCCCGTTAGGTCGGGGATACTGTGGCCCGAGCGGGCTCAGCGTACTCCGCCAGTTACTTCATGAGCTTCGGCGCCGTGAGTAGACGACTCACCTTTCAATTTCATTTGGACCATTTGGTCGACGGGAGTGAATATGAAGATCGACTTTCGGACCGGGAGTTCTTTAGACAAGAGATTGTAGCGGAGGCAAAGAGATGGTTGACCGATCGAGTCAGTGACAGCTGAGCGCGCAGCTGGTGTCAACTGCGTGGTAGGTTGGGTCGAGTCCGACTGATGCTGTAAATTCGAGAAGTGCGCCGGTTGATTTCAATTTGTGAGTTCTTTTCCTCGCCTGCTTTCTGAAGGTTACCCTGGAGCACGGCCTTGCCGACTAAGGCTCTAAAATTCCTCGTCGAGGGTAGGGCCGAAACGCACTTCTACCAAGTCATCGTGGTGTTGGCTGAGGGAATTGAGCCAGCTGTGGAGGCGCTCAAGAGATTCTTGCGTCGGGATAACGCCACGTTCGTCGAAGTCGATGACGAAGAAACCGAGGAGGTTGATCTCGAGTCGATGCCTGCGGAGATGGTCTTGCCCTGCCCGACTCCTGAAGGAGTGGTTGCCTTCGGTGGGCGGATATGGTTCCCCGATGGCGAACGGTAACCCCAGTGCTGGACGAATCCATGAGCTATGGTCCTAGGCAGCTTGCAGATGATTTAAAACTTCTTCAAGGGATGCGGATTGAGGCCAAACCTGACCTGAAGGCCTGGTACGAGGAAGCTCGGAAGGTTCAAGGACGAATAAGGCAAGTTCCTGAACTCCCCAACTCCGTTCCGGAAGCCGTCTGGCATTTCTTAACTGACGCAGATGCATGGTCGAAGGACGCCCACTACAGGATGAGCCAAGAGCGGCAAATTTCGGCAATCATTAAGCAGCTCGAAACGGACGATGCGCTCCTGTAAACACAGACTGAGCCCGCCATTCCACCTTCTTATTCGATATACCCAATCGCCCGAACAGAGCCCAACGTAGATTGGAGCCTGGCTCAAATAGCTCGCGGACGTCTCCTTGTCCTTTTTTCAACTCTTAGCTATAGCTTGCCCTAAATCAGGACACAGATTTTCCGAGCAAGAACTGGTCGGTACGTATGACATTTCAAAACTTGGAACCCCAGATTCGCTCACTTTGCGGCCCGACGGAACGTATCGCTACGAGAGGCTGGCAAATGGAAGGCCTATTCAGGAGGATGGGCACTGGGAAATTTATCACACGGGAGGTGGTATTCAGTTAAAGGTGACGAAACTGTGTATCACATGGGATGTACTTGGCTTGCCATGCTTGGAGCGAGTTTGTCAAGTGGAGTTGATTGGCAGGAAGATTGCGCTCGATATATATTCGGATGACGGCTTATACTATGTAAAGCAGGACGC
>Ga0070706_100001165_pt1 | contig 28311 bp, 29 predicted proteins | sample KBSK5501metaG_FD_65476 | JGI IMG/M metagenome (GOLD analysis project Ga0070706, IMG submission 65476) | Corn, switchgrass and miscanthus rhizosphere microbial communities from Kellogg Biological Station, Michigan, USA - KBS K5-50-1 metaG | ecosystem: Host-associated > Plants > Roots >... | reverse complement strand
GCTGGCCGCAGCCACGACGGCCGAACTGCTCGGCGCCGATCTGGAGACCTTTGTACCCGCGCTCAACGCATTCGGTGGGTTGCGCCGCCGCTTCCAGGTTATCGAGGATGGCGATGTGACGTTTATTGACGACTACGCGCATCACCCCCATGCCGTCGCGCTGATGCTGGAGGCGACTCGGCGGCGCTTTCCCGGCCGGCGCATCGTCGCGGTCTTCCAGCCCACTCTCTATACACGTCTCTACCGCTTCCTGACGCCCTTCTCCGAGGCGTTCGACGCCGCCGATGTCGCGGTGATCGTCGAGATCCAGCCCTCGCGCGAGCGCGATACCGGCCTGATTCACGGGAGCGATCTCGTCGCGAGGATCGCGCAGCGCCCTGCCTTCGCCGGACGGCCCGACGCCGCGCGCTACGGTGGCGACTTCGCCGAGACCGCGGCGCTGCTGTGCGAGATACGTCACGCAGGGGATGTCGTGGTCGTGATGGGGTCAGGTCCGGTCAACAAGGTGATTGAGTTAGCATGCGCGAATTGACTGGTGGGCAGCGTGGCAGGCTGGCCAGAAAAGCAGGAGGGTAGCGGCGATGCTCCGGCGTGCGCCGGATACTGTCCTCGCCATTGCCCCGTTTGTCTGGCATGAGCGCCTCCTACTCGCGCTTTGCTAGCAGGTCCAACCGCATGCCAACCGCATGCCATCCGCCAGCCAACCGCATGCCATCCGCCAGCACACACGCCGCGCCAGACAGCGCCCGTATACACATCGCCTTCCATCCACTCGCGGGAGCCAACAATGCGTTGGCCGCGTTAGAGCACGTCGGGTTCGTCGCGGTGGTCAGCTTTGGCGCGAATGTCCTGTATTTCCTGGTGGGTCAGGTACAGCGTTTCATCCGCCACCGCCCTACCCCTCCACGAGAGCGCTCACTCCCAGCCAGCAAATCAAGACGCCAACGACGAACAACGCAAAACTCACCAAGGTGATCACCCACGCGCCTTCAACACGTCTCGTCCGGGAGCGCAGCGACAGCGTCCAGGCGATGCCCGCGCTCACGATCAGCACAGCCACACCGATCAACAGGAGCGTCACCCCGTAGACCTGCCGGTCGCTCATCGGGTCCACCACTTTGCTTGTGTACAGGATTGTGTATCCGCTTCGCTGTTTATTGATTATTGAAACGCGCCAGACCACCAGAAGTACCGCTATTTATCCCATGCTCCGCTTGTGTACAGGCGTGTGCAAATTCGATTGTGGCCGCTCGGCCACAATCGGTAGCGCCATCTGGGACGCCCACTATCCTCTTGCGTAACTGTACACGCTGCCCCCATTTGTCCGTTACTTGCGCTTGCTCTCTTCGTTACACGTAGCGGGCAAGAATTGCGCGCCGACATCTCGACCCTCTTCTCGGCGCGTTCGCTTGTAGCTGGCGTATCAGGCGCATCCGATCGGGCCGCCTGGAGTCACTGGTTATCGGTCACTCCCGATGGTAGGCTCCGCAGGGTCGCCGGAATCGCCGAGCAGCCGGCTAGGAGGAGGAAGAGTCGGTATCACCCTGGTATCAAACTGGAGCGAGACCGCATGTCACGGCTGCCCGAGACGACACGGCAGCAGTTACCGCGCCGTCAGCATTATGACTACCTCTCGAACAGTCCTTCCCACGCGCTCTGTGGACGCTACGGCTTGTCACCGCTGACCAGCAGGAGGATCAGGAGAGAACATGTTCCACGGCAAGAAGCGACTTTTCGTCGGTATCGGCTAGGCGCTCTCCGCACTGGGGATCGCCGCCGTCGCGCTCACCTTGGTCTTTGGCGCGCGCCAAGCGCACGCGAGCACACCTGCGGATGATGGCGTTGGCACGCCGACGTTCACGACCGCCGACAGCGCCCCTCCGGGCCTGAGGACCACGCGAACCATCCCTTATTGGAGCTCGGCATTCACCGACCCGACCAACGGCCAGAGCTACAACTTCACGATGGTTGGCGCCAACCCCTCGCAGGGGGATGTCACCACCACAGTCCCTGTCACAATTATCCCCATCTCGTTCACCTTTACCACTGTGGGGGCAGGCGTGGTGTATAATCCGCTCGACGGGAGCACCAAGGTCGCCAATATGCTGGCGTCGCCGATCTTCAACCCCAGCGCGGATATTGGCACGGCGGCCAACACCACCGCGAACGCCGCGCCAGGAGGCGGGGTCGCCCCGTCCCCACGGCTCTTTAATGAGCCCAGCGACACCACCCAGGTCTCCGACGCCATCTACCGCTCCCAGTTTGGGAAGAGCGGCTCCAGCTACCACGTGCTCCTCGGCAATGCGGTGGGGACCAATGTGACGATCACACCCACCCAGTCGATCACGGCGCCGCAGAACCAGGGCCTAGAGACACATGGCAGTGTCTCGCACGCCGATCTGGGCCGCATCGATGTGAACTGGTTCTCCTCGCGCCTCAAGGAGGCGATGGGGAAGTCGCACACGGATCCCACGTCGCTCGTGCTCTTCGCGACGTATGACATCGTGTTGCGCACGGGCAACAACCCGGCCAGCTGCTGCATCATCGGCTACCACGGCGCCTTCTCGCCGGTTGGCCTCGGCTCGGGCGGCGCCAGCGGCAACGGGAACCAGCCGCTCCAGACGTTCATGTTCGCCTCCTGGACGGAGCCGGGGATCTTCAGTGCATCCTTCATCCAGGACATCCATGCGCTCAGCCATGAGGTCATGGAGTGGTATGACGATCCCTTTGTGCACAACTTCGTTCAACCGTGGGCAGTCGCGAGCGCGCCGCAATACGGGTGCACCAACATCCTGGAGACCGGCGACCCCGTCGTGGGTCTCGGCTTCGTGGTCACGATTGGTGGCGTGAACTATCACCCGGAGGACGAGGTCTTCTTCTCCTGGTTCGCGCGAGAGAACCCCTCGATCTCCTCGTCCGCCAGCGCCGCGGTCCCTGGCTACACCTATCTCAACAACTTTAGGCAGTTCGCGCAACCGTGCGCCTAGCCGCGATCCTCTAGGGTCTTCACACCCAGCTGTCCATGGGATGTGTGAGCGCGACCAGACGCGCTGAGTACACCTACAACCTCCCCTGGCTCGCCATACGCGGGTCGGGGGAGTCTCCTTATTACAGACTTTCCCCGCCACGCACTGGATCAGCCAAGAGGTCTATCGCGCGGCCACACCGAGTCACATGGGATCCCGATCTGCGCCGTCTCCATGGCGCTCCTCCCGCGGCTCGCGTTTGACGGCAGCTCCGCCTGTCGTTTATTCTCCCTGGGTTAGAGAGCGCAGCGGCGAAGGGTTAGCGCCCATTGCGCTTCTTCAGCGCCGCGTTTCGTGGCGTTTTAGTCGGAAGGCGCCCGAGCGGGCGCTACCTGTCGCATAGAGGCGGCGTCACGCATGGCAGTGAGCGACCGCCGAGACGCGGGGGCGGCGGCAATCTGACCTCAGCAGCGCTGCATCCTGAATCAATCAACAAGGTCATCGCCCTGGCCAGAACGCGAACCGCCGCTGAAAGTTGAGCCCTCAGCACTGGCGCTCGCAGGGGCAGACCGTACCCATCTGTTAACCTACCCTCTTGACAAGGCGGCAGAAAGCTCCGACAATGGCTTGCACACGGGCGCGTCAGACTTCTCCGGCAGCCTGACGCTTTCGTCCACCGACGTGTGCGTGTCATCTCGCGCTTCTGTCGCGTCATGCGCCAGGAGTGCGCGCCGAGAGGTCAAGCGGTATGAGTCGTGATGACCCCGATCGGATGCCGGGCACAGCGCTCAGGCCGTCAATGGCGTCGCGTCCCCCATTGACCATACTTTTTGTCGATCCTGATCGCCCGCGCAGTGAGCGACTGGCCGACGCGGTGCGCGCCACCTGTGTCGTCGGTATGGCGCCCTCGGCGCTCATCGCGCTAGATGCGCTGCGCCAGCGTCTGCCTGACCTGATCGTCACCGAGCTTGATCTGCCAGACATGAACGGTGTCGAGTTCATCAGCCGCGTCCACAATGATCCGGTCATGCGGCATGTGCTCATCATGGTCGTGACGAATCGCACCTCTGTACGCGACAAGATCGCCGCGCTGACGGCGGGGGCAGATGACTTCCTCGTGCGCCCCATCACCCCAGAGCAGTTCCGACTGAAAACGCAACTCCTTGGCCGTTTCCGGCGGGTGCTGGGGCGCTGAGGCTACGAATCTGCGCGCTCGACAATGTCGCGCAGCGCGCGCACGACTTCCTGGTTATCGAGCGGTTTGGATTGCGCTCGTCGCTCGGCCAGTAGCTCCGTTAGCCGGACACGCGCCTCCTCAGGCAACTGACCCACCGGCGTCGTGGGATCGCCCAAGTCGGGATACTGCTCGGAGAGCGCGCGCCGCTGGTCGGCGCGTCGCGCGGTGACGCTCTCTGGGCGCTCGATGAACCGGCCGATCTCGTTGAAATCCTCGTCGAAGAAGACGAAGACGGGAATCGAGCGAAACTCGCCGCGGTTCAGATAGTTGTCCATCAGCTCAGGATGCTGGTCGCGCAGGAAGATGCGTAGATCGAGTTTGCTACTCTCCGCCGCGAGCCGACCAAGGATGGGCAGGTTGTCGACGACATCGCCGCACCAGTCTTCGGCCAGCACGAGGACCTGCAGCGGGCGCGGCAGGCGTCTGAACGTCTCGAGATCGTCGTGGCCGAGCGCAAGGTTGCTCTCGTTCGAGGTGAACCGCTCCTGGTTGCGTGTCATCTGCGCCTTGAACTCGTCGTACGTCATGCCCTGCTCGAAGCGCTCGCGTGTCACCGGGTTCGCAGGTATCGAGGCCATGGTCCCTCTCCATCTAGGTGGCGCCAAAGAATATCGCACACGCATGAGGCGCGCTCAGGTCGCATCCGCTACCCACGCCAATACTATACAAACGGAAGCGCTGTGGGAGACTGTAGCGCTGTCGTGGCGTCTTGCGCAAGACATCATACGCTGTTGCTTAGAAAAGCATACGTCAAGAAGGTGGAAGGGCGCTTCCTGGCGCTGGGTAGGCAGCTCTTTATGAGAGGTTAGTCGCCTGGTTCGGCGTCCAGATACCAGAACGGCGTCTGCAAGCCGAGACGACGAAAGATGTCTTGCGCCTCCTCTGCGCTCCTGCCGCGGAAGTCAGGATTCAACCGGTCGCCGTACCAGAATTGCGCCAGGCGCCACGTCTGTGCCAGCGAGAGCGTCCCGCCAGCTTGACCGTGGTCTCGCCGCCACGCGTGCGCATCTACTTCCGACCGGAAGAGCAGGATATGCGCTCAGGTGTAGATAAGATCGTCGTACCACTGGCGATAGGGCAGGGCAAAATACACGACGCCGCTGCCTTGAACCTGGCCGCCAGCGACACTGAGCTGGGCAGCCTCGCCAGTATCCGCGTAGACGCCCTCTATCTGTGCGTCCGCATGCAGCGCGGCCGGAACGCCGAGCATATCCCACGCACAGTTCGCCCAGTAGGCGCGCCCCCCGGCATGAACCCGAAACGGCGTTGGACGGACCGAGAATGGGTGCGCCATGCGAATCGTGGACGTTCCTGGCTCCAGGAAGAGCGCATGGCGACGATGCAGGCGCACATAGGCCTCGCGCGCCTGCTCGGCGTCGATCCCCAGCGCCAGGGCCGTCTCCTCCGGCGTGGGCGGACGCTCGTTCTCGACGAGAAACCGATAGACGAAAAGCCGCGCCGACCAGTCGAGTTTGTCCTGCAGATCGAGCGCGGCTTCGTCCATTGCGGCATGCCTTCAGGCGACGCCAGCGATTATGCGGACGTCGCCAGTGCGTTGAATTGTCGCCGCTCTACACTACCGCAGCGGTCATCTTGCCCAGGCGGCGAATCGTGAACGCCTTGAAGATGTCGGTGATGCCGTGCAGCAGCGCCCAGATTCCGGCGAAGATCAGCAGGGTATAGACCTGGACGGGGAAGATTTGCCCGCCGGCCCAGAAGCCCAAGCCGACCAAGATGATCCCGGAGATCAGGCCGAGGACCCAGAGTTGGTTGGCGTCCTTGGTCATGATCGCCTCGATGATCCAGAAGATGCCGACCAGCGCGAAGATGAAGCCGAGCGACTGCGCCACAGCGGCCACTGTCTTCGTCGGGTTGAAAAGGACCCAGATACCGGAGATGAGAAGGATGGCGCCGAAGATGTACCAGAGCCACTTCAGGCCATCGACCACATAGGCCATCACGAATTCTTCGGCGCCGGCGACCAGCAACAATATCCCGATGGCGAGACCAGCCACCGTGATCGAACGGCGGTCAAGTTGCAGGATGAATATGCCCGCCAGAATCCAGATGGCGCCGCCGATCAGCCAAAGCCACCACCACTGGGCGAACTGCCCAGACGCCCTCCGCTGTTGCGGCGAGCCCGCGCGCGCTGCTGCGCTCATACGCATGCCCTTCCTCTCTACCAAGCGCTCATCCTGCGCCGCTTCACTCGCGAACGCATGAGATGTTCTATTACACTATGCGCTTCTTCGCGTAAACGAGCAAGCCTGGCGGCCCGTCACGGCGACCTGGCATGGCGACCTGGCATGGCTAGTATAGCCAGCCGTTTCCGGTTGAGCTACGCTGGGAATCGCGCGCGCAATTCCTCGGAGAGCGCGCGAATCGCCTCTGGCGGGACGGCGTCCTCCGCCGTGAGGAGGCCGAAGACACGCGGGCCGCGCAGATCGGCTGGCAGATCAGCGGCGCGCGGAACGATGTGGACGTGAAGATGCGCGAAGTGCGGCGCCTCAGCGTAGAGCGAGACGTATTCTTTCTGGCAGCCGGTTACCTCGCGCAGTACCACGCACGAGCGACGGATCAGGTCGCCCATCTCGGCCATCTCCTCAGATGAGAGATCATGCAGCGCCTCGGCGTGCCGCTTTAGGACGAGCACGAGCCAGCCGGGCAGCCGCGCCGGGTAGGCGTGGTCCACGACCCAGTAGCGCCCCTCATGAATGAAGGGTCCAGGCGAGATGCGCCGCTCGCCGGTGAGCGATGGGCAACTCCAGCATTCAACGCTATCCTTGATGTTTTCGGTCGTATCTCCAGCCGCCATGCCTCACGCCTCCAGTCCTAGCCGCCGCGCGACCGCCGCCTCAACAGGATAAAGCCGCTCGCGTGGCAACAGATCCTTCGCCTGATCTGCGCGTCCGTTCGCGACCAGGTCGCGCAGCTTGCGTACGAGGGAAGTGCAGTCGCGTATCTCTACCGTCCACTCGTTCACAAAGCGTTCGATGATATGGCGGCTCAGCCCCACCTGGATGCTATCAACTTGCAGCGCGGCGCCGCGCAGGCTGCGCTCGGGATCCCACTGAACAATCACGGGCGCGCGCTCGAACTGTCGCCGCCACGCCTCGGCGTCGGGATAGATACCGTGCTCTGGGGAGGTCAGGATGGCGCTGGAGAGCGCTTCATCCCAGCCCGCGCGGGTAATCCGCACCGCCAGCACATACTCCTGCCCCGCTTTGCGCCCCCAATTGCTGCGCTCCATCATCCACAAGAATGAGGGCTTGATCCACGTCATGCGGTTGAGCGAGAAAGGCGGGACGAAGCGCTGGCTGGCGAGCGCGGGAAGCGCGATCTCCTTACGGTAGGCTTGATAGACTATGATGCTCGTCGTATCATAATCTGCCCGTATCTCATGCTGCTTCACGGTGGTTCCTCTCGACCTTCCTACGCTCACCGTATATAGCGCATGGCGAGGATTGCTGGAGCCTCGGTCGCGCCGGGAAGCTGCTCGGCCATGTCGCCGGTCGCGCGTGGCTCGGCGATGCGTTCGAGCGTCAGGCCAGCTTCGACCAGGGTATTGAGATAGGTCGCCAGCGTGCGGTGGTACGTGCTGACTTTCCCACGCACACCTGGCGCGTTCGCGATCACGAACTGCCCCTCAGAGAAATAGCCGCTGACCTCACGCCCCGGCGCATCTGGCGGAGTCGTCCAGCGTGACGCGCGCGTGATGAAGCAGGGGTGTGGGATGGCGAAAATGAACCAGCCGCCGGGCCTGAGCGTGCGCCGTACCGCCATGAGCGTCGCGCGCAGGTCGTCAATGTCGGTTAGCGAGAAGGCGCACGCGACGCCGTCAAAGCGCTCGTCAGGGATCGTCGCCAGTGTCTGCGCGTCGTCGAGTTGGTAGCTCACACCCAACGGCTCCTCGGACTCTTTGCGCCGCGCCAGCTCGATCAACGGACGCGAGATGTCAATCCCCGTGATGCGCGCGCCACGCTGGGCCAAGGTGCGCGCGAGCACACCCTCCCCACACGCCAGGTCGCAGACCTCCAGCCCCGCTGTCTCGCCCGCCAAATCGAGCAGCGCGCCGATCGCCAGCTCATGGAACCATGCGCCCGCGCCGCGCACGAATTCGTCGTACCAGCCGGCGATGGCATCGTAATGCGCGATGGTCATAGGCGCCACCCTTCGTCTCATGGAAACAAAAAGGCCAGAAGCATAAAGCCCCTGGCCCGATGTTGGAGCGGGAGACGGGATTCGAACCCGCGACCCATTGCTTGGGAAGTGGCCAGAGGCGACGGACAATCGAGGATGGTCGAAGGCCGCAGAAATTGCGGCTTTTTTCGTGTCCACATTTCGCGCAGCGATTGCCTGAGGCCATTTTAGTGGTCACAGGCCGGTCACAGCAAGGTCACACGACGATCATACCGCGGTCATAGGGCAATCACGAGGCGATCACTGTTTTTTGAACACGAAGGAGCACAGCAGGTACCATGGCGCACAGATCACACGGATCACTCGTGATGGCGGGAACGGGGCCTCTGGAGGGCTCGCCGGACCCGCTTCAAGTCCGCCTTGCGCGGACGAGGTGGGAAGCGATGCAAAAGTCAGCATTAGAGCTTCGAGAACTGAGCGAACTGCTGCTGGCGGACAAACAAGCGTCCGGACGATCCAGCCAGACGATTCACTGGTACGCCGGGGCGATCCAACGCTATGGAGACTGGCTCGAGCGTCAAGGAGCAGCCGCGACGTTGCAGCTCTTTACCCTTGATCTGGTTCGGCGCTATGTCACTGAGCTCTAGCCTCAGCCAGCTGACACCTATCACCCCTACATGCCCACGCAAACGCGGCCGCTCGCCGATTCGACCGTCAACTGCTACGTGCGCGCCTTGCGTGGGTTCTCGACCTGGCTGTTCGAGGAGGGCTACACGGGTGAGCCGCTTCTGGCGCGCTTGAAAGCGCCGCGGATCACGAAGAAGGTCCAAAACATCCTGACTGAAGAGGAGATCGGCCGCATTGTGAGCGAACTCAACCCGCGTACCGAGATCGGCGCTCGCAATCAGGCGCTCTTCATCCTGATGCTAGACACGGGGGTGCGAGCAGGCGAACTGTGCAAGCTGACGCTCACTGACCTGCACCTGGAGCAGGGATATGCCATGGTCATGGGCAAAGGCAAGAAGCAGCGTCCCGTAAAGATCGGCGCTCGCGCCGCCAAGGCGTTGCGCTTCTATGTCCTGCACTGGCGGCGGCCGGCGCTTCCCCACATCGAGCATGTCTTCGTCACCTGCCGCGGAGTCGCAAACGAGTCCGATGCGCTCCAAAGCGATGGTGGCATGCCGCTATCGGTCAATGCCCTGGGGCTGATCTTTCGGCGGCTCCGGCGGCTTGCAGACGTTCCACGGCTGCACCCACACCTACTCCGGCATACCTTTGCGTGCATGCGCCTCATGCGTCACCACGACCCGTTTGCCCTCAAGACCCTGTTAGGCCACACCACGCTGACGATGACTAATCACTACTGTGAGGCGGTCCAGCAGTTAGAGACCGTCCGCGCCGACGCCGTCTCGATCGTCGATGCGCTGGACCTGTGCGCACTGGAGATCAATCGTCGCGGCAGGATCAAGGCGAAGAGGGAGCGCTAAGCATGAAGGCGTGCCGGATCAGAAAGGCGCGAGCGCCGCCCAGAAAAATGCCTGAGAGCAGACCTTCGTCAGACACACTCTCAGGCGGTATTTCACCAACCCCCAGTCTACTGATGCGTGCGGTCAACAGGCATCAGTGACATTCGCAACCCATGTCGGATGACACGGGCAGAGGGCTGCTGCGTGTCAAGTGTATCCGCTACAGGTGAATTCAGGCAAGTGTGATAGTCACAAGGAGAACCATCCAATGTTTGCTGTGATTGGGACCGTCGACAACTACACCATCCTGCCCTCTCCCGTCCTCGATGACGCAGACCCCAAAGGGTACCGCATCGAGCAACGGCTGCAGGTCACCCTCAAGCTTGCTGCCAACGAGCGCCAGCAGTACACCGTCGAGTTCCGCCTCGGCGACGAGTCACAAGCCCCCTCGACAGAGGTTCTCACGAAATGGCTCGAGTCCGGCGAGTTGGTGCAGGCCTACTGCGCAGGGCTGGCTGCCCGCCCCTTTGTCCACGCCAAGGACAAGACCTATCAGCGTAGAGGACGGCAGGTCCAACTAGGAGACCAGACCGCTGAGCTCGATGCCTTCGTCGTCTTCGCGGGCTCGGCGATGGCGGTGTTCGAACCGGGCTCACCGCTTGAGGAGCAAGTCAAGCTGGCACGTGCGGTCTACAAGCGCAGTCAGCGGGCGTACCGCGATCAGCGCAATGCTGCCCGTGTCCAGCAGATGGAAGCGCAGCTCGAAGAGCGCGTCCGCCAGATGCAGGAACGCCGCGCACAGGCAGACGTCGAGAAGGCTGCCGCAGCTGAAGCGGTCGGTTCCAACGGGCGTCGCCGGTAGTGGGGCAGGGGTGAGCCCAGAGTAGTCGCAGGCTGCTTCGATAGCGCTCTGGGCCTCACCCATCCTCAAATGAAAGGATCCTTCCCGTATGAATGTCTTGCTTCAGCGCGCCTCCGCATCGCCGCGGCTGGGACTGTTCGCCGCCCTGCGCCGACTGCTGTGGGGTGATCGCATCAAACAGGCTCGTGTCTCAGACCATGGTGCGTTCATGCGCGCCTTCGGTCGGGCCTGGGCCATCCCTATGACGTTGGTCTTCAGTTCTGGGGCCCTGATTACCCTGGGCCAAAAGCAGCTAGGTGAGGTCTTTACCGCTATCCAACACCACCAGGTCCCTAACTTCGTCACCATGGCGCTCCTCGCGATCACCTTCGTGATCGTCGGCGGCATGGATCTGACCCTGCTCAATAGTGCGGTGGAGCTCAGAGATGCGCGCCTCCGTGGCGTGGATCCGGCTAAGGATCCCTACACTCGTGGAGCCAGGCTGCGCGTCTGGCTCGTGTCGATCGTCGAGGCGGCCACCTTCATGAGTGTCGCCTATCAGCTCGATCAACCACCCAGCTTCATCCAGGATCCGTGGGCCTGTCTGGTGGCGTGGACGTTCATCGTCGCCCGCGCGCTCATTGCGCCCATCTGCGCGATGTATCTGGCCACACTTGGGAAGCGCGCGATGGTGCGCCGAGAGATGTACGGCAATCTCCTCCTCACGATCGGGGGCGCGATCCAGCAGATCATCGAGAGTCTGCAGTTTGCCGCCGATGAACGCCTCATCGAGCCCCTGTGGCGCATGCAGGTGTTAGTGGACCGCGCCAGCCGGGCGCACAGCGATGAGGAGATGGACCGTTTTGAAAATGATCTACTCAAGGCGCTCGGCGAGCTGCGTCACCTGCGCAATCGGCTCCACGGCGGGCAACAGTCCCCCGATGCGGATGATGCCCTCGAGACGACACCTGCGTCGCGGAGTGCGGCATCACCTGGCGCAACGCTGGAGGAGATTCCAGATGACCTCATGCCGGTGGGGCGCTACAACGCCAAACGGCTGGATGATCGATTGGCGGCCACCCGATGACACGAGCCAATACCTCATCCACTTGCGCCAACGCGACAGGGCAGGAAGTCTGGTCTCGTCCTGACGCCCAGTTGCTCCTGCTGGAGTGGGAGCGACGATTTCTGACGCGTCGTCGGCCTTACGCGCGCCAGCAGGAAGATGGTTCCTATCGCTGGGTCTTCCAGCGCCTGGATCGACTTGCGCTTCTCGCCCATCTGCAGGGCAAGGAGACGCTCGCGCTCTCCTCCACCGACGAGTTGGGCCAGCGCCACTGGGTCTGTGTGGATGCCGATGCGGCTGACGGCCTCGATCAGCTGAGTATAGTGCAACGAACTTTGGAGGAGCATAGATTGCCTAGTCTGCTGGAAAGCAGTCGACGTGGCGGGCATCTGTGGCTGTTCTACACGCTGCCACAACCAGTACCTCTGGCACTAGGCGTTGTCCGCGGCATACTAGATCCGCTCTATGCGTCGGGTCATCTCCAACGGGTGCTGGAGGTCTATCCAGACAGCATCGAGCCAGGGCAGTTGGGACATGCGGTGCGGATGCCACTCGGGATCCACCGCCGTACAGGGCTGCGCTACCCGTTCGTGGATCGCAATGGCGCGTCCATCCCGCTAGAGGATCTGCCTGCGGTGATGGCGTTTGCCCTCGCTCAGCCAGCGATTCAGCCTGAGCAGGTGCGTGCAGTCGCAGCCCAACTCGCACCTTCTGGTCAGGCAGAGCGCACACCGCCAACGGCTGAGGCTGTACCCTCCATTCTCGCGTCGACTTCCACGACCTCCGCGGTGATTCGCTGGGTGGATGGACAGGTCAACCCACTGGATCTGCTCGAGGAGTTGGCTCCTGCAACAGACATGCGCCTGGCAGGACACGGGTATCTGGGCTGGTGTCCCTTCCATGATGACGAGGCCCCCGGCGCTGACGGCAGCCCTGGCACACCCTCGTTCTATGTCGTCCACAACGCCTGCTATGGCTGGAGCTGGCGGTGCCTGTCGGCCAACTGTGCGCACAGCGACGGACCGATGGGCCACAGCTTCCGCCTCTTCCAGGAGCTGCTGCAACTCGACGTGGTCGGTGCGATCGGCGCTGCGCTCGTGCGCTGGCCCGAGGTGATGAGGGAGGGAGCAGAGTGAGATGGCTCGGTGCGCCACAGCATCTTGTCGCGCCTCGGAGTCGGGATCGTCGCTTCGGCAGGTTAGCGCTTGGGCATAAGCTCACTCGGCTTCTGGGCGTACAAGCGGGTCAGACCGCAGGCGGTGCAGGCGACGGCGCGCAAGCGCGAGCGTCCGCGAAACACCGAGCCGGACCGCAACAGCCCTAGCGTAAAGGGAGCCGCATAGGCGTGAACGCACATGCCGCCGCATTCGGGGCAGGGGGCAGGCGCCGGGAGCTCATCGGGAGAGGACGGAGTCGCCATGGAGACACCTCGCGGGGGGATGAAGAAACAGGACCAGCACGGTGGTCCCCAGACACTATACCCCGGCGCCAATCGCGAGGGCGGAGGAGGCTACACCAGTGACCAGACATAAGCAATCAGGAGCAGTGGAGGGCCAAGAGCCAATGGAAGTGATACTGACCCCAACCGTGGATGAGCTCGATGGCGTGCTCGATGAGCTGCAAGCCTGGTTCCTGGGCAAGGCGCTACGTGAGCGCTGGGTCTACACCAGCGTGCTGCGTCAGCTCGTCAACCGCATGTACCGCGATCGCGACTACCTCGACCGTCGCAAACGGGAGGGACGCCATACCGCCTACGACTATGCGGTGGATCGCGATCTCAAAGCGCTCGCCTGGGCCATCCGCGCTATTGTGCGCTACACGCCGAGCGAGGAGAAAGGCAAGCCCGAGCCGCCCAAGCCGCCACGCAAGCCCTCGCGACGGCTCTCAGCCGCCGAACGCGCCAAGACAGCCGGACGCCCGAGCTGGAATGGGCAACCGAAACGCGATTGGGCAGGACCGGATCTGCCGCCGCGGACGCCACGGCGCGTAACTGCGGCCCAGTTCGAGACCGCTCCTCGTCCGGAGGATCAGCGATGAGCCTCTGGACACAGCAGCCGACGCGCGCAGGTCCCTTAGGTCAGGCTCGTCGGCGCCGCCGCTTGCGCCAAGGCGCGCTCATGCGCGCTCGCCACCGGCAGCGTCGGAAAGGCGCGATGCGCTTCGGCGTTCGCTGCGACCAGCGCGCCGGCGCGGTAGAGCACCCACGCGATGGGGCCAGTGGGGTTTCCCGTGTCCGGATCCGTTGCACCCCCAGCGAGCAGACACCCCAGTTCCGCGGTCGACGCAGCGAAGCGCATCTGGACGCGCCCGTCTACGTGTTCCGGCGCGGTCGTTGCCAGAAACCACTCGAGCGTCTGCTGCGCAGTCGGGCAGATGACGGGATCGGTCTGCCGCGCCGCCACAATGGGCGTGGGCGGCTGCCACGTCCCCTCCTGCCAGCGCGTCAGGAGCGAGATCACCGTATGCGGCGACGCGCCGATCGGCGTGGCCGGCCCCTCGGCCAAGAGGACTTGTCCCGCCGCGTTGGTGTAGCGCCACGTCGGCATGACGGGCGCCAGGACGGGCCAGTCCACGGTCGAGGTGGACTCCGGCTCGAGGTCACCCTGGGTACACAAGGTCACGCACGGCAGGCCAGCATATGCCCTGATGGACGTGTCCAGGCCGAACTGGGGCGCCAGCTGCACGGTCGTCGTCACCTGCACGACGTCTCCGGTGAAGTCGAGAAAGTGATCCCCTGTACTGAGCGTGCCGCCACCAAGGCGCTGCGCCAGCGCACTCAGCTGCGCTTGCGCCGCCGCTACCAGCGCATCCGCCTGCGCCTGCGGCAACCGATCCAGCGTCGCCTGCAGATCCAACACACGGGTGGCTGGCGCGCCAGGCGCGAGCGAGGAGTCCAAGGAGCGGTCAAGGGGACAGGTGTCGCTCGGCGCGGCGGGGACACTGAGCGCACACGTCAGTGTGGGGAACGGGGCGGCGCGGTATTCCAGCCTATGGCGTCCCCGCGGGAGGTGAAAAGCCGCGCCGACCCAGAGTCCCTGCGTTGTTCGGCGCACCGCCGAGCTGCGCACATCGGGTCCGGGCTTGCCATCGACGAGCAGGCGGCCCCAGGGCACGAAGTGCTCCCACAAAAACGCGTCATCGCCAGGCAGTGGCGCGCGCGTGGGAGACGGCGTCGGCGGCGTGAGGAACCGCACCAGGGCCTCACGATTGCCGCTGGGCACGAGTAGACCAGCGGCGATGAGCAGGGTGAGCAGCCCAGCGACGCTCACAGCGCGCAGCAGGTGCTGTGTGGAGGCACGACGCGCCCCTACCGAGACAGAGCGAACGGGTGATGAAGACGGCGACACACCAGAGGCGTTGGAGGGAGAGACGATGCCCTCGCTGTCGGCTGGGGCAGGTGGAGACGGAGTAGACATGGACGCACCTTGGCTGACCTCCGGGTCAAAGTCGTTCATCTGCTCGCTCATGCCTGTCCCTCTGGCGGTGGCGGTCAACTCAGCACGAATGGATCCTCACACGGCGACAAGACATGACCAGCTACTTTCATGCCTCACAGCGAGCAAACGTATGCGAGCAGTGCGCCGCAGGTAGCCACGACGACGCCAATGAGCGCCAGAGGGGAGGACACGATGAGTAGAACGAGTAGGGCTTGTTCGACGGTGATGGACTGCGTGTGTTGCACGAGCGGCAAGGAGAGGAGCACTGGCATGCCGACCGCAGTGGGAAGAATCAACAGCGCCCACGTCAGCAGCCAACTGCCGATGAGGGCGCTGAGGGCGACTCCGACGGCGACGCGGATGCGACCAGTATGCCAGGCCACGGCAGCGGCGGTCCCCAGCAAGATGAGCATGGGTTGCCACTCGAGCTGCGGCGCCTGGATCGAGAGCCCGCTCTGTCCCGAGACGAGAGGGGTCTGCTGTAAGACGTGGAGTATGAGGCTGACGGTCGTCAGGAGAAGACAGGAGAGGAGGCCATACCACACCGATGGTCGATGAAGGAGACGGCGCATAGATCCTCCTTGCTGCAGCAGGTGGCCCAGCCAGACAGCACAAGTATAGCAGACAGCGTAGCGACCAGTGAGACGCTCGCGCTCCTGGTGCGGGGCGCAAGCCCCGCGAGGGGCCGGCGGCGAGGCAGCGAGCCGCCGTGCCCCTGCTGCCCAGGGGCTCCCGAACGCGCGGGCGCATGCCCAGTAGGTGTGTTTGCGGAAAAAGCCGACCGAAAGGTCGGTGGGCGCAATAGTAGTATCACGCGCCCCTCTAAATACGAATACTTTTCTAGTCATTTCGCACGAGTGTGCTTGAATTCGGAGGTCGGCATGGATGAAGACGTCGAAAAAGTGACGCTGCCTTTCGAGGAGGCTGGTGGAAACGATCCTGGCTCCGCTGTCGCTACAGATGGCGCTCTTGCACTCGCATCGGCTGATACTCTTGCTGACACTGTAGTTGCAAGGACGATGGCGGTGGCGCGCCTGGCCGACTGCGCACAGTCCTGGGGTATCACCGTCCCAGCGGACTTCATTCCAGCCACCAAGGCGCAGGTCGCCTACTGGCGGGAGTTGTGCGGGGCTATCTCCCTTACTGGCACGGAGGGCATGCGGGATGACAACTGGCCAGCAGATCTTGCCCCTTCGAAGCCAACATTGCAGGCGATGGTTCAACGCAAGTTGATTGTGCGTCGTCGGCGGGCGTGGCATCTGAAACGCAAGTGGCATGCCTGGCTCCAGTATCTGCGGCTCACAGCCGTTCCGACGCCAGCGCTCAGCATTGCCGAGCGTCCAGCGCCAGGGTTGCCCTCTTATTCCGAGCTACAGGTATGGGAGGCAGTGTGTCGCTGGTTGGATGGACAGCCCCAGTGTCGCGCTCGGCTCCCCATGGCCGATGTCCCCAGTGTCGGCGAGGTCTCCAGCGAGATCCTCCTCGCCATGCGCAAGGCGCGCTTGGTACGCCATCGCAGTGACTGCGCCTGGGCGCTATCGCCACGCTGGAAGGCGATCCTGCTGGAGCTGTGGCACGGCGTCACCAACGCCGAGGGCGAGCGTGCATCTGGAGCAGGAGGCGAGCCCGTACCTTTCTCCGTCGCCGCTGGCATCGACACGTGGTATCTCAACCGACTCGATGCTGAGGGACTGACGCCAGAGCTGCGGATGCAGCTTGAGGATCTGCAGGAACTCGCGCGACACAACGATGAGGAGGTCGAGACGCCCTGGACATACGATGGCACACCGCTGCTCATGTATCGCGCTGGGGTGAATACCACCCAAGGTGGTGGCGTGAGCTGGTCCTACATCCTGCGCAATGCCTCCCGGACGCTGCTCATGCGCAAGACACCCCTTGGCACAATCATTGCCCAGGCGCGTCTGGGGTCTGAATGCTTGTGGCGGCTGACCCCACGACAGGCGCTGGACGAACTCGATGCGCTCGTCCACCGGATGTGGCGAGGCCGTCTGCGGCATCCACGCAAGCAGCAGGGCAAATGGCAGGTCAGCCAAGTGCACCTCGCTCATGATATCGCCAACACCACGATTGCCCTGGAGCAACTGGATCGCTACGTGTCCCGCTCACGGCGGCAGAGTGTGTTTGAAGCGGCCCAAGCCGATCTCCACTCGCTCTATGCGGTCGTGGATGGGCGGCGCAATGAGGATGAGCCAGACATGATCGATCCACTGCTCGACCTGACATGGGAGGATGCGTTTGCACCTGATGAGGATGAGGTGGTCGATCCGTTTCTGGATGAGGACGAAGATCGTGCACGTGGAAGACGAAGCACATCAGAGTCAACGCCAACGGAGGAACGCTCAGCGCAGGTGCATCGCTGGGGCAAGCGGCTCTCGGGAGTGACCTGGTCACCTGGTGGCGCAATCTCGTTCGTGCAATACGACAAGACACTGGAGAGTCGTCTGCGCAACAAGCGTTTCATGGAGCTGATCTGGCGTGCAACAGGCTGGGATGGCACAGGCTCGGTCATCCGCCATGAGGCGCGTTTGCGGCGTGACGCGCTACGCACGCTCGGGTGGCCAGCCAACGTTCAGACGAGTTTGGATGACCCGTGGACCTTCCTTGAGCATGTCGGTGAGGTATGGGCGTACACCGTCGGGCAGGCTCCCCGCACTGATGACGCCAGTAGCTGTGCTGCCGCTGGGTCGCAGGTGGATGTCGCGTGGATACGCCGGGTGTTTCCTGAAACTGACACCAACCGTTCACGCTGGCCCACCGATCCGGTCTGGCAAGTGGTTCAGGCGGCGCCATTCATCGAGGCTCCAACCAAAGCGCGTCGCCTTATGCGTCGTGAGCAGCGTGTCCATTCGGTCGAGCAACTCGATGCGGGTGCCTACGGGTATCTGGTGAGTCGGACGGCGTTGCTCCACCCCAAGGGGGAGACCTTCGACGTCTCGATGGGATTGCGCGGCCTCTTCCAAGCGCTGACCAAGATTGCCGCCCAGCCGCAGAAGGATTTTGGCGAGCTCGTCCGGCAACGTCGTCGTAAGCGTGGGTTGCCTGTGGCGCCGACAGGCAAGATCTTACCCTTCCTGCCAGCGCTAGGCGAGGGGGTTCCGACAGCGACAGATGGGGTAGATGCGGCAGCAGAGGCGGTGCTCGAGGACAATATAAACCGCCGGCAACTGCACGCAGCGCGGATGCGCTTGGCTGAACAGTGGGTAGCTGAAGCGCTTCAGGCACTTGAAGAGGCGGAGCTGGGTGAGGTCACAGCGCATGAGATGGCGCGATTGGAAGCAGTCTACGTGCAAGCGCTTGCTGGCTATCAAGCGACTATGAATTGGAAACACGCGTTGTTTGCAACAAGAAGTGATCTTGCCTCTCCACCGTCCGAGACTATTCCTGCTCAGGATCGATGAGGCTGCGCTGAACCGTATAGAGCGTGATGTCCGCCTGAGTCTTGAGATCAATCTTGCGCATCAGATTGGTGCGATGCGTCTCGGTGTAGGACAGCTCACGCGCCAGCATGTCGAACACCTCTCGCGCACGGTCGGTCAGCAACGCGTAGCGGTCGGCTTTGCGTAGCGCTGTGCCGACAGCGGAGGCATAGGTCGAGATGACATCGTCACTGAGGGGAAGCGTCAGTTGGCGCCGACCCGCCGGCGCCTGCGAGTGTGCCGTTATTCGCCGCCGCTGTCAAGAGGGCGTTGTGAGAGCATGCGCGAGGGCCGTCCGCGCCAGTAGCCGCGTTGTGTCGATGAAGGGCAAGGGCGTGTTCTCCTCGGTGATCACCAGCGGCAGCTCGGTGCAGGCGAGGATCGCCGCCTCCGCGCCGCGCTCACGCAGCGCCTCCAGGATCTCTACAATGCGTGGGGCCGTCGTAGGCGTCACCCGCGCCGGGATGATCTCCTCGTAGATGATCTGGTTGAGCTTGGCCTGCTCGTCTGGTGTGGGAGTCATCGGCTTGATGCCACGGCTGCGCAGAGGTTGCTCATAGAGGCCATCGGTCATCGTCAGGCCGATGCCGAGGACGGCGACCTGCGCATATCCGCCCTGAACGCAGGCGTCCGCGCTCACATCCACGATGCTCAGGAAGGGAACTGGACACTGCGGGAGAAAGTAGTCAACGGCGTAGTGCGTCGCGTTGGCGGGCATGATAGTCAGTTGCGCGCCGATGGAGACCAGCCGCGTGATCGAATCGCCGATGAGCGCGCCCACTTCCGGCCAGTCACGCTGACGGAGGCGCTCGTTCAGTACAGCGAATGAGCCAGTGTATATGGCAATAGGTGGATGCGCGCCGCCGGGCAGTATATTCGCGCTCTCGGACACAATTGTGCGATAGCAGAGCGACGCGCCCTCCGCCGTGATTCCCACAATGCCAATGGTCTTTGGTTCCATGATGTCTACCTTTCTTGTCTCGTTTTCTATGGTCGCTGGCGGTTATAACCGCGCCTCGAGGCGCGAACTCATTCGCTGGCGCACACTCAACTTGGCGATCTGAAAATCACCCCCTTGACAAATGATACACCATATGTTACTCATATGTCTAAGTCGATTGACTAACCCGTACTACGGAGTCAAAACACGCATGGCGAAACCAGACAATCGCAACGCAACCGAACAGACCTTCCTCGATGCTGCCGAGCGCCTCCTCGTCGAGGTGGGTTACGCCAACATCACTACCCGCCGGCTCGCGGAGGAGGCCGGCGCCAACCTCGGACTCGTCCACTATTACTTTGGCTCGATGGAGCAACTCTTCATCCGCGTGCTGGAGCGCTTCACCGACCGGCTCATCGAACGACAGCGCGCAATGTACGCCGAGCCGATCCCGTTCCTAGAGAAATGGCGCGCGGCGATGGGATATCTCGACGAAGACCGCGAGAGCGGCTATCAGAAGATCTGGCTGGAGTTGCAAGCGCTCGCCTGGAACCGTCCCGAACTGCGCGAGCGTCTGGCGCACGTGCATCAGCAGTGGATCGCCACACTGACCGAGGCGTTTGCTCCCGCGATGGAGGAATATGGACTTGATACCGAGCGCTTCCCCGTCGCGGCGATGGTCGCGCTGGTAGTGACCTTCAACGAGGGGCTATTCCTGGACCGCCTGGGTGGCATCACCGAGGGGCACGCGGAGCTGCTGGCGATGATCGACAACTGGTTGGTCTCGCTGGAAGCGCGCAAGGCCGTGAAGGACAAACGAACGGAGGACGATCATGCGAGCGCGCACTCCTGACCAGGAAGGCTCCGTCGAGCGCGACGGCGTGAAGATCGCCTATGAGGTCTTCGGTTCCGGCGAGACGACGATCCTGCTGATGCCCGCCTGGTCCATCATCCACTCACGCCTATGGAAGATGCAGGTCCCCTATCTGGCGCGCCACTACCGCGTCATCACCTTCGATGGGCGCGGCAACGGCAAGTCGGACCGTCCCACGGACTCATCGGCCTACGCGAATGAAGAGTTTGTGGCCGACGCGCTGGCGGTGCTCGATGCGACGGACACCGCGCGGGCGGCGGCGGTGACGCTCTCGATGAGCGCGCAGTGGGGCTTGTTACTCGCCGCGAACCAGCCAGAGCGTGTCGCCGGCGTGGTCTTCATCGCGCCATCGCTGCCGATCCCACCCTTCCATGCCTCGCGCGCAGTCTATGCCTTCGACGACGTCCTGCCCACCGAAAAAGGGTGGGCCAAGTACAACCGCCACTATTGGCTGCGCGAGTATCAGGGCTTTCTCGAGTTCTTCTTCTCGCAAGTCTTCACCGAGCCACACTCGACCAAGCAGACCGAGGATGCCGTCGGCTGGGGGCTGGAGACAACGCCCGAGACGCTCATCGCCATCGAGGAAGCGCCCTCCAGGCGGGGCACGTACGACACCTCCTACGACAACAACTGGGTGCGCAACTGCGCCGAGGGCGTGCGGTGTCCGACGCTGGTCATTCATGGCGACCAGGATGCCATCTCTCCGCACGGGCGTGGCGCGCTGCTCGCCGAGATGACGCGCGGGACACTGGTGACAGTGGAGGGCGGCGGACATTGCCTGCAGGCGCGCGATCCCGTCAAGGTCAACCTGCTGCTCAATGACTTCATGCGGCGTATTGAGCCAACGGCGCCACAGCCGATCACCTGGACGCGTGGCCATAGCCGCAAGAAGCGCGCGCTCTATATCTCCTCGCCCATCGGCCTGGGGCACGCCCAACGCGACGTCGCCATCGCCGCCGAGCTGCGCAAGCTGCATCCCGACCTCCAGATCGACTGGCTGGCGCAACATCCCGTCACCAGAGTGCTTGAGGCCAACGGCGAGCGCATCCACCCAGCCAGCGCCCTCCTGGCGAACGAATCAAGCCATGTCGAGAGCGAGTCTGCCGAGCACGACCTGCACGTCTTCCAGACGCTGCGCCGCATGGACGAGATCCTGATCGCCAACTACATGCTCTTCCACGATGTCGTCACCGAGACGCACTACGACCTCTGGATCGGCGACGAGGCCTGGGAGCTGGACTATTACCTGCACGAGAATCCCGAGGAGAAACGCGCCGCCTATGCCTGGATGACCGACTTCGTCGGCTATCTGCCCATGCCCGATGGCGGTGAGCGCGAATCCTTCCTCACCACCGACTACAATGCCGAGATGATCGAGCAGATCGAGCGCTACCGCCGCATCCGCGACCGCGCCATCTTCGTCGGCACCCCCGACGACATCGTGCCTGACACCTTTGGCGGCGATCTGCCGCCGATCCGCGACTGGACCGAGCGCCACTATGACTTCGCCGGCTACGTCACCGGCTTCGACCCCGCCGCCTTCGCCGACCGCGAGGCCATCCGCGCGGAACTAGGCTACCGGCCCGACGAGCGTGTCTGCATCGTCGCCGTCGGCGGGTCGGGTGTGGGCTATCACCTGCTACGGCGCGTGATGGCCGCCTTCCCAGAGGCGAAGCGGCGTGTTCCCGGCCTGCGCATGATCGTCGTCGCGGGGCCGCGTATCGATCCCGCCTCGCTGCCAGTCATCGAGGGGCTGGAGGTGCGCCCGTTCGTCTACCAACTCTACCGTCATCTGGCGGTCTGCGATCTGGCGGTGGTGCAGGGCGGGCTGACGACGGCGATGGAGTTGACGGCGAACAAGCGCCCGTTCCTCTACTTCCCGCTGCGCCACCACTTCGAGCAGAACTTCCACGTGCGCCATCGGCTGAACCGCTACGGCGCCGGACGCTGCATGGACTACGAGACGGCAACGCCGGAGAGTATTGCCGAAGCCATCGCGCAGGAGATCGACCGGCCTGTGACCTACCACGATGTCGAGACCGATGGCGCGGCGCGCGCGGCGGCGCTCATCGCCGAGTTGATCTGAGGTCTCGTATTAGGCCGTCGTAACAGACTACAGACCCCAGGGAGAGAGTCGAACACCATGACGCCACAAACGACCAAACGACAAGAGGTTGACGATCTCACTGAGATTCGCCAGGCCGCGCTGGATTACGCGCAAGGGTGGTACGAAGGCGACGTGGAGCGCGTGCGCCGCAGCCTGCATCCTGAACTGGCCAAACGGAGAATCCTGCGCGATCCGCAGACGGGTGAGGAGCGTCTTCGTCACGTGAGCCAGCAGCTCATGTTGGACCTGACACAGCAGGGCGGCGGCAGCGAAGAAGTTCCCGCTGACAAGCGCACGTACGATGTCATGATCCTCGATGTCTGCGGCGACATCGCCTCCGTCCGGGCAGACACCACCGAGTACGTGGACTACCTGCATCTGGCGCGCAGCCGGGGACAATGGCAAATCGTGAACGTCCTCTTTCTGGTGAAAGATGATCCAGCTAGTCAGGTGGGTGATCCTTCATGACCAACCTCTTTCCTTCCGCCACGCGGACACAAGCGCAGTCACCATAGCGCCCCTCTCCAACGGACGCCGTGTGTCACGGCTTAGGCGCCAGCCCGTAGATGCACGTCCACAGGACCATCAACAACCAGGCAGGCGTGACGATCTTTCGCCGCGTCGGGGGATCTCGTGTCGTCTTGGTGTCGGATTATGCAGCGCTGGCGGTCATTGAAGAGCAGGTGGGAAGGCTAACGATGCTTCGTCTGACATTGATTCTGTCGCTAGCCGCGCCAGCGCTCTTCGTGCTGGGTAACTTGCAGTTTCTGTTCTTGCCGCCCGGGTTCCTGGCCAATGCAGCGATCTATGGCTTCTTTGGCTCGCTGGGCCTCGCCATCGTTGCCTGGCTGATGGGCGCTTTCGTCGCCGCGCGCCAGCGGCGCTGGGGCTGGTTCGCGCTGGCGCTCTGTCTGCCTTATGCGGGCAGCCTGATCTACAGTCTCGTGACCTTGAGCGGCCGCCAGCCACAGGGCGCCTAGCACGAGCGAGGCGCTCGCCGTCTAGCAGGAAACGCGCGGATAGACCAAATCCTGCTACCAGCGCGCTGAGATCGTGCCCCCTACTGGTCAGCCCTTCAGCGTCTGGGGCGCAGAAGAGTAAAGGCTCCAGCGACCAAGCAGACGCAGCGACTAGTCGCTGCGTCGGGGGACCGGTGTCGTCTTTTTGGCCTCGATCCAGCGCGAATCGCGCGGCGCAGGCGTTCAGCGTCAGATAGAGAGGAGGCGCCCCATGCGGCTTCCAGCGACCCTCTTGATCAAGCGGCATGACTCAGAGAAACACGATCAGGCGCCCTGGTGGAGTCCAATGCTCTGGCTCTGGCTCCTTGTTGGCGCCGCCTGGGCCGTGACAGTGCTCGCGGTGGTGACCCGCCATACTGAGTGGGGCGACCATCACTATCTCTTGCAGACGAGCGGCCTTCCCTTCGTCAGCGCTCTGGGCTTGTTCCTTGCCTCGTGGCAGCTCATGATCCTGGCGATGATGGTCCCTTGCCTGGCGCCACTGCTCCACCAGATGAGCGACGCCCGCACGTCCGCCAGAGCGCCAGGCTCCCTCGCTATGTTCCTGATGCTCCTAGCAGGCTACGACCTAGTCTGGACGGCGTCTGGCTGCGCCGCGTTCTTTGGCGATGCGCTACTCCACGAGGTAGTGGAGAGCTGGCCATGGCTTGGAATCCACAATGCAATCATCGCCACAGGTCTGCTGGCGCTAGCTGGAGCCTATCAGTTCACGCCGCAGAAAACACGGCTCATGATGGGTTGTCAGGCTCCATCAGAGCGCGCGGACGTGACAGGTCTCGACGCCGCCTATCGCGCGGGAGCGGGTGCCGGACGCTCACATCTCGGCTCATGCTGGGCGCTCATGCTGGCCATGTTCGGTGTGGGGATGGGCAGTCTCGTGTGGATGGTGTCGCTAACGGGTCTCATGCTGGCTGAACAGGTATTTGGTCCCCGCGCGAGCGCGCTCCGCTGGTCGGTCGGCGTCGTCTTCTTCGTGCTCGCGGCGCTGACAGTGGCGCTGCCCACAGCGCCTCCCGGTCGCTTCGGGCTGGCTGGACCGCTGTTCTTCTGGTAGGGCCGGTAACGCTAGTCAGTAGGGTCCACTAGGGTAAGGAGGCGGCAATGAGGTGACAACGAGGCGATATTGCCTGCACGAGCACGGCTTGCTCACACGATGCCGATGGAAAGACTAAGGAGCTACAGATGACATCCGCAGACAACACACAACGCGCACAGACCGCAAACACCGATTCCGCCGACACGCATGTCTGCTGTGGGCCGGGCTACGCCTCGCCAGAAGAGGCGATGCGGGCGGAGCGTGAAAAGCTCCTGTACACCGTTGCGCTGTACGGAGGCACACCTATCCAGGCGCCAGACTATCTGGCGACGGTCGACGTTGATCCAGCGTCGCCCACCTATTCGCAGGTCGTCCATCGCACCGAACTTGGCATGGATGATGAGCTGCACCACTTTGGCTGGAACGCCTGTAGCTCGTGTCACGACGACGAGAGCAAGTCACGGCGCTTCTTGATCGCCGGTGGCTTCCGCTCTGGCCGCATCTCTGTCATCGACACCGAAGATACGCGCGCCCCCAGGCTGCACAAGGTAATCGCGGCCGAGGAGATCAAGGCCAAGACGAACCTGAGCGCACCCCATACCGTCCACTGCCTGGCCGATGGCACGGTCATGATCTCGATGTTAGGCGATAGTGACGGCAATGGCCCTGGCGGGTTCCTGCTGCTCGATGGTGATTTCAACATCGCCGGACGCTGGGAACACCAGGCCGACGGCATGGCCTACAACTACGACTTCTGGTACCAGCCGCGCCACAACGTCATGATCACAGCGAGTTCGCCGCCCCCAACACCTACGAGCCTGGCTTCAATGTGGAGGACGTGGCTGCTGACAAATATGGGCATCGGCTGCACTTCTGGGATTGGCAGAAGCATGAGTTGACGCAGAGCATCGACCTGGGCCAGGATGGACTGGTGCCCCTGGAGATTCGCTTCCACCACAACCCAGACAGTGAGCATGCGTTTGTTGGGGCAGCGCTCAGCAGCACGATGTGGCATTGCCACAAAGTCAACGGCGCGTGGCAGGCCGACAACGTCATTTCCGTCCCCTCCGTCGAGCTGGCAGGCTGGCCGATTCCCGTGCCGGGGCTGATCACCGATCTGGTCCTTTCGCTGGATGATCGCTTCCTCTACTTCTCCAACTGGCTGCATGGCGATCTGCGCCAGTATGACGTCAGCGATCCCGCGCATCCCAAGCTCACCGGGCAACTGTGGCTTGGAGGACTCTTGGGGAAGGGCGGCGACGCGCCGGGGCTGCCGGGACACAAGCTGCAAGGCGGCCCACAGATGCTGCAATTGAGCCTGGATGGCCAGCGGCTCTACGTGACGAACTCCCTCTTGAGCTCCTGGGACAACGAGTTCTACCCCGATATGGCCAAGGCCGGATCCTCGATTGTGCAGATCGACTGCGACACGGTGAACGGCGGCATGAAGCTCAACGAGCGCTTCTTCGTGGACTTCTCGAAGGAGCCGAACGGCCCTGCGCGCGCCCACGAGATGCGCTATCCCGGCGGCGACTGCACCTCGGACATCTGGATCTAGCGAGACCGAGGTCATCGGGGCGACCGACGAGGCGGAGCGCGCGGTCGTGGAGACGGGCGGACTCATCCGTTTCCGCCGTGCGGTTGAGCGGCGTCTCGACCGCGCGCTTTGACGGCTCGCCCCTCCACGTTTCCGTCGTGTGTCCAGCGCCATTGGCAACCTGCCCACATCGGTATTGACGTCGGCGCCGAGCGGCTGGCTATCGCGGTCGCTCGCGCCGCCGCGGCTCCGAGCTCCCGTCACGGGCCAGCCGGCGACAGCGGCGCATCCAGACGAAACTGCGCTCGGCGACCCCGCTCTTGGGCAGCAAGATCAAGCCGCGTTTCGCTTCTGACGAAGCCGGTGTAGCCCTGGTCGGCAGAGGCAAGACCGCTGCGGCGTGATCCCACCGTGAGACAGAAAGGATTGTCACCATGAACTTCATGAACATTGCGCAACGGACGCTGGGCCTCATCCTGCCGCTCCTCCTGCTGGTGGTGGGAAACGTGGTGCCGCAGATCGTCGGCCCAGAGGTCTTCTTTCGTACGCCTTGGCCTACCCTGGTATTCTTGGCGCTGACCTCCGTGGCGTGTGTCGTCGCGGGCTACTTCCTGCGCACCTTCTGGGCGCTCCTGATCGTGCCCGTCGTCGTCCAGGTTGGCGGCTATGTGGTTAGCTTCCTGATCAACCTTCCGGCGTACGGCGGAACTCCCGAGTCCTTCTTTCAGGGCGCCGTCTTCATCATCGCCAATGAGCCCATCATCGTCGCCGTTTTCTGCATCCTGGACGCCCTGCTTGCGCTGCTGGGCGTGCTCCTGGGTAAACGATCGGCGCGCACGGCAGCAGCGCTTGCCATCTCCTAGACGGTGGAGGCGCTGCCGGGAAACTGGCGCGACTCCTTCCAGGAACGTCTCGAGCGCCAGGCGAGTGCGCCACCCTGCAGCGAGGAGAGTGGCCATCACTGCGACATGATAAGGAGAACGAACCGATGAGCAGACCCAGCGTACTCGTCGTCGGCGGTGGCGTCATGGGGGTGGCAACCGGAGCCGCGCTCGCCGGCCGGGGCGCGGAGGTCACCGTACTTGAGCGCTATTCCCTGGCCCACGATTGGGCCTCCTCCCATGGCCTGTCCCGCGCCATTCGCCACGAATATGGTCCACTCGCTATCTATACCGAGATGGTAGCGCGCAGTCTCGTGCTCTGGGATGAATTGGCCCGCGAGACTGGCCGCCACCTCTACACCGAGACTGGCGTGCTGACCCTCGGCCAGCCAAACGATGGCCATACGCTGCCCGGGTACGAGGTCATGCGGGAGGCAGGTCTCCCCGTCGAGCGGCTCACGTCGGAGGAGTGCGCGGCCCGCTTCCCCCAGTTCCGCACCGCCGCGTTCGGCGCCATCACCTACAACTCCAGCGGCGGGATGCTCGCCGCCAGCGAGTGCGTTCGCGCCCTGGCCATCCGCCTCCAGGCGCGCGGTGGGACGCTGCGCGAAGGCGCGCATGTCGTGCGTGCGGAGCCTGCTGGATCAGGAGGGCGTGTCGTTCTTGCAGACGGGACGACGCTGGAGGCCGACCGCGTCGTTATCACGGCTGGTCCCTGGATCCACGACATGCTGCATGACCTCGTGCTTCCCATCCAACCGACCCAAGCGCAGATCATCTACCTCGCGGGGCTGCCCAGGGAGTCCTTTGCCGTCGGTCGCTTCCCCACGTTCCTCGCGGACATGGCCTATTACGGCTTTCCGCTCCACGGCTCCAATTGGTTCAAGGCCGCTTGGCACGGTCGCGCCGCTGACGCCAATCCCGATGACCCCTACCCGCCCAACATGGTGCAGGTTGAAGACATCCGCACGTTCCTGCGCCGTGTCATCCCCGCGGCGGCAGAGGGTGAACTGGCGTTGGTCGATCGCTGTATGTACGACATGTCGCCTGACGAGGATTTCATCCTCGACCGCCACCCCGGCGGTCCTGGGGTGATTATCGGTTCAGGCTTCTCTGGACACGGCTTCAAGTTCGGCGTGCTCATCGGCGAGTTGCTGGCCGCCCTCGCGCTGGACGTCACGCCTGAGTTCTCGCTCGACCGCTTCCGTCTTGACCGCTTCTCCGTCGCAGCCACCTGATCGTATAGCAGAGCTGAGGGGACTGGAAAGGAGGCGCGTACGGAGCCACTGGCGTTTCAGGATGAGTTTGCCCAGGTGGGCGTTCATCG
>Ga0070706_100001162_pt1 | contig 28330 bp, 22 predicted proteins | sample KBSK5501metaG_FD_65476 | JGI IMG/M metagenome (GOLD analysis project Ga0070706, IMG submission 65476) | Corn, switchgrass and miscanthus rhizosphere microbial communities from Kellogg Biological Station, Michigan, USA - KBS K5-50-1 metaG | ecosystem: Host-associated > Plants > Roots >... | reverse complement strand
TGAGCCCGCTCGCAAGGCCGGCGTCGCGGTCATTCCCTCGATGGCATTCTTCGGCGGATATACTGATTTGATGACCACGGCCGCGCTGGGAGACTGGGACGCTGTAGATTCCATCGACGTTATGATCGGTTTCGACAGCTGGCATCCCACGCAGGGCACACGGAATACCGTGGCGCGTGAGCGGACCCCTTATTCAACGATTGAAAGGAGCCTCATCCAAGGTCTTGAAAGAAAAAGGGATTCGCCAGTTCAGTTGGCAGAATGGCTACGGCGCATTTTCGGTAAGTGAATCAAATGTCGAGTCGGTTGCCGCGTACGTTGAAAATCAGGAAGAGCACCATCGCAAATTGACGTTCCAAGAAGAATTCAGGGCGTTTCTGAAGAAACATCGGATTGCGTTCGATGAGCGACACCTGTGGGACTGAAGGCGCGCCGAGGTCTGGCGGTCTTCCAGACCGGCTGTCTTGCCATCCCGTCCCCCAGGGCTAAGCCCTGGGCTAACGTCTTTGGCCACTGCGTGGCCTTCGCTCCGCAGGAGCGTGGGATACTAGCCCAGGGCTTCAGCCCTGGGTTACGGTTATAAAAACGCCCGCCCTGAAAGGGAAACAGAACGAGCGCGTTCCACCCCAAAGACGCCGGTCGTCACCCGGGGATTTTCACTCGCTACCAAACGCGCCCCTACCGATAAATCGCGGTCTCCGGTTTGCCCTCCGGGCCGATCGTTCCACGATACATGCCGTCTGTATTGAACGGCGTCGTGAAATGGCCGTCGTGGTCCAAAACGATCAGGCCACCGCTGCCACCAAACGCGCGCACTTTGTCTAGAACGGTCTGCGCCGCTAGTTCGACACTCAACTTCCTGTATTTCACTAAGACAGACACCTCGTGCGCCGCGACCACTCGAATAAACATTTCGCCTTGGCCGGTTGCGGATACGGCACAGCTCTCATTGTCCGCATATGTGCCAGCGCCGATGATTGGCGAATCTCCAATCCGGCCGAATCGCTTGTTGGTCAAACCGCCGGTCGATGTTCCAGCAGCGAGGTTACCCTGCTGATCGAGCGCAACCGCGCCAACTGTTCCAAATTTTTCTTCGAGCTGAAGGCTACTATGTTTATTGCTTTCTTTTTCCTCTTTTTCTTCTTTCTCTTTCGCTTTTTGCAGTTCCTCCCACCGTTCTTCTGTACGGTAATAGTCCGGCGATACCGTTTCCGCTCCTTGCGAAGCCGCGAAATCGTCTGCTCCTTTGCCGGCTAACATCACGTGCTTCGATTTGGTCATCACCAGATGTGCGCCGACAATTGGATTTTTCAGCGTTGTGATTTCAGCTACCGCCCCAGCAGCCAGCGTACGGCCATCCATCAGCGAAGCATCTAGCTCGTTCTTTCCGTCGTGACTAAAGACCGCACCTTTCCCAGCGTTGAACAGAGGCGAATCCTCCATCACTTTGATGCTCGCGATCACTGCGTCCAGAGCAGGCCCTCCTTTCGCCAGGACGCCGTAGCCCGCCCGTAAAGCAGCCTCTAAAGCCGCGCGGTAAGCTGCCTCCTTTTCGGGAGTCATCTTTTCTTTCTTGATCGCCCCAGCTCCACCGTGAATCACCAAACGGAACTTCATATTCGTGTCCGCGGCTCGGGAGCCGCTTTGAAAAAGCGCAAGAATGGAACCGCAGATTACGCAGATTGCGCAAATTCTTCTAGAGATTCGATGACGCACGAACGAAATGATACGGCAGACTTTGGACAGAATGCCAAGCAGAATTGACTCGTTCAAAATCTGCGGAATCCACCATAGTCCGGTGGACAGAATCTGAGGTTCCGACTACTCTTCCGCTTTGTGCGGTTTCTTGTGCTTCTTCGGCGTCGGTGTAGCTTCCTGCAGATTCACTTGCGTCTTGGTCGAACTTGCCGTTAAAGCCGGTTCGCGCAGACCGGGAACCGAAGCATATCCTTCAAATTTCGGAACAAGATCGGGATCATTTTCACTGCTTTTCCCGCTGGGCATTTTGAAATCGAAGACGCTAACGCCAAACCGGCGCACGCCGTCATAACTACGGCCCTCTGAGGCGCCAACCATTACCGGTTTGCCAGACTTTTTCTCTTTGCCCAGATAAATCATGACATGGGTAATCGGGATTTCCCTTTCTGTCTTATAAGTGCCGGACCAGAACATGAGGTCGCCCGGTTTCAAGTCGTCCAACTCAAATGTTTTGATGCTGCGGCTCAGTACAGCGTGGAATTCGCCGTTCTTTCTTGCCCAAGCATATTGTTCGCTTGAATCTCTGGGGACGGCATCATAACCAGCGTTCTTCAACACGTAATAAATGAATCCCGAGCAATCCACGCCGCCGGAATTCGGGTCAGCTGAGCCGTACCGATAACTAAGCCGTTGGTGGGTGAGGGCCAAAGCGTTTCGAATCAGTTGCTGGACCTGCGGTGGCTGGTCGGAAAACTCCTGCAGCGCCTGAGGTCGCAAACTCGCCACGCTGTTCTCGCTGCCAGTGATGCTTCCAGTGTTTTCCTTGATATCGGGAGCTGCCTGTTCTGGGGTTGGATTAGGGGTCGGTACCGGCTTTTCCTGCACAGGGGTAGGAGTTGGTTGGGCAACCGGTTTCGGATCCGCCACCTGAGGCGGCGGCTGTGCTGCAGGCGTTGGCTGCGCTGCAGGCGTTGGCTGCGCTGCAGGCGTTGGCTGCGCCACAGGCGTTGGCTGCGCCGCAGCCTTTCGTTGAGTCGCAGGCGCCGGCGCTACCGGAGATGGCTGCGGCCCGGCAGCCCCCTGGGCCGCGGGAGCCGATAACTGGTCTTCTCCCGACGTCTGGTTCGGTCCAGGTCCTTGCTGAGCCGATTGCTCTCCACTCGCTGAAGACTCAGTGGTCGATGCCGGTGATCCTTCAGGGTTTGGACTCGGCAAAACCATCGGAGTCGGTGATGCTTTCGCCACCGCTTTCTGAGTGTGATGCGATTGTTTCCCGCTCTTCCTCGAATGGTGAACGGTTTGAGTCTTATGATCTTCTCCGACAAAGAAGCGCTTCAGTGAATGATAGACGTTATGCAAAGTATCGTCGTCGCCACATGCCAATGTGGTTACAAAACAGCTCAAAACGGCTGCTAGGACGATTTTCTTCATGCTGCCCTGGCAATTTCTTCCAGGAGATACCTGTTTAGACGAATTCCGGCGTAAAAATTATCAATGGCAAAATTTTCATTGGGTGAGTGAGCTTTGCAATCGGGAAGAGCCAGTCCAAGCAATAAAGTGTCCACGCCAAGGACTTCTTTGAATGTTTGGGTGATTGGAATGCTGCCTCCTTCTCGGATGAACGCGACGGGTTTATCGAAGGTAGCTGCCAGAGCCTTTTGCGCCGCCTTGCCAAACGTCGAGTCGGGCTTCACGATGTAGGGCTTGCCTGAGTGCTGATCGATAATCTCGATCTGGACTGAATCGGGACACTCCGCTTTTAGAAAGTTCGTAATAATGCCTCTTAGCTCCGCCGGATCCTGGTTTGGCACGAGCCGGAATGAGAGTTTGGCCATTGCGCGAGATGGAACAATCGTTTTAGAGCCTTCCCCCTGGTAGCCGCTGGCAAAGCCGTTCACTTCGGCAGTGGGACGCGCCCATACACGCTCGAGAAAAGTGTATCCCTCTTCTCCTCCAAGTTTCGGTACGCCGGCCGTCGCTTGCCATTGCTCCTCGGTGTAGGGCAGCTTTGTCCAAAGCTCACGCTCCCAATCTTCCAGGGGAGCAACTCGATCATAAAAGCGGGGAACCGCAATGTGTCCCTTTTCATCGTGGAGCTTGGCAATTAACCGGCTCAGTACCGTAGCCGGGTTAGCGACCGAACCACCAAAAATCCCAGAATGCAGGTCAGCGGATGGACCGCGAAGCCGAACTTCCAAACAAAGAATCCCGCGCAAGCAATAGGAAAAAGTTGGAATGCCCGGAGCAACCATCCCGGTGTCTGAGATCGCTATCACATCCGTCTGAAGCGCGGATTGGTGTTCTTTGAGGAAACCTTCGAGATGAGGGCTGCCGACCTCCTCTTCCCCTTCTATCAAGAGAATTAAATTTACCGGCAGATCACCCTTTTCTTTAAGTGCTCCTTCGACTCCCAGAACGTGCGCCAGAATCTGCCCTTTGTTATCGGTAGAGCCGCGGGCGAAAATTTTGTCTCCCCGGATGACAGGCTCGAACGGAGGCGAGTCCCAGAGCTCCATCGGATCGGGCGGTTGCACATCGTAGTGGCCATAAATCAAAACTGTTTTCCTGCCCGCTTTGTGTTCGTTGCGTGCGACAACGACCGGATGGCCTGCGGTTGGAAATTTCTGAACCTGAAGCCCTATTTTTTGCAGCCGTCCCGTCAGCCAGTCGGCGCACGCCTCAACTTGGGGCTTGAACTGGCCGTCGGCGGAAACAGAGGGGAACCGCAAGAAATCAATCAGCTCGTCTAATTGGTTCATGAACTCATCTAGCAAAACATCACCCAGGAGTCCATGGACGTTTGGCGTTTCGCGTTTGGCGTTTCGCGTTTGGCGTTTGGCGTTTCGCGTTTCGCTCCCCGCTCCGGAGGAGCGAAGGACGTCGGATCAGGGCTTCAGCCTCGGGCCACGACGAAAAAAACGATCCGCCCTGAAAGGGCGGACAGAAGGTGTACATAACCCCATATCGCCGAAAATACCACCGGCACCCCCGCGAAACGCGAAACGCCAAACGCCAAACGCGAAACGCTCCACCCCAATATCTTGGGTCTGCACGGGTTAACCTCCCTATAGATTGTATATTTGACCTTGTCACTGGCCCCTCTCACGATTAACCTCTTCGCTAACCGCCATGTACCTGCAATCCCTCGAGTTGGTCGGGTTTAAGTCATTTGCCCACAAAACAGTGCTCGATTTCCATCCCGGAATTACCGCAATCGTCGGTCCGAACGGCTGTGGCAAGTCGAATGTCCTGGACGCCATCCGCTGGGTTTTGGGGGAACAGTCGGCAAAGGCCCTGCGGGGCGGTGAAATGGCCGACGTGATCTTCAGTGGGACAGATAGCAAACAGGGCGTCGGCATGGCGGAAGTTTCATTAACTTTCGCAGACTGCGAGAAAGAGCTCGGTACGGAATACAACGAAGTCCGAATCACGCGACGAGTTTTCAAGGATGGCCGTTCGGAATATCTGCTGAATAGGACCAGCTGCCGGCTCAAAGATATCCAGATGCTATTCATGGATACCGGCATTGGGCGCACAGCCTATTCAATCATGGAGCAGGGCAAAATCGATCTGGTCCTTAGCTCCAGGCCGGAAGATCGCCGCGCAATTTTTGAGGAAGCTGCCGGAATTACGAAGTACAAGGCGCAGAAAAAAGAAGCGTTGCGTAAACTGGAATACACCGACGCGAACCTGATTCGTCTGGCCGACATCATGAAGGAGGTAAAGCGCCAGATCGGTTCCTTGCAGCGCCAGGCCGGTAAGGCGCGCCGTTACAAGAGCCTCTTTGAGCATTTGAAAACGCTTGATACACACGCTTCCCGCCGTACTCACGATGAAGCGCTGCAGGAGATCAGAGCGTTAGAAAAAGAAATTCAGCGATTGCGCGACTTGCAGCAATCCCTCGCTGAACAGGTAGAGTCGCAAGAATTCGGATTAACCGAGCAGCGTCGCGAGCTTGAGGCCCTGGAAGAGCAAAGCGTTCTGGCTCGGCAAAAGGTTCAAGAACTGAGAAACCAGGCAGAATCTGCAACGAACCGGATCGCATTTAACGAGGAGCGGATCGAAGAGGCTCAAGCACTGTCTCAACGCCACGAGTCCGACATTGCAGCGGCAGAGGAAAAACTGCTGGTTCAACAAACTCAACTGGAAGAGACGGATCATCAGCTTAAAGAAATCTTCCAGACTCTTCGAGTAGAAGAACAACATCTGCAGGAACAGCAGAGCGAAGCCAGCCGCCTACGATTGGATCGTCAACGAGCGGAACAGGCAACGCAAGAGCTCCAGCGGCAGATTCAAAAGGCCGAGAGCAAAATTGCGACGCTGCGAGGCGAGCTTTCCAGCACGCTGAACCAACGTGAGACGTGTGAAACCAGACTGGGATTGCTCCAGAAAGAGCTAACTCAAACGAACAGTACAACCGAGCAGCTAACGGCTCAGGTCACAACGATCCGAACCCAGCTCGAGCAGGCTCAGGCGAAACTGCAAAGCCGTCGTGAGATGCTCCAGGATAACGAACATGCCCAAACAGGTCTGCAAAAGGAGCTGGCGAAAGTAGATCAAGAAGTCATCGATAACGAACGGACCTTACACGAGCGTGAATCGAAACTCGATGTCCTCAAACAACTCAACGACGAAGGCGCCGGCCTGGGAGAGGGCACCGAAGCAGTTCTCAGAGGACTCGCCAAACCGGAGTTGTATCGCACCGCGATTCTTGGCGCACTTGCGAATCTAATCGAAGTGGAGAACGAATTCGTCCCTGCAATCGAGGCTGCTCTGGGACAGCATCTACGAACGGTTTTCATACATGATTCTACCGTTGCTGAGGCGATCGCGACTGAGTTGAAGGATAACAAAGTCGGCCGTGCAGCGCTCGTACCGATCCCGTTTCTACCAAAACAGTCCGCGGTGCAGCTCCAGACATTACCGGACCGCGGTTTTGCCTGGGCGCTTGACCGGGTCAAATCTCAGCCGGTTGCTGCCCCGTTAATCAATCGGCTCCTGGAGAATGTCTTGCTCGCGAAAGATCTCGAGACAGCTTTCGAGATTAAGCGTACAACCCCCGAACTTGCTGTGGCCACGCTCGCCGGCGAATACATCTCCCGAGACGGAATCGTTATCGCTGGGACCAGTGCGGATATGAGCAACTCCATCCTCCTGCGGAAGATTCAAATCCGGGAGCTGCAGCGAGAGGCTCGATCGATTCGGGACCTGGTTCAGGAACGAAAGCGCCGTAAGGATGCTCTGCTGGTCGAAATCGAGTTGTTGCAAGGAAGGATTCTCGAGAATCGGGAAGAGCTTCAACACGCACAAATTCATGCGTCGACACTGCAGGGTCAGCTCTCTTTGCTCGATCGCGAACTCCGAGAGGCAGAAGGGAAAGCCAAGAGCCTCTCCTGGGAACGCGATTCTGTGCAGCAGCGATTCGATTCGGCGCGAGAAAAAGTACAGTCGTTGGAGGGTGAGGTTGCTTCCACCGTAGCTCAGCAAAGCCAGCTTCAAGAAAGATTGGCGACGGCTCTTGCCGAGGTCGAGACCTTGCGCAAAAACGAAGACTCGCTGGTCGAGATTCTGAGTGAGCTTAAGATTCGCGTGGCGACCGAAAAGCAGCGGGAGGAGAACCTGCAGCGCCAGCGCCAACCGATCGCTGGACGCCTCGCCGAGTTAAGCGATCTGATTGCAAGCCGGCGCCGCGATATAGATCACTATAAAGCACGGGTCGACCAACTAACGGTGGAGAATGAATCACTACGGTCCAAGATCTCTACCTTGGAAACCGATCGAGCAACTGTCGAATCCCAGGTTACCGAATTACAGAGAGAGAAAACTACCCGTTTGCAATCACTTGAAGCCGTAGAACTGAATTTGCGGCACCTTCGCAAGCAGCTGACCGATTGTCAGGAATTGCGCGGACAACATGAAGTTAAAACAACCCAGCTGAATCTGCAGTTGGAGCATCTGAAAGAACATGCCGCGCATCGGTATCAGGTCGATCTCGCCTTGTTCGAGCCAGACTGGTATGCTTTCCAAGTCGCAATTCGCGAGCAACGAAAACGCCTCGAACAAGCGGAGTCCGCTCCCGCCTCAGACTCGGGTACACCCACCGCAAACTCGCACTCTGAGATCGACTGGGAATTCGTCAAAACGGCCATCGCAGAAATCACCGAAAGACTTGACGCGATGGGGCCGGTCAATCTGGAGGCGATTCAGGAATACGACGAACTGGAAGAGCGCCAGCGATTCCTCGACGAACAGCACGGCGATCTTGTCCGTTCAAAGAATGAACTGCTCGACGTGATCAACAAGATTAACGCGACCACCAAAGAGCTGTTCGCGGAAACCTTCGAGCAGATACGGACTAACTTCCAAGAAATGTTCAGTGAATTGTTCGGAGGCGGCAAAGCGAATCTGCTTCTGGTGGATGACTCGGATCCGCTTGAAAGCGGGATTGAGATCATCGCAAAACCGTCAGGTAAACAGCTCCAATCGATTTCGCTTCTTTCCGGTGGAGAAAAGACGATGACGGCGGTTTCGCTGTTGTTTGCCATCTATATGGTGAAGCCGAGCCCATTCTGTGTGTTAGATGAAATGGACGCTCCGCTCGACGAATCGAACATCAACCGGTTCATCAAGATCCTGGATCGATTTGTTGCTCAAAGCCAATTTGTGGTGATCACCCATAACAAACGCACAATTGCGAAGTCCGATCTGTTGTACGGGATCACGATGGAGGAGCACGGCATCAGCAAACTGATTGGCGTAAAACTAACAACTCGCGCCGCCGCCCATCAGCAAACCGACCTGATCGGCACCGAGCAACTTCCACCCAGCATCGCCGAGAGCTTTGGAAAGCACGGGAATCTCCACTCAGAGAATGTGGAAACCAATGGTGGCAAGTGAGGGAGGAACGCCGAGAGCGCCGTCATCGCCGGCATCGCCGTGAACGGAAGAGAATGGGATGGTGAGAGGCGAGAGGTGAGGAGACGATGGGCCATGGCACGCAACCGGTAGGGTCGCGATTTACCGCGCCCGCAACGCTTCGCGTAGCGATGCGGGCAGGTCGCGACCTCGTGCGCGCAGCAGCAATAGCGCCCTCTACGACACATGGAAAACCGGTAACTGCCAATCTAAGAAAACGGCGGTCACCCGAAGCCCGGTTACTGTCGCAACTCCCGCTACAAGGGCCAGGACCCGGTCTACCCGGCAGGCCAGTAGAATCAGGTATAAGACAATCCCTCCAGCCGCTGCGGTCGCATAAATATCCCGCTGTAGAAGCAGCGGAATTTTTGCTGTGAGCAAATCTCGAATCAAACCACCTGCTGATCCTGTTATCATTCCCATCAGAACAATCATCGGGGAAAGCTTCGCGTCTTCCGCAGCCTGGGCCCCTGATATAGCAAATAATCCCAGACCGAAAGCGTCAGCCACAAGGAATACATGCGGAAGCGGAGGAAAGGCCCCCGCACAAACCACCGTCAAAATGCCAGCCGCACAAATGACGATCAGATAAATTGGCTTAGCCATCCAGAAAATCGGATGGCGATTCATAAGAACATCGCGCAGCGTGCCGCCGCCGATGGCCGTCACAGCAGCCGGAACCAGAACACCGAGCAGATCAAGCCCTGCGCGGCCAGCGGCAAGGGCGCCCCTAATAGCAAAAACAACGACTCCAGTGAGGTCGAGAAGAAAAAGTATCACGCGTGACTATTGTGAAAAGGAAACCTATGGATCAACTTATGCGGGAATTGCGAAAAGACCGGTGACAGCCCGCTAACCAACCTACAGGTTTGTGGAACGAGAACTGCCATCTTGATAACTTGTTTTGCCGAATCGCCTCCCGCCCGGTAGCTCACTTCCTTATCGTTACACTCCGGATTGCCTCCCATGCTCCCATCCAATCGCCGCGGGCAGCCAGGGCATCAGCCTTCATCACACAGAAATACTGCGGGCAATCCGGCTCTTTTAGTACATTCTGCAGTAGCGCCAACTCTTCATTAGCACGCTGCCGCAAGAGCCTGCAGAGCCGGAAGGCTGCGCCAAAATCCGAAGATGTCCGCTCCAACGCACCGCGCCCCTGATTAGTATCGAATCACCTTTAGCCCCTTCCAAAGATCCCCACGATCCAAGGAACCATCATCGACAACGAAAAGTTCGCTCGGCGCGACCGACTGCTTTTCTATCGATTCGATAGTACGCAAAACTGTAGCGGCTGCATTATGGCACGGGATATAGGCGCTGATCTTAGTCGCCATCTGAAGCACCTCTTAATTTCCACAGGTAGACCCGCCGATTCTGCAGTCGAAAGGCTATTGCAGGCGAGGCAATTCTTGATTCAAACTTTGACGAAACGACCAAACGTACCTCCAAACAAGGAGGCAGATCGGTCCGGCGTTATACGAGTTAAGATGGATGCTGCCGCCGCAGCGACATCCAGAGCCAAACTTGGTGTTCTGTCCTGAACTCGTTGGTTGCCCGGAGAATATCTTCATCGGTCAATCGTTTACACCAAACTTTGCGGTTCCGGCTTTGCCACTCGGTGCGATCAGTTTGCGTTCTCCGTTCGATTACATGGGTTGCGGCGAATCTATCGCGTAATAATCTCTCTAGATGCCGGGCGGATCGAGCTAACTCATGCAGCTCCACCAGGATATCAAACTGCAGCAAATACGGCGTGGTTTGCGGATCAAGGAAGTCGCCTTCCGCGCCTTCAATGTCCACGAAAAGCAGATTCTTCCCCGGCGGAACCCAGTCTAATCGCCAGCATGCGCTGCCCACTTCTACGCGGTCATTCACGCCGTTTTGTTTCGCCAATTCTACGACTTCACGGCGCGCCAGCGGATCGATATCAAACGCTAGTACGTTCGACCGAGGGCTCCGCCATGCCAGACCAACTGCATAGTAACCTTCTGCGGACCCAGCATTGACAATATTCTCATATTGGTCACCACACATCCGTTCAACCAGATCCTGGATCTCCCATTCATAACTGCCCAACCATTTTGGGGTAATCGGACCAAACGACGAGGTGTTATGATACTTCATCCCGGCGAAAGGTCCGGTGAGAACCCGCACATCTTCGGTTGAGCCGTAAAGCTTCGGAAGAAAGTATTTTCGCGTCCGTTCGAAGAGCTTGCGATGAACTTGATGGTTCCGGAAGCTGTGCGCGCGGTCAAAGACGGCCTTGAACATCGCCTTGAGCTCCTTCCCTCATCATTGATTGATAAATTTTCTGATGGGCCTCAATCATCCGATCTTCACTGAATCTTTCGATCACCGCTCGACGCGCTCGTAACCCAGCCTCCTTAACTTTCGAGCGATCGGTCAAGACGGCGGAGAGCGCTTCTGCCAGCGACTCTCCGGAAATCTTAGACGCAAGAAATCCGGTTTCTTCATCAGAAATTTGTTCAACGACGCCGCCGCTCGGAGTTGCAACAACGCAACAACCAGCGGCCATCGCCTCCAAAATCACACAAGGAAAATTCTCGGCCGGCGACGCAAACAGATAGATCTCGGACTCGCCGTAGAGCCTGGCCAAGGTTTCTTGGTCATGGAGGTACTCCACATTTCGAACTTCGATTCCACTTTTGAGGGTTTTGGCCGCCCAATCGCTGTTCGAGCCGACAAGTGTCACCTCGAATTCTCTCTGATCGATTCTAATCAATGCATCCTTGATCGTTTCAAAGCCCTTCTGAGGATCTTTGAAGTTTCGATTCACGACGAGAAGTTTTAACTTTTTGCCGAAATTCTGGCGTGGCGTGAACCGGTTCGAATTGATGCCGTTGGGGACATGATACAGTTGCCAGTTTCGACCGACGCGGCTCTCCCGGATAACGCTGAGCACATACTTGGATGGCGCGATAATGCAAAGCGGCGCGCCAGCCAGTGCCTGCATTTTTCGCGACAGCTGCTCGCTTGTCCTATCGATGTCGCCGATTGGCCAAAGCCCCAGCTGAGGACAGTCGCCGCACGCGTTTAGAAAACGACGACAGCCTTTAGGATGATCGCATCCCCCAGTCACGCCCCAAAGACCGTGAAATGTCCAAACGACTCTTTTTGCTCTCGCCAGCGTGAAGAAGTATGGGTATATCACCCCTGCGACGGGCCAACGTTGGCGGAAGCAATCTTGCAATCGGCGATTGATGCCGGCTCAACTGCGAGCCAGTACGCCCTGAGTAGTAGTGTAGACACTGCACTTGAGAACAACCTGAGTCCACCGACGGTAACCGGCGATCCGGGAGATCCGGAGACGTTTATTACAAAATGGCCCACACCGCCGCCGGTGGTGAGCCCGTAGAGGGTTCCGGGTTTCGGGTGCAGGTGTTGGTTGATGCACCAGTCTCGCCAAGGCGCATACGCGTCACCTTAAGAATCTGAACAAGATTGCAGTCAGGCGCTGGGCGATCGAGCTGGGAAGCTCAACCCACGGTGAAGCTACAAGCTTCGGCTGAGTTCTCCGGATTCACCGTGGGTTGATCTTCTAGATCGACCTTCGCCGGCTGGAGTTGACACGCATGCGCCTTGACGTTGCTAAGTCTGTCGTTTCCGCGCCGGAACCCGGAACTCGGAACCCGCAACCCGCCTCCTACTGGCTTCTAGCCAGTAGCGACCGGCCCTGGCGCGCCTTCAGATTGGTGTAGAGCGCATTCAATTTTTCCTGAAGGGCTTCCATATACAGATAGATGGCGGGGGTCACATAAAGTGTGATCAACTGCGACACAACCAAACCGCCTACAAGTATCAGGCCAAGCGGACGGCGCGATTCGCCGTCGGCGCCGAGTCCGATAGCGATCGGCAGCGCTCCCATCAAAGCGGCTAACGTAGTCATGATGATCGGCCGGAATCGCTCAATGCTTGCTTCGTGAATCGCGTCGATCGGATTCTTACCTAAGCGCCGCTGTTCGACAGCGAAATCGACCAGCATGATCCCATTCTTCTTCACGATCCCGATTAACATAAACATGCCAATGTAGGCATAGAGCGAGAGCTCGGATCGCAAGAAAAACAGAGTCATTAACCCTCCGACAGTCGCGACCGGCAGCGAAGACAGAACAGTCACCGGATGCAGCCAGCTCTCATACAAGATACCGAGAATGACGTACATGATGAAAACCGCTACTAACAATAAGTAGGCCAGCTGGGTAAAGGTTTCATTGAACGTCTGCGCTTCGCCCTGTAACTCACCGCGAATAGTCGGAGGCAAAGTTTCGGCCGCCGTTCGCAGAATAAATTTCGTAGCATCCCCAATTGACGCGTCGGGTTTGAGATTGAAAAAAAGCGTCACTGCGGGGAACTGATTCAAATGATTCACTGCCTGCATCCCCGCGGTCTGCCGTTGGTCAACCACCGTCGCACTCGGAATGATTCGGTCGCCAGCAACTGGTTTAAAATAGAGTGAACCAATATCCGCTGCATCTCGCCGCTGCTGATCTTCGACTTCAACAATGACTTGATACTGATCGACCGGCGTTTTGATGAGGTACGTGTAGTTCTGCGAGAACGCGTTCTTCAGAAGGTTTTCGACGTTGACGTTGTTCAGGCCATATGACTGTAGCTGCCGATCGTTCAAGTTAAGCTCAAGCATCGGCGTGTTGCCAAAATAGTCGGACGAAACGCTGGCGAATCCAGGATAGCTACGGCACTTCTCCATCACCTGCTGAGCGACACGGTAAACTTGCTGTGCATCCACACCGGAAATCGCGAATGCATATTTTCCCTGGTTAGTCTGGGCCGCGCCGGTACTAATCTGCAGGACCGGATTCGCCTGAAGCAACGGAATGACGCCTGGAACAACGCTGATGCTGCGCATCATACGTCCGACGACAGCGTTAATCGGGTCTCGCTTGCTGATATCTTTAAGAAAGGCCAAAAGCAGCATCTGGTTCGGCGCGAATCCACGGGAGAAACCTGAAAGAGTAAAAGTTTGCTGGACTGCAGGATCCTTCTGCACAATCGCTTCGACCTGTTTTTGCAATTGCTGGATGCGCTGTGGAGAAACCCCCTCCTGAGCAATCACCACCCCTCGAACAAATCCGCTATCTCCAATTGGAAGAAACGTCTTGGGCAACTGACCGAAAAGCCAAACGGTCGCAACCAAACTGACGCCCCACACGACGACAGAGATCAATCGGTGCTCCAAAAAGAAATGCAGGGTCCGGCCATATGCTCGAGTCACTCTTTTGAAGCTACCGCCCACTACTCGTTCTACCCAAGTCTGATCGCCGTGCCCCCTTTGACCAAGTATCCGCGAGCACATCATGGGAGTCAGCGTGATCGATACGAGACCGGAAGCTAAAATCGAGATGATGATCGTCACCGAGAATTCCTGAAAAATTCTGCCAATGATTCCAGTCACCATCACCATCGGCAAAAACACGACAGCCAGCGAGACGGTCATCGCAATGATTGTGAACGTGATCTGCTTCGCGCTCTGAATTGCGGCCTCCATAGGCCTCGCACCAGCCTCCATCAGACGGACGGTATTTTCGAGAAACACAATGGCGTCATCGACTAGAAAGCCGATCGCGAGCGTTAACGCCATCAGCGTGAGGTTGTTCAGGCTGTAGTTCAGTGCCCCCATCACGAGAAATGTGATGAGTAGCGAAAGCGGAAGAGCGACGACCGGGATGAGTGTATCAGTGGCCCGTCCAAGGAAGAGAAAAATGACAATGACAACAAGCGTAAACGCAATGAGCAACGTGTGTTCGACGTCTTGAGCATTGTTGATAATGTTGATCGAACGATCGTAAAGCGGGACTAGCTTCACCGACCCCGGAAGCTCTCTCTCTAGCTCAGGCAGCAGATGCTTGATGCGTTGTGCCACCTCAACAGCGTTGGCTCCAGCTTGCCGATAAATCGCGAGCACGACATTTGCACCAGCATACCCAAAGTCTCTCGACCAGAAACTGCGCGTGATTCGTTCGTCCTCTACAGATTGTACAACTCGGGCAACGTCCTTCAGGTAAACTGGGGAGCCATTGCTCTGCGAAATAATCACATTCTCATACTGTTGAGTCGTCGAGAGCTGTCCGTTTGGCTGGATTAACAAGGTTCGATACGATCCATCGAGTTGACCTGCGCCTTTGTAACTGGTGGCTGCTCCGACTGCATTAGTAACATCGGTCATGGTTAAGCCACGGGAAGAGAGCCGATCGATATCGACTTTCACGCGAATCGCGCTTCGGGCACCGTAGACGTTTACCTGACTAACGCCATTGATGATAGCGATTTGTTGGCCGAGCTGAGTGCTGCCGTAGTCGTACAGGGCTCCATCCGGCAACGTGTCGCTGATCAGGCCAAGGTAAACAATCGGCTGGTCGTTTGGATTGGTCTTCTGAAACGACGGGGGTTGAGGAAGATCTTGCGGGAGGTAGCCGGTTGCGCGGGTAATCGCTGCCTGCACATCGGTAGCCGCGTCGCCAAGCGCCTTATTCAAATCGAACTGTAGAACCAAAACAGATTGCCCCGTTTGGTTTCTAGACGTGACAAGATTAAGTCCGGGGATCTGAAGAAATTGTTTTTCGAGCGGCGTCGCGACCGTATTCGCCATCGTTTCCGGACTCGCTCCGGGATAGCTCACCGTGACCTGAATCACAGGATAGTCGACAGCCGGCAGATCGTTCACCGGAAGATTCCGGAACACGACGATTCCAAAAAGCGTGATTGAAATGGTCAGCAGAAGAGTTGCGATCGGACGGCGAATGAAGAGTTCTGAAAAGTTCATTGCTCTCTTCTCGTCCGTCCTAGTCCTTGCGCGTTTCCCCGCCTTTTTCTGAGCCGGAAGACGATCCACGCGGCGAATTCTCTCCCAGCCCCGGCGGTGTGACGTCCGGTTTCGAGGACTGGTACGGTTGCGCGTTTACTTTCATCCCTTTGGCCAGGGCGAGTTGGCCCTCAACCACAACCGTTTCACCATCTTTCACGCCTTCGTTGACAACGATGAGGTCGCGATAGCGAACTCCAGGCTTCACCAGCCGGAGATCAACTGTCTTATCAGCGTTTACCACAAAGAGATAAGGACCATTTTTGCTGATTTGAACGGTCTGATTAGGTACGACCAAAGCATCCTTAAGCACTTGAACTGTTAGAGCCACATTGACGTATTGGCCTGGCCATAGGTAACGATCCTCATTTGGGATGGTCGCTCGCAATAGGACCGATCCAGCAGTGGAAGAAACACTGTTATCCAAGAATGTAAGCGATCCCGATCGCAGGGCATCGGGTCTGGACGGCTGATCGACATCTACTTTCAGCAAACTGCCATCCATGTTCTCGCGCAGCTGCGCCAAGGAATTCTCCGAGATACTGAAATCAACGTAAACGCGATCTAACCTCTGAATGTTTACCAACACGTCAGAGCCGATACCGACGTAGTTGCCGGGATCCACCAGACGCCGGCCAGTCCGGCCACCGACCGGCGATTTCACATAGCAGTATTCTAAATTCAAATTCGCGCGATCAATTGCTGCATGATCTTTCTCGACCGCACCCTCATAGTTCGCCACCTGGGCCTGCAGGTTGTCGATGTCCATCTCGGAGACAAATCGCTGCCGGCCGACCTCGATGTCGCGCTGCAGATTCTTCCGGTTCACCTCCAGCTGCGCGGTGTCAGATTTCAATTGTCCTTGTGCTTGTCGAAGATCCGCCTGAAACGGGCGTGGATCGATAACGAATAAAAGGTCTCCCTTCTTCACTTCCTGGCCTTCTTGGAAATGAACCTCGGTGATTCTACCTGCAACCTGTGGCTTGATATTGACGGTCTCAGGAGAGCTCACCCGGCCAAATTGATTGATCTGGACCGGCACATCCGTTCGCTTGACCGTTGTAACCAGAACGTTCTTCTGTGCTTGTTGTTGCGCACTGTTAGGTTTTTGGCCACAGCCAACAAGTGCCAGGGGGAGTAGGAGCATTAAGCTTCTAATCATAGAGGGGGAGACACTTAAAGAACCACACAATCGCATGTTGTCCATGGGGTACGGTTTCCGGTTTCGGGTTCCGGGCTTCTAGTTCCGGGTTCCCAAAGCGCGGGCCGCTCTTACCCGAAACGCGGAACTCGAAACCCGGAACCCGGAACCTTCTTACAGCATCCGATACCGCCCGCGGGTTCTTCGGATCACGATTCGTGATCCAAAAGCTTTTGTCATGGTGGCGGTTGTAATGACGCTTCGAATCCTACCCTGCGAGAGTATTTGCCCACCTTGCAGAATGAGTGCGCGGTCGAAACATGGCAGAATTTCTTCGATATGATGCGTCACAAATACCAGGTTTGGAGTATTCGGCGACGTCGCCAGCCTTTGCAGGAATTGAAGGAATCGCTCGCGAGCGACCGGATCCAATCCGGCACAGGGTTCATCGAGAATTAGAATTCGGTAACGCGCCATCAAGGCGCGACCGATCAGAACTCGTTGGCGTTCGCCTTGCGACAGAAACGCCCACGGCCGATTAGCAAGATCTCGGCATTCAACATCCAGTAGTGCCTCCATCGATTCATGCCGGAGACGTCCCTTAGGCGGGCGCCACGAATTCAACTCAGCATTTCGGCCGCTGGCGACAATATCCAACGCGAGCTGGCCATCATCTATCCAATGGCGGATGCTGGAGCTAACCAATCCGACTTCTTTTCGGAGTTCGCGCCAATCCGATTTTCCATATTGTCTACCCAGCACCCGGGTCGTTCCTCCGGACGGAGTGACATAGCCGGTGACACAGCTGAGGAGCGTGGTTTTGCCGGAGCCATTCGCTCCCAGGATTACCCAATTCTCGCCCTCGCCAACTTCCCAATTGATTTCTTTCAAAATCACCGTTCCTGCCCGCGTAACGTTCAAGTTTTGTATGCTGATCATGGGGAGGTTGGATGGCTCGTAATGGGTCCAGGTCGCGCGGGAGCGCGAACCCTACCATGTCATGGCTTGGGTATGTCGCCGGTAGGCTCGCGCTTCCGCCTTTGCCAAGACTGCGGCGCTACATGGTCTGCGCGACCTGAACCCACCGCATGCGACAGGCGAAAGCCTACCGTTCAGTCGCGGCCAAGCATCACACAAATTTGCAATCCAGAGCGAGAGCCTGTCGTAGCAGACTGAGGTACTTTGTTCGCGAGATCTCCAGTGCTCCAAATGTTCGAAGATGGTCAGTGACATATTGCGTATCTAAGAGGCGGAACCCGCGTTCTTTTAGACGCTCAACTAATAGAGCAAGCGCGATTTTGGAAGCATCGGGAACTTTGTGAAACATCGATTCGCCAAAGAAAGCCCCGTGTATGCTTACCCCATAAAGGCCGCCGGCCAGCCGTTTTCCTATCCAGACCTCGAGAGAATGCGCGAACCCAAGCCTGTGCAGGTTTACATAGCTCGCAATGATTTCCTCGCTGATCCAAGTCTCTTCTCTCTTACTACATTCACGGATGACTTCTTCGAATCTCGTATTAATTCGGACCTCGAAACTGACCTTTCTCAGCGCTCGCCTTAAACCGTGCGGCACATGAAAGGCGTCGATCGGAATGATGCCCCGTGGGTCAGGAGAAAACCAACCGATCTCCCCGCTCTCCATCGCCATGGGAAAGATTCCCGTACAATAACCTTCGAGAAGCAGCGATGGCGGAATTATTCTTGTACGCCGTCTCAGGTGCACGTCTCTAAATAAATCACAATGCTCCCTAGAAGGAACCGCAGATTACGCAGATTCACGGATTTCGTTTGGGTGCCCGCCCTCTTACGGCGGGATAACTGAACGGCAACCCTCGCAAAAATCTGCGGCATCTGCGAAATCTGCGGTTTTATTCCTCTTTTGATGTGCGATAATCGCCTTTTTCCCAAATGAGCAGCGCCGCCGCTTTTCACGGTTCGAAGATGGCGATCCTCGATTTCGGGTCGCAGTATACGCAAGTCATTGCCAGGCGCGTGCGCGAGAGTCGGGTTTATTCTGAAATCCTCCCGTTTAGCTCTTCCCCTGAACAGATTCGCGCGACGGGAGCAAAAGGAATAATCCTATCCGGCGGACCTTCCAGCGTATTCGAAAAAGACGCTCCTCAGATTGATCCGGGGGTTTTTCAACTTGGTTTGCCGATACTTGGTATCTGTTACGGAGTTCAGCTGTATGCCTATCATTTAGGTGGCACTGTCGAATTTTCGGATCGGCGGGAATACGGGCCTGGGCTCCTGAAAATCGTCGGGAAAAGCGTCTTGTTTGAAGGCTTGCCCTCCGAGCTTCAAGTCTGGAACAGTCACGCCGACAATATCACTCAGCTGCCGGGCGGTTTCGAATCTGTTGGAGTCACGGAGAACTCGCCTTTTGCAGTGATCCAGAACGGAGAGAAACAGTTCTATGGCCTGCAGTTCCATCCGGAGGTCGCACATACTCCGTTAGGCAAGGATATCCTTGAGAATTTCCTGTACCGCGTGTGTGGTTGCTCCCCTGACTGGACGATGGGCTCGTTCATCGAGCAGACCTGCCGGGATATTCGGGAGCGAGTGGGGAATGACCAAGTCGTTCTCGGATTGTCCGGAGGCGTCGATTCATCGGTAGCCGCAGCGCTGATTCACCGCGCCATCGGAGATCAGCTGACATGCATCTTTGTGAACAACGGGCTGCTCCGGGCGCGAGAGGCAGAAACCGTCCAGAAGATTTTTCGCGATAATTTCAAAATCAAACTGAAGTATGTCGATGCGTCGGATCAGTTTCTCCGCCAGCTCAGCGGAGTAACGGATCCGGAGAAAAAGCGGAAAATCATTGGCGGCGAATTTATCCGCGTATTCGAGAGAGCTACCCAAGAATTGAAAGCGGAGGAAACCGGAACAAGCCACTATCGCTATCTGGCACAAGGGACATTATATCCCGACGTAATTGAAAGCATTTCAATTTCCGGTAACCCGGCTGCTTTGATCAAGAGTCACCACAACGTCGGCGGGCTTCCTGAAACAATGGATTTCGAACTGCTCGAGCCTCTGCGGCAACTGTTCAAGGACGAAGTTCGTCAAGTTGGTCTCGAGTTGGAATTACCACGCGAGATCGTCTTCCGGCAGCCGTTTCCCGGCCCTGGCCTGGCTGTTCGGATTTTGGGCGAGATAACAAAAGAAAATCTGGTCATATTGCGTCACGCTGATGAAATCGTCGTTGGCGAAATGAAGATTGCCGATTGGTATTACAAAGTCTGGCAATCATTTGCCGTTCTGTTGCCAGTGCGATCTGTGGGGGTGATGGGCGATCATCGCACTTACGAAAGCACGATCGTCTTGCGAATCGTCGAGAGCCAGGATGGCATGACCGCCGACTGGGTCAGGATCCCTTATGAAGTCCTAGCGCGGATCTCTACCCGAATCATTAACGAAGTAACAGGCGTAAACCGGGTCTGCTATGATATCTCCAGTAAACCCCCCAGTACGATTGAGTGGGAATGACGGCGTTCGGCGTTTGGCGTTTCGCGTTTGGCGTTCCGCGGCGAGGAGAGATGCGCCGAGCCCAGTCGAACAGACAAGCGAAGAGTCGTTGGACACCGTAAAGAATACTTTGAAGACTCCCTGGCGAACGGGAAAAACCTTTACTATATAGCGAAGATTTGCCTTTTCCACGACGCGAAACGCGAAACGCGAAACGCCAAGCCATGCGCCGCGCAATTTATCCTGGTAGTTTTGATCCGGTCACAAACGGTCATCTCGATGTCATCCAACGGGCTTGCCGGTTGTTTGATGAATTGACGATTGCGGTGGCGTTTAACGAGCAGAAGGAGAAAGCGACGCTCTTCTCCATCGACGAGCGCATAGAACTGCTTAAACAGACCTGCGAACATCTGAAGAACCTGAGGGTGATACGGCTGTCGGGATTGCTCGTTCAGGCCGCCAAAGAACAAGACATGGATGCGATCGTTCGCGGGCTCCGAGCGATCTCGGATTTCGAATTCGAGTTTCAGATGGCTCTGATGAATCGCAAAATGCAGCCCTCAATCGAAACAATCTTCATGATGCCTCGAGAGGAGTACACCTATATTAGCTCGCGGATCGTGAAGGAGATCGCTCGTTTGGGTGGCAACGTGGAGCCGTTTGTGCCAAAGTGTGTTGCCGAGGCATTGGCAAAAAAATTCTTAGTCTGAATTTTGTGTTCGTTCGTGCTTCGCACGAACAAAGGAGGTAGAGGCCATGAAAGTTCATCTCAAGCAGATTCCTGCGGAAGGGCTTCATCTGGAAGGGACCGAAGGAAAAGAGATTCTCCAGCTCGAAGATACCCAGGTAAAATCGATCGAACCCGTGTCCTATTCTTTGGATGTGGGCCTGTCTGGCTCCGGCCTGTTTGCCACGGGCAAACTCTGGACCAGTCTGGAACTGGAATGTGTAAAGTGCCTTCGACGGTTTGATTATCCTCTTGCGATCGAGAATTTTGCGACACAGGTCGATTTAACCGGATCCGAATTGGTCGACTTGACGGATGTGGTCCGAGAGGATATTCTCCTCGCTCTTCCAACCCATCCGCATTGCGATTGGGACGGGAAAACAGCGTGCCCTGGACCGCAAGATCGCGTCGAGAAGCAGGAACTCGAAGGATCGAACGCCTGGGACGCGTTAGATGAATTGAAGTTGAACCGCAAGAATTGAGCGAAAATGGGAGTCCCAAAGAGAAAAACCTCGAAGATGCGTCTGCGAACGCGTAAAGCCGCGAATCGTTGGCATGCGCCTCAACTCACCAAATGCCCTCAATGCGGAAGCCGGGTTCGTGGTCACATTGCCTGCCCATCCTGTGGATACTACCGCGGACGGCAGGTCCTGAGTATCGAAGTGGCCTGAGGATTCCGCTTCGCGGAATCCTTCGTTTATGATTTGCTTCCCGTTTCGCGTTAGCGAAACTATCAGGGTTCCGCGGAGCGGAATCCTATGAGGATCGCTTTAGATGCAATGGGGGGAGACTATGCCCCAAAAAATACTGTTGAGGGAGCTGTCCTCGCACTCAAAGAATACCCATCGATCGAGAAGCTTTTTCTTGTTGGGGACACGGTCACCGTTGCTGGCGAACTCAAGCGCCTGAATTTCACGGATCCGCGCGTCGAAATTTTTCACGCCTCTGAAGTGGTCGACATGAAAGAATCGGCCGCTAAAGCTGTTCGCCACAAGAAAGACGCATCAATTAGTCGAGCGGTTGATCTGGTAAAAAACGGTTCCGCGGATGCGGTGGTATCCGCCGGTCACACCGGCGCCGCGGTGGCGGCATCTGTGCTGAAGCTGCGAACGCTGAAAGGAATCGAGCGTCCGGCAGTCGCATGCGTGTTGCCAGCAGAAGATAAACGGTTCGTACTGATCGACGCCGGAGCGAATCCGGATTCTACGCCGACCAATCTCATGCAGTTCGCGATCATGGGTACCGTCTACTGCCGGCACGTTCTCGGCCACAAAGAACCTTCGGTGGGTCTTATGTCGATCGGCGAAGAGGACACTAAGGGGAATGATATTACGAAGGAAGCGTTTAAACTGTTGAAGGCGAGCGGCATCCAGTTTGATGGGAACATTGAAGGACATGATCTATTTTCGGGCGTTTCGGAAGTGGTGGTGTGCGATGGATTTACTGGTAACGTTGTTCTGAAGACCTCGGAAGCTATCGCGCACGCGATATTTTCCTGGTTGAAACACGAGCTGTTCATGAATCCGGTCCGCAAATTTGGCGCAAAGCTCGCCGAGGGAGCCTTCCGATCGATTCGGAAAAAGACCAATTACGAAGAGTACGGGGGGATGCCGTTATTGGGCGTCAACGGGGTCTGCATCATCGCGCACGGGGGTAGTTCGCCGCTCGCGATTAAGAACGCGATCAGGGCGGCGGCCGAATCAGTCGCGCAAGAAATCAATCCCCACATTCTCCAGGAGGTCCAAGCCTATAATGAAAAGATCGTCGCGCCGGTCCGATAAACCACGACGGACCGTTTCGATTGTCGGCACCGGCAGTCACGTGCCAGAACGCGTTCTCACCAACCAGGAACTCGAGAAACTGGTCGACACGTCGGACGAATGGATTCGAACCCGTACAGGAATCAGCGAACGCAGAATTGCCGGCAAAGACGAGGCAACGAGCGACATGGCCACGAAAGCCGCTCTGGCCGCGATGAAGCAGGCGAACATTGCCGCAGAGGACCTCGACCTGATTATTGTTGCGACAGTTACTCCCGACACACTGTTCCCGGCCACGGCCTGCTGGGTTCAGAAAAAGCTCGGCGCTTACAACGCGGCTTGTTTTGACGTTTCGGCGGCTTGCTCGGGCTTCATCTACGCGATGGAAATCGCACAGCAATTTATTTCAACCCACGTTTACAACACGGTTTTGATTGTAGGCGCTGATAAGCTCTCTTCGATCACCGATTGGACCGATCGAAATACTTGCGTCCTTTTTGGCGACGGCGCCGGAGCGGCAATTCTGAGGAATCGAGCAGACTCACATGGCGTGATTACTACCTACATGGGAAGCGACGGCGAATATACGGATATCCTGCATATGCCTGGCGGCGGAAGCCGCTGTCCGATCACGCCGGAAAACGTCAATCAGAAGCTCAACACAATTAAGATGCTGGGGAAAGAAACCTATAAACAGGCGGTCACGGCGATGTCCACGGCTGCCGACCGCGCGATGGAGGCAGCCGGACTGAAGTTTGAAGACATTGCCTGTGTTATCCCGCATCAAGCCAACATTCGCATTATCGAAGCGATTGCTCACCGGATGGGGCTGCCGATCGAAAAATTCTACGTTAACCTTCAGAATTATGGAAACACCTCGGCGGCAGCAGTTGCGATTGCCCTGGACGAAGCGCACCGCGCCGGTCGATTCAAAATGGGCGACTATATTCTGCTGGTGGTGTTCGGCGGTGGATTGACCTGGGCCAGCTCTGTCATTCAATGGTAGCTTTCAGCTAGCATTGAATGTTCCGGGTTCCGGGTTTCTAGTTTCGGGTTCCGAGACGGAAACCTGGAGCTATGGAGTGACGCAGTCTCGAAACCCGAAACTAGAAACCCGGAACCCGGAACATGCTGATTGACACACACGCGCACCTCGATTTTCCTGATTTCGACGACGATCTCAATCAGGTTCTGGCTCGAGCGAAGGACGCGGCGGTTTCTCGAATCGTCACGATTGGTACCAATGGAGATTCTAATCGGCGCGTGATTGAATTGGCTGAGCGTTATCGGGACGTATATGCGGCGGTAGGGATTCATCCTAATTCCGTTGCCGAGGAGCCTGATGAGTCTTTCCAGCAGCTGGAGCGGCTGCTTAAACATCCTAGAGTGGTGGCCGTGGGCGAAACTGGTTTGGACTATCACTATCTACCGCAATCGGAGGATCTTCCGTTTGAGGGTTATGGAAAGGTCGAATTCGGCGAATCATCAGATGTGTTGCTCGGTGTAGAGATCAAACGGCAAGCGCTGATTGCAAAACAGGTGGAGGCGTTTCATCAACATCTGGAGTTGGCGGCCGCGACTGGCAAAGCCGTCGTGATTCATCAACGTGACTCTTGGAACGATACGATCGACATCCTTCGTGAGTACGCGGGCCGAGTTCGCGCCGTAATGCACTGTTTCAACGGCAACACGTCGCAGATGCAAGAAGTCATCCGCCTCGGTTATCTTGTTTCATTTACAGGCATCGTCACCTTCAAGAACGCGGCAGAAGTGCGCGACGCCGCTAAGGCAGTCCCGATTGATCGGATAATGGTGGAAACGGATGCTCCTTACCTTGCTCCAATCCCTAATCGCGGAAAGCGTTGTGAACCCGGTTTCGTTCGAGACACAGCGAGTTTCGTCGCGGATTTAAGAGGCATGAGTCTGGGTGATTTTGCGCATCACACCACACAGAATGCCCGGCGATTTTTCGGGCTGGACTGAACCGCAGATTACACAGATTCCGCAGATCTTTTGAGTATCTCTCCAAAAAGAATCTGCGAAATCGGCGTAATCTGTGGTTCCTTCTTTTCATGGTCAAAATCGAAGTCGAATATAGCGGTGACCTTCACACAGAGGCTTTGCATACATTGTCGGGAACCGAGCTTCAAACCGATGCTCCGTTGGACAATGCCGGAAAAGGCGAATCCTTCTCTCCGACAGACCTGGTGGCGGCGGCGCTCGGAACATGCATGGCGACGACGATGGGCATCCTGGCGAAACGCCATGAGGTCGACATGAGCGGCGCTAAAGTGACTGTTCAAAAGGAGATGGTCGCTGACCCGCTGCGTCGGATTGGCCGACTCGAAGTTGCAATCGAAATGTCGTTACCGGAAAATCATCCTCAACGCAAAGCTCTCGAACAAGCTGCATTGACCTGTCCTGTCCGTCAAAGCCTGGCATCCAACGTGGAGATTCCGGTAACGTTTCAATGGAAAGCATGATTTCTACGAGGAAGTAAAACCGATTTCTGAAAAAGCCGCTTGAAACGGTGCCGATCATGCCGTAGGCGGTACGAGTTAAATTGATAAGATAGAGACTTCTTTTCGTTCGGGAACTGTGAGCTGCACAGAATTGTTGGCACACGCGTCCACAACCCAAGGACATGCCTGCTCGAGGAAAGCCTCGTATCAGAAATGAAGATATGTCCGTAAAATTGTACGTTGGTAACCTCTCATTCGCGACGACTGAACTCGACCTGCAGGATCTGTTTGCCCAGTCCGGCAACGTCCTGGATGTTAAGATCATTCAAGATAAGTTCACTGGTAAATCACGCGGCTTCGGCTTCGTGACGATGGGATCTGCCGAAGAGGCAAGCGCAGCTATTAGCAAGTTCAATGGCTATTCGTTCGATAACCGTCCGTTGACGGTGAACGAAGCCCGCCCACCAGAACCACGTGGAGATCGGTTTTTTGGAGATCAGCCGCGCAGTGGTGGCAGCCACAAAGGGGGACGCAGAGATCGCGATTTCAGAAACCGGTAGAACGCACTTTCGCGCATTCTGAAGGTCGCGATGAATCGCGACCAGAAAAAAGGCGGCAAGCAGCCAGAATTGGTAGGGCTGAGCTTTAGCTCAGCCTCGTGCGTGTTGCAGCTGCTCATCTGCCGGGCAACCGAGCGATTGTGCCGCCGCGCTTACAGCGCGGCGATTGCTTTTATTAAGCCCGGCCCGCGATATACAAATCCGGTATAAAGCTGAATTAAATTCGCGCCGGAATCGAATCGCTCTTTCGCGTCGTCGACTGACATGATTCCGCCGACAGAGATGATTGGCAGGTCTGTCCGTTTCCGGATAAACCGCAAAATGTCCAATGCGCGCGTCGTTAGCGGGCGGCCGCTTAAACCGCCTTCTTGTCGCCTCGATTCGGGCAGGCAGCTTTGATCAATCGTGGTATTGGTCGCGATGATCCCGGCCAGACGATATTCTTTGACGATTGCAAGCAAGTCTTCTATCTGCTCCCCGGTCAGATCAGGCGCAATTTTCACTAGCAAAGGTTTGCGCGTATTTTCTCCTTGGATCGCTGCCAACAATTCTTCGATTGCGCCCCGCTCTTGCAGTTGTCGCAAGCCAGGCGTATTCGGCGAGCTGACGTTCAATACATAGTAGTCGCCCAGATCCTTTAACATTCGGAACGAACGCAGGTAATCAGCAGCAGCCTGCTCCAGCGGAACGACCTTTGTTTTGCCAATATTGATTCCGACCGGAATCGCCGGCCAATGCCCGGTGTTGCGTAGATTGGCCAACCGAGCGGCAATTCGTTCCGCGCCATCGTTGTTAAAACCTAAGCGATTGATCAATGCTTCCTGTTCCGGAACCCGGAAAATGCGTGGAGACGGATTACCGGGCTGCGCCTGCGCAGTGATCGTACCTGCTTCGACAAAACCGAATCCCAATGCTTCCCAGGCTGGGAGTGCGACTGCATTCTTGTCGAATCCGGCAGCCAACCCCACCCGATTTGGAAAATGAACTCCAAAAACTTCTGTCCCCTCACCTTTAGCGCGCGGCAGAAGATTCGGTGGCAACTTCGAAAGGAGTTGCAGCACGCTGATCGCCAAATGGTGCACCCGCTCAGGGTCCATTGCGAAAAGGATCGGTTTCAGCAAATGCTCATAGATCAGCACGGCGAGCATTTAGCCACAAAGGGCGCGGCGTGAGAAGTGAGACGTGAGTGTGAGTGTGAGAAGTGAGAGGTGAAACGTGAGAGGTGGGACGTGGCAGAGCGTCCGACTCTTCTCGAGAAGCCTGATCTGTCGACTTAAGAAAGCCAGCCTTGCCCGTCGATTTGACTAGCATCTCCCACTTCTCACCTCTCACTTCTCACTTCTCACCTTCACCTCCCTCACTTCCCGATGCAGAACTCGCTAAAGATTTTGCCTAGCAGATCTTCCGTATCCACGCGGCCCACGACTTCGCCAACTGCGTCTAGCGCGCCGCGAAGCTCAATCGCGATGAACTCAGGCGATCTCTCTTCTTGCAAGCTAGTCTGGGCCGCGTCGAGCGCCGCTTTGGCATGCTGCAGACACGCCTGATGGCGGGCATTGATCGCAACTCGGACGTCGTCCAGTTTTGTTGTTCCACCCATCACGCGGCCCCAGATCGCGCTGTTCAAGTCTTCGAGACCAAATCGTTCCTTACACGAAAACCTTATCCCTTCGGTGTTTGCCCAATCTGCGTGCAAGCCGAGGTCGGATTTGTTCAACAACAAGACAGAGCGCCGCCGATCCATCAGTTCCTGACCAGCTCGCGGCATGCTGCCGTCAACGACATGAAGAATCAGATCGGCCTGATCAATTTCTTGATGCGTCCGTCGAACACCTTCCGTTTCAATTTCGTCGGTGGTTGCGCGTGCTCCGGCCGTATCGATCAGCCGGACCGGAATACCGCGAACATTGATTACTTCCTCGATCGTATCCCGGGTCGTGCCTGGAATTTCGCTGACGATCGCGCGATCATAACCAAGCAAGAGATTCAACAGACTCGATTTACCGACATTCGGTTTCCCATAAATTACGGTGCGTAATCCGTGCCTTAGCACCCGCCCTTGATCGGCAGTTGCAAGTAACCGATCGAGCCGGCGATTCAGCGCCTCAATCCGATTCAACAACGTTTTGCCTGTATCCGGATCAATCGATTCTTCGGGAAAATCGATGTAGGCCTCCACATGCGCTAGCGTGGTAAGCAATTCCTCCCGGATCTCGGTTAGCTCGGTACCGAGCCGGCCGGACAATTGTTCATTGGCTGCTCGGAGCGCCAGTTCGGTTTGTGCCCGAATCAAGTCCATTACCGCTTCCGCCTGGGTTAGGTCCATCTTCCCATTGAGGAACGCCCGCTGTGTAAACTCACCGGGGCCAGCCATGCGCGCGCCTGAATTCAACAGCAGCTCCAGGATGCGCCGAGTTACGAGAACGCCGCCGTGGCAGGTAATTTCGACAACGTCCTCTCCGGTGTAACTGAGCGGTGCTCGAAAATAAGTGAGCAGCACTTCATCCAGCTTCCGATTCGCATCATGGATCTCGCCAGAGTAAACCTGGCGCGGATTTAGCTTCTCGGCCGGAACGCGTCCGCGATAGACCTTGCCGACGATTGCCAAAGCCATCGGACCCGACAATCGGAGCATAGCCACGGCTCCTTCTCCTAATGGGGTCGACACCGCAGCGATTGTATCTTCGAGAAGCACAGAAGAAGGATAAACCGCAGATTCCACAGATTCCGCAGATTTTTATATGTACTTTTTATTTTT
>Ga0070706_100001161_pt1 | contig 28349 bp, 30 predicted proteins | sample KBSK5501metaG_FD_65476 | JGI IMG/M metagenome (GOLD analysis project Ga0070706, IMG submission 65476) | Corn, switchgrass and miscanthus rhizosphere microbial communities from Kellogg Biological Station, Michigan, USA - KBS K5-50-1 metaG | ecosystem: Host-associated > Plants > Roots >... | reverse complement strand
CAGAAACGCGGTATCGTCCCAATAGAGACTGTGCGACACCGCATCCACAACGCGACCGATAGCCAAATCGTTGTCCGCGACGGACGCCGCCGGCCGCGGTTTGTTTTTTGTGAGACCCGCCGTGTGGTCGTCCGGAAGTCGCAAGAGAATGAACTGCGGCATCGTATCCTTGCCGCTCTTGCGCGCGTCCACAAATTGATTAAACTCATTCAGAAACTCATCCGCGCGCAACTGGTCCGGATACGCCACCTCAAAATCCGGAAACAACGGATCGAAGTGCCCGCGCAATTCCGCCTCACTCGCCACATTCTTCGCCAGAACGGGAATCGCCCATGGATACGGGCTTGGGCCCCCTCGCGGATCGCCAACATTCTTCTCGAGGGCCTCGCCCTTCTTGATCACCGCACGCGTACAATTCTCACCCGCTGCCTTTGGTGGTCCACTGGCGGTTCCCTCATCATCGCTTTTTTCGTTGCACCACCGGCTGACGATGAACTCACCGTAGTGCCGGTAAGAAATTCCGTGGCTGGCAAAATTTTTCCAAAGATACCCGCCCGTCGGCTCCCCAGCGTCGGGAACCTCATCTTCGACGGAAATCCCGCTCAACAGAGCGCCTTCCGAATCGTAAGTATGCTCGCTGCTGCGATACGCGATCGGCCAGGTCTTCGCGATGTAGTCCGAAATGGACGCCGAATTCGACCAGATGTGGCCGTCTCCCGAAACATCCCCGCTGTCGTAAAAATTATCGAGAATCCCGAATTGCCGCGCGAGCTTGTGCTGATTCGGCGTGATCTCTTCGCCGTACATCGTCAAGGACGAATCGCCATTCGCCCCTGCAAGGTCACCGAACACCTGGTCGTAAGTGCGGTTTTCCTTAATGATGTAAATCACGTGATGGATTTTATTTTCGCCGCCAGCGAATGGGACGCGGTCGCCGTTGCCGCGCAGGGAATTGGTCTCCGCAACTTGCTTGGTGTACGCAGGCAGATTTGCCATCACATCCGCAAGCGCCAGGCGCGCCAGCGAACCGTGGATCATCGCAGGTCCGTAGGGATACTGCGGTCTGCCGTCCTTCTTTTTCCCAATGACCTTCGGATTGGGCCCGGAACCCTTTCCCTTCGCGGTCGCGATGAGCAGATCCTTCCCCGTTGCCGCCACAACTGTGGGGTACCACTCCGTAGGGATGAACCCGGCTGCTTCGACGGCCGCGCTTCCGCTGTCTTTCGCCAGATCAAATACCGCTACTGAATCAGAAATAGCATTCGCCGAGAACAGCGTCTTTTCGTCCGGCGAAAGAGACAGATATTCCGGATCGCTCCCGCCATATTTTTGCCCCGGGAGTTTTGTCGAAAGATAAGACAAAACTTTTCCCGAGCTCGCGTCGAGTACCGCGATCTCGTCCCGGTTGGTCAGCGCCACGTACAACCGCGATTCGTCTCGATTGAACAGCAGCGCCGTAGGATGCGACCCTCCAGCGAGCGGCGCCTCCGGCTTTCGCAGCGGAATGACCCGCAGCACGCGCCCAGTCGTCAGATCGAGCTCCGCAACCGAAGACGCATTCCACAGCGAAACAAATCCGCGCTTACCGTCTCTGGTCATTACGGTCGTATACGGCAGCGATGCTGGGATTTGCTGGAACGTCGAAAGATCAAAACGATAAATCACTTTGCCGTCCGCCGCATTTAGCAGTATCGCTTCGTCGGAATTGTTGCACGCCACCAGCAACCGCTCTTCGCTTCCGCTCTGTCCAACGCTCAACCCCGCTGGGTAGGTAACATCCTTCAGTTCAGCTCGGCGCTTTTTGCCCGCAGGGATATTGGTTCGCGGTGCCAGCGGCAGAAAACGCTCTGCCACCACGCGCCCGCTTTCGAACCCGTAGACCGCTATCCCGTTCCCAGTGCTCCCTTTCTTTTTTCCCAACGGGTCGGTCAGCGACGCCATGCTGGCAAAGATGTGCCTCCCATCGAGGCCGAAAGCCAGCCCGAGGAAATACGTTTGTCTCGCTTTGCTTCCCAGCCGGTTGTCGGGGAAATCGCTGAGCTCATTCGTTTTTAGATTGAGCACCGAGAGCGACTGCTTCTCGCCCGAACTGTACGCGCCGTATCCGCTGTGCAGCAGCACCGCGAACCGTCCGTCGGGTGAAATCGCGATTGCCGCAGGAAGGTTGTTGGTCTGGCTCGGCGCGCCCGGAACTTTTCCCAGCAATTTGCCGTTTGGCAGTTGCACAGTCTGTGGCGCATCTTGGGCAAGGAGAACGGGTGCCACGATACAAAGCAACAGAACACAGAGAGACAGAAAAGGAAATCTACAAACTCTGCCAATGCGATTTGTCGTCGCGCGAGCATAAGAAATGTGCATCGCAAGACTGTAAACCTCGCGGCTTGAATTTGTCGCCATGGGATCCCCGTGATCTTGTGGTTTTACCGGTGTGGCTCCCGAATCCTACGCTGCCAATCCACTTGCGGCAAGTTCCTCTTCTGCGCGCTCACTGCCTCCCGCCTTCGATGTTCGCGCAACTTATGCGCCGAGCTCTGAGCTTGACGCCACGAATCGTCTGGCCTATGGTTCTGCCACAAGCTAAAATTGACGACGCAAATTCCGCGAAAGTGCCGCGCTTGCGCAAAGACATTCGCGCAAAGAAAGGTCCCGCATGCCCGCCGTCGAGGCCAGGAATTATCACATCGATGCCCTGCGCGAATTCAGTACTCGGATATTTCTCCACTTCGGCGTTCCCAAAGACGATGCCGCGCAGGCCGCCGACGTCCTCGCCTCGGCGGATCTGTGCGGCATCGATTCTCACGGCGTGGCGCGTCTCTACAGCTACTTTGGACTCCTCAACGAAGGGCTGATCAATCCCAAGCCCAAGATCGCGACAGTCCGTTCCACGTTGAGTACCGCGACCATTGATGGCGATAACGGCCTGGGCCTCGTCGTCGGTCCTCAATCGAATCGCATGGCGATGGATATGGCGGACAAGGCCGGCTCGGGCTGGGTCAGCGTCTGCAACACCAATCATTTCGGAATCGCCGGCTATTACGTCCTTCAGGCCCTCGAGCGCGACATGATCGGTTGGGCCATGACCAACTCCAGCAGCCTCGTCACGCCTCTCTGGGGCGCACAACGCATGCTCGGCACCAATCCCATTGCCATTGCTTTTCCCGGCAAAGAGGAACCGCCTATCGTGATTGATATGGCCACTTGCACCGCCGCCTACGGAAAAATTGAAATGGCTCGCCGTAAAGGCGAATCAATCCCTATCGGCTGGGCAATCGATAAGCAGGGGCGCAACACCACAAATCCGGACGATCCTGTGAACGGTGGCTGCCTTCTTCCGCTCGGTTCCGACCGCGAGCGCAGCGGGCATAAGGGCTACGCCTTGGCCATGATGGTCGATGTGCTTTGCGGAGTGCTCAGCGGCGCAAATTGGGGGCCCTTCGCTCCGCCATTCGCGTTGCGTCAGGAAATTCCAACGACCAGCGTAGGCAAAGGCATCGGCCATTTCTTCGGCGCGATGCGCCTCGACGGCTTCATCGATCCTGACACCTTCAAGCGCCAGATCGACGACTACGTCCGCGTTTTTCGCGCTACCAAACCTGCTCCTGGCACCAACGGGCCGCTCATTCCCGGCGATCCCGAACGCATTGCAGAAGTCGAACGCCGCAAAAACGGCGTGCCGCTGATCCTGCCCATCGTGGAAGACCTCCGCGCCATCTCCAAACAAACCGGCATCCCGTTCGACTAACTCCACGCGAGCGCGATGGCTGCTCGCGTCTTTTACGCTGGGCGGATCCTCATGACCACTCTTTCGCGCCGGCTGAGAAGCGCGAAGAGGCCCAGGAGCTGCTTCCACGGAAAATATTTTTTATTGAGCAGCTCCATGCCGGATGTGGCCTCTTCACCCGTCACGATTTCTGCCCTGGCGCCGGCCCATTCGCCAAGCAGTTCGCCGCGCATCGTGCAGGGCGCGATTTTCACGCGGCCGTTGTTGCGAATGCGTTTCACTTTTCCTGTGTTTCCGATCGTGTAGATGTAGATCGTAGCGCCATCTCCCGCCAGGTCTCTGGCTGGATCCGCGGCGAACCACACCGGCGTCTTCACGCCCTCGCCGCTCTTTTTGAATGTCTCCAGGCTGAGATATTTGTGATCGCGAAAAGCCGCAAATCCCATCGCATCGCTCCTGCTCGTTCGATGCACTCCATTCTATATGGAGCACGGGCAGAAAGGGCAAGCTCGCCAAGAGCCCGCCCTTTCGAAAAGCGCGATCCCTTTTCTTTATTGCGGCTCCTTACTTCCCGTTAAGCACTTCCCGCCGTTTACTTCGCGCGGACGTAGGTCACATCTTCCGTAAACGCGTCTTTCTGATCCTTACGGAAAGTCCAGGCCGTTTTGAAATGATCGTTGTCGATAAAAGTGTACACGGCATGATGCATATGCCCATCGTTGGGGCTCTTCAAGTTGGTCGCGCTCTCGAACTCAAACGTCAGCGTCTTCGTGTCCGGCACATAAAGTCCGCGCATCGTCGGCTGATTGCCCGCCATGCAGTAATGCGTCATCTTCAATTGTTCGCCATCCAGGTAGTAGAGCGTAATCATCTCCACCTGTTTGCCCTCTTCTGTTACGTGGGCCCTCTCGATGACCGCCGCTCCGCCCGACGTCAGCTCGAGGTCCAGCGTGGCTCTTTCTCTGTTCGACTTCTCGGTTTCCCAATGGCCCGCGAGCGATTTCAATTGTTCAAAGGCCGCCGTGCCATTGCCTCCTGCCTTGGCCGGCTGGATTGCAAATGCAAGTATGAGTGCTGCGATAGCTGCCAACACTTTTGTTGCTTTTCTCATGTTCTTGTTTTCCTCCTCACTTATTTATGGACTGACTCTCTATTGATTCGACCACTCAAAACTCATCGCGCCACAGTCGACGCTTTCACTTGATTTCCAAATTTCTGCGTCAGAAATCCAACAATGACACCCAGCAGCATTCCAGGCAGCATGATGTCCCAGAACAACGCCAGCCCTGCACTCAGAACCACCAACAAGCTGAGCGCCGCGGCGATCGCCATTCCAGCGAGCATTCCCAGAGCGATCGAATGCACTCTTTGACTCACGTATCCGATCACCGCTCCCGACACCAAGCCCTTTAACAAAGAAAACGTGATCACGGTGGTCATCACCGGCGCCAGGGACGGCTCCAGGAAACCGCTGAGGCCGTCCAGCAGCCCCAACGTGCCGCCCACCGCCAGTCCCAGCATCGGTTTGGTCAGGCTCATCGTGTTCCTCAGCTCGTGCGCAGATTGTTGCAGCACAACTTCACTTTGCTTTCGGGTCCGCTTGCATCACACCGAAAACATTGCCTTCTGAGTCTTCGCAATATGCAAAGTATCCCACGGTCGGAATCGGCGTTTTCGGCATAATGTTTTTTCCGCCGGCCTTCAAGACCGCCTCGACGGCGCCATCGACCGAGTCCACGCCAATCGTGTTTGTGGTGGACGCGATGCCTCCAGGCTTCCTCATCATGCCGCCGTTAATTCCCGGCGTTCCATCTTTCCCGGTGGTCACCATCCAGTACTCGGTGGGACCGGCCCACTTATCGAACTTCCAGCCGAACACCTTTCCGTAGAAAGCCGCGGCGCGTTCCGGCTCGGCTGCGGGTATTTCAAAATGTATGACTCGAGACATGGTTCTCCCTCCTGGAATTTACGAGCGAAAGTTTTGGCGTTTTTTCCCGTTTTGCTTAGCGCGTGGCCGGCGTGGTTGCCGGAGTTGCTCCGTAACGCTGCGTTGCGAATCCCACGATCATTCCGACGATGCTTCCCGGCAGAATGATTTCGAGGTAATAGCCGTGCTGCATGTAGGCGACCAGAAAGGCCAGCACAAAACCAACAGCCAATCCAAACAGGATCCCGAGAGGAACTGAATTCACTTTACGCGCGAAGAATCCCGCAGCGACTCCGGCGATGAGGCCCTTTACCGTGGACCCGATAATGATGCCCGCGAGCTGGGCTCGCACTGCGGGCGTGAACCATGCCGTTCCTCCATCAATGGCACCCAGCAGAGCTCCCAAGAGCAATCCGATCAGGATCTTGTTCATTTGTCCGCCTCTCCATTTCGTTCTCTGATGTTCTTTACAACAGCGCCCGGATTTCCTTTAGGTTTATCTCTTCAAAACCAGCAGCAGAATCACGCGCATCACCAAGTAGGCCAGAATCAACAAGATAAAGAAGCGATAGCGGCGATAGAAACGGGCTAGTTTGTCGAAAAAGCTCTCGCGGTGCGCTCCCACTGCGAGGCCATCGAGGTAGCGGGAAACATCCCGGCCAAGTTCCTGAACGGCGGAATAACGCGATTCACGCCGGTCTTCAGTGGCTTTTGCGCAAATCGCTTCGAGCGAGCGGTCGAGGCGCGGAACGAATCCAGCAGACGTCCGCTGCATGAGAATGAACCGCAGGAGCGCGCCGAGCGAGAAAATGTCGCTGCGCGCGTCGAGCACTTCGACTTCGCCGCGCGCCTGTTCCGGGGACATATAGCCCGGTGTGCCCATCACCGTGCCGTGGCCGGTGATGACAGAACTCTTCGTGGAGCCACTTTCAAGGCCGGGCTGATTTGGCTTTTCGAGAATAGTTGCTTCCGGATCGGCGGCGTGATCAGCGGGTTGTGATTCGCCACGCAGGATTTTGGCGAGGCCCCAGTCCATTACAAGCACTTCGCCGAAGGGGCCGACCATGATGTTCGCGGGTTTCAGGTCGCGGTGAAGAACGCCGCGGGCGTGGGCAAACGCAACGGCCTCGCAAATCCGCAAGAAGAGCCGCAAGCGGTCCTGCACGGATTCCACAGTTTCGATGAATTTGTCGAGCCGCTGCCCCTCGACAAATTTCATGGTGTAGAAGACTCGGCCATCCGCCAGCGTGCCCACGTCGTGCACCGGGACGATTCCAGGATGTTCAAGCCTTGCAAGCACCCGCGCTTCGCGAATGATCCGGTTGGCCAGGTCGCCGTCCGTGCCGGGCACATCCAAGACTTTCAATGCGATGCGGCGTTCCAATTTTTCGTCTTTGGCCGCGTAGACGACGCCCATGCCGCCGCGAGCGACCCGTTCGAGCAAGCGATAGCGCGTGCCCGCAAGATCCGGTTCGTCAGCGCCGGCGCGGAGACGCTCGATCGCTTTGTCCGAGAGCGGTTTCATTTTGCTTCCCAGCCAAACACGGAGCGAGCTTCGCGCTGGAATTCTGCTTCGCTTCCGCAGATTTCGCGCAGCCGCTCGAGCGCGCCGCGACGGAATTCCCGCCGCGCCCAAGCGAGAGCGTTGGTTACATCGGTCACCGGGATTCCGAATTCTGCCGCAAGTTTGTCATACGTAATCGTGTCGTCGCCCGACAAATCGTACTCCTCGAAGAGGCGAAACGTTCTCTCCCTCTCGCCGGCTTCGCAATGCTTCCGCAAATCTTCGACGGCCAGCTCGAAGAGGCCGCGCACCCACTCTTTCTCAAAAAACTCTTCGAGCGACTCGGGAGAAGGAATCGAGGTGTGATCCATTGCGGCGCCGCCAAGTTCCTCTTCCGCTCCGGCAAAATCGAGCGCCACATGCGAAACATTGCCGCCGCGCTTCATGCGCCTCGCGGCTTTTTCTTCGTTCATTACGAAACTGTCCACGCACACGCGCAAGTACGTGCGGAGACGGCTTTTTGCCGGGTCGTATTTGTCCAGCAGCGCGCGTTCGATCACCTTTGAAAAGAATCCCTGCGTCAAGTCCTGGGCGTCTTCCGCCTGGCGGTTCCAACGCAGCCGGACATATTTGTAGACGGGCTTCCAGTAGGAAGCGCAGAGCGTATCCATCGCGCGGACGCGCTCGGCTTCGTCGTTGCTACGGGCCGCGTCGATCACCGACCACCGCGTCAGCGGAAAGCGGTCACCACCGTGGATTGATTTGTCGTCGCTCATATCTTGCGGCTGGTCCTTGGGTGGTTCGTGCGATGGCCTCCGTGTGCCGGAGGAGTCTATGCACGAAGCCGAAAGCTGGCAAGGCGTCTCTTTTGCCAGAGTTTGAATTGGTGACGCGCATGAATGATTGAAATTCGTTTTGTCGAGGGTACCCCCACCCCCCATGTTTTTTGTAAGAGTGGCAAACAGAGGACTTATGCTTGACGCACTCTGTAAGAATGGCAAATGCAGGACTTAAAGCTGCTGAGTTTTCATGGAGTTGAGGACAGCCCGTAAGAGCGGCAGGGAAGGGACTTAGCGGGGGCACGTGGAGGGTCGAAGGACTGGAGCTGAAGAGTTGAGTATCGAGGGGCGAGGAGGCGAAGGCGTGAACAAGGAAACTTTGAGGGGAAGGTGAAAGGGTGGTTGGCGAGGTAAACATGGGACATGGTAGCAGAGCGCCTCAACTGTTGTCAAGGAGATTATAGACTTATATGGTGACTATTCGAATGAGGAGCGCGGATTCGAACGAGTTGGCTGAAGTTGAGGACTTAGAAGGAGTTGGCGAGGAGTAACTGAATTGCCAAGCCTGTGGAATTCTGTGGAAAAGCGAAAAGACCCACGCGGAAGAACAACGCCGAGAGTGGCGCGGGCGCCAAAGGTTCAGAGGACGCCAGTCACCGGCGCGCCGGCGCCATGGCGGACTACTTTTGGGAAACACGCAGTGAGAAGTGGCTGGCGGGAAACGGACGAATTGGCTACAAGATAGTTCAGGGCCGAACAGCCTATGCAGCGGACATGAGGGCGGAAAAGCGCGGAGAAAGCGCCAGGAGGCAGGATGAGAAAGGCGTATTTGCTAGTGGCGGCGATGTTGTTGGCAGGTATTCCAGCTTCGGCCAAGGAACCTCAGGCGGGGACGATTGTATCCGAGAGCTCGGTGGCGTGCGGGTCGCAGGTGACGAAGAACAAAAAAGGGACAATGGAAGTGCTATGCCAGGAGTATGTGGTCAGGACGGAGACGACGGAGTATCACGTCCGGCAGGAGAAGGCCGCGAAGCAAGAAATGATTCCGGTGAACACGAGTATCGAGTTCACGCTGGACAAAGACAAGATGAAGTTCAAGGCGAACGGAAAGAAGTATGAATACATAGTAGTTTCCGAGTCCGCGGTGACGGCGCCGAAACCCTAGCTGATTTCACGCAGTAGCGCTTGTTCAGCTGAAGATCATGGTGTTCAGAAAATCGTTGCGAAATTTACCCTGCGGGTCGAACTTCCTGGTGAGTGCCACAAACTCTGGCAGTTTTTTGTAGATGGAGTGGAGCACTTTTGGAGAGGTCGTAAAGAGCTTGCCCCAGTGTGGGCGGGCCTGAAACGGCGCAAGTTCTTTTTCGATGATGGGCAAGAGCTTGCTGACCGCCGGCCAGTCCTGTTTCCAGGTGAAGTGAATGGTGACGCAGGGTTGCTGATAGCAAGGGCTCATCCACAGGTCGTCGGCAGCGATGGCGCGGATTTCTGTGATTAGAAGATGCGGGGTGATTTGGTCGCGGAGGCGTTCCACGGCGAGGATTGCTTCAAGGGCGTGCTGGCGTGGGACGAAGTATTCCGATTGAAGCTCCTTGCCGGCGCTGGGAGTGAAGCCCATGCGGAAGTGGGGGAGGCGTTCGTACCAGGGGCCTGGTACGCCCATCTGCTCCGTGCAGTTTTCGGCGGAGAGTTCCGCAATGGGGTGGAGATTCCTGGTGGCTAGTTTTGCGCCGAAGAATTCTGGAGTGGCGTCAAAGGCCTGGCCTTTTTCAACGCGGCTTTTTAGCCAAACCTCGCTGAAGCGCTGGTTTTGCCAATCGGTGAAGAGGCTGACGCTGTAAGCGCTGGCCTGGATGGCGTCGAAGTGATCTTTCATTTCGCGTAGTGGAAGATTCTCGTATACGTACTGCCGCATCATGTAGGTTGGCTGAATTTCGAGCGTGATTTTCGTGATTACGCCGAGCGCGCCGAGGCCGACGACGGTTCCCTTGAACAGATCGCCGTCCTTCTGACGGGACAGCTTAACAACCTCGCCGGATCCCGAGACGAGTTCGAGCGCAGAAACCGCGGTGGCAAGGTTGCCATTTTTCTCGCCGGAACCGTGCGTTGCGGTGGTGCAGGCTCCCGCGACAGAAATGTGCGGCAACGAGGCGAGATTGTGAAGCGCAAAGCCTTTGTTGTGGAGCAGCGGGGACAATTGACCGTAGGTGATGCCGGCGCCGACGGTGACAGTGCGTGCCTGGGGATCGAGAGAGACGATTTCGTCGAGCGCCTTCAACGAAAGAAAAGTATCTTTGCTGTCTGCGATGTTGTTGAAGCAATGGCGACTTCCCAGGACCTTCAATTTGGCTTGTTTCTTGACGAAATCCTGCACCTGTTCCAGCGACTTTGCAGCATACAAACTTGCAGTACTGTATTCGAGGTTGCCTGCCCAGTTCGTCAGTTTGTCGGCGCCGGCCCAGGCTAAAAGGCGTAAGACGGCGGGGCTAGCAATCGTGGCGGAGGAGAGCTTGATAAAAGTGCGCTTGTTCACGGCCAAATCGGAGTTTCCTTTTTGATTTCGTAAGCGGCGCCATAGTACACCCGTCTCGCCGATTCGCGACACTTGTAAACGGGTTTCATCGGGAGGGCATCCTCCTGACGCAGAGGTTTGCCCATTTTGGATTGTTACTCAAAACGCGAGTCTGTCTAAATGTGTACAGACACCGGCTTTCGTTTTTCTTAACATGGCGATTCCGGTAGTAGTAAGGCAATTAGCCTCCTCTGCCGGAGGATTCGATGTCAACTATAGAGATCGTTCTTCTTATGTGTTTTTGCTCGGCGGCGGGAGCTAGGATATTCCGGTTGGCGCATGAACTAGAACCTTCTTGACGTCAAGAAGAGTACTTGAGCCACGCGCGCAAAGCGCCGCATCATTTCCGAACGGAGGACTACAAATGGCAACAGCATCGCTCGGCAGTCTGGAAAGCTTGCGCTTGCCGGATTTGCTGGTTTTAATCAAGCAGACGGCGGAACGTGCACGAAGCCGCCGTGTGATCGACCCGCGCGCAGCGATAGAGGCTGACGAGGGCTTGCAAGCGAAGGTTTTGTATACACGAGCGAGGGCTTGGCTACTGGGAGGGAGCCCACGACGTGTGGAGCCCAAGTGGCGAAGGCCGGGCGACGTGGAAGCCGCGTTTTTCGCCCTGTACGATGCATTACGATCACAGATTGGTTCCCCGCTCTTGGTGGACGCCAAGAACCCAACAACGACTGGCCACTATAGCTGATTCTGGATGGTGTCTGGCCTAATCTCTGCCGGGCCATACCTCCCGTCCACTCCGCTTCGTCACTGCACTCGCCTCTTTGTCGATCAACCGTTTAAACATCCTCTGTATGCCGGAAACATAATTAATCTCTACCCTGGCGGTACTGTCTGTACGCTTTTTCATTCGTAACGAAGGGCTTCGACGGGGTCCAGGCGGGCGGCTTTCCAGGCGGGGTAGACGCCGAAGACGATGCCGATGAGGGCGCAGAGGACCAGGGCGGTGATGATCCAGAAGAAAGAGAGCGTGGCGGGAAAGTGCGCTCCGTAATGGAGGAGCAGGCTGATTCCAGAACCGAAGGTGACGCCGATTACCCCGCCGATGGCGCTTAGGGTTACGGCTTCGATCAGGAATTGGACGAGAATGTTGTTGCGCTTTGCGCCGATGGCTTTTCGGACGCCGATCTCGCGGGTGCGCTCCGTTACGGAAACGAGCATGATGTTCATCACACCGATGCCGCCGACGATTAAACCGACGGAAGCCACAGCGAACATCAGAATAAAGATGAGGCTGCTGATTTTCTTCCAGAGTTCGAGAAAATAGTCCGGAGTAAAAATCGCGAAGTCGTCGGGCTTGTCGCTGGTGAGGCGGCGCTTGCGGCGGAGCAGGTCGCGCATTTCGTCGACAGACTCACTGACATTGTTGGGGTCAGAGGCCTTCGCAAAAATGACGTAATCCTTTTGATTGGGATAGAGTTTGCGCAAGGTGGTGACCGGCATGTAAGCGGAGTTGTCTTCGGGGTTGGAGCCGCCGGAAATTCCCTGCCGCTGTTTTTGAAGAGTGCCGATGACGGTGAAGAGCTGGCCGTCGATGGTGACTTCCTGGCCGATACTATTCGACGGAGACTCCGGAAAGAGCGTTCGAACGGTATCGTAGCCGAGGAGCACGACGGGGGCGCGATGTTCGGCGTCGGTTTCGTTGAAGAAGCGGCCGGATTCGATTTTCAGATCGAAGATTTCGCCGATGGACGGTTCGTTGCCTTGCAAAATCACACTCTTGGCGCGGTTCGCTCCGCGGCGCACATCTTCCGTTCCGGAGCCGAACATCGGCTGAAAAATGCGCATGGAGGCGGACGCAGCCTTGATGTGGGGAAGCTTGGCGATGTCGTCGGCCCATTCGGGCTGGAGTTCCTTGCGAGTGAACCATTCGCTTGGAGGGCGCGAAAGCGAGGCCCAGGGAAAACGGTAGGCGATAATGGTGTCGGAGCCGAGCTCGCGGATGCCGCCGAGGACGTTGTCGTTGAGGCCGTTGATGACGGCGGTCACGGTGATGACCGTGGTGATGCCGATGACGATGCCGAGAATCGTGAGCGCAGAGCGCAGGGAATTTTTGCGCAGCGTATCGAGAGCGAGAAGGACTTCGTCGCGGAATTTTAGCGCGGTCTGCTTGCCGCCTAGCAAGCGCAGCGGCAGCACCGGTGCATGCGTGTGCGGCAGTGTTTTTCCCAGCGTAGCCATTGTCTCTATTCCAATTGCGCCCCAGCCGGCTGGAGCAAAACTTTCTTTATCACTCAGACCTTAACGCAACGACTGGATCCAGCCGCGCGGCTTTCGACGCGGGGTAGGTCCCGAAAAATAAACCAACACTCAAAGCCACAAGCAGCCCGCCGATGACGGACCACACTTGCACCGCGCTCGGGAGCGGGGAGACGACGGACACCAGCTGGGCCGTGAGCACGCCGAACAAGACGCCGAGCGCACCGCCAAAGAGGGAAATCGTGGAGGATTCGATTAGGAATTGGCGCAAGATGTCTCCGCTGCGCGCGCCCAGGGCTTTGCGGAGGCCGATTTCGCGAGTTCGCTCGGTGACAGAGACGAGCATGATATTCATGATGACGATTCCACCGACGAGCAGCGAGATGGAGGCAATCGCGATAGTCACAAGAAAGAAACTGCTGCTGATATCCTTCCAGAGCGACAAGAAGGAGTCGCTTGTCTCGATGGAAAAGTCATCTTTTTTTCCGTACGCAAGGTGACGGCGGCCGCGCATGATCTGACGCACCTCGTCTACCGTCTCCTGAATCTTGGCGGCGGAGCCGGCGCGAGCCGTTATACGAAGCGAGTCAGTCTGCGTGCCATATTCCTTCTTGTACGTGCTTAAGGGCAGGATGATCCAATTGTCCAGAGAATTGCCCAGCGCCGATCCTTCTTTTTTGCCGACGCCGATGACTTCGCATGGAGTATTCCGCCAGCGAACTTCTTTACCGATGGGGTCGATGCCGGGGAGCAAGTTCTCCACCAGATCGTTACCGATGACGCAAACCGGCGCGGCTTGCTGCAGGTCCGTTTCCGTGAGGTGACGGCCCGCGACCAGGTCCACGTCATAGAGCTCCGCCATCTGCGGCGTCCACGCGCGCAGGTTGGTGTCTTTCAACGAATTCAACCCGCTTTTTACTTCGAGCCGTCCGGCGAACGAAGCGCCGATTTCCTTGCAGGATTTGCAAAGTTCGCGGATGGCCAGGTAGTCGTCAAAGGTGATTCGCTTGCGCTTCTGATATTCGAGGTAATCGTCCACGTTGGTGATGATCATCGGCTGCCTCGCAACGCCAAAAACGTCCGCGCCGAGCCGGAAGACCCTGGTGGCGACGTATTGGTTTGCGCCGTTGATGAGGCTGACTACGGCAATGACAGCAGCCACACCGATAACCACGCCAATAAGTGTGAGCATGCTGCGCAACTTGTGCGCCCAGAGGCTGCTGGTGGCAATAGCCACGGCCTCTTTGAAGTTCATTGTGGTCGCGCGAGCCATGGAAGCTGTTCCCTGTAGTATACGTGGGGCGGGCCGATTAAATAACAGCCACCGAGGCAGGGGAAAGCCCGTGGAAGGTCAGCCTATTTAAGCAAACCGATGGGACCGCTTCTAGGCCGGCCGAAAGCGGGCGGCTCTAGAGATGCGAGGCGATCTTGCGGCCAATTTCCGCGCCGCGTGTTTGCGCTTCGGGGACGTAGATCAATTGGAGGGAAACCATGGTGTTTCCCTTCAGCACAAAGAGAGCATGGCCAAACGAGCCGATCATGGCGGCGTCGCCTATTCCAGGCAATTCCTCGAAACCCGGAACGAGCGACATCGTGGTGCGCATGGCGGCCCAATCCGTGGGGCTAGAATTGCGTTTCAAGGTAAAGGTAAACACGCGGCCGTCTTTGTCAGGCTGCGACAGGCCAAATGTCTTTACGACGCCCTCCAGATCTTTGGTGTCCTTCAGAAGCTCAAGAGGATTGTCAGTCTTTGTATCCTTATGCTCGGCAGCGGCTCGCTGAGAGTCTTTCCGCGCTTGTTCCATGGCCACGCGCTGGAGTTGAGCGAAAGCGGCGGGGTTCGTGTAGAAGGCGCAACCGGGCTCAGAATTCTCCACGATTTCAGAGCTCTTCTCTATAGTGACGCCAAGGATCTGCTGCAAGTCTTCCTTGGACAGCAGAGCACAGGAAGTGCCTTCCGCAACTTGGATGCTTTGCGACGAAGATCCGCCCGTTGCGTCGGCAGCGAGAGTCGAAATCTTTTTCTTGACCAGATGCACGCCATAAAAAGCCGCACCGATGACGGCGACGAACAAAACTACCAGGACACCTCCCACGATCAGCAGCACTTTGCCAAGACCGGAGCTTTTCTTGGCGACGGCGGCGGTCTGCGCAAGGGGCTGAGCGGGAGGTCTTGCCGCAGCCTGAGACGGGGCGGGGCTTCGAGGAGCGTCCGCGGGCTGGCCGCATTTGCCGCAGAACGGGCCCGAGATCGGCGCACCGCATTTTCCGCAAAAGCCTGGCATGTCGCCTCCATCTTCCATAAGCAATAATAAGTGTGGCCAGCTTACCACCGGAATCTTGGTCGCTCTAGTTTTGGTGCGCATCCAGCAATACACAGAAACGTCTCAGGCGGGAGAAGAGCCAAAGGCGTTGGCGGGAATCTCGAGGGCGATAAATTACTTCGTATCGGAACCTACATGCGTCTTCATATATGCACCGTGAAAGAGCTCGGAAAAGGGGCCGGGAATCCGGAGTGGGGTTCCGGATTCCCGGGGGGTTGCAGCGTCTGGGGCGGGGTGTTGATCAGGGGTTGGTACGGGGGAGGCCTGCGACCAGGGTGATTTGGCCCCGCGCCTCAATTTTCGCAACCTGGGCCATTTCCTTCTCTCGTCCCGATTTCAAGAGCTGCCGTCCGCGGGAATTTCCTGCGGTCCAGACTTGCGAGAGAAAATAGTGATCACCGTAGCGGTTAAAGACGAGTTTTGATTGGGTTTGAATTTCATTCGCGACGACAGCGTTGGAGTTGATAATCGCTGACGCTGCAAGATCTTTGCGGCCAATCAGGATCAACGTCCTTTCCGGGCCGGAAGCCTGAACGGAGTACTCTCCCGCCGGCAGCGCCTGGTTGCCGGCCACGAAATCAAAGGGGATGTTTACGACCAACGGTTCCTGCGCCTGTGCCACTCGCGTTGATGCCATAACGGTAAGGGCTGTTAAAGCTGCCATAACCAAAGCTCGCGTTTTCATGGGACCCTCCTCTTTCCTATTCGCTGGCGGCGTCCAGATTGAACTCTGATTCGACGTGTAAGTTTGCCTGCCCAGCGCCTCAACATGCTGCGCACTTTCGCGCATTCCTTCTGCGAGCACAATGCACGGAGGATGAACTGCAAGCAGACTGCGGGTGAACAAGTAACTGCTCGAAAATAGAGGAGTTAAGTTTGCGCCAGGCTGAGTCGCGATTTTTAGGAGGAGTGGTATAGTTTGGGGTCACAGGGAATAATGCGAATGTCGAGGCCTGCCAGCAGCGCGAATGTTGTGCGCTTTGAAGCGTTCGAAGTCGATCTGCGCGCGCAGGAACTATACAAAGGCGGGCGGAAGATCAAGCTGCAAATCCAGCCATTTCATGTGCTTGCGATGCTCCTGGAGACTCCGGGAGAAGTCGTCACACGGGAAGAGATGCAAAAAAGACTTTGGCCGGCGGATACGTTCGTCGACTTTGATCATAGTTTGAACACCGCGATCAAAAAGTTGCGTCAGGCGCTTGGCGATGACAAGACGAAGCCGCGCTTCGTCGAGACGTTGCCGAAGCGCGGGTACAGGTTTCTCGCCACCGTCAAGGGACCCGGCGCGCCGTCCGCACGTGCCGCAGACTCCACGCAAAAAATTGCACTCACGACGCAAGGGCCGCAAGGTGGGCTCGCCTCGTCCTTGATAGGGCGTGTGGCGAAACTCTCCTGCGAGGATGGATTTTCGTTCGCCTTGGTGGCGATTGATGAGGCAACTGCAGCGGAGCGGCGAAAGCTGGATGCGGCGAATGACGACGTTGGGCTGTCTCTATTGATCGCATCCCAGAGATTGTTACTGGTCGCTGACGGAACGCCGCTGAGAATTCTCGAGGTGGAGCAGGAGCATTCGCGCTGCCAGGCGCGAATTCTGGAGGGAGAGCATTATGGGAAGACGGCTTTGCTGCCGCTGAAGTTGCTTTTGGAATCGCCTGAGCTCAATTCCATCCGCGGGCCCCGGCAGTGGAGCCTTGGCAGCTAGCTTTGGACGTTCAGCTGGGGTGGCGAATGCGCTCCGCGAGGGCCCGCGCACGCTGCCTGCCCACCTGGACAAATCGGGAATCGCCCGCGATTTGATCGAGCGTAGGCAAAGCGCGCTGCGGTTCCGGCAGCAGTTTGTGATTCAAGTCCGTTTCGAACTGTAGTAGAGCATCGTTGATGCCAAGGCGGTCGTACTTCATGCGCCGTTCGAGTAGCGCGACCAATTCCTGTTGACGCGCCAGTCCTTCGAAGATCTGCATTAATTGAGAGGCCGCGGAATTCAGCGTGTAGTTGAATTTTGTTTCGTGGCTCTCCGTGCCTTTTTCCCAGCGGAAGGTTTTCTCGCCCAGATTGGCTATTCTGCGATGGACATCCAGATATTGATCTTGTCCCTGGAAATATTTCAATTGCGCAGCCAATTCGAACATTTTCTCGCGCAAGGGAGCGCTTACCTCGAATGGCGAAGCCCCAGGTTCCTCATCGAGCTGCCGGATTTCATAGGTCGCCGCATCGGAATCGTCGCGCACAACAATCTCAATGAACTCCGGCGAGCTGGATTTAAAAATGCGGCGATAGCTGAGTTTTGCGTGGGCAGGCGCCGGAGCCGGCGATGGCGCAGACGCGACCGCCTCTGCGGGCGAACTCAGTAGGACACTCGCCAGCCCAGCCAGCAGAATAAATCGCATTAGGCAGGTCTTCATCGCGTCGTTAAGATGCGCGGAACCGCGCGGTGAGTTGCGCTGTTCCGTCGAACGGCCGTCCTTGCTGCAATAGGCTTGGGCCGCAACTTTGCCATTGCGCCATTGTCCGGAAGTCCAAAGCGTTTCCGGGCATGTTCCGCCTGCAAATGGCAAAGGGCCACCGCGAGAGCGTCCGCGGCATCAGAAGGTTCCGGAGTCTCCGCCAAATCGAGCAGGGCCCGAACCATCAATTGCATTTGCCTTTTGTCCGCATGGCCGTAACCGGCCACGGAGGCCTTTACCTCTCGCGGCGAATAGCTGTGCACCGTCACGCCTCGCTCCGCGGCAGCTAAAAGCACCACGCCGCGCACTTCGGCAAGACGCAAGGCCGTTCTCATGTTCAGAGCCGTGAAGACCGATTCCACGGCGAGGGCGTCCGGCAAAAACTCGTCCAGCAGGTTGCACAGGAGCGCGTGAACATCCTGCAAGACCGCACCGGCGCACTCCCGCTGCCGCTTTGGCGCCACTTTCAATGCACCATAATGCAGCATCCGGCAGCGCCGCCCGTCGCTCTCGATGATTCCGTAGCCAGTGGGCCCCGCGGCTGCCGGGTCCACGCCCAGCACGCGGAAAAAGCCGTTTTTGACGCTGGAAATGGCCACTGGGATTGCCGCTTTCATCAACCTAAGTCTACGGCGTTCTCCGCGTCTCTGCCAGCGCTTTGTCTCCGATTCTCTTGCCAAAACTAAAACGGCCATCCGAGAACCCCCGAATGGCCGCGTGAAAATTCGAGAGAGACTCAAGTCCCCTCGAACAATTTATGCTTAGTTCGCTCCCACTGCCGCTTGAATCTCCGACTCATCGATGTCGAAGTTCGCGTAGACGTGTTGTACGTCGTCGTGCTCCTCGAGGGCTTCGACCAGCCGCACCATCTGCGTGGCCTGTTGTCCTGTAAGCTTGATGTAATTCTGCGGAACCATTCCGATTTCCGCGGAAGCCGGTGTGATGCCCGCCTTGGTCAGCGCTTCCTTCACTTTTTCAAGCGCTTCCGGCGGCGTCACGATGTACCACCCGGAACCATCGTCCTTCAAATCCTCCGCACCCGCTTCCAGCACGATGTCCATCATCTTGTCTTCGCTGGCCGCTTCCTTGGGCACAACGATTTCACCTTTGCGATGGAACATCCATCCCACGGCGCCGGCTTCGGCCAAGTTTCCGCCATTCTTGCTCATGAGGTGCCGAAATTCGCCGACAATGCGGTTGCGGTTCGTGGTCACCGCCTCGATCAGCATTCCCACGCCGCCCGGGCCATAGCCCTCGAAGGTCACTTCTTCGTACTGTTCACCTTCGAGCTGGCCGGTGCCGCGCATGATGGCCCGCTCGATATTTTCGTTTGGCATGTTCTCGTTCTTGCCCGCAAGGATCGCGGTGCGCAGACGAGGATTGGAATTCGGATCGCCACCGCCGATTCTGGCAGCAATGGTAATTTCGCGGATCACTCGAGTAAAGACGCGACCGCGCTTCGCGTCGGTGGCCGCCTTCTTATGTTTAATGGTGGCCCATTTTGAATGCCCGGACATGACAGATCCTCTTTTTAGCGCGTTCCCGGCCTTGCGGGATCCACGTTGAGTGAAATTTCGTGCGGCCGCGCGCCACCTGCGTGGCGGTTAGGCGATTTTACCCCGCAAGGCGGGGCGCATCTGTGCGGAGACTTAGGGTAAACCGCAAACCCCTGCGGAACTGAGCCAGTCTAGCACACCCGCCATGCCCTCGAAAACATGGGGATTAGGGAGAATACGCCGGGCAATCGACGTACTTCAATTTGGATACTTCCTCTAGGGATCACGCTTTGTGCCATGTTTTCGCATCGCTTCGTCAAACTGTGAGGCGATGACATCCCATGAAAAATACCGGGTGTAGGCCTCCCGGCTGCGCTTGGCGAGCTGCGCACGGAATGAAGGATCCGCCAGGACGCTAACAAGGGCAGGGCCAAAGTTATTTGAGTCCTCAGGGGGCACCAACACAAGGCCAGCTTCCGTTAGCGGTGCCGCCGTCTCCCAGCCCTGGCTCGCAATCACCGGCAAACCGCAGGCGATGCCGGCGATCGCGCTGCCTCGCCGGGTCGAGATCGGCCCCCTCACGGAAAGCATTACGTCACAGGAGACCAGCAAGCGCACGATCTGATCCGCGGACAGAAGTCCGTGCACGCTCACTTGCACTGGAGCCGACCCCAATCTTTCCTGCAGCTGGGTCCTTGCGATTTCAGAATTTCGTCCAAGAACCACGATGCGTATAGGACCAATGTGTTCTGTTGCAAAGACAGCCGCCGCAGCGATCAATTTTATTTCCTCCGTGCCCGCTTTTCCCCCAGTCACAGAAAAAACCGCAACTGCGGGCGCGCCCTCCTTTTTGACGTCCGCTTGCTGCCATGCTTGTTCCGGCGACGGCAAATTTGCGCCTACTGGAATGAAAGCACTTTTTTGCGAGGGGGCGGCAATCCACGAGATTTTCTCCGGAGGGATCGTGAAAATGGCTAAGTCGGCCAACCGCGCGGCACTGCGCATGGTATGAAGCTGCACAGCACGCCGAACGCGGTCGACGAGGCGGGAGCCAAAGTAGCTTTCTGCGTCATGAAATACAACCGCGCAATGCGCTCCACTTTTCTTCAAATGACGAAGCAGATTTAGGAAGCGCCACGAAAAGCCGCGCCGCGACCAGGCCAGGGCGGTGTATTGCAGCAGGAACCAGGAGTTTTTCTGCCTTGGGAATTTCTCAGTAAATTCTGACAGTGCGGTGGCCCAGCCGGCTTCCATCCACCGCACCCTGGCTACCGTTAGCGAAGTTCCCTGCGCGGCTAGCGCTGAAGCCAGGTAATGGCAATAGTCTTCGACGGCGTCCGTCGGCGAATCCGCACGACCCAGGACCGCCACGCAGCGGTTAAGCATTCGTGGAACACTCTGCTTAGACAATGTTCGCCAGTGCGGCGGAACGATTGAACTAATTCTGCCGTCTGTGGAAGGTTATCACGCGGGTTGGCATCGCAAAACCAGTGCACTCGCCCATGATACTGAGCGTGCAGGAATCCGCCTCGCTAGATGGAAATAACATTGACGGGAAACGCCTCACAATCCTGGAAGGCGCTCTTGCAACAAGGACTCCGACTGCTACCGCCGAAAGCTGCCACTCCAATCGCAAATTTCTCCTGGAGTGCGGCATTTCAGCATGCCTACCATGTTCTCGAAACCGGGTATACTCGCTCCTGGGGCGCCTCCTTGCGTTCGATTCGATTCTCTACATTGGCCGCGTTTTACTTCCAAATCGCACGGTCCTGCCATGCCTGACCGCCGCTACCGCGTACTGGCCGTTGCCACCCACCCTGTCCAATACATGGCGCCGCTTTTTCGACGGATGGCCGCTCATCATGGCTTTGATCTGCACGTTGCATATTGTAGTCTTCGCGGCGCCGAAGCCGCCCACGACCCAGAGTTTGGAGCCACGATTCAATGGGATGTTCCGTTACTGGAGGGCTACTCCTGGTCGCACATTCCCAACCACGGTTCTGGCGCCGAAACCTTCTTCGGCCTGCGCAATCCGGGACTCTCAAAGCTCATTCGCGACGGCAACTACGACGCGGTGCTGTGTTTCGTCGGCTACGTACGCGCCACGTTTTGGATCGTCTGGCGGGCCGCCAAGTCTTCCAAGGCGGCTTTTCTGTTCGGCACAGACACGAACACGCTCTCTCCCCGCGATGGCCAAATGTGGAAGAGAACAGTGAAGAAAATTCTCTGGCCGCGCCTGTTTCGTCTGGCCGATCAGGTGATAGTTCCTTCGTCCGGCACGCATGACCTCATGGTGTCTCTCGGCTTGCCTGCCGACCGTGTCACTCTCACGCCCTACAGCGTCGATAACGACTGGTGGATGAAACAATCTGCAACCGTAGACCGTGCCGCCGTCCGCGCTTCCTGGGGAGCTTCCGCGGCTGACGCCGTCATTCTATTTTGCGCCAAGCTCCAGCCGTGGAAACGGCCGGGCGACTTGGTTAGGGCCTTCGCCGAAGCTCAGCTTGCAGATGCGCTGCTGGTCGTCGCGGGGGAAGGTCCGCTGCGCGGGGAGCTCGAGTCGCAGGCAGCGGCTCTGGGAATGGGAAAGCGAGTCCGCTTTCTCGGCTTCGCGAATCAGTCGCAACTGCCCGCCGTCTATGCATCGGCCGACCTCATGGTTCTTCCTTCGGAATACGAACCTTTTGCCGTTGTCGTGAACGAGGCGATGTGCTGCGGATGTCCCGTGGCCGCCAGCGACCGCGTCGGAGCGGCCCGCGATCTTGTCGCGCCCGTTCGGCAGGAATTTGTTTTTCCCTGCGGCAACGTCGCTGCTCTCGCCGCCCTCCTGAAGGACGCGGTGGCCGATCGCGCGCGGCTCGCCTCGCTGTGCCACGCCGCCGTCGCTCAGATGCACACTTGGTCGCCGGAGAGAAACATCGCAGCAACGTTCGAGGCGATTGAAATTGCCGTGGCGCGGGTCGGCCGCCGGCCACGTGCGTCGCTTCCCGATTCGTCCGGCGTGCATATCGCTCCTGGCGCTCCCGGGAAATTCCGCGAATGAAGCTCCTTGTCTACTCTCATTTTTTTGCGCCGAGCGTCGGCGGAGTAGAGACCCTCGTTCTGTCTCTGGCTCGGGGCCTCGCGGGGCTTCGCAAACCCGGCGGCGATCCCGAATTCGAGGTTAGTCTGGCTACGCAAACCCCCGAGGACAAGTTTGACGATGGCGCGCTTCCTTTTCGCGTAGTGCGGCGGCCAACTCTGATTAAATTGTGGGATTTGATCCGTGCGTCCGACGCCGTTCACCTTGCGGGACCCTCAATGGCGCCCCTTTTTCTCGCGTTTCTTGCGGGCAAGCCCGTGGTCGTCGAGCATCACGGGTATCAGGCGATCTGTCCCAATGGACTGCTCGTTCACCGGCCGGACGAGGCGGTGTGTCCGGGGCACTTCCTGGGGCGCGACTATGTGGAATGCGTGCGGTGTCTTCGGCAGGAATCCTCAACCTTCCGAAGTTGGAGGAGGCTGCTGATGATGTTTCCGCGCCACTTTTTCGCGCGGCGCGCTACAGCGAATATCGCAAATTCAGATCATACTTTGCGACGTTGCGCGCTGCCGCACTCTTCGGTTGTCTACCATGGGATTGAAGATCCGCTGGAAAGCCAGCAGCCAAATGACGCGCTGACTTTCTCTGATGGCAAGATCTGTTTCGCCTATGTTGGCCGGTTAGTTTCGGAAAAAGGCATCCCAGTGCTTCTGGAAGCCAGCCGTTTGTTGCGCGAAGAGGGGCATACTTTCGAGGTTCGCCTCATCGGCGACGGGCCCGAGCGCTCGAAGGTTGAGGCCATCATTGCCCGCGATCGCTTGGAGTCTTGTGTCCAGATAACCGGGTTTCTGACCGGCTCCGCGTTCGCAGAGGCGTTGCGCGAGGTGCGCGTGGTCGTCATGCCGTCGGTCTGGGAGGAGACTGCAGGCCTGGCCGCGATAGAACAAATGATGCGCGGAAGACTTGTGATTGCCTCGGACATTGGCGGACTGGGAGAAGTCTTGGGCGACACCGGCTTGAAATGCCCGCCGGGTGATCCTACGGCTCTGGCTAAAGCCATGAGAGATGTTCTTCGGCAACCCACGCTGATTGATTCGTTAGGCAAGACCGCACGCGAGCGGGCTCTCCATCTCTTCTTCCGGGGACGTATGATAGCTGAGCATGCCCAGTTGTATCGCAAACTCGTACAGGATTGGGAGAATTGATGATCGATACGCCGACTCCCAGAGGTTTGCATGAGTTCGTTGCCGAAAGAGTGATCACGCGCTACGCACATTCCGGAATTCATGCCGCCGATCTGGGCGCGGGACCTGGCGCGATGGCAGCGCGCCTGCATGCATTGGGTTGCGATGTCGTGGCGGTTGACCGCGACCCAGTAGCCTTCAAAGCAGATCTGCCATTCGTCTCGCTTGATTTCAATCGACAAGATTTTGCTTCCCAGCTTGGCTCAGGCTCCTTTGATCTTCTCACAGCGATCGAAGTCATCGAGCACCTGGAAAGCCCTATCAATTTCTTACGAAATATGGGCCAACTGCTCGCTCCAAACGGGGTCGCCGTGCTCACGACACCCAACGTGGACTGTCTCCCCGCGCGAGTAAAGTTTTTCCTCACAGGAAAGGTCCGAACAATGGATGAACGTGGAGACCCCACACATATCTCTCCGATCTTCATGGAGCTTCTCCGGCGAAAGTATCTTCCGATTGCCAGCATGAAGCTTCGGGAGCACTTGGTTTTTCCGCCCAATGGTTACCAGCTCACACGCAAATCCACCGCTTGGGCCTTCCGCCTCGCCTGTGCTTTCTTGCCGGGGGATGTTCTCCTGGGCGACAACCACATTATCGTTCTACAAGCGGCTTCGTGAAACCTCCCCGGGAATCACGTGTCCGCCCCAAGTGCTCAATGACGGAAGTCGTCTAAATTGAGTTGCTCTGCGGACCTGTCCGAGAAGGCAGGTACGCCCTGCGTCACATATTTGGAAACTCAAACGAACCCGGGAGCGCCGGGGTCTACACTGTCTACACGGAACACGATGTGGACAGCCACGACTGGTTTCTCACCAACGCCAGCAAACGCGCCCCACTCGTGGCAGGAGAGGGAGAACATGAAACGCGCGTTTATTTTTCTCGCGGTGTCCTTGGTGGCGCTCTCAGCGGGTCGCGGCGTTTTGGCCGAACCGCAATCCAGAGGTTCTGCCACGCTGAGCGGCGTGGTTATCGGTCCTGATGATAATCCTGTTCCGCATGCCAGCGTCTCTTATCAATCTTCCGACGGGAGCGCCCCGCACGCCGTTCACACGGATGCCCACGGGCGATTCACGATTACGAAGCTGAGAACGGACAATTACGATATTCGCGCCTCAGCAAAAGGCATATTTTCCGATTGGTACAAGAACATTTCAGTGCGCAGAGGGCAGACCAAGTCCCTGGAGTTGCGGCTGATCTATGCGAAGGAAATGCCCAAGTCTGTTTCGAACAAAAAGATGAAACCGTAAATTTCACTGTACGACATGACGCTGGACCGTGAGAATCCCAGCGAGCTGCCCACGCTAATGGACGAACAGCTCCGCCAAGTCGTGCAGGTCTTGCGCAGACGTGTCGGAGACCGCGCAAAACTCCATCCCCTGATGGCGCCAGTGAACCCACTGATAGCCTTGCCGCGAGCCGGGCGGGTGAATCGGCGTGTCCGGTTCTTTGGTCGGCCAGACAAAGACGTTGACGAAATGTTTGCGGCGTCCGTAGACCAGCGCTGCGACGTTACGCTCGCCCAAGACATCGAGACGTCCGCCCAGCAATGGAAAACCTTCATCCACGAAATCGTGCACTGGGGGCACAAAGTCCAGTTTGCCGTCAAACCATGGCTTGACCGTGTGCTGGTCCGTGGAAGTGACGTCGGTGAGATGCCCGGGTTGCAGCGAGCGAATATGTGCGTCGATGACTTCCGCGGCCGTGACCGATTCAGGGCCAGTGGCGCGGAAATGAGGCAAGGAAAACCACGCCACTCCGGTCACCATCAAGATTGCAGCAGCTACTGCGAGCCAGCGCCACGCGGCAACCGCTGAACCGCCGGAGCCAGTTGCGGGGCTTTTGAGTTCTCCACGAATCTTCCTCCGCAATTCCGCGGGAGCGGTTTCGTAAAGCTGCGCGCGTTGAAAAGAGGAGCGCAGCGACTCTATGGCTCCCAGAGTTGTCGTGCACTCGCGGCAATCCTCGAGGTGCCGTTCGAACTCGGCGGCGCGCACGGCGTCGAGTTCGCCGTCGAGATAGGCGTGAAGGAGCGTCCCTGGAAAATCACAGCTCATGGGGCGCCTCCTGCTGGGCAGGTTGCGTCAAGGCGCGCTGCAGTCGCTGCCGTGCCCGGGCGAGCGCGGACATGACCGTCCCGATCGGAACGCTGGTAATCGCGGCTATCTCTTTATACGAACAGCCCTCGAATTCGCGCAGCACAAGCACTTCGCGAAAGCGTAAAGGAAGTGTTTCGAGAGCCCGCGCCAGCCGTTCGCGATTGTCTCCCGCGATGGCCAGCGCTTCCGGCGTCGCGGCAGACTGTTGGTGCAGGTCTTCGTCGAATTCGGTCATGAGCTCCACTTGGCGATTCTTCTCCAGCCACGTATAGCAAGTATTGCGGACGATCTGCAGTAGCCAAGCTCGCGCGTCGCCGCCGTTAAAACCCCGAAAAAAACGAAACGAGCGCAGCATCGCTTCCTGTGCGACATCCTCCGCGTCGGCCCGGCTTCTCAGCAGCCAGCGCGAAAGATTGAATGCAGCATCAAGATGAGGCAACACGAGCTGCTCGAAGCGAGCCCGGTCTTGCGAATCCAACACGTCCCAACCCTTCCCCTGGCCCGTAACACTCATGGACAAGAACCACCTTGGAGCCGATTTTATTCCACTTTATCCAATATATGTGACGAATTAGTTCGTTTGAAGTGAGCGTAAGAAAATTGGAATAAGCGCATACCTTGCGTGGTCTGCACAGATGAAACACGTCCCATGGCGGCGCGGGACACCCTGGACGTTCTTTAACCCGCGCCGCTCCTGCCAAAATGCGCAGTCGTGGGAAACGCATACGAATTTGTGCGTATGCCAGAAGTGTCTTCAGGAGGAAGAAAAAATGACTGGCAAGACAAAAGATGAAATTTTGCACGATCACAACCGGGACGGAGTTGATCGCCGCGGATTTTTGAAGTGCATGGCCTGGGCTGGCACAGGCGCCCTCTGCGTAATGCAGGGCGGCGTTCTGAAATCCTACAGCATGAGCCGGCTGTCGGAGATGAACGCCGCCGAACTCAAAGGCGAGTTGAGTTTCGTGCAAATCAGCGACAGCCACATGGGCTTCAATAAGGCCGCGAATCCAGATGTTGCCGCTACCTTGCAAGCCGCCGTTGATAAAATAAATGCGTTATCCACTCCCCCGGAGTTTTTGCTGCATACCGGAGACATCAGCCACCTCTCGAAGCCCGAGGAGTTCGACGGCGTTAGCCAGATCCTGAAAGGCGCCACGGCGAAGGATGTCTTCTTTGTCCCCGGAGAGCACGACGTTTTAAACGATGACGGCAAAGAGTATTTCGAGCGTTTCGGCAAAGGGGCTCAGCCGGGAGGGTGGCACAGCTTTGAAAAAAAGGGCGTGCACTTCGTTGGTTTGGTAAACGTAATGAATCTGAAAGCCGGGGGACTAGGGACGCTTGGGCACGAGCAGCTCGAGTGGCTCGAAAAAGACGTCATGCATCTCAAGTCCAGCACGCCCATCGTCGTTTTCGCGCATATCCCGCTGTGGACGGTTTATCCGGAATGGGGATGGGGAACCGAGGACAGCGCGCAAGCCCTTGCGTACCTGAAAAAGTTTGGCTCCGTGACCGTTCTCAACGGACACATTCATCAGACCATGCAGAAGGTCGAGGGGAACGTCACATTTCACACTGCATGTTCCACCGCTTTTCCGCAGCCAAAGCCTGGCGAAGCACCTTCGCCCGGGCCGATGAAAGTGCCCGCAGAACAACTGCGAAGCCTCCTGGGCATAACGGATGTGAATTACATCCGCGGCCAACATGCGCTGGCAGTGGTTGATTCAACGCTGGGGTGAGCGAGAAGAGCACCTGCGGCCAAACAAGCAAGCCGAGATTGAAAATCAAAGGAGAGGAAAAAATCATGAGGAAAAGTGTGTTCATAGCAAGTGTGATGGTGACGGCGGTGATGGGTTTGGGCGGAATCCAGCCCAAGCACAATGGCATCATCGCGAGCGCACAGGAAAAAACTGCTTCAACGGCCGAAGTGAAAATTGACAATTTCTCATTCGGCCCGGCGGCCATCACCATACAGGTGGGAACCACCGTTACCTGGATCAATCGAGACGACATCCCGCATACCGTCGTGAGCACCGAAAAAGTATTCAAATCCAAGGTTCTCGATACCGACGAAAAGTTCTCTTACACATTCACGAAACCCGGCGAGTATCCCTACTTCTGCTCAATCCATCCTAAGATGACCGGGAAAGTTGTCGTTCAGTGATCGCGCGCGAGAGGAGGATGGAACTTGCACCCATTTGACATCAAAGCCGCATTCTTCGCGAGGCACGCGCAACACGTTGTGCTGATCCACTTTCCGATCGCGCTGTTCATTGCCGGCGTTGTGTTTGATTTCCTCTCGCAGAGCACCAAGAGGCGTGCCCTGGCGGAGGTGGCCTATTACAATTTGCTCGGCGCAGCGATTACCGTGCTGCCGGTACTCGCGACCGGACTTCTCGCTTGGCAGTTCCAACTCGAGGGCCAAAAACTCAAAGGCGTTCTGCTCATGCATTTGGTTCTGGGTTGCTTGTCGATGCTCCTCATCTGGATCGCCTGGGGTCTTCACGCTCGCTCGCGAGGAGAAAGGCAAGGATTACAGAGGACTCTTCCAATCTTCCGCCTTGCGCTAGAAACAGTGGCCGTGTTTATTGTGGGGCTCACGGGTCATCTGGGCGGATTTCTCAGCGGCGTGAATGGCCCCAGCTAGTACCTTTTGCCCTTCAACCTGTCACGTGGTTGGCATTTAAACTACTGCAAATAAAGGACATATATGTGTAATGGTCCTTGCTCAACTGCGTTGCTCTAGTACCACGACTGGGGTACCCCGCCCACTGGCTCTAGCGGCCCATTGAGGGCTCCACATACGCCGCGTAGTCTTCTAAGAACGGGTTGGGGGCCGCGCGGGGACAGCGGCTCCGCAAGGGGCCGTGTGCGAGCTACCCAACCCGCCACTCTAATTCTTCCATCCGCTAGCCGCATTTTTTGAACCCTTACCCTTTGAGCTTCAAGGTTTTCCAGTCCGTCTTTCGGCAACTTTAGGCTACCTCCGTGCACTCAAACATTTGCGTTTAG
>Ga0070706_100001158_pt1 | contig 28365 bp, 26 predicted proteins | sample KBSK5501metaG_FD_65476 | JGI IMG/M metagenome (GOLD analysis project Ga0070706, IMG submission 65476) | Corn, switchgrass and miscanthus rhizosphere microbial communities from Kellogg Biological Station, Michigan, USA - KBS K5-50-1 metaG | ecosystem: Host-associated > Plants > Roots >... | reverse complement strand
GCGGGCGGCGTAATCGATGGCGTATACTGGAGAACATTAGCAAAAGGCCGCAACTGACTCGAACTGGCACCTGAATCGACGATGACCGCACTCCAAAATGCTAGTTCTCTGCTTGACCCGGTGCCGCAGCTCGATCTCGCTGCGCAATACGCGGCGATCGGCGCGGAGATCCGAACCGCCGTCGAACGAGTTCTAGCGTCGCAACAATTTATTCTAGGCAGCGAAGGCGCCGCGTTCGAACAAGAAATCGCGCAACTCTGCGGCGTGGCGCATGGCGTGGGGGTCGCATCCGGAACAGACGCCCTGATCCTCGCGCTGCGCGCTTGTGGCGTGCAGGCGGGCGACGAGGTGGTGATTCCGCCGTTCACGTTCGTCGCAACTGGAAGCGCGATCAGCGCGCTCGGAGCAAAACCAGTTTTTGCGGACATTCGGCCGGACACTTACAACATTGATCCTTCGGACCTCGCGCGCCGCGTGACCAATAAAACAAAAGCAATCATCGCCGTGCATCTTTACGGACTTGCGTGCGATATGGATCCAATCGTGAATTTTGCGCGAGCGCACAATCTTCGGGTGATTGAAGACAATGCGCAATCCATCGGTGCGAGCTACAAAGGCCGGCGCGCCGGCTCGCTCGGCGACGCGGCTTGCATGAGTTTTTATCCGACGAAAAACCTGGGCGCGTACGGGGACGCGGGCATGGTGGCGACGAATTCGAATGATGCAGCCGCGAGACTAAGAACGCTGCGAAATCACGGGCAATCCGCAAAATACGTGAGCAGCGAGCCAGGCTGGAACAGCCGGCTGGATGAAATCCAAGCCGCCATTCTGCGAGTGAAGCTGCGGCACCTGCCCGAATGGCAGCGCGCGAGGCAGGGGCATGCGGCCGCGTATACAAAACTTCTGCTCGGAATTCCCGGCGTCATGCCGCCGCTGATTCCCGAGGGATATGATCATGTGTTCCACCAATATACGATTCGCGTGGAGCGCCGCGATGCGCTAATGAAGTTTTTGAGTGAACGAAAGATCGGATGTTCGGTCTATTATCCCGTGCCGCTGCATTTGCAGCCGCTCTACGCTTCGCTGGGGCACAAAGCTGGAGATTTTCCACATGCGGAGCGCGCCGCGCAAGAGGTGCTATCACTTCCAATGTTCCCGGAGCTCAGGCCGGAACAAGTGACGCGAGTTGCAGAAGCGGTCGCTGAATTTGTGACTCATTAATCCGCTGTAATTCCATTCGTCAATCGCGCTGGTGGAATCTTGCCAAAGTTTCGAGCCGAGTTTCATTTCCCCAAGTAGAGAAGCGCGAGCAGGAAAAGCCAGAGGCCGTCCATGAAGTGCCAGTAGTGGGACGCAACTTCCGCGGCGACGGAGCGCGAAACTTTCGCATTTTCGAATTTGCGGAAAGAGACATAGAGCAACGCGCAGATTCCGCCAAGAAGATGCAGGCCGTGCAGTCCGGTAAAAACGTAAAAAAAGCTGCTGGCCTGATTGGTGGCAACGTAGAAACCTGCCAGAACGAATTGCCGCCAGGCGGCGAGCTGGCCTAGCAAGAAGAGAATGCCGAGAGCGGTCGCTACCGACCAGAGTCTGCGAAATTGGCGGATGTCCGCAAGCGCCAGGCGGCGCCGCGCCAACTCCATGGCGCCACTGCTCAGAAGCAAGATAATTGTGTTGAACCAAATAATCGACGGGAGATGGAGGGGCACCCACCGGCTGCTCGTGGCCCGTAGAAAAATAAAGGCACTGGCCATGGCCATGAAAAACATGACGATGGAAAGGATGCCGAGGATGATCGCCGTAGCATAGCGACGGGAAGAAGGCGATTGAGGCCAGCGACGTTTTCCGCCCCGGTCTCCTCCGTCATCCCCGCCAGCGGGCGGACCTTTTCCACCACCCCCGCCGATGTCTTCGATGATGAGCTCAATATCCTCGACGATAGTTGTGCCCGGCATGCGATCCTTTTTCAGCTCTCGATGGCCCCCGCGTTCGTTGCCTGCTTAGGCTGAGATGCACCTTCAGCAAAAGGCGCCCCGACGTATTGCGGAACAAAATCTTCCAAGGCGGCCCCAGGGATGAAGTCGTACGCACCACGATAAATCACGGGATCGGACGCGCCGAAATTATCGATGGGCGGAGGTGACGAAACGCTCCATTCGAGGGTGGTAGCGCGCCAGGGGTTGCGGTCTTCGGTTTTTTCGCCACGCTTGAGGCTCCAGACAAAATTGAAGAGGAAGAGTACCTGCGCGACGACGGTGAGAATTGTGGCGGCGGCGACAAGAGTGCGAAGCGAAGTGACGAGCGGCGCGACGGCGGAAAAATCGGCGCCAGGCACACGCGAGTGGGCCATCAGGCCGAGCCAGTGCATGGGCACGAAGACGCAGTAGACTCCCGCGAAAGTGAGCCAGAAGTGAAATTTGCCGAGCGTTTCATTGAGACGGCGCGCAAAGATTTTTGGAAACCAGAAAAAAAGAGCGCCGAGAATTGCAAAGGTAGCAGCGACGCCCATTACCAGATGGAAGTGGCCGGCGACGAAATCGTCGCTGACGGAACCAGCGGCGAGGTCGTTGCGGGCGAGCACAATGCCCGACACGCCGCCCGCCAGAAAAAGGGAAACAAATCCTAGTGCGAAAAGCATGGCTGTGTTGAGCTGGATTTTGGCGTTCCAGAGTGTGCCGAACCAACTGAGAACAAGAACGCACGCGGGCAAGCCAAGAGAGGATGCCAGCAGCGAAAAGACAAGCGGGGACCAAGGATTGAGCCCGCTCGCGAACATGTGCTGGCCCCAAATGCAAAAGCCGAATGCGCCGACGCCACACAGAGCGAGGACTGCGGCGCGTTCCGCCCACAGGCGATTGCGCGAAAAGGTGGAGAGCAGATGCGAGACGATTCCGAAACATGGGAGCATGGCGACGTAAACTTCCGCCTGGGCGAAAAACCAGAAGAGGCGCTGCCAAAGGGAAAGCAGCGTGGTCTGAACGAGGGATGCCGGCTGATGGGAGAGAAAGGCCAGGGGCGAAAAAAATTGAGAGCCGAGGAGACGGTCCGATAGCAGAAAAACACAGGCAGCGAGAAGAATGCTGAAAATCAACATGCCGAGGATGGCGTTGATGAACCAGGCCCAAACGGTAAGCGGCATTCGCGGCAAGGTCATACCTTTGGCGCGAAGATCGAGCGTGGTGACGGCGAAATTGAGCGAGGTGAGCAAGGCTGCCAAGCAGAAAAGAGAAACGCTTGCTGTCCAAACCGTCAGGCCCGCGTCTGGATGAACAATGAAAGCAGAGGTCATGCCGGCGAGCGAAGCTACGGTCGCCCAAAAGGAAAAAAGATTCATGGACGGAAACGCCATTTCCCGAGCGCCAATTTGCAAAGGCAAGAAATAGTTGCCGAAGCCGGCCTGCGGCGCAGTGGTAAGGACCAGGAAGACCATCAGCGAACCGTGGAGCATGGTTAGAGCGGTGTAGCGCTCCGGAGTGGCGCCGAAACCGGAAAGAAACGGGATTTGCACGGCAGGCCAGACGAGGTGTATGCGCATCAGCAACGAGAGGAGCATTCCGAGGAGAACGCTGCCCAGGGCAAGCAAGAGGTAGCGAAGACCAAGCACCTTGTGGCTGGTGTTGAAAATTGTGCGGGCAAGAAAGCCGGGCGCGGGGGCTTCCGGGGCCGCGTCGCTACTGTAGTAGGACACCATTCCGAGTGCCACTATACGCCTGATGGCCAACAGCTGGAAGCGGCACGGAGAATCGGTGACTGGCGACTCTTGATACGTCACTGCTGACTCGCGGAAAGGAATAGCTAACGTAGAAACGAGGAGCGCCTAGAGAGGAAGCGGCCGGAAATGACACGAACGCTGCCGTGCTCTTATCAATCGACAGGCTTCTCGGGCGGAGTGACCGTCCATTGGCAGAGGCTGGCCTAACGGGCAGCGTCCATGCAAGCAACCTTTGGGAATTGTGACATGTACAAGCCGCTGGAATTTTACTAGCCTGTGAAAGATTGCGCGGGCAAATTGACGCCAGGGAGAGACACAGTGAAGGTGACATTGCACCGGGTGCATTGCTACGGGAAGACGGAAAGCGACGAGGACGAGATCTATTGTGTGGTGACCACCGGCGGCGGCGCCGAACGGCGGGAGCTGGCGCGGATTGAGGTGGGTAATTTCGAGATTGGAGGGGACATTCGTCCAGACAAGTTGATTTGGAATGAAACGAACTTGCTGGACGTGACGATCACGATGATGGAAAGCGATGCGAACGAGGCGGGGCACGGGAGTGATGACTTCATTGGGGAGATCAAGGTGAGCACGGACGGCAACTGCAAGCCGGGGCACGCTACCCTTGACGAAGGATATGACGAAAGCAAAAGGTACCGGCAATTCAGCATGACGGGAAGCGGGGCCCACTACGCGGTGCAGCTGGAGGTACGGGCATAGGTTGTGGCGAGGGGAAAAATAAGCGTACTTGCGCCCTTCGACCTAAGTTCTACCGGCCTTCTCTCGAATTGTTTCATTGCGCAAACGGTCACATTCGGAATTGACGGACTTCGCAAGCCATTGGTCAGCGTCCAGTTCGGAATGGTACGAGCGCGCGTGTTCGGCGACGCGTTGCATGACTGCGGGCTGGGCCTTCTCCGAGACGGCGCCGGATGCGAAATAGCGGACGATGGACGCGCGGATGAGTTCGGCGTTGTTGTTGCACAGCGACGTCATGGCAAGAGCGTCGTTCTTGTCCGCGGCGAGACGCAAGAGGGCTTCGCGGTTAGTGATTGTAGCAGCCTGTCTGGCGGTTAGGGTAAACCACTCCTTGAAAGCGGATACGGCACGAAAGGTCTTGGAGTTGATCTTCCACGGAATGGTGGCCCAGAACACGGTGACGCTGTCCGTTAAGCTGTCGAGGCACATGCGCTCTTCGGTGTCGGCGGTCGGCTTCTTCAACCACAAGACGGTTCCGTCCTCAGTTTCTTCCGCGTCAACGAAGCCATTGTTGCGAGCGACGTCCTGAAATGCCTTGAGTTTTTCCATAGCAATCTCAGTCTACGCTTAATCAAACGCGCCGCTGGCAATATATATCGAGAGATTTCCTGAAGGCCGTCTCGGAAACGACAACGCAAAGGAACTGTCCCGTTTTGGGAAGCTTCGGGTGTTGTGGCGAGTTCACTCTTTAGGGCATAGACGCGGGCGGCGTTTCGAGGACTCTGAGATGTCGGGGGAGGCGCGAACGCCGCTCAAGTTTTCGACGAGGATGCAATAAAAGAGAGGGACCGGAGGCTTGGGCTGACGGCGAAGCTGAGTATTGGTATACCGCTCTGCCACCACTTCGCGCAGAGATCTGGCTTGCGCCGAACCGACGTTTTTTCTAATGATCCTGGCGATAGACCGTGCCGCCTTTCATCACGAAGCTTACCTTTTGCAAGATGCTGATGTCGCCGAGCGGATTGCCTGGAACTGCAATGATATCCGCGAGAAAGCCAGGCCTTAACGCGCCAATCTGATCCTGCCAGCCTAGGAGCTTTGCGCCATTGAGAAGGTCGGCCTGAAGCGCGGCGAGGGGCGTCATGCCGTATTTAACCATCAGGTCAAGTTCGCGGGCTTGCGTGCCATGTGGAAAAGGGCCGACGTCCGAGCCGATGGCCATCGGGACGCCGGCGGCGAGTTGCTTGCGAAACTCCTGTGCGTGGAAATCCAGCATGCGATGTTCGCGCTCCGCTGCCGCGGGAGAAGCGGCGTGCTCGGCAAAGTATTCGGCGATCGCGAAGGTGGGGACAGCGAAGATTTGTTTTTCGCGCATGAGGCGCATGGTTTCTTCGCTGAGTTGGTCGGCGTGATCGATGGAAACGACGCCTGCGCGGGCGGCAAAGAGAGTGCCAGGTTCACCGGTGGCATGAACCGCTACCCGCTTGCCGGTGCGGGCGGCTTCTTCGACGGCAGCGCGAAGCTCGGCTTCCGTGTACTGATAGGGGGTGGAAAAGTGGCCATCGCGAAACGAGTCCGGGCCCGTTTCATAAATTTTTACGAAATCCGAGCCTTCCTTGAATTGTTGGCGTATGACGGTGACGAGCTCGGCAGCGTTATTCGCGAAAGTGGCGTTGGAAAGGACGTGCTGTTCGGGGTTGAAGCGGTTGGCATCTTCGTGGCCGCCGAGGATGTCCACGGCATTCCCGCTGATACGCAAGCGCGGGCCGGGAATTTCGCCGTGATTGATGGCGTTGCGGACGGCCGTGTCGGCGGAGCCGGCTCCTTCCGTGCCCATGTCGCGCTCGGCGGTGAAACCAGCCATCAGGTCATCGCGGGCGGCGAGAGTCGCGATTATCGTGCGCTGGGGGACGGACTCCTCGACGGTCTGCAAGTCTTCGGCGCCGGGATGGAGAAAGAGATGGACGTGCACGTCGATCAGGCCCGGCAAAAGCGTAGTGTCACCTAAATCGATGACTTCGGCACCCTGCGGTCGTTTAACGGAGGAGCCGACCTCGACGATGCGGTCGTCTTGGACGAGCACTTCGCCCGGCGTGGTCATTTTTCCGGACTCGATATCGAGGAGGCGAGCGGCGTGCAGGACCACGGAATGTTTTGAGGCGGGCGGAGCAGCTTGGGCCAGGACTGGGGAGCTGGAAAGAAAGAGGAGAATCGCGATCGAGAGCAGCGCGGAAAAGAAGGATTTGGGTTTCATAGCGCGGGATGATACCACTCTGACGAGGTGATGAGGCAAAGACAAGGCGACGGAAGAGGAAACAGCAGATTCGCTGCGCTCGGAATGACAGATTTAGGAGATGGAGAAGGGATGACGAGTTGCCAAACTTTGGGGTTGGAAGAGGGGGTCCCCCCTCCCGGTTTCTTGTAAGTGTTGATTCTAGAGGAGATGAAGTGCAATGGAATCAACACTTGTAGAAGTGTTGATTCTGAAGGAGTTCGGAGATAACGACTTTTATAAAGTGGTAATCCGGATGGGACTGGAGGTTTTGGAGGAATTTGAAGGACCGCGCGGCGGAGACGCATGACTTGAGGGCGATCGGAGAGAAGCGTGCCCGAACCAACATAAGGAGTATACCATATTTATACTAATTGTCAAGTATAAATAGTAAGTCGTTTGTTTAGTGGGAGTTGGGGGCGGCAGGGCAAGAGCGGTCATCCTCGGAAGGATGACCTTACAAAATCCGGTACGAAATAGCAAAAATATGGCAATACCCCTAAGAGCTGGCGATCGGGTTCGGATTATTGGAGAAAAACACAAATACAAGTGGGCAGCGGTTTGCGATTGGGTTCACTAGGAACCCGTTGCTAGGCGTGGTACGCTCCGCGCACGATTCGGAAAAGGAGAGTCTTGATGCGCGTTCGATACGGGGCAGCCGCTTGTCTTTGTTTGCTATTTGCGGCGATGGATGGCAGGGCGCAGGGTCCGGCTGCCGACCTGGACAGTGTTGTGCAGCGAATGATGGCGCAGGAGGGAGTTGTTGGCGCGTCCGTGCTTGTTGCGCGGGGAGACAAAATCCTTCTTCACAAAGGATATGGATTTGCCGATCTCGGGCTAGAGGCTGCGGCAAAAGAGGAAACGGTTTATCACGTGGTGGGGCCGATGCTCCCGTTTACAGGGATCGCGGTGCTGCAGCAGATGGAACGCGGGAAGCTTTCACTCGACGATGACATTTCGAAGTACGTGCCGGAATTTCCGCTGCAGGGACATCGTGTGACGATTCGGCAGCTTCTGAATCACACTTCCGGGATTGTGGATTACCACTACCTTGGCGATCCGATTGAAGCGACTAGCCGACTGCCCAAAGCGCTCGATGAAGTGATGGCGCTTTATGCGGGAAAGAATTGGGTGAATGAGCCGGGAACGAAATGGGATTGGTCGATTTCCGGATTTCAATTACTGGTGACGATTGTGGAGCGGGTCAGCGGACAAAGCTTTGCGGACTACGTGCAGCAAAATATTTTTGTTCCTGCTGGAGTGAAATCCACGACGTATTGCGACGACTTTTCTCTGGTCCACGGTCTTTCGCATTCCTATCGAAAACTCGAGAAGAGCTATGTGCCAGCCAATGAGAATGACATGGCGTATAACGCGGATTTGCGGTTTTGCAGCACGGTTGGAGACATTTATCAACTTTGGAAATCGATCCGGGAGAAAAAACTCGTCGAGCCGAAGACATTCGCGATGATGACGACTGCGGAAGGCGCGGCGGCGCACATGACTCCACAGGATCCGAAAGCACAATACGGTTTCGCGATGATCCTCAATCATGAAGAGGAGCACCGGCGAATAGGACAGCATGGGTCGCTGCTGGGCTACAGCGGAAGCCTCTACGATTTTCCCGAAGACGGGCTGACGATTGTGGTGCTGACCAACACAGAAGGGCAAAACGCTTATGCCATGACGAGGGCGATCGCGAGGGCGGCTCTCGGTTTACCGCAGCTCCCCGTGCCGCCAGCGGCCGGCCAAAATATATTGGACGACAAACCCATTTCCGCGGCAGAACGCAAACAGTTTGCGGGCACGTACGTCCTGAAGCTGGAGCGGTTGACAGTTGAATTGCACGATTCCTTCGCGCAGTATCGCCGGACGTTTCGAGTGTTCGATGAAAATGGGCGATTGATGATTCAGCCTCTGGGGGAAGGTCCGGAGCGCCTGCTGAAACAATCGGATGGAAGCTTTGCGATGCGATCGAGACCAAACAGCCGGGTCTCTTTCGTGTTGAAGGATGAAGCCGCCAGCATGAGCATCAACCCTTCGGGCTTTGGGGCGCCATTATCAGGCGGGCGCGTCGGAGCGGGCGATCCTCAAACGTTTCATCACCAACTGCAGTAGCGCGGCAGCGTCGGCGCGCCTGGAATGAATGGGAAAGGCGCCGGCGTTCAGAGCTTTTGGAAAAAGTGAGCGACCTTTTTGCCGGCGGCTTCCGTGTAGTAGACGGTGACTTTAGCGGTTTTGCCGGTGCCTTTGCCAATCTCTTTTGCGGAAGAGGCGGTGTCGTGGCCTATCACTTGGAAGGTGTGCTCGGTTCCATCTGCGGCCTTGACGACAACCGTTTTGCCATCCTCGCTGACGTGAGTGACTGTGCCGTCGACAACGTGCAGGCCGCCCTTGCCGACTTTCTCTACAGCGACGGCGGTCTCTTCGCCGCCTTTCGCGGTGTAGTGGGCGACGACTTCAGAGCCTTCCTTGAGTCCGTGGAAAGAGTCTTTCGCGCCGGTAGCAGAGGCTTCGGCGCCACGGACAGTGGTCTTGGCTACGAAATGAAGAGTGTGCTCGGTGCCGTCGGCGGTTTTGACGACAATGGTCTTTGTGCCTTCGTCGACCTTGGTGATGGTGCCGTGGACTGCGGTGACCACATCCTCATCGGCGCGGGCCGGCAGCAAGCACAGAGAGGCAACGACTAGCATGCGAAGCGATTGTTCGAACATGAAACCTCCGATCCAGAGTTGGAACGACTTTTGGCCGAAGAGGAATAATAGCGCAGCAAACAGGAAATGATGAAGCCGGTTGGGATGGAGAAATAAAAGAGGGAGAGAAGGGTTGACAAGCTACTATATTTCTGCAATTATCGAAATATGGCTCAGAATAAAAAAAGCACAGAACAAGTGGCCATGTTTGCCGACATGCTGTCGGCCATGGGTACAGAACCACGGCTGCGGATCATGCAGCTGCTCTTATCCGCACATCCAGAAGGACTCGTGGTGGGGGATATCCAAGAGGAGTTGGAGATTCCGAATTCCACCCTCTCCCACCACCTGGACAAATTGAGAAATGAGAATCTGGTTCAAGTAAAACGCGAGAGCACTTTCTTGCGGTATACGGCGAACACGGAAGCGCTTCAGGAATTGATGCAGTTTCTTTATTCGGAGTGCTGCACACGGAATAAGGCATTGCGGCCGCGGGATATTGTTGAAATTTGCCGTTAGCGCAAGCGGGCGGGGCAAGCCCCGCCCCTACAGCGTGGCGGGGAGTACGAATTTAGCGTGGCGGCGACGTTTCGGAGTTAGGTCTAGGACGCAAGAGAACGAGGTCAAAATGGAAAACGTGAATATCGAGAATACGGACATCAAGGAAATTGTGAAGGAGAAGTATGGGCAGGCGGCGCTGCGGGCAGGCGCGGGCGGGAGTGCGTGCTGCGGCTCGGCTCCGGCAAGCGGAAGTTCCTGCGACCCTATCACTTCGAATCTCTATGATCCGGCGCAAGTGGATCAAGTGCCGGAGAAGGCGCTTCAGGCCTCGCTCGGGTGCGGCAATCCAACGGCATTGGCGAAACTGAACGCGGGAGAAGTAGTGCTCGACCTCGGGTCGGGCGGCGGGATTGATGTTTTGCTTTCAGCACGGCGAGTGGGACCTACCGGGAAGGCCTATGGTCTCGACATGACGGATGAAATGCTGGCGCTGGCAAATGAAAACAAGCGCAAAGCGGGTGCTGAGAATGTGGAATTTCTGCGCGGCGAGATAGAGCACATTCCTCTTCCCGACAATTCCGTCGATGTGATCATCTCGAACTGCGTGATCAACCTTTCCGCGGACAAGGATGCCGTTTTGCGAGAGGCGTTTCGCGTCTTGAAGCCCGGCGGGCGGTTCGCGGTATCGGATGTGGTTACGCGCGGTGAAGTCGCACAGCAAATCCGGCAGAACATGCTTTTGTGGGTGGGATGCGTGGCAGGAGCGCTGGAAGAAGGGGAATACCGGAGCAAGCTTGGCGCGGCTGGTTTCGAGCAGATCGAAGTCGAGCCCACGCGAATTTATCGGGTGGAAGATGCGCGCGAATTTCTGTCGGAAAAGGGTCTGGATGTGGATTCACTGGCGCCGCAGGTGGACGGTAAGTTCCTAAGCGCGTTCGTTAGAGCCGTCAAGCCGGTCTCAACAAAAGCGACGGAGAGTTGCTGCGCCCCGGGGTGCTGCAAGTGACGGCGTAGACCTCAAGCTCCAAGTCTGGGAGGTGCCAACGATGCAAGGGCGTTACAACGTTCTGTTTCTTTGCACGGGAAATTCGGCCCGATCCATCATGGCCGAGGCAATTCTCAAATACAAGGGCAGAGCCAACTTCACGGCCTACAGTGCGGGAAGCCGCGCTTCGGGAATTGTGCGGCCCGAGGCGCTCAAGCAGATTGAACTGGCCCATTTGCCGACGAAAGGGCTGCGCAGCAAGAATTGGGACGAGTTCGCAAAGTCCGGAGCGCCGAAGATGAACTTCGTCTTCACGGTTTGCGACAACGCGGCGAAAGAAGTCTGTCCTATTTGGCCCGGGCAACCGATGACTGCTCACTGGGGAGTGCCGGACCCCGCAGCTGTCGAAGGCACGCCCGAACACATCGAGCGTGCTTTTCGAGGTGCATTCATGCTTCTTGACCGCAGGATCAATCTCTTGCTTTCGCTGCCTCTCCAAAGTCTCGACAAGCTGGCGATCCAGACCGAAGTTGACCGTATTGGGAAACAATGAAATCGAATCTGCTCTCCCGGATCGTGGCCGAATTCCTGGGGACGGCGTTTCTTGTGGCTGCCGTCGTCGGCTCGGGGATCATGGCGGAGCGGCTGGCCAGCGGCAATGCCGGCGGGATTTGTGGGACGATAGCAGCGCACGCCATGTTTGGGCTTCCGCTGGTGTCGCTGTCCCGCCATATTCGTGGCGGACCAGCGCATTTCTTGAGCGAGTTTATTGCGACTTTCGGACTTTTGTCAGTGATCTGGGGATGTTCGAGGTCTCGCTCCAGCACCGTCCCCTTTGCTGTGGGGAGCTACATCACTGCCGCTTACCGGTTTACAGCGTCAACTTCCTTCGCCAACCCTGCGGTCACAATTGCGAGATGCCTAAGCGATACTTTCGCGGGCATTCGCCCCATTGACGTTCCTCTATTCGTGGTGGCGCAAGTGGCGGGGGGAATTACGGCGACAATTTTGTTTCGGTGGCTTGTTCCAAGCTTGCCCTCTGGAGCGAAGGATGATGTGGTGCCTCACGGCGCCAAGTCCTGATCGCTGATCGGAGATGGCTAGGCCCAGGCGTTCAGGGCAAATTATTCGTCGGAAAATTTGGTGCGGTCGAGTGGATTCGAACCACCACGGTATTGCTACCGCCAGCCCCTCAAGCTGGTGCGTCTGCCAGTTCCGCCACGACCGCACAGAGGTGAGAACTTCATTGTAGCTGCGAGGCGCAAACCCCGCAAGCCAGATGCCTCAGCGGGGAGGATCGAAATTGACGTGCTAAGGCCAGGCGCTTTAAAACGGCGTGGACTGAGCCGTCGGAGTATCGAATCACCCGCCATCAGCGCGCCAAAGGCCGAGGAGCCGTTCTACGGCTTCTTCGGCTGGGCTGGAGCGGGCTGCGAGGACGCCGGAGCCTTACCGGCAGGCGGCTGCGCAGCAGGCTGCGAAGAAGCGGGAGCACTGCTTGAACCGGGCGGATTAGTCTGCGGCGCGGGAGTCTGAGGAGCCGGCGCAGGCACAACAGGAGTTGTCGCGGGCGCCTTCGCGGGCGCGGGCTTGGAAATTTGCTGCAACACTGAGCCGCCACCTTGCTCGACGGCTTTGTCCGTCCGGAGCACCATGGCAAATGCGCAGACCATGAACATCACGGCGCACCATGTGGTGGCCTGAGAGAGAATTGTCGCAGCCCCGCGCGGACCGAACGCCGTTTGGCTGCCCGCGCCGCCGAAGGCGCCGGCGAGATCAGCAGCTTTGCCGCTCTGAAGAAGCACAACAATCATCAGGACGAGGCAGTTCATGACGAAAAAGGAGGTGAGCAGCCAACCAAACCAACGGAAACCCACGGCAATGATCGCAAAACCGATCAGAAGAGCAATGGTCCACTTCATCCAACCTGGCATTTCTATCTCCCTGCAGAATCACTTACGATACTCGCGAATGATTTCGCTTCAAGGCTCGCTCCGCCCACGAGCGCGCCATCCAACTCTTCTTGCGCCATCAATCCCTGAATATTGTCAGGCTTGACGCTGCCGCCATAGAGAATCCGCAAAGCGGAGGCGTGATCAGCGGAAAACTTCTCCGCCGCGCACTTGCGGATGAGCCGGTGAACCTCAGCGACAATTTCCGGAGTGGCCGTTTTGCCCGTACCGATGGCCCACACTGGCTCGTACGCTATCAGAATACGGGAGAATTCATCAGGGGTCAACGAACCCGGGCCGTCAAGAAACTGAGACCTGCAAACCTGCTCGGTGGTCCCTGCCTCGCGGTGGGAAAGCATCTCGCCGATGCAAACTATGGGCGTGAGGCCTGCGGCAAGGGCGGCCTTGGTCTTCCTGGCAACGGTTTCGTCGGTTTCGCCGAAAAATTGCCGCCTTTCCGAATGGCCGATAATAACGTAGCGGCATCCGGCCTCCACGAGCATCTGTGGAGAAATTTCACCAGTGAACGCGCCTTCTTTTTCCCAAAAGACGTCCTGCGCGGCGATGGCAATCTGCGTGTCACGAGCGGCTTCCGCGGCCACACGGATGGCAGTAAAAGGTGGAGCGATTACGATGTCGCACTGGTTTATTCCGGCAACGAGCAACGAGAACGCGGAGAAGAATATCTCCGTTTCTGTTTGCGTCTTGAACATTTTCCAGTTGCCGACAATGACGCGCCGGCGCGGTCCCGGACCCTCGACGAGCGCAACCTTCTCCGTGGGCTTATCAGTCAACGCGTCGACGCCGGGAAGATTGGCGCCAGCGAGAAACTCGAGGGAAGCGCCGCCTCCAGTCGAGATGTGAGAGATTCTCGAAGCGACGCCAGCCTGGTGAACGGCAGCGACGGAGTCGCCCCCACCCACGATGGACGTTGCGCCGATACCGGTGGCGACGGCGACGGCTCTCGCGATTTCGAGCGTGCCATTGGCAAAAGCGGGCATCTCGAAGACGCCCATGGGGCCGTTCCAAACGATGGTCTTGGCGCTGGCGATTTCCGCAGCGAACGAAGCGATGGTCCTTGGTCCGATATCGAGGCCCATTTGGTCCGCGGGCGTCGCGGAGACGTCGACGGTGGTGGCCGGGGCAGTGGCTTTGAATTCTGGGGCGATGACGTGGTCCACAGGAAGCAGCAGCTTGAAATTTTTCTGTTTGGCGTCTGCGAGAATTTTGCGGGCGAGATCGAGCTTGTCCTCTTCGACGAGCGATTTTCCGATCGGCAAACCCTGCGCCTTAAGAAAGGTGTAGGCCATGCCGCCGCCGATGAGCATGGCGTCGGCAATTTTCATCAGGTTCTCGACGACTTCGATTTTGTCGCTGACTTTCGCTCCGCCAAGAATCGCAACGAAAGGGCGCGTGGGATTGGTGAGCGCTTTGCCCAGATAGGTCAGCTCTTTTTCCATCAGCAGCCCGGCGGCGGACTGGTTTACGAAGCGTGTGATGCCTACAACCGAAGCGTGAGCGCGGTGCGCAGAGCCGAAGGCGTCACAGATGAAGAAGCCATCGCAAAGGGAAGCGAGCTCCTTCGAGAATGCTTCGTCGTTCTTCTCTTCCTCGGGATGGAAGCGAACGTTTTCCAGAAGAAGGATATCGCCGTCAGCGAGAGTCTTGCTTTTTGACTGAGGGACCGGACCGACGCAATCGGAGGCAAAGCGGACGTGCTGACCCAGGAGCTCTTCGAGCTTTTTGACTACCGGGAAGAGAGAAAGCTTGGAGTCGGGACCTCCCTTGGGCCGCCCGAGATGCGAAGCGAGGATGAGGCGGGCGCCTTTTTGAATGGCGACGCGCAACGTGGGAAGTGTTTCGCGAATGCGCGTGTCGTCGGTGACGACGCCGTCCTTGAGCGGGACGTTGAAGTCCACGCGGACAAAAACGCGCTTGCCGCTGAGAACGAGATCGTTGATGGTGAGCTTGTTCATGGATTCGTGACTCGTTATTTGTGCCTCGCGAGATGGATGGGTGGGGCCCCTCGAAAAGACTCGGGCGAACAAGCCCCGCCCTGAGAAACGGCCGAAGAATACACTAGAACTTGGCGGCCATGAATTTTATGAGATCGCGGCAGCGGCAGGAGTAGCCCCATTCGTTGTCGTACCACGCCAGAACTTTGACACAGCGGTCACCGACGACCTTGGTGTAGCCGGAATCTACAATGGAAGAGTTCGGATTGCCTTTGAAATCGGCAGAGACGAGCTCTTCCTCGGTGTAGCCAAGAACGCCCTTCATGGGGCCGAGGGCCGCGGCTTTGAGAGCAGCGTTGACGGACTCCACGCTCGCGGGTTTGTCCACAAAAACGGTGACATCGACGACGCTGACATTGGGAGTGGGCACGCGCATGGCGTAGCCATCGAGCTTGCCCTTCAGTTCGGGGATGACAAGATGCAGGGCTTTGGCCGCCCCGGTCGAGCTGGGGATCATGTTGATCGCAGCGGCACGCGCGCGGCGAAGATCCTTATGGGGCAAATCGAGAAGTTTTTGATCATTCGTATAGGAGTGGATGGTGGTCATGGTTCCACTGTGAATGCCGAAAGTCTCCTGCAGGACCTTGGCGACCGGGGCCAGGCAATTCGTGGTGCAGGAGGCGTTGGAAACCACATGGTGCTTCGCAGGATCGTAGGTCTTGTCGTTGACGCCAAGGACCAAGGTAGCGTCGGGCCCGTCGGCGGGCGCGGAGATGATGACTTTTTTTACCGGACCACGGAGATGCTTCTTTGCGTCAACGCCCTTCGTGAAGAGGCCGGTGGATTCGACGACGATGTCCGCGCCGACGCTGGCCCAATCGATTTCGGCCGGATCCTTCACCTTGAAAACCTTGAAGGCTTTGCCCTCGACGGAGATGGAGTCGTCGGTGTGAGTGACGTTGTGAGGGAGATTGCCAAGGATGGAATCGTATTTGAGCAGGTGCGCGAGGGTCTTGGCGTCGGTGACGTCGTTGACGGCGACGAACTGGATGTCCTTGTCGTCGAGCGCGGTGCGCATGATGTTCCGTCCGATGCGGCCGAAGCCGTTGATGCCGACCTTGATGGGCATACTACCTCCGTTGGGATGTTCGGAACCGCGGCGGGCTCTCTCGAGAGAAACGGCCGCAATGCAGAACACAAAATGCTATGGGCTGCGTGGTCAAAAGTCAACGCGAAGCCACAGGGCAGAAATTTAATTACGAAGTAAACGCTGACTGGCGCACGAAGGGATGAAAAATCTACTCGGGGTATTGCCTGATCTTGGTTACGCGGTCGCCGCTGAACCGGACGAAGACAGTCTTGGAAGGTGGTTGGCCATAAATCCAGTCCTCGATGTCGTTGCCCTCGGGGTCGCGTTCTCGAACTTTGTGATCGGGCTTACCGATGGCAGCTACAACCTCTTCCCGGTCCATGCCCACGACGGGCCGGCGTTCCGCGATGGCTTTTTTCATCTCGGGAGGCAGGGTATCCACCCATTGAACAGAAGCAGAACGCTCCCGTGAGAAATCGAGGAAAGGTGAAAGCAGCAGCTTAAGATCTTTGGGACTCAGGTCCGGAACGGGTTTGCTGAAATCGAGATAGAGGGTACTGCCCGCGCCGGGCTGTAACCCCGGAGGGCCGGTCTGCTGTTGCTCCGTCGTCGATTGCACCGTCGGGATGCCGCCCATTTCAATGTGAAAGCGGTCCCGCAAGCGCTTCTTCCCACGCCCGCCGCCGTTCAGGTCCACAATGATCTGGCGGTCGCGAAAATCCAGCTTGGTGATCTGGACATTGTCGCCATTGTTGACGGCCGCGCCGTGGGTGGCCAATGCGCGTTCCAGCAGCTCACCGTTCAGCGGCTTTCCGACGTAGACAATCAAGCCCTCTTTGCCAGCGGGAAGGGACTTGGTGGCCTTGGCGAACTCGCCGGAGACATAGCGAATGAGTTCGAGCTTGGAAGATTCCTGCAAGGTGGCGCTCTTTGGTTTTGGCGAGTTCTGAGAGGTACCTTGTCCGTCGAGGGCCTCTGTTGAAGTGTCGGGAAACAGCGGAATATCCGCTCCAGAAGGAAAGTCGGCGAGAGGACGGGCAGGCGGACGAAGGCTGTTGATGCGTGGGACGTCCGCATCCGCGAAAAGGAAAATGGCCAAACTGAGAATGAGCCGAGTTGTCATGACAAATTTGGGCTAGCGGCCCTGTGGCCCGCAATCCTACCGCACAACACAATTATCCCCCAGAATCTTTGATGCGGGAAATGAGAAAAACAGCTACAACTGGCGGTGGGAAAGGACGTTCGGCTGTGACGCGGGGGATTCTCGGCGGAAGATTCCACCACAGCTAGAACGTGAGCCGTTGCAGGTGAGCCCAGGGGGATACACTACCGGGATATGACCTGGACCCCTTGGCGGTCTATCCTCACTGGCAGAACCTCACCGCCAGCCGCCACGATGGCGGATTCCACGCTGCTACGGGCATCGGGCTCGATGAGCAGGACGACGCAACCACCGCCACCCGCGCCGCAAACCTTACCAGCGAGAGCGCCATTCTGGCGCGCGCCGCCGATTACTTGGTCTATCTTCTTGGTCGAGATGGTTGGCAGATTGCGCTTGCGGAACGACCACTCTTCCCGCATCAAGCGTCCAGCCTCGAACCAGTCGGGCTTCTCCATGGCAAAGCGCATCTTCTGAGCGACTTCAGAGATTCGTTCGAGACTATTCTGTACGCTGCGCTTGCCGCCGATTTGCGCTTTAAAGACCTCCCAATTATTGATGCCATGCTGGCGCGGTTTGCCGGTATAGCAGACAACGATGCGGCGTTCCAGCTCGTCGAGATTGACGCGCAATTCGACGCGGTGTTCACCGCCCGGCGGAAGTTCGATAGCCGCAGCGCCGCCAAAGGCCGGCGGGTAATGATCCTGCGTACCTGTGGGAACGTTGATGACGATAGCTTCGGCATCGCGGCTGATATGAATCCAATCGACTTTGCTCCTCCCTGCCCCCGTGTAACGGTCCAGCGCTGCGCAGATGGCGACGGCCATAGCGCTCGAGCCGCCGATGCCGGCGCCGTTGGGAGCTTCGGAATCGGTCGTGAGCGTGAAACCGCCCTGAGGCTGAAAGAATTTTACGATTTCGGCAAGAAGCGGCAGACGGTAGCGCTTGGTTTTCAGCAGCGCGGCAAAGGACGCGAAACTTTCTTCGCGCTTGATATCGCGGGACACGAGCTTGATGCGCTCATCCCAAGGCGCATGAGTCTGAATCACACAAGAGGCATAACGAGAGATGGCCGCGTTCAGCGTGACCGAGCCGGGATGAAATAGATACAGAGGCCAGATATCGAGAGTGCTTCCAGCAAAATCAACGCGTGTCGGGGCCTTGGATTCAATGATCATGAGTGCTCGTTGAGCGGAATGAGCGAAACTTTCGTCGAGACAGTTTGCAGGAATCGGGTGACAAGCTCAAGCGGAGATGACGATTGAAAAAGTTAAGCTTACTCGATCGCTTGGGGCGGAACTCTAACTCCCTGCATTTCCGGCAGCGCGATTGCGAACCATGAGCTGCGGGCCAGCGTCTTTTTTCTCTTGGGCAAGCGCAGGGTTCGGTTCGAAGCAGCGGCGGCAACGCGCTTCATACATTCCGCCGGCGCCGACGACGATGAGCTCTTCGCTTTCCACTAGGCGTTGGGTATGCACCGCGGGATTGCCGCACCTCATGCAAATGGCCAGCAGTTTGGTGATTTCTTCCGCGATCGCGAGGAGCCGCGGCATGGGCTCAAAGGGCCGGCCGCGATAGTCAGTGTCGAGCCCGGCCACAATTACGCGCTTCCCCAAATTGGCGAGTTTGGTGCAGACGTCGACGATTTCTTCGCCGAGGAATTGCGCTTCGTCGATGCCCACGACCTCCGTGCGAGGCGAAAGTTTCTCCATGATTTCGGAGGCTTTGGCCACGTTATCCGAAGGAATGCCTAGCCCCGAGTGCGAGACAATTTCGTTGGCGGCGTAGCGTTCGTCAATCGCGGGCTTGAAGATCTGCACGCGCTGGCGCGCAATCTCGGCGCGGCGCAGACGCCGGATGAGCTCTTCGCTCTTGCCTGAAAACATCGGGCCGACGACGACCTCGATCCAGCCCATATTTCCTTTAACAATGTCCACTCTGGTCTCCCGTAACTGCACTAGCAGAAAGCTTAGCTTGCCGCGTTCGATGCCCGGCCATACATCTTCGCATTGTAGAACGGCGCGAAGGCGGTGATGACGGCAACCCGAAAAGATTCATCCCGCCGGATCAAATCCGCCGAGAGGACGCCCCAAGCACCCTGCCCGTCACGAATGCCAATCGCGCCTGCGTGACGATCGATGGCATCAGATAGATCAAACCCACGCTCAAGAACTTCGTGGGCGAGCTCCTCTGGCAGTTCGATGCCGCCGGAGCGCCCGTAAAAGCCCCGGGTGCCATCGGACACGTAAGCCCAGCTCTCCAGGAAGACGCGCCGGCTTCTGTCGTCCTGTAAGACCTCGAGGCCGCCTTCCAGGCCGACGAAATAGCGCCACGGTTTGCGAGTCTCCCGGGCGAGAAGCGCGAGTGCTTCCGCGCGCTGGCGTGCTCCGCGCATCAGTTCTTCCGACGAAGTTGGCGTGGAGCTTACGCCACTCTCCACTTCCACGCCTACAACGTCGAAGTCACCATCGGGGACAAGTTTTGGCGCAAGCGCGTTCAGAGCTTCCGTAACAGCCCGGAGCTTAGGCTTGCGAATGCTGCCAACGGCGACGATGATCTTCTTCATGAAGGCTACAAACTAATGTGGTGATTCTAACGGGAATGGGATGAGAATATCACGCGGAAACCGCGAGGCTGAGGAAAACTTAGGGAGAGCGAAGCAGAGGAGCTTCGCGCCCGCGTGCGGATACCTTTTCCACCGACTCGATCCGGCCATTCCGTACCAACAGCGCGTCATCGAAATTATTAACCGTGGGACAGACGTGCCGCGGCATTAGATAAAGCAGTTCCCCGGGCTGGGGAGGTATGGATCCTTCCGCCACCGCCAAGGGCAGATGCTCTTCACTTGGCGAGAGCGGCGTTAGTTCCGGATGTCCAACAACCAGGCATGTGGGAACACCCGCATCAGCCGATACTGCTTTGTGGCCAGCGTCGCAGGTGATAATCCCTAAGAGTGGCTTGCTGACCACGCGCGTCAATACCAGCACCGCCGGCCGGTAGCCGTACTCCCGGGGAAGTTGTGCAAGGCTCGTAGCATCGCAATAGACTATGGTTCCGGGCGAAATTCGGTGTAGGAACGATGCCTTGCGAAAACCTTGGCAGGAAAGCGAGCATGGGAACGTCGCCGTTCCCGCAGTGATGACTTCCGGCACGCTGGCGCCGCTGAGCTCAACTTCTCTCACTAGCTCCAACAAGAGGTGATAACCCTCATGCGCCGCCTCGGTTCGCTGAGGTTCTTCAAACGCTCCGTATTGGCCATCGTAATAGTGCAAGCCGCGAAACTCCAAGCTGCAAGCCCCAATCGCTCGCACCAGCTTGACCACTTCGCCTCCGTGGTTCTGCTCGATCCCTGTGCGGTTCATGCCGGGGTTTATGTCGAGAAAAACTCCGACCCGGCTGCCATGCCATTGCCGGACCTGTTCTTCATTTTCTGCCAAGACGGAAATGCGCACCTGCCGGAATTGCTCCGCAATTTCCCGCACCCGGCGGGCGTTCGCACCGATCGATGGGTAGGCCAAAAGAACATCTGCGGCGCCGCACTTGCAGGCTACCAACAGTTCCAGTGTCGTCGCACACTTGAAATTGCAGATGCCGCGCTCGACAAGCATGCGTACGGTGTAGCCCAGCTTGGCCGTCTTGATGTGCACGCGCCAGCGTTGTGAATCACCACCCAGCAATTCCAACGTTCGTTCTATATTTGAAGAGACAATTTCTGGATAGAAGAGCAGCGCGGGAGTCATCACGCTTTCGAGACCGCTCACTTTATGGCACTGGTCCCAGGCAAATTCGCTCAGCATGGATTTCTGCGCGGCCATTACGGATTCGATGATAACCCGCAAATGCACTCTCCAGACACTGGGCAGGCAAATTCTTCGTCGCCACGAGAATAAGCACCAAAATGCGAATCGTTTCTCAGATGAGCCTGTGGGTTGACCACATCCATGCCGGATAGTAGGCTCCCTCAACTTCCATGAGCCCGAATGATCCCGAGCACGCCGCGCGTCCCGATCCACCTGACTTGATTCGTGGACTTGGTCTGTGGTCGGCGACGGCGATTGTCATCGGCGACACGATTGGCACGGGCATTTTTCTCGTCACTAGTGATATGGCCCGTGCGGTAGGCTCAACGGCCCTGGTTTTTGCCGCCTGGCTCATCGGCGGAGTCATCGTGCTGTTCGGTGCCTTTTGCTATGCCGAGCTGGGCGCGGCATTTCCAAAGGCAGGCGGGCCCTACGTCTACCTGACGCGCGGCCTCAGCCCCCTCTGGGGATTTCTATTTGGCTGGATGAGTTCGTTTCTCGAGCGGCCCGTGGCCATGGCGACGCTGGCAGCCGGATTCCTGCGGTTCCTCGGATTCCTATTTCCAGTTGTCGCCACTCCATTGTTTACGAGCCACATCGGACGATACGCCTTTAGCTTCACCGTGGCTCAGCCGCTGGCGGCGCTCGTGGTTGTAGCCGTCACTGCGGTCAATTATTTGAGCGTACGGCTGGGCGGCGGCATCCAGGTCTTGCTGACATCTCTAAAGATCGGAGCGATCCTCGCAATCGTCGCAGCCGGCGTGCTATTCGGAAAGGGACACGCCGCCGCAATTGCGACGGTTGTGCCTTCACTTGGCTGGGGAACAGTTGGCGCCGTGCTGACTGCCCTAGTTCCTGCGATGTGGGCGTACAACGGCTTCAACGACCTTGGTGACGTGGGCGAAGAAATTCAGCACCCAGGAAAGAATATTCCTCGGGCTATCATCCTGGGACTGCTCACGGTTGGCGGCCTGTACCTGCTGGCCAATTTGGTTTACTTTCATGCTTTGCCGTTCGCGACTCTGGCACAATCGCAGCACATCGCGTCGGATGTTGTGCAGACGTTTGCGGGTTCTCGCGGAGCCAGGTGGCTTACGGTGGCGATGGCCGTTTCCGCTCTCGGTGCGCTCCATGTAGTGGTCCTGACCGGGGCCCGTATTCCATACGCCATGGCGCGCGACGGACTGTTCTTCCAATTCGCCAAGCGCATCCACCCTTCGTTTCGGACGCCCAGCGGCTCGCTGATTTTTCTCGGCTCCTTGGCCGCCTTACTCGCACTTAGCGGAACCTACGAGGAGCTCTATTCGCTTTTCGTTTTCGCCGTCTGGATTTTCTTTTCTTTAACGGCGATTGCCTTGGTGCGTCTGCGAAAAAAGGAGCCGAACCTCTCGCGGCCATACCGCGCCTGGGGCTATCCCTGGACGCCGTTGATTTTTTTAGCCGCCGCGATTGCGCTTACTATGAACCTGTGGATGATACGCCCCGTGCGCTCTTCGCTGGGCTTGTTAGTAATCCTGGGAGGCGTTCCATTCTACTTTCGATGGCGCAATCCCCCGGCGTCTGCCGAGCACGGTTAGACAAATTTAGGACTTGGTTCTAGGCTCACGGGACAATGGCCTCCTCGACTGTGGAATCATTCCGTCCAGAATGAATCCCTCATCCCGCTCCAGTCATTCCCATGGCGTTTCCGATTCCCTGGTGTTCTTGGTAAGGAGCCTTTCTATTCCCTCCAGTGGAATCGCGAGCCAGTCCGGACGATTGTTCAATTCGTAGCCGAGCTCATAGATCGCTTTCTCTAACAAATGAACTCGCAGCAGTCCATCGAACTCGTTGGGATCAGCGGGCAGAAAGGGTGCGCCAGCTGCGGCTTTTCGGTAACTTTCCAGGAACTGGCGCGTCGCCAGGGCTTGCCATCTCTTGGCGAGAAGTTTTGGTTTGACATCGAGACTAGTGGATATCCCCAATCTCTCCTGCGCGGATAGCAGCGCGGAGCGCGCGGCATAATGGAAGGACCGCAGCATACCGGCCACGTCCTGCAGGGGAGAGCGTTTCGCCCTGCGCTCGCTGACGGGTCGCGCGGGCTCGCCTTCAAAATCAATGATAAAAAAATCCGAACCGGTAAACAGAACCTGTCCCAGATGGTAGTCGCCGTGAATCCGAATACGTACGGACCGGATATCGTTTTCTAGACCAGCATGAACTGCCAAAAGGACATCGTGCTCGAGTTCAAGCACTTTTGCTACCGATTCGCGCAGCGGCTGAGGCAGTTGTTCGGACCGCAAGCGAAGCAAATCAAAATTGCGAATGGCGAGGTCGTGCAGCGACGATTCCAGCGCTTCTCGAACCTCGGGCGTAAACGGCTCACGCGCGAAAGCAGGGTCCGTGGGCGAAGAATCAAGCGCAAGGTGAAACTCCGCGGTACGTCTGCCTAGAAGTTCAACAAACTCAACTTGTTTTGACAGCTGATCCGCAGGTTCTCGCGCGGCGGCATCTCCAACAAGAGCGGAAGTTGAGACCCCCTTTTCAGCGGAGGGAATATCTTCTCCAACGGAAACAACGGGCCGCACAAGCAAATCCGTGAGAGACTCCGTCGTAAATTGCCAGGCATCGCCGCGATTGGGTACAAACTCCTGCAGGATTCCAAGCGCAACGCTTTTACCGTCGCGCGTGCGATATTCGAGAGAACCGCACAGCGGGGGCGTGTTTGCGAAGTGAGCAACCTCCGTGAGGAAGCGGCTGATTTCCAAATCGGGATTGACGCCTTCCTCGATACGCCGAAAGAACTTCAAGATCAGCCGGTCGTCATAGGCAATCGAGGTGTTGCTTTGCTCCCCCTTCAACCGACGAGGCCGCGGGGTTGCAGCGGAGTTTGGATAAATTTTCTGGAGCCTGGCCGCGGGCCGGGCGTTAATCTCGCCCTGCAAACCCGCATACGACACTGCTCCCCGGATGGCGTCAAGGATCACGGAAAGAAAGCCGCGGTCGCCAAGAGCATCCACGAGAAGAACTTCTGAGGAGGAATTGGGAGTTTGAATTCGGAGCATGACGGGAGAGAGTTCTGCGGAAGCCGAATCTTGCTCGGTCTTCAGCAGCGGCAGTACGTAGGTCTCTCCACCACCGTCGGTGTACTCGACCCTGTTAAGCGTGATTAAAGAGTCAGCTTGAGAAAGTGGGATGACAATGTAGTCCGCCAAAGACACCGAATGTATCTGCCTTGCCTTGGCCCCAAACCAACGCTGCTCTGGCAAGAGTGCGGGCAATTGCGCGGCTACTGCGTCGCGAAGTCTCATTACGAACCCAGCGTCGAATTGCAGAGCCGGGGACCCCATATTTCCCTCCTCGCTAAACCAGTTCTTAGCCTGACGCGATTCTCTCCGTTGGGTCTAAAGCGGGGACAACTCATCCTCGCTTCCTTTTTCGTTATGTACAAAGTGCTTTTCTAAAATTCTCCGAGCCAAATGACGGCCGCCCAGACCGAAGGCGATTGCAAGTCCCATCATCAATGCGCCGAAGACCAGTGAAAACGCAATCAGGATGGTTTCCCTGCCGAGGCCGATCTGCTCGAGAGCCATGGAAATAATGAAAAGAGCGATCACGAACCGGATGGTTTCGCTGAACACTCTTGGCGAAGGCAGCCCTGCGTTTACACCTGCCAGCAAAACCGCGCGGGAGAAGAAGTTCGCGGCAAGCATGCCGACGAAGAGAATCAGGAAGGCAACAAAAATCTGCGGCAAAAGTCCAATGAGGCTGGTGATCTGCTGCTGGAGACTTGTGATTTCGAGCACGCTGACGCCGATTATGATAAAACCGAGCCAAACGAACCAGAAAATCGCGCGGCTCAGCAATTCGGTCATGGCCGGAAGGTCGGCTTTGCGGAGCAGCCGTGAAGCGCCGGCCTGATCGGATACTTTGTCGACTTTCGCAATTCGCAGGACTGCCCGGACAACATTCTTCAGCACGTAGGCCACTAAAGCTCCGATCGCGATGATAATGAGCATGACCAGGAATCGCGGCAGGAACTCGGCAAGCCTCCGAGTGAAGTTTTCGTAGGCCTGCTGGAATGCGTGCACGATCATGTCTTTCATGACGCACCTTGTCCTTTCGTCTTCCATCTTTCAAAGAAAAAGTCTTTCTGAGTTTCGAACTCCCTGCAAAGATTCTCTTGATCAGCCTCCACCTCGTCAGGATCCGCGGAGCGATGCTCCGCCAAAACGGAGTACACCCTGCCCCGATAGATGGGGACAAATGCCTGGACCAGATGGTCGCGGTTGATCACCGAGTGGTGATACGCCGCGGCGAACTCGTAGATCGTCCGCACCCAAAGCGAATTGCTCAATTGGAACGCGTTCTCTTCGAGTGCAGCCAAACGAACCAGTTCCGCGCACGTCCCCGCATCAAGTATGCTTGCCAGGATCTGCGAAAGGTCCGCGATGCCGCTTCGGTACATCTGGAAAAGCTTTTTCCGCTCCACCCGGAGCGCTTTGTTCGTAAGCTGATGCTCCGGGCCGATCGTGTGCAGGGGTTCAGCAGCCGCTCCTTTCAGCCAAAAAGATTGCGTGGACTCCAAACACCAAAAGAGTCCGCCCACGGTGCGGCGGATCGCCTCCACTACTCCCGCGTTAGACGCCGCTCGCGATTTCTCGCCCAAGTACGTCTGGGCGCAACGGAAAGAATTCGAGATGGCGGTGATGGCCATCCACATTTCCGCGCCGCCACGCCATCCGTCATTCTGCCATTCGCCCCGTGCAAGACAGTGCGCCGCCAAACGGCCGGAAAAGCCAAATTCGGCCGCTCGCAATTCCCGCAGCGGCTTGCCATACAAGGTGCGGCAGATCGGATAGAGAAGATTTCGCGTCAAAAGAGCATCGTATTTCTGATGCGCATAAAGCGGCGCGACAAAATCGTAGTTCTCCCGGTAAATAGGCAGGAGAAGCGATTCCACGCGGGCGGGGATTGCACCTTCCGCCGACGGAGCGATCACCGCGCACGCCTTGGCGTGCAGAAGATCAGCGGCTGTCACCATGGTGCGGAGAATAGTGTCCGGGGACGCCGCAGTTTCGCTATTTGTAGTGATCCAACGCAGTGTGCGTAGCGACTCGATTCCGCCCTGCTTCCCCATCGCGCTTTCCGTCAGGACGGGCCCCTCGGTTTCATTCTTGGAGCCCGCGTCCATATGGACGAGTGCGATTCGCTCCCTTCTGAAGTTCCGAAGCAGCCCTTCTTCCACCGCAGGAGCAAACTGTCCCACTTTGCCTTGGCCGTTGTGCGAGGAAATGCCCACAAGCAGATCCACGTCTCCCACGCTGATCAGCTGGCTGAGAAAATCATCGGAGAGAAAGCTTTCTTCACTCACTGGGATTCCTGTTCTTTTCCATGCGGCGCGTGCGCAGGGCTCTCAAACTCTCCAACTCGTGCCGCCTTGTTTCAAATCCTTCTTAGACGGAACCAATAAAACTGGTATGGCCCCATGGTCAGCAAATAAGGCAGATCGCCGATCCGGGGAAAAATCGTCTTGCCGGACATCTCGATGGGGATGCTGCCCTTGTACTTCCGCAGATCAAGTTCTACGGCCTGTGCTGTGTTCGCGAGATTGTTCACCACGAGGACCCGCTCTTTGCCAAATTCCCGGACGTACGCCAGGGCTCGATGGTTCGTTGGCTGCAAGAATTCGATGCTGCCCCGGCTGAAAACCGGGCTCGATTTGCGAACCTGAATCATTCTCCGCATCCAGGAGAGCAAGGAATGTTCGGAACGCAGTTGCGAGTCCACATTAATAGCTTGGTACCCGTAAAGGGGGTTAGAGATCAGCGGAGAATACAATTGCTCGGGATCCGCAGTCGAAAAGCCGCCGTTCCAGTGCCCGTTCCACTGCATGGGTGTTCGTACGCCGTTGCGATCTCCCAGGTAAACGTTGTCTCCCATTCCGATTTCGTCGCCGTAATAGACGATCGGTGTTCCCGGGAGAGACATAAGCAACCCATTGAGAAGTTCGATTCGTCTTCGATCATTGTCCATTAGGGGCGCGAGTCTCCGTCGAATACCCATATTGATGCGCGCCGCCTTGTCTCGTGCGTACTCGTCATACATATAATCGCGCTCGACATCCGTCACCATCTCGAGCGTCAGTTCGTCGTGGTTTCTGAGGAAAATACACCACTGGCAAGTGTCCGGTATCTGCGGCGTTCGCTGCAGGATCTCGATAATCGGTTTGCGGTCCTCGAGCTTGAGAGCCATAAACATTCTGGGCATCAACGGAAAATGAAAAGCCATATGGAATTCGTCGCCCTGCCCAAAGTACGCGGATACGTCGGCGGGCCACTGGTTTGCTTCCGCAAGCAGCATCTTCCCTGGAAACACTTGGTCCAAACGTCGTCGCAGATCGCGAAGGATTTCATGAGTCTCCGGAAGGTTCTCGCATGAAGTTCCTTCCCGCTCGACGAGGTAGGGCACCGCATCCAGCCGGAACCCATCCACACCGGCCTCGAGCCAAAATTTCATGACCTGCCAAATCGCTTCACGAACTCCGGGGTTGTCAAAATTCAGATCAGGCTGGTGGCTGAAAAATCTGTGCCAGTAGTAGGACTTGGAAATAGGATCCCAAGCCCAGTTCGAAAGCTCCGTGTCCAGAAAAATGATACGAGCATCCCGGTAGCGGTCGTCCGTATCGCTCCACACGTACCAGTCTCTTCTCGGATTGTCCCGGGAGCTGCGTGCCTCCTGGAACCAGGGATGCTGGTCCGAGGTATGATTCAGCACCAGCTCGATGATGACGCGGATGCCTCTCTCGTGCGCCGCAGCAAGACACGATTTGAAGTCTTCCAGCACGCCATAGCTATTGTGAACCGAGCAATAATCCGCGATATCGTACCCGTCGTCCCGCAGCGGCGATGGGTAGAAAGGCAACAGCCAAATTGTGTTTACCCCCAACTCTTTCAGATAGTCGAGCCTTTGTTGAAGCCCCCGAAAATCGCCAATGCCATCTCCGTTGCTGTCGTAAAACGTGCGGACGTGCAGCTGGTAAATGATCGAGTCCTTGTACCAATCGGCTTGTGGTGTAATGCTCAAACTTACTTTCCTCCGCCCAAACGGCTCAGCCTATGCAAAATTGCCCAAGCGGTGCTCACTGCGCGCACGCCTTCGCACACAAAAAACATGAGCCGGCATTTTTTGCGGATCGAGTTCCACGAAGTTGCGGGGTCCCCGCCACAGAAACTGGTTTCCGGTGAGCAAATCATGGACCTCAAACTCCTGATCAGGTTCTAGCCTCAAACGGTCGAGGGGCATCTCTACCCAACCGGATTGTGCGTGGTATGGGTCCAGATTGACGATCACCAGAATGACGTTTCCGAGGTCTTCTGTCACCTTGCTGTACGCGATAATTTGATCGTTGTCTGCTGCATGAAATCGCAGACTGCGGTCGCTCTGCAATGCCGGATTTTCTCTCCGGATGCGATTGATGCGTGCAATCAGGTCCTTGAGGCTATCGACACGATCGATATCCCAGCCGCGGATCTGATATTTCTCCGAATCGAGATACTCTTCGCTGC
>Ga0070706_100001157_pt1 | contig 28385 bp, 18 predicted proteins | sample KBSK5501metaG_FD_65476 | JGI IMG/M metagenome (GOLD analysis project Ga0070706, IMG submission 65476) | Corn, switchgrass and miscanthus rhizosphere microbial communities from Kellogg Biological Station, Michigan, USA - KBS K5-50-1 metaG | ecosystem: Host-associated > Plants > Roots >... | reverse complement strand
CCAGCTCATCGTGGCTGAACCTCGTCGAGCGCTGGTTCGCCGAGCTGACGAACCGCAAGCTCCGCAGGTCAGCGCACCGCAGCGTCACAGAACTCGAAGCCGACATCCGCAAGTGGATCAACGAGTGGAACAAGGACCCCAGGCCGTTCGTGTGGACCAAGACCGCCGACGAGATCCTGCAAACCCTCGCGGCCTACTGTGAACGAATTACTGGGTCAGGACACTAGCGTCTCGTGCCCAGACGCCTCCAGCAAAAACCAACCGGACCTTGAAGATCGGCAGGATGAGCGGACAACATGTACCGCGACAAGCTTCAAGTGGAGCATCCGATTGCAATGGCGCCGGACTGCAGGGGCCTGGTATTCCCCGCAGGGTATCAATCCTGGCGCACTCCTTTCTGACGCTAGTGAGGATGTCGGCATGCTACCCTGTTGATTCCGGAGGCTTGCTAGTCCTCGTAAGTTGCCGCAATCGTTATGACCGCAGCAATCGAATCTTCGGGACTCAACGCGATGGAATGCAATCGGGAGAAAATCCGCTTGTACCTGGCCAGCTCGGCGGAGCTTTCAAGGTAGATGTTCCCGACAGCTCCTTCGATGTAGACGACATCGTTTACCGTTGGCGTATCAAATTCCAGGATCACGAATACACTGTCGAGCCCCGTATGCGCACCGACGTTCAGCGGAATGAGCTGGAAGGTAACTCTCGGCAGGCGGGCGACCTCGATGATCCGCGCCAGTTGAGTTTGCATCACCGCCGGTCCACCAACAGGTCGGCGGAGAGCTCCCTCGTCTAGGACGAAGTGAAAGAGGGGGCCGTCATTCTGTGTGAGCAGAGCTTGCCGCTTGATCCTGGCTTCGATATTCTGCTCTATTGCGGTGGGATTAATGGGTGGCTCGGAGGCTTCGAGTATCGCTCGGGCGTAGCCTTCAACCTGAAGCAGCCCTGTGACGACGTCGGTGTTGTAGTCGCTGATCGAGGTGGCCTCGGCCTCCAGGCCGACGTACGTCGCGTAGTTCAGGGCGAATCGCTGCCACCATGCGCGTTGCTTCCCCTCCCGCGCAAGAGTCATCAGCCGTTCGCGTTTGGCCGGATCGGTTATCTCGTAGAGGACGCAGAGGTCCCGTATGTCGCGGGGACTAGCGCCAGCTCGCCCCGTCTCCAGCCGACTGACCTTGGTCGCGGAGAACATCAGGCGCTCCGCAGCGTCCTCGACGCTTAGCCCTCGCTCGGTACGAAGCTGGCGTAGCAAGAAGCCCAACTCCCGTCTCCGGAGGGTCGGGTTGCCCTCACTGGCCACTTGGGTCCCCAAAGGTCTCGTGCGACATACCGTGTCTCACGTGAGGTAGTGCGTAGCGCATGAGCGTTTCGCAAGCAAGAACCGCACTTGCGAAACGCGATTTCATAGTTCACCATAAGAGCAGAAGAATGGTCCAAATGCAAGAGGCATTGCAAGTTTCATCAGGATTCCTGAGCCCGGCCTGCGCGACTGTGCCCATTCATGCGAGGAGGCACCCACAAAAGATCCGGACGACCATCACTACCGCCGACGCGTGGACGCTAGCCGACTAACACAGGCAGTGCATCTCGAAGCCCTCACGGGCGAGCGCGACGCGCGAACCAAAGCTGGGCCGATGCAGCAACACCGGCCCAGCACCCTCCCACCACCCTGCAGCCTGTCTAGACCATAGGGACGTGGCGGATATGCCACACCGTACCACTCGTACCGATCTCAGCAAGCTCTGGAAGCTGCCAATCACCTGGTTAAAGGCGAGCCTTGCTGCGTTGCCGCAGCGCTGGTTCGCCGCAAGCGATGCCTCCGCGCGCCAATACGGCTGGCAAGTCACCTCAACGCACTGCGGCCTTGGCCGCAGGTACCGCGATCCCCGGTTCGACACACTCGCAGCATGCGAATGCTGCTGCGGCGGTATCACAGCTTCAGGGAACTCATGCCAGAGATGCACTGGCACCGGCCGCATCATCGTCAGACCTGCCGATGAGCCACCGGCAAGCCCACCTAGGGGGCTGGCGTGATGGGGCGGCGGTCGCGCCGACCACGACGAGGGGACCTCAGTCGTGAGCTACAGCGAGACCTTAGGCCCGTAGCACGACCTAACACGCTCGTCCTCTTGTGGCGGTGGCGTTGGGAGCTGGCTCTCCTTCTAGGCCTTCCCACAGTACTCACAGTTCTGATAACACGGCTCAGCGAGATTCAGAGCATGATCGTGATCGGGATACCTTGTGTCACGCTCATAGTATGGGCCGACGCCCGATACTGGGTACTTGCGCATGTCCGCTGCATCATAACAGCGCATCGGCTGCGGAAAGGTTTCGCGCAGGCCTGGATCCAATCCCGATACGGCAAGCTGCCAATAATCCTCCGGACCAGCCCGCGGCCCTACGGCGAGCGAATCTATATCTGGTGCCGTGCTGGCATCTGCCCGGAAGACTTCGAGGCCGCCAGCGACATCCTCCGATCGGCCTGCTGGGCAAGCGACATCCATGTCGCCTCCAGCGCCCGCTACTCTCAGGTCGTGATTCTGGACGTCATTCGCCATGAAGCGGCGGACTGCTGATTCGCGCCCTGGGCTTGAGATGGCGTTCGCGTTGGGCGATCCTACGAAATCCATCACCACATTTTGTCCGGCAACTAATCCGCCGTCCTGCTAGCGCAAGGGCACCACCCGCCCGGAGAGCCGACATAACTGAACTTCCAGCCCGGTGCGTGTGCCGGTCGTTATGGGGCGGGAACTTGCTCGTGAGGTTGTCAGGTGGCCTCGCCAAGATCCGCTGCCCTCGTCTTCTTGTTGCCCCGGGTGGTGGGAATGCCCAGCCGGCCCTGTGACCCCTTGGCGCTCATCAGCTGAGGTTCGCAGATCGCAGATCAACGTGGTCTGCGCGCCTGTACGACGCTTGCTACGGCCACCAGGTACATTGCCCGGCTTCCTACTTGGGCGGAATGTGGCTCTATCCAGACCAGTATCTCCGGCGATCTGGAGGTGCCGCGCCATGGTGTCATCGTCGATGCCCCGGGGCGCTGCACCTCACCCTGTTCGTGCAGCCAGGCCGCTGGCCTAGTCCAATGTCTGGGGATGGTCGTCGCCCAGGAGGCGGCGCCGCCGTGCCGATGTGTCTTCGTCCAGGTCCTGTGCTGCCTGCAGCTCACCCAGCAGGCGCAAGTCGATGGCGAGGTTGCTGGCCGAGGCCAGGGTATCCGGGTGATCGTCGCCCAGGACGCGGCGCCGCCGTGCCAATGTGTCTTCGTCCAAGTCCCGCGCTGCCTGTATCTCACCGAGCATGCGCAAGTCGATGGCGAGGTTATTGGCCGAACCCAGCGTGCTGGGATGATCATCGCCCAAAGCGCGGCGCTTCCGGTCGAGGCTGGTTTGGTCGAGTTCCTGCGCCGCCAGTGTCTCACCGAGTTCGCGCAGATCGACCGCGAGGTTGCAGGCCGAGTCAAGTGTCTGCGGGTGGTTGTCTCCCAGGACCCGGCGGCGGCGGCCCAGGGTGTCTTCGTCCAGGTTCCGCGCCGCGTGCGGCTCACCTAGCATGCGCATGCCGATGGCGAGGTTGCAGGCAGAGTTCAGCGTTTGGGGGTGGTCGTCGCCTAGGACCCGGCGGCACCGGGCCAGGGTGTCTTCGTCCAGGTCTCGCGCCGCCTGCACCTCACCTAGTTCGCGCAGGCTGGCGGCGAGGTTACTGGCTGAGGCCAGTGTGTAAGGGTGGTCGTTACCCCGGATTCGCCGGTCTCGGGCAAGTGCCCGGAAGAAGCCCAGTTCGTCCAGGCGCCGCACCAGCCCGGCCGCCGCCATCAACTCGCCCAGGGCCTCCCGCAGCGGGGAGCCCGCCCGGGCCTGGACGCCACGTGCCGCCGCCAGCGTCACCTCGGCGGCAAACGCGCCGCGCGCCATCCCCGACCGGGTGGCCGCGCCGCTGACCTCATCGAACTCTTCCTGGGTCAGCGAGAACTGCACCACCTTCGGCCGCGACACCGCCTCCCGCGTCCGCCGCCGCACAATCCCGCCGGTCATGACGACCACCCCGATCCTTCGCCAAGGTCTTACCCTCTCGGGGGACCGCGCCCGGTCCCCGAGGCCCCGCCTCCCTGGCCCGTGAACGGCCGGCGCGGCGGGTGACACTGCACCCATTGTTTATCTCTGGGTCGCGCCGGTCCAGAGATAAACAATGGATAGCTACATCTTGCTCGCTCTAGCGCCCATTTCATCTGATGGAGAACTGGCGCTACTTGGCATACGTTAACCCGGTGCTCCCTGATAGTGCCGGATATGCAGGGCGAATAGCGCTGGGCATCATTCCTTGCCGCTGATTCCCAGGGTGTGCTGGCGTGTTCCGGATGTGGTGCTGACCAGCGGGGTTGCGGATCACCTTCATCTGATGAAAGATTCCTTCTTCTGATGTAATCGACGGAGGGTGACCGCGGATGGTCCAGGACGGGCAGGTGCCGGGTTCTGCGATGCTGCGCCCGGCCAGCGGGGGCACGAGCTGCACCTGGTAGGTGCGCAGGGTGATGTTGCAGTAGGGGCACCAGCCGCCGCGGTAGAACATGATGACGGCGGGCTTGCCGCCCAGGTTCTGGCGAGCGTGGTCGGCTGAGGGCCTGCGCTGGGGTAGCTCTCATCTAGCATCGTCAAGGGTCAGGCGAGATCGTCATGCCTCTGACGCCGTACCGGGCCCGCAGACCGCTGCGCCGGGCCGTAATCTCGAATTGACCTTCGAGCACAAGCGTGTCAGCTGCAGCCCGCATGGCAGCGGGATAGTCTGCGTGCATCCCCGCTTGGACCACACGGTCTACGCGCGGCCGAAAAACCCGCAGGCCGCCACCCATCGTCAGGCAGGCTGAATGCCCCTGAGCTGCAACTACGCCTACTCCTCCGTTCTGGGAGTCAAGTGGCATCTCCGGAGGCATGGTCCGGAGACACCGCAGGTGACGGCGCTGGCCTACCGCGGGTCATCCGTCACAGGACAGCCGCTTCTGTCACGCACCCGGTGGCCGAACGCTCTCACCCGACTGTCCCAGCCAAGCGCCATACTCTCGGGCATGACAGACTCGATGCGGCCTAAATTCGCATACCCTACGACCGCTGCCCAGCAAGAGGCAGGCGAGGCAGGGGCGGGCGCGGTCGAACAGGTCACCACCGTGGCCACCCGGGCCGCCGCCCACACCAACCTCAACTACCCGGCCCATGCGGCCATGCTGCTGGAAAGCCTGCAGGAGACAGACGTGGGCGAGCAGGTCACCGCCCTGGGCACCCGGGCCGTCGCCGACACCAACCTCAGCTACCCGGCCGATGTCGCCAGGCTACTGGACAGGCTGCGGAAGGCAGGGCCCGGTGAACAGGTCACCGCGTTGCTGGCACGCGATCCCGCCGCCCACACCGACGTCAGCGACCCGGCAGATGTGGCCATACTGCTGGACAGCCTGCGGGAGGCGGGCGCGGGTGAACAGGTCACCGTCCTGGCCACCCGGGCCGCCGCCGACACCGACCTCAGCTATCCGGCGGCCGTGGCCATACTGCTGGACAGCCTGCGGGAGGCGGGCGCGGGTGAACAGGGCACCGTCCTGGCCACCCGGGCCGCCGACCACACCGACCTCGACGACCCAGGCGACGTGGCCATACTGCTCGACAGCCTGCAGAGGGCAGGCGCACGCGAACAGGTCACCGTCCTGGCTAGTCGGCTGTCCGCGGCTGGCATGTTCGAGCTGTTCCCTAAAGCAACCGGGGCGCACTGATCAGTTCCGTTTCGAACGGGAGGTCGACGGTACCTTCACCGCTCCCTGGGACTGGAACGACTTGAACTTTCGTGCTGCAGCGTAGTGCTCGTCGGGGAAATCACCGGTCCATAGGTCTTCATTGAAGAAAAGGAGCATGCTTGCGGATCGCCACAAGCGCGAAGAGCGGCGCGTAGGACGACGGAAAAAGTGGCGGCTTGCCCAGCATCACGACTCCCGCGCGTTGAGATCCTCTGGTCAGGTCGGCGGCATCGGCCCTCAAGGTGTTCGAACCTGGGTTCAATTCTCCCCGATGGCTACGACGTTCTTGCAGACATAGCCCACCGGGGCACGCTGCAGCCCGGCTTGTCATACCTGCGGTGTACGGTTCGTCAAAGCAGGGTCGGAGCATGAGGGAGGGTGGATGCAATATGACCGAGGCCAATAGAGAGCAGCACATCGCTCAGGCGCTGAGTCAGTACAACCAGCAGTCTGGGCCAAGGGACACGATGCGCGTCCCGCTGCGTGGTGGGATGTTGCTCGAGGTGCTGGAGTTGCCGCTCGACCTGCCGGTCCTGAACGCCGAGAGCTTCCGCATCGCTCCGGCACTGGCTGAGTACCCGCAGGCCGACCTGGTCAGGGCAGACCCGTACTCGCCTGCGGCTCAGCGCATCGTGGCGGAGCTGGTCCGCGCCTCGCACCGGCACTCTGAGGAGCTCAAAGAGAGCCTGATTGACGGACAGGACCAGCCTGGCTTGATTACCCGCAAGGGGAAGCTCCTCAACGGCAACACCCGATGCGTCTTGCTGCGCGAACTCCGGGCTGAAGGCCGGATCGCGACGTCAAGTATCAGGGTCGCGGTGCTTCCGGCTGATGTCGTCGAGTCACAAGAACTCGAACTCGAAAGCGTCTTGCAGAAGCAAATCGAACACAAAGACGAATATAACCTGGTCAGCGAATTGATGATGCTCAAGAAGCTGCATGAGGACGCTGGAATGACTGATGCGGCCATTGCACGGCGTCTTCGGATGAGGAGCGCACAGCTTGTCACCGATCGGCGCGCCGCGCTGGATCTTATGGAACGTGCACGGCGGCTAACGGAACCTATGCTTCCGCTGACTGCTTTTATCAACGAACGGGATCAGGCGCAGAACTGGATTGAACTGCTTGCCCGGGTTCGTGAAGCCGACCAGCGAGAAGGCCGTCCTGCGGGAGACCTTGTTATTGGTCGCTGGCTTATTGCATACATGCTGGGATTCAACTCCGTCCATAAGCTGCGCCATGCTCAGGGCACATGGGTCGAGACCGACGTGCTCCCTGACCTTGCTGAAGGCGGTGACATCGCCACGACGATTGCGGAGACGGCAACAGCCCCAATAACTGAGCAGGCGACGCCGGCGAGGCGGCCTGTCGGAGTCGATGTGCTAGGTGACGAACCGCCGCCACCGCCTGATGCGGACTCAGCAGCCGTCCGGCGATTGCTGAATCTTGCCGCGGCGGCATCGCGTGCTGGTGACGGGGACGTGACATTGGATGACGGCGAAACGGTCCCTGCGGCAGACGTGCGCGATTCACTGACAGCAAGCGTGTCCCGCGGGCTCGCAGCGTCCAAGCGGCGCTCACTAGCAGGCAACAAGCTTCAACGCCCCGCCTATGGGCTGACTCAGGCGCGGGCAGGGCTGCGAGATGCGCTCGACGCTCTTGATGAAGTAAGTGACCTGCCCGAATTCTCGCCACATAGGGATAACGTCCTCGCCCTGCTTGACGAGGTTGACGAGCTACTCGCCAAGGTGACAGAGGCAGTCCACGCCGACGACGACACTGAAGCCAATCTCGATGACTGAACCGGCGAAGCTCGACATCAGCTTGGCGGGCGAACCAAGACAGATCGTCGTCGTTGCGTACAACATGTCTTCCGGCGACTGGTACCGGATCGCACTCCAACTCGCGAACCAAACCCCGCGCGTTGGAGCACCGCTGCTTGTCCAGCCCGACCGTTTCCTGAGGGAGCGGCTACCGCTGCGGGATCTGCTGGCCGACCTGGGTATCGAACTGAACGTTGATGACGGCATCAAATTGCTCTTGCGAAGCAGCCAGGCTGACCAGCGTGACTTCAGCGCCATACTTCGTGGGCAGCCACCCGTTGACCCGGTCGGTGCTCAGGACCTGGACAACGGGCGTCGAGTTGTCCGTGAGCTTCGGCCATTTCAGCAGCGAGACTTCGAGTTGCTCGCCAACCTGCGGCATGGTGCGAACTTCTCGGTGCCCGGTGCTGGTAAGACGACTGTGACTTACGCTCTGCATGCTCGCGAACGTGCGGCGGGACGAGCGAGCAAGCTGCTCGTGATTGCTCCGCTGTCCGCGTTTGGTGCCTGGGAAGGCGAGGTCAGCGAGGTGCTCGACCCTCCGCTGCGGGTTGCACGATGGCGGGGAGGCGGCGTCCCGGATACCGACGTCGTGCTTGTGAACTATCAGCGGCTGCCGTCTGCCATTGGGCCGCTGACGGACCTGATGCTTCGGCACCGCACCCATCTCATTGTGGACGAGGCCCACCGTGCGAAGCGCGGTGCGTCTGGGGAATGGGGCAGGGCGTTGCTGGCTCTCGCTCCGTTCGCGGCCCGCCGCGATGCGCTCACCGGTACACCGGCGCCGAATCAGCCGCGTGATCTGGTGTCGATCTTCGACATCCTGTGGCCGGGCAACGTCGCGCGCGCTGCTATGCCACCAGCCGCATTCAGAAATGACCCAACCCAGGCTGACATGCAAATCCTGAATGGGGTGATTGCGCCGCTCTATGTCCGAACGACCAAGAATGAACTTGCCCTCCGCGATCCCATCATCACCCTTGATCCTGTCTCCATGGGTGAGCTGCAGCAGCAGATATACGACGCCTTGCTCGACCGCTATACCGGGTTCTTCGACCTCGATAGGCGCGATCAGACAATGTTCGCTCAGATGGGCGAGGTCATGATGTACCTGCTACAAGCCGCATGCAGCCCACGCCTGCTTTCGGCCAATGACGACCCTGCCCGCGCATACCGGTTCCCCTCGCTCGCGATACCGCCTGGCTCACGGCTAGCCAGCCTCGTCGACAGGTACGCAGACCACGAAGTCCCAGCAAAGATTGAACGCGCCTGCCGCATCATCTACGCCAACGTCCAACTTGGCCGGAAGACCCTCGTCTGGTCCAACTTCCCAGGCAACCTACTCGACCTCGAACGGCAGCTCGCTGGACTCAACCCTGCCCTCATCTACGGCGCCATTCCGAGCAACGAGGAAGCCGAACCCGGCGTCCGTACCCGTGAACGCGAACTCGACAGGTTCCGCAACGACCCAGGCTGCTGGGTACTGCTCGCGAACCCAGCCGCCATGTCCGAAGGTGTGAGCCTACACCTTTGGTGCAACGACGCCATCTACATCGACCGGACGTTCAACGCCGGGCAGTACCTCCAATCCCTGGACCGCATTCACCGTCTCGGCCTTCCCGACGATGCCGACACCCGCGTCACGATCCTCACGAGCGTGGACACCATTGACGAGCGAGTTAACCGCCGAGTCGAGGACAAGGCCCGCCGGTTGGCGCTGATGCTTGATGACCCGTTCCTCGTGCAGATGGCCCTGCCTGACGACGAGGATGCAGGCGAAGTGATTGATGACGAACTCGACCTCATTGAGGTGCTCGACCTCCTTCAACGAGGCCCCCGCGGAAGAGCGGACGAGGCCTAGTGGAACCCACCGACCATCAACTCCTTGCAGCTGTCCGGGTCGTCCGCATCCTGGACGAGGCCGGGAACACACAGGAAGCGGCTCGGCGCACCTTCCCCCTGGTGATTAGTCAAGGCGAACACCGTACCGATGACCTGTTGGGGGGCGAGAGCATCCTGGTTACAGCCGGGCTGATTCGCGCAGAGTCCGATGGTCGCATCGTTCCCACGCCAATGCTGGCGGTGCTGGCCAACCTCTCGGATACCGACGCGGTTCGGCATCTGCGCCGCATGTTTGCCCAGCGGTCCGCGGAAGCCATCCGCATCGAGGTCGGATTGGCCGGTGAAACTGCGGTAGTAGAGGCGTGTCGCGCCGACCTCGCGTCGCTAGGGCGTGCTGACCTCGCGCCCGCTGTCCATCAAGTGAGTCTCTTGGATGACTCGCTCGGCTATGACGTAGTTGCGCCCATGATCGGCGGACCAACGCGCCGGCTCGAAGTGAAGACAAGTAAGCAAGCTTCGGATGCTATCTTCCAGTTCTTCCTCTCCCGCAATGAGTACGAGGCCGGGCGGCGTGAACCAGCGCTCTGGGGGCTCGTCGCGTGCGTGTTCAACACGGCCGATAACGGCGTGCAGGTGCTTGGCTGGTGCCGGGCACAAGCACTGCAGCCCTACCTCCCCGAGGATCGCAACGGGCATTGGACAGAAGCGCTGGTACGGTTGCCTCGAGCTGTGTTGTTCGATGGAATCCCACGAGCCGTCTAATCAGACTCATGTACTACAGGAGCGTTAGAGGCGGCCGGGCGATCGACGCCGGGATAACCACATTTGCAAGGCCACTCGGCTCAAGCTTATACAGGCCATCTCCTTGGCGGCGGGCTGCCGCGAGCACGGTCGCCTGCCCTGCCTCGCTACGCAACCATTTCACAATCTCCGCGCGAGAGACTGGCGGGATCTCGGGATGCCAGCGCCATCCGTAGAGATTATTCGTAATGACTGCCCTAACCTCATTATCTAGGAAGCGTACCCGTCCGCGCGTCATAGGGCCAATGATCACGTCAGGTACAAACAATTCATGCGTCAGGTCATACCAGGCATTCCGTCGATAACGGCACAGGTACCTCGTTTGAATCCTTGCGTCTTCGCCAGCTTTCAGGTATTGGTCGACGTTGCTGCCTACGCTGCGATGAGCACGCTTAACATGCAGCAGCCAGCGCTTCTCATCGCTGCCTATCGAGTCGAATGCGCGGTCATCAATTACATCAGGGTAGCGGTTGAGGCGCCGCACTAGCTTCAACAATCGATCCGGCGGCACGTGGTTCTGGGCTATGTCGTTATCGCTCAGAACGAAGAACCAGTTGGCGCCTGTCGCGATACCGCGACGAACAGTACAGAAATCTGAGAGCTTCGAATCCGGCGCAGAAGGGCTCGGCGCCAGCCTTGGAGCCTTCGTATTTGGCAGCGTGGAATTAAACAGTGCTCGCCACTGTATGCCGACCAGTCCTGCCCGGTCTACAGGCAGCGCGTTATCTGCCGTCCAGGTCGCAACGCAGAACGCTTGCTCGCGGTCCTGCTCACGCCCCACAAGCAACGCGACAGCATCGACCTGAGCGTCAGGGAATAGCTTCGACTCCACCAGTCGTAGCTCCACACGGCGCCGAGTCAATCCAGCCAGATGGTCACGCAAAGACGCCGCATACTTTGACTCGAGCCACTGAGCCGGAAGAAGCAGACAGAGCCCGTCTGACTGGCCTAGATGACGAAGCGAGATCGCTGTCATCAACGTTGACAGGCTCGCACGCAAGCCACACAGACCATTCGTAGCCTTGCCCAAACGTACGCGATCTTCCGTAGACAGCAACTGCGACCGGGTATAAGGGGGGTTTCCAAGAATCAGTCTGGGTGAAGCCGTCTCACGCAAGGACTCTGTCACCCAGGTGGTAAAGTCATCTCGAATGAGACGAATCCCGGGCCCAGAAGCTGAGTCGTCAGCCAAAGGCAAATCACTTAGCCAGACACGCAACGCCAGCAGACCGAGCGTCACGGGATTAATGTCTATCCCGAAGATGTGCGCATTCAGCCAACGCTTAGCCGCCGAAACGGTGAACACCCCGACCCCAGCACCTATGTCAATCACACTCGAAGGAGCTTCTTCGGATTGTTCCCACATGTCGAGCATCAATTTGACTTCGGGTGAAGGCGTGAAGAACGTTCCGAGCGCCCGCCGATTCGCGCCCGACACTAGTTGCGTGTAGAGCGTTGCTAGCGACTCGTCAGGTTCGCAAGCGACTGCACGCCTCGCTGCTGAGACCACCGCCTCGGGCGCAACCGGGCCCGCGTCCAGCCAATCCACGACATCGGACGGCCATGCTGCACGATCACCAGGTGGAACAAGGCCGCGGACTACACCGCCAAGCGCCGCCAGTCGTTGCCTCTCCAATTCCGAAGCACCGGGAACCATCTTGGCTGCCACAGGTTCGGCAGCTGCATCGCACAGCCAGTTGCGAAGGCTATCGAGGTCAGCAGTCACGGTAGTGATTCTCTCCCACACGGATGACAGGGTGGCCAGAGGGCGTGTCGTATGTGTGACGTGGCTTGACGATGATGTCGGCGAGGAGCGTCCCGCGGGGCATGTGACCGCGGCCCGGCAACGCTGACTCGGTCTGCGTCTCATTCACGACAGTGCCTGGTTCCTTGTTCGGCTCAGCTCGCTCGGGCGAGGCGGCTGGCGAGCTGGGCGTTGACGAGTTTGAGGCCAGCGGTGATGTCGTCGAGGCTGGTGTTGAGGAGTTGGGCGTGTTCGGTGCTGGCGGCTTGCAGCTCGCGAAACCGCTCGTGGAGGGATTCGATGGCAGCCGGGACGGTGTCGCCATCGTGCTCGGCGGCGGCGATGTCGCGGGCGAGCCGGTCGCGGTCCTCGCGGGATTTGGTGAACGCGGTGATCACCATCTCCCGCATCTCGTCCTGATCGCGGCGGGGACGCGGGCCAGGTGGCTGCCGGCGCCGAAGCGGCGGACCAGCTCGCGCAGCGCGGCGAGGGTATCGGCGCAGCGGCGGTGGACAAAGTACACGCCTCCGGTGGAGCGGACCCGGATCGCGTTGAAATCCTCGATGTAAGTGCGCAGCACGCCAGGCAGCCGGTCGGAGCCGAGGTAGGTGCAGTGCCGCTGGTAGACAGCTTGGAGGGCGGCCAGCGTGGCCTGCACGTGCTCTTGTTCGCCGGGTGGCAGGGCACCGATGGCGGCGTGGTTGGGGGTCAGGCCTAGGGCCAGCGCGCAGGGGACACGCCAGGCCTTCGGTACAGTCGCGACAGATGTACGGGCGTCTAGTGCTATCGCACCGTAACCTCGATTGAACCCGTCGGCTACGCCGCATGTCAGATCATCTGTACATTGATCACTGGCTGTACCTACTCTGACACCGCATCTCGCAATGCACGCGGCGCGACAGGACGCCGGGGGAAGGCGTGTGATGACGATACCTGGTGGCGGTGCCTCTGCTGCTACAGCACGCATCGTGCCTGTGGACCGGCTCCGGTTCACGAAGTTCATGGAGCAGCTACAGGAGGGATACGTCGCCAGCGTCGCTGCTACGGCGGGCTGCTCGGTCGAGTTCATCCGGCGTGATATGTACACCTTGGACGCGATGGTCATCAAATCTTTGGATGAAGAGCGCCAGGAGATCGCGTTGATGGCTCAGCTCAAGTGCACCTCAAGACGGAAGCCGGACCCAGCCAAGGACAGATTCAGCTACCAGTTCAAGAGGGCCGCGGACTTCAAGCGACTTGCGATGCCCCGGAAGGACCCCAAGGCGATCCTGTTGGTCATGGTGACTAGGCCGGTGCAGGCGGAGTGGACAGAGTGCGATCATGAGATGCTCACAATCCGTCACTGCTGTTACTGGGTGTCGCTGGAAGGGCGGACTGTCCGACCCGGGGTGCAGTCTCCTTCAGTACAAGTACCAACTTCGAACATATTTGATAGTGAAGCTCTGACGAAGATCATGGACAAGCTCGACCGAGGGGAGGCGTTGAGTTGACCGACTCGCCGGTTGGACCTCTTGCGGAGAGAGTTGATCCCGATCGCGTGAGCCTGCTTCTGCATGAGGCCGGGTGGCGGGTAGTCGGTCAGCGTCAGGGTTCCTATGTGCGGATGTCTCCACCTGGTGAGTTCCGTGCTTCGGTTCTGGTGCCCTTGGACCGGACAGCGCCTGAATTCGCTATGTCAATGCAAGACGCACTTAGTGATATAGAACGAATAACAGCGCGGGATATCGAGGCGTCGAACATCTCGGCGAGATTGATTGCGGAACCTACGGACGGTTTTCGCTTTAGGACTGAGGCAGTCGCTCCACGAGGACTCATACCATGGACGCAAGGCGAGCGCCTGATCCAAAATGCTCGCCTTGCACTCTCGACAGGCGCAAAGACCTACATGGAGACTCTTAGCTATTTCGGTAATCGCTACGGCCAGTTTGCCAACCGCTATCTAGATAAGGTCCTGATGGGACAAACAGCGCCAGGCAGCTATGTGGTATCAGCATTCGTGCCATCTAGCGCCCTCGTGCCTCTTACCAAGCCCCAAGTTGCCACCGAGGGTCGGGGGCCTTTGCCTGAGCCTAATCCCGATGAAATGGCATCAACGCGCCTTATTGGAATAGCTACATGGGCCGCAATGGCTGCTACAGTAGAGGCAGTCACGCACTATCGGGAGGCAGGTTCTGCATCGGCATTCGAAGACCTAGTTTCCCGGGGCGTCTCCCATGAGATGACTACGGCGCTGCGAGGGCTGGTAGAAGGATCAGAGGGCACTGAAATCTCAGTCGAATGGGACCCGGCTGTTCCTGTCCCAGATGAAATGCCACCAGCAACCATAAAACTCAGGCCAACCGACGTCGAAATACTGAACAGGGTATCGAGCGAGCTGCTAGCGAAAGCTGCGGTGCCCGAACGCGTAACTTTTACTGGATGGGTCCACCTACTTGCCAAGAAAGAAGCGGGTGGCCCCGGTGTTATCGGGGTAACCAACATAACATACGAGAAGCCCGTAAAGATCAGAGTTCGTCTCAGTGACGATGACTATCATCGAGCTTTGATAGCCCATGACGAAGACCGCGCTATTGTTGTTGAAGGCGTCATTGAACGCGAGGGGAACATCTACTGGATGTATCAAGGTCGCTTGGTGCGTGTGCTCGCTATCTCTAGTTGAGATGCGATGGCAGTATCTGCCCACTTAGGGCCACACTACGCGGCAGTTCGCCATCGCCAGCCGGACCGCTTAGCTGATGGTCCGCTAGGAGCAGGTGTCCGAGCCTGACAGGAACCCGTTCGGGACCGATGTGTAATCTGTGCCCGCTCCGTCCGGGTGACATCTCAGAGACAAATGACCCCCAAAGGCGAACAGGTCAAGATCACCGTGATCCCGCGATTGTCCAGCAAGCCTGCATGATTATGCATGCCCGTCTGAAGCCCGAGATACTCGCCGCGATGGGAGCGGCAGGTCAGGCTGATCTTGCCGAGAGTCAGACATTGGTGTCGTTCGTAGTCCGGGGATGTAGCTAGAGGCTGATCCTGCAGTACATGCCAGCATTCCCTGGGACGGCAGTTTGAGCGAGTCCGCGAAGGCGATGCAGGAAATCGGCGGCATCAGCCGCATCCGCCATGCCGCCGAACTCCTCGATCTTTGACCATGGCAAAGCGAGCCGATCGAGCGTAGGTGGATCGGCGTCCGCGAGGACCTGCACGAAACCGGGCTCAAGGCGGATCACCGCAACCTCATTGTCTTCCGACGAAGCGATGACCTCATACGACGCCGGATCTCCAAGTTGCTCGTCGAAGGTTCTACCGGTCAAGAGTTCCTCAAACTGACCGAGGGCTGCCGTTGGCTCGACGCCGGAACCATCCGTCGATGCGAACCGGCCACCAAGGCCATGGTCCAGCACCGTGCGGGCATCATCGTCGGAAGCCGCAACGAAGTAGTCGATGAGCAAACCCATGCCGACCAGACTGCCGGATGCGGGCACGTCGGTGCTGCCTTACGGTAACTGGCACATGCGCGGATCTGCCGCGAGGCGGTCTTAACGCTCATCGCCGTGCGGCAGTTGGGCTGCTGCGAAGAACGTCTCGAATGTGTCGGCAAGCGCGATCATCTCGGCACCGGCTTCGACGCTGAAGGAGACGCTCAGGTCCCAGTGATCGCCATACGCCCGGTCACGGAGCCGGAAGGGGAGGGTCACATGCCCACGCCCGTCGTTAGGCCGCCTCGATCCTCAGCTGATCTTCCAGGGAGCGCCAGTGCCGAGTGCCCGGCCAGCCGCGGAAATCATCCGCCAGCCCGCGCAAGAATCCGGGAAGGTCATCATCGCCCAGGGTGACGACCTTGATCTGCGCTTCTAGCCCGCTGTCACGCACATCGGCGACGTACCAGGCGAGGTCGTCCGCCTCCGGGCGCACCGGATCCCGCAGGCATAGGCGGCGGCTGAAATCGCGGCCGCCCGCAACAGCGCCATTGGGCCAGCCGCACTGCTCAGATCCTCCACACTCGTCAGTGTGCCAGCAGAACAACCCCAGCGCTCTTGAGGATCTGCCAGACCGTGGACGGCGCGACCGTGATGCCCAGTCCGGCCCCCGGCTGCTGTTCATAGCGCTGGCGGTGCCGGCAACGTTACGCGACGGTGCCTGCGGAACCACTATTTCTGACTGTTAAAAACGAGCCGATCGGGGGGTATGCACGGAATGGACACCCGTTCACAATCGGGGTGATGACGGCCGGGAAGGTCGTGGGAGACTTTTTCCGGGCCATCCGCTGTGATTGGGGAGATGGTTGTGCAGGTTACCGCTGTGACGTGACACATGGGTCTGCCGTCCGGGCTCCTCCGGTGACCTGCTCTTTTTCTGTTTTCGCTGTCTTGACTTGCCCAAGATTCGGGCCGGGTTTTCTGTCCTGGCCGTGCCTGGCTTAATTCTGTCTGCGTTAAAAGTGGCTTGGGGAGTGGCTGTGAATCGTGCACGGGTAATGAGCGGACTGCGCAGGTACGGCTGGGCTATCCCACTGGTGGCGGTGGCGGTCGCTGGTGTACTGGTGGCGGCGCTGATGACACCGCCGGCGGTCAGCGGCCACGGCGCCGCACCGGCGGCGGGGTTACTGGCGCCGGGCTCGGCTGGGTCGCTCAGTCATTACCCGTGGTGGGATCCGCGGGGCTGGTTCGGCGGCGGGGGGCACGCGCCCGCGCCGCGGACCATGGCTGCGGGCGGCGGGCCGCAGCGGATCCCGGTGCCGCGCCAGGTGGCGGCGGGCAAGCCGAGACGGGTGGCGGAACTGACGTCGCGGCGGACGGCGAACACCCGCGTGTACCGGTTGTCGAATGGTGAACTGCAGGCGGCCATCTCCGCCGGGCCGGTGAACTACCGGGACGCCGCGGGCCGCTGGCAGCCGATCAATACCGCGGTGCGGCGGGTACGCAGCTCGGGTTACGCGTTCGGCAACACCACCAGCAGTTTCCGCAGCTACTTCGGGACCACCGCGGGCCGGCTGGTGCGGTTCGAGGTGCCGGGCGGCGGGTGGCTGGCGGTGGGGCTGGACGGCTCGCACCCGGGCAGCCCCCGGGTGGCCGGGAACAGTGTCACGTATCCGCAGGTGGAGCCGGGCACGGGCGTTCAGTATCAGGTGACGCCGGATGCCCTGAAGGAGAGCATCACGCTTGCCTCGGCGGCGGCCCCCGCCTCGTACTCGTACACGATCAAGGTAGGCGGCGGGCTGGTCCCGTGGCAGCGGGGCAACGGCCAGGTGGTGCTGTCGCGCGAGGGTGCCGGTGGCCCGCCGGCGCTGATCCTGCCGGCGCCGTTCATGACCAGTGCCGCCACGGACGTCTGGTCGCCGTACGGGAAGGTGTGGAGCCCGCGGGTGTCTCAGCGGATGGCCTGGGATCCGGGCACACACACGCTGCGGCTGAGGATCATCCCGGACGCGGCCTGGCTGCGGGTGCCGGGGCGGGTGTTCCCGGTGGTGATCGACCCGACGATCGTCATCGCGCCGACCCCCACTGACGCGCAGAACGTGATGATCGAGTCCGACACGCCAACGACGAACTATGACAGCAATTACCGGCTGTCAGTGGGCACGAACGCCTCCTCTGACGTCCGGTCGCTGCTTTCCTTCCCGCTGACGTCGATCCCGTCGGGGACTTCGGTCGACTCGGCGGATCTGCGGATGTACTACGACCAGTATTTCGGGTCGAGTTCGTCGAGTGAGACGATCCAGGCGGACCAGGCGACCGCGTCGTGGAATGCTTCCACCGCGACCTGGTCGAACGCGAGTAACAACGACGGCACCGAAGGCCTCAACGAGGTGATCGCCGACGACTCCGACGCCACCGGTACCTCAGCCAGCGGCACGTGGCCGACGACGACGAATTCATCGGCCAACGACGGCCAGTACCGCTATAATCAGGACACCACCGCGGGGGACAGTTTCACCTGGGTCCCGAAGCTCACCGAAAGCGGAAACTACTTCGTGGCCGACCATTACGTCGCCACGTCCAATGCGGCCACCAACGCCCCGTTTACCGTCACCTACAGCGGCGGGTCGCAGGCCTCCACGGTCAACCAGACCTCCGGGACCGGTGGGGTGTGGTCGGTGCTGGGCCAGCATCCCTTCGTGGCGGGCACGGCCGGCAAGGTGGTGCTGGGGGATGGGCCGGCGTCATCGACGACCCGGGTGATCGCTGACGCGATGCGGTGGCGGCTGTGGGGCGCCGCGGTGACGAACACCAACGCGGCCAATGTGTGGGACTCCTTCCCGGTCCGCAACATCGTGCAGTCGTGGGTGAACGGGTCAAGCCCGAATTACGGGTTTGTGGTCAGGTCCGCGACCGAGAGCACGTTCGGGCTGGGCGGCCCGCGCTATGACGCGTCCCGGTTCGCTTACCAGGGGGAGGTCGCGACCTACCCGCAGCTGGTGGTCACCTACGGCCGCCCGAGCGTCACCCTGAACCAGATCACCACAATCCACGCCACCGGTGCGGACCTGTCCTGGACCCCCTACACCGACCCGACGCCGGGCACCAACACCGGTGATGACCTGGCGGAGTACCAGGTGCACCGCAGCGTGTACCAGGCGTTCACCCCGTCTGGGTCGACGCTGGTGGCCCCGGTCGCCTCGGGGACCACGAGCTTCAGCGACACGACCAACATCCCGACCCCGGCTGATTCGTCTGACCCGTTCGGGAACGCGTTCTACTACATGGTCGCGGTGAAAACCCAGGACGGGCAGGTCATCCCGGGGCCGGTCGAGCTGGTCCGGCTGCCCAAGGCCGGGTACACCGTCAAGATCATCAACGCGTCCGGGGCCACCACCTTGTCCAAGGCGCAGCCCACCACGAACGAGCAGCACCTGACCGGGCAGCCGTGGCTGGCGGTGGGAGATGACTCCTCCACCTTCGGGGTGACCCGCACGGTGGTCAACTACCCGACGATGAGCACGGCGGGGATCCCATCCACCGCGACCGTCACGGACGCGGAGCTGAAGCTGTGGGGCTGGTACAACGACACCAACGGCTCGGCCACCTTCGACGCGCACGCCCTCACCCAGAGTTTCACCCCGTCCACCGCGACCTGGAATAGCGCGTCGAGCGGGACAGCGTGGACGACGGCGGGCGGCGCCTTTTCCACGGCCGTGACCGGGTCGGTGTCCGGGCTGACCAACGACCCCAACCGGGAGGAGTGGCCGGTCACCTCCACGGTGCAGGGCTGGGTGAACACCCCCACCAGCGAGCACGGGCTGCTGGTCAAGGAGTCCGCCGAGTCCACCAGCAGCCCGCAGGAGCAGGAACTGTTCCTCGACACCAGCGCCACCGAGCCCGCGCTGCGGCCGGAACTGGTGGTCACCTACCTGGACACAACCTCGGCCGACACCTATTACGTGCCGGGCCTGCCGGACCATCTTGCGTCGGCGGCCAGTTACACCGTGCCGGTCACGGTGACCAACACCACCGGTACCACGCTGAGCGCGGGCAACTGGGTGCTGTCGTATCACTGGACGCTGCCTGATGGCACCGATGTCAGCGATGCCAGCAACCAGGTGCAGACCACCCTGCCTTCCGACATGCCGGCCGGCGATACCGTCACCATCAACGCGAACCTGACAACCCCGGATACCTCCAGCAGCGGTAACGCCCGCACCGCGTACAGCATCGGCTGGGATCTGTATAACAAGACCACCGGCACCTGGCTGTCGGGCACCAATTCCGGGGTGCCGACGATCGCGCCGCTGAACCAGCCGGCCTCGGTGGCCCAGCCTGGGTCGGACCAGCTGGGACTGGAGAAGTTCTACCAGTACACCGGGGTGAACACCGGTTCCGGTTCGGCGCTGCTGAACAACGCCGCCAACGGGAACGTGGTGTGGTCCTACAACGCGTTCTCCAATCCCTCCCGCGGGTTCGCCACCTTCGTGCGGCTGGCGTACAACTCGATGGACACGTCCGATTCGTCGATGGGGTTCGGCTGGTCTTTGCAGGCGTCGTCGCTGATGCGGCTGGGCACGCCACTGGACTTCCACCCCAACCCGAACCCGACCACGATCACCCTGACCGACGGGGATGGCACCAGCCACTGGTTCACCTGGAACTCCTCCACCAGCCAGTGGCTGTCCCCGCCGGGGATGCACTACTACCTGCAGCAGGCCGGCACCTGCGACCCGTCCGGGAAGACGCAGAACGCCCGGGCGTGGCTGCTGACCCGGCCCGACCGCACCCAGTTCTACTTCGACTGCCAGGGCTACCAGACGGCCGTGGTCGACAACAACGGCAACGAGGCCGATTTCACCTACACCAACCGGAACTCCAGCAACCAGCCGATCAAATTCCTGGATTACATCACCGACCCGTCCGGCCGGCAGACGCTGACGTTCAGCTACTACAACAAGGGCGACAACTACAACTACATCGACTCCAACGGGAACGTGGCCTCAGGCACCAACCTGACCAACCCGAAGATCATCGACGAGGTCAAGTCGATCACCGACGTCTCGGGGCGGACGATCACCTTCCTGTACACCACCCAGGGCCTGATGGCCCAGATGACCGATGGTGACGGGTCGCCGGTGGCGAAGACGTTCAAGTTCACCTACGACATGACCCAGGGCAACAAGAACGTCAAGCTGGTCTCGGTCACCGACCCGCGCGGCCACGCCACCGGCCTGGCTTATTACACGGCGCCGCAGGACCCGAAGTTCAAGTGGAGCACCGAGACCATCGCCGACCGGCTCGCCGGCACCACCAGCTTCGCCTATACCGAGCCCGCCCCCGGCCAGCCCACCGGCAGCGTCCAGACCGTGGTCACCGACCAGCGCCAGCACAGCTCCACCTATGCGCTGGATACCACCGGCCGCCCGGCCCAGGTGACCAACGCGCTGGGCCAGGTGACCAGGCTGGCGTTCGACTCCGACAACAACGTCACGTCGCTGACCGAGGACAACGGGGCGCAGACCACCTGGACCTACAACCCCAATACCGGGTACCCGCTGACGATGAAGGACGCCCAGGCCAACCATGATGGGACGGCCGGGACCACCTACACCTACCAGACCGGGCTGAGCGGGCACACCGCTGACCTGATCAGCCTGCTGTCGCCGCAGCAGCGGCTGTACACGTTCGGTTACGACGCCAACGGGAACCTGACCTCGGTCACCGACCCCGACGGCAACGCCTCCGGCGCCACCCCCGGGTCCTACACCACCAAATACACCTACGACCCCACCGGCCAGCTGTCCACCACCACCAACGCGGACGGGAACAAGACCAGCTACACCAGCTACGACCCGGCCGGCTACCCCAAGACCATCACCGACGCACTCGGCAACGCGGCCCAGTACGGCTACGACTCCCGCGGAAACGTCACCTCCACCACCGACCCGCTGCAGCACACCTCCACCTATGCCTATGACGTGTTCGGCCGGCCGGGGCAGAGCGTGGTCCCCAAGACCGCCACGAAGTCGGTCACCACCCCGGCGCCGGTGTATGACGGCAACGACAACGTCACCCAGTCCACCGCCCCCACCGGCGCCGTCACCAGCTACACCTATGACGCGAACGATGAGCTGGTCAGCAAGCTGGCGCCGCCGGATTCCACCGGCACCACCCAGCCGCAAACCACCTACGGCTACGACCCGGCCGGGAACCTGGCCTCCGTCACCAAGCCATTGGGGAACGTCACCGGTGCCGCACCCGGGTCCTTCACGACCACCTACGGTTACGACGCGATCAACGAGCTGACGTCGCAGACCGACGCGAACCAGAACACCACCCGCTACGGCTACGACGACACCGGGAACAAGACCAGCGTCACCGACCCGCTCACCAACCTCACCAAGCAGGCCTACAACCTCAACCACTGGCCCACGGTGACCACCGACGCGGCCACCAACACCACCAGCAAAAGCTATGACCTGGACGGGAAGGTCATCTCGGCGACCGACCAGAACAGCAACACCACCCAGTACACCCTCGACCCCCGCGGTGACGTGACCCAGGCGAAGGTGCCGCACGACACCTCCGGCGGGACCACCACCTACAACACCACCCAGTACGTCTATGATCAGGTGGGCAACCGCACCCAGATCCTCACCCCCCGCGCGGTCGCGGCCGGCACTTCCACCACCAGCGCGTGCGTCGCCACCCAGACCTGCCCGTTCACCTACGTGACGCAATACAACGCGGACAACCAGGTCAGCGCGCAGCGGTCCGCCTACAACCCCAGCGACCCGGTCTACAACACCCCGGCCATCACCAGCTACGGCTACGACCCAGCCGGGCGGCTGTCACAGGTTGCCGCGCCGCCCTCAGTCGTGCAGGACGGCGGTAGCACCACCGTCAAGACCTTGACCTCGGGCTCGGGAACGTGGGTCGCCCCCGCCGGGGTCACGCAGGTCACCGTGGAAGGCTGGGGCGCGGGCGGCGGCGGTGGTGGCGGCGGCCAGTCGACCGACCAGTCCAGCACCGGCGGCAGTGGTGGCGGCGGCGGGGAGTACGCCAAGGCAACCGTGCCAGTCATCCCCGGCAACTCCTACTCCTGGGCCTCCGGCGCCGGGGGCGCTGGCGGGGCTATCGGGGTGGACGGCGGCACCGGCAGTAACGCCACCTTCGCGGGCAGCGTCATCGGCCATGGCGGCGACGGTGGTGCCACCGGAGCGGTCGGCGCCGGTTTCACAGCAGGTGGCACCGGCAGCACCGCTGCCGTTCACTATGACGGCGGCATGGGTGGTGCCGGTGGTGACCCGGGCGCTCTGGAAGGCGGGGGCGGTGGTGGCAGTGGGGGCACCGGTTCCGCCGGCATCAACGCCCCCACCGGCTCCACCGGGGCCAGCGCCGTCACCGGCGGCGGACCCGGCGGCACCGGCGGCGGCAACACTGGGGTGGCGGGGGCCAGCCCCTCCACCGGCCCCGGTGGCGGCGCTGGCGGGGGCGGCCGCGGAGCGGCGGGCGCCGCCGGCGCAGGCGGCCAGGTCCGCCTGACCTACTCTGCCGCTGCCGCTACTAACGTGCCTAACGTCACCAGCTACGGCTACTTCTTCAACGGGTGGGCCAAGTCCTCGACCGACCCGTGGAACATCACCACCAGCTACGACTACAACGACAACGGCCAGCAGGCGAGCCGCACCCTGACGTCCGCCGACGGTGCCATGACCCGCACGATGGCCTGGGCCTACTACCCGGGCGGGCAGCTGCAATCGCTCACCGACGACGGGGTGCCGACTGGCCTGTACTCGGAGATGGCCGACAACTCCGACTTCAACAACACCTCCCCGACCGGAACCTGGTCCACTGCCACCAGCCCGGCAGGCTACGTGGGGTACAACTACGCCACCCACGCCGCCGGGACCGGCAGCGACACCTTCACCTGGCACCTGAACATCCCCAAGGACGGGAACTACAAGGTCTACGTCGCCTACCCGGCCGTGTCCGGCGCGGCGACCAATGCCTCCTACGCCGTCACCTACAGCAACGGCTCAGGTGGGACGGCAACCGCCACCGTTACCAAGGACCAGACGCAGAACACCAGCTCGCAAGGCAACACCGTCTGGGTGCAGCTGGGCACGTACGCGTTCACCCAGTCCGGTACCAGGCAGAGGGTCACCCTGGCCCAGAATTCCGGCGGGACCGTGGTCGCCGACGCGGTGAAGGTGGTGCGGGACAACTCCACCGACACCAATACCGCCCACCACAGCTTCGCCTACACCTACGACCCCAATTCCAACCTGACTCAGATCAACGACAACTCCGCTGCCAATCCGGCCATCACCAAGTACGCGATGACCTACGACGGGCTAGACCGGATCAGCAAGGTGGAGGAGGACAACTCCGCTGGCTCCGCGGTGCACACCACCACCTACGGCTACGACGCGGACAGCAACCTGACCTCCCGCGGGCACGACTCGGCATCCTCGGCCTACATCTATGACGTGCGGAACCTGCTGACCAAGGAAACCGACGCGGCTTCGGCCAATGACCCCAGCCCGCAGGTCACCACGTTCGGCTACAACCCGCTCGGGCTGCGCAGCAGCCAGGGCAAGCCGAACGGCAACACCGTCACCTACTCCTACTTCGCCGATGGGCTGCTGCAGCACCAGCTGGAGAGCAAAACGGGCGGGGCGACGGCGGCCGAGCACACCTACACCTACAACCCCGACGGGGTGAAGAGCTCAGACGCGCAGAAGCTGATGAACGCCGACAGCACCTCGTCGTATCTGACGCACGCCCTGTCCTACTCCTATGATCCGCGGGACCGGATCACCCAGGTGCAGACCGACGGCGCCACCACCGAGTCCTACACCCATGACCTGACTGGCAACGTCACCTCGCAGACGGTCAGCAACACCCAGACGACCTTCAAGTACGACCGGGACCGGCTGCTGAGCGCCACCACCGGCGGGTCCATCGCCAACTACAACTACGACCCGCTGGGGCGGCTGGACACCGTCAACTCCGGCGCCACCCAGCTCCAGAGCAACACCTATGACGGGTTCGACAACCTGATCACCCACTCCCAGCTGAACTCCTCGGGTGGCACCGACACCACTAATTACACCTATGACCCGCTGAGCCGGCAGACCTCCCAGACGGTCAATGGGGGTGCCACCACCCAGTTCGCCTACCTTGGGCTGTCCTCTCAGCTGATCACCGAGGCTGGCGGGTCGGTGCCGAAGTCTTACACCTACACCCCGGGCGGGGAGCGGCTGTCGCAGACCAGCACCACGGGCGGCACGACGAGTACTGGTTACTACTCCTACAACGACCATTCCGACGTGGAGGCGCTCACCGGGTCGTCGGGGACCACCACCTCCACCTACGGGTACACCGCCTACGGGCAGCCGATCGCCTCCCAGTTCACCGGGGCGGACAAGAGCAACGTCAACCCCAAAGCCGGCACCCAGCCGACCAGTTCTTACCGGTTCAACGCGATGCGGTGGGATTCGGGCTCGGGCCAGTACGACATGGGGTTCCGCAACTACGACCCGGGCCTGAACCAGTTCCTGTCCCGGGACATGTACAACGGCGCCCTGGCAGACATGAGCTTGTCCACCGACTCGTTCACCGGCAACCGCTACATCTTCGGCGCCGGCAACCCCGTCACCAACATCGAACTCGACGGCCACATGTTCCCTGGCGGTGGCGGAAGCACTACTACCACCACCACCACGCAGAACAGCAACTGCTCCGTCATCCAGTTGGTCTGCACTCCAAACCTCTTCACCAGCCCGACTGGGCAAGGCAGCGGCGAGGCAGGGACCGCACGTACCACTAACCCTCAGCTCCCTGTCCTGAAGCTCGCCCCCCCGCTCTGCGGAATCTGCGCCAAGTTCCTCAACAATCTAGCTGGCGACATATGGACCGCGATCGGTGGCAGGAGCTGGGTGGCACAGTGGCGTTCCGGCTGGGACAACAAGCCCGTGGCGTGGCGTCAGAATGGCATTCTGAACGTGGCGATGCCGTCGGGGGTTACACTGCAGTTTGGGGGTATAAAAGAGAACTCGGCCGCAGGAAAGATGGGGGAGATGGCTACCGCACAGCGGCTGAGAAATGAGGGGTATGACTTCTCGCAGCAAGTGACCATTGAGTCGCCGAACGGAACACGCGCGATCGTCGATTTCATGACGAGGGATCAGGCTGGGGAGCTAGGAGCTGTTGAAACGAAGACTGGGAATGGAGCCCTCTCCGGACCCCAGTCAGAGGTTTATGATGCGATTCTTAAGGGTCAGAAAGTCACGCCGTATGGTCAGAACGCCATAGATATTGGCCTTGAAGAAGGCGTACCGGTTAAAGTCCCTAACCTGACGTTTGATATCTGGGAATTCCCTGATCTGTGAGTACTCATGACATTCTGGAGGGGCGTTGAGGGCTTCAGAGCTAAAGGAGCAGGGGCTCGGGCTCATAGCGAATCTCCTCTCGCCAGAAGGGTGGAATCGTATAGGGCGTAAGCCAGCTTTCTCAAAGGAAAGCGCACCTGGAATCCAGTCACACTTCAATTTCAACTGTGTTCTTCGCAATAAGCCGGCGTGTGTCCACGTGACGCCCTATGTCGAGATCGTTCACCAGGAGGTCGAAGCCGTCAGGCGGGCCATCACCGGCAAGCACTATTACACGATCAATTCACAGATGCAGACACTCATGGGTGACGTGGGCGCACACTGGAGGTGGATGTTTGCCGATGGGAAGGATCTTGAACTCATCGCAAGCAGAATAGTTAATGATTCGCTGACCTATGGGAACCCATTCATAGAACGTTTTAAAACGCTCGAAGACATTACGAGTGGTCTTGAATCGCTAGCCAAAGGAAAACGAACAATAATGCAGCAGTCCCTAGCGATTTGCTACTGCCTTCTTGGAATGCCTGACAAAGCTGTAGCTGTCCTCAGTGACGAAATTGAGGCGGCAAGATCGGATCCTCACGATGTAGCCCACGAGCGGCTTCAGAAGTATGTTGATATTTTCGGGCTCCCGATTTCGCTGTGAGGTGCTCAGCTATCACAGTCCAATAGTTGCCAGGAGGGCCCTTGGCGTTTCAGCAGGGACCGTGTGAGCAGGAGCTTGGGGTCTGTGGCCGGGTTCTCCCAGACCCGGCTCACCGCACTGCTAAGAACGGCAAGGCCGTCGTCGACGTCTGTGCCCGTAACGGCGAGTACATCCCTAGTTGGAACGGCCGCGATCAGGTCACCGGGGATCTGCGGGGCGAGCTGGGCCCAGATGTGATCGACTAGCAAGAGGCTCGCTTCCAGATCGCCATCCAGAATGAGCATCACGCCGGTGTCCGCCTGCTTGATCTCCGGCTTGCGCCGGCGCTTGATCAGGTTCCGGACCGATAGGGCCCGCAGTTCGGCAACGTCCAGCCCGAGAGCTTCGCAGTCGTTCCGGGAGACGAATTTGAACAGGCCTGGCAGGTCGAACGCATAGAAGACATGAAGATCGCCGACCAGAGGTTCAGCCATCAATTCGTTCCGCTCGGGAAGCCGGATAGCACCCTCGGATGTCTTCACGGACCGTTTGATCAGTGGCACGATCATTGCCACGTCACGCCGTTCCAGCGGAACGAACTGCGGGGCTTCGGCAGGAGGTTCTCCCACACGGCCTCCTTCATGTCGGCTTTCTTCGATGTGGAACAGGCCAGAGCCGTCGTGCGGATGACCCGACTGATGACACTCTACTCGTTCAAAGTTAGCCCCCCGGGGAAGCGCACCACACGGTTAAGTGGGCTCTGTCGCACTTTCGGTGGTGACGGTGAGTAGCGTCATCCGAGGAGAATCCGGTGGCGGAGAAGAGCGAAGCCGGCGCGTCCGTACATCTGCCTTTTGATCATCTTGGTTTTGGTGTTGACGCCTTCGGTGCGGCCGTTGTGGTGCGGGAGGGTGACAGCGGCGGTGGCGGCCTGGATGTCCAGGTCGAGGCCGCGGGTGAATGAGTGCACGTGGGGCAGGTCCACATCGCGTGCGCCGGTGATCCACTGCCTGAGCCTGGCGTCGTTGCCCGGGTCGGGAGCTAGCAGGGCGGCGAAGGAGCGGATCAGTCCGGCCAGGGCGGTCATCTCCGGGCAGGCGCCTTCGAGGCCGGCGAGCGTCTCTTGCTGGCCGGGAGTGAGGCGGTCCGGCCTGGTGAGCATGATCCGGGTGGCCCGGCGGGGTGACAGGTGCGGGCGGTCGCTGTCCAGGCGGCCCTGGTTGATGTAGCGGACGAGGAGGTTGGAGCTGCCCTGGTAGCCGCGTTCGCGGATCTCGCGCAGCAGCTGCTGGACCGGGATGCCGGGTTCTTCGGCCCGGCGCTTGCGAAGGTAGTCACGGTGGGGGTCGACGAGGGTGGGGCGGTACTTCGGGACGCGCTGCAGCCGTTCCGGCTCGCTGGCCCGGTCGTAGCGCTTGACGGTGTTGAGGGACAGGCCCAGGCGGCGGGCGCAGTCGAGCAGGCCGACGTTCCGGGCACGCAGGTCATGGACCTGCTGCCAGCGCTCCAGGGTGGTGGCGGCCCGCTTGCCTTCCTGCAGCGGCATGCCCTTCGCCCAGCAGGCGGAGTGCGCGGCGACCTCCTTCCGGACGGCCTCGCCGAGGCCGTGCCACAGGTGCCAGCGGTCGCCGACCTGGACCGCCGATGGCAGCGCCTGGCGGACGGCCTCGCCGTAAGCACCCGACCCGTCACGGCACACGACCTCGACACCGGGATGATCCCGCAGCCACTTCTCGGCGGTGGCGGCGGTGCGGCCGGGGACGACGTCGACGCGCCGGCCAGTCCCGGCGTCGATGAGCACGGTCGCGTAAACCAGGCCGCGGCGCAGCGCGAAGTCATCCAGTTACTCCGATGTCGGAGTAACTGGATTTATCCCGATCCTGGGATTATCCCGACTGCTGATGCGGACCTGCCGGGGACGCGGTGGTGGCGGGCGGGCCCGTGACGGCCCGGGGGCGGGCCAGGTC
>Ga0070706_100001146_pt1 | contig 28570 bp, 32 predicted proteins | sample KBSK5501metaG_FD_65476 | JGI IMG/M metagenome (GOLD analysis project Ga0070706, IMG submission 65476) | Corn, switchgrass and miscanthus rhizosphere microbial communities from Kellogg Biological Station, Michigan, USA - KBS K5-50-1 metaG | ecosystem: Host-associated > Plants > Roots >... | reverse complement strand
TGCAGCGGTCGGTCGGTCGCCCCACAGTAGGCGCACTTTCTGCCCCACTTCTCCAACAGATACTCCTTGACCTCGTACCCCGCCAGCGTCCCCTGTTGATCCTCCACCCCACTGATCTCGGCGTCTTGCATGAGCTGGGTATCGAACGTGACCAGTTCCAAGCTGATGGCGTCGATGGGCGCAGAGTGGCGCAACCGCTCCACCCAGGTGCGCACAGTGGCGAGGCGACTCTCCAGCGAGGGGGGCAACCAGCCCCCCCGTCGCCGGCGGTTGGCGAAGCGCGCGGGGCGGTAGCGCGTGTGGCGTTGACGCCGGGACCGCCGGCAGGCGCGCCGCTGCGCGAGGCGTTCCGTGACCTGCTGCCCGCGATGCGCGAGCTCCGCCGCCCACACCACCTGTCCGGTGGCGTCGTGGACCACGGCGATGCCGGTTGTCTTGGAGCCCGGGTCAATCTTGAGGCGCAGTGAGTCCGGCTGGGCAGCGGGCACGACGGTCTTGAGGATGATGGTGAAGGGGTAGCGCCGCAGCACCGCCGCTTTCGCCGCGTTCAGCAGCAAGCGGGCACGGCCTGGATGCGCCGGAGCGAGCGGCTTGCGCTCCTGATCGACGACCAACACGACCGACATCTCCGACTCCTTCGTGCGCTTGCGCGCCTCCGCTTGACGCGGGTAAGGATTCCCTCGTCCGAGTTGGCGAGCGGCCATCTTCGGTCGGCACTGGCTTGCTTCCCCCTGCGCCTGTTTAACCAACCGATTGCAGCGCCTGGGACTGAGACGCCATCCCAGGGTGCGACCTTGGACACTCCTCGCCAACGGCTCCTGGCGACGGCCAGGGGACTGGTCAGCATCGGGGCTCGTGCAAGCCCCGCCATTTCTGGCTGGGGTCGCTAACGGTCCGTCACTCCTGTGTGCGGTATGGCGGCTGCCGAACCGGACGGCTGCGCGCCGCCTCGCAGTATAGCACGCAAGAGGCGCGCCAGCGCGCTCTATGTAGTAGGTGTCAGGAATACGAGAGGAATCGCGCGCGTCGCGCCCTGCTCGTAGGCGGCGTAGAGCGGCTCCAACCTTTTGAGGGTGGGCCAGAGAAGCGCTTTCTCCTCCGGCGAGGCCACACGAGCTGTGACGGAGAAACGCTTGTGTCCAACCTGCGCGATGGCCTGCGGATGCGCCAGCAAATTGAGGTACCACGCCGCGTGATGCTCGCGTCCACGATTCGAGGCGACCACGACGAGATCGGCGCCGTCGCGCAGGTAATTGAGCGGCCAGGTGCGCGGCCGCCCGGTCCTTCGTCCGGTGGTGGTGAGCAGCAGCGCAGGCATCTTGCCGCCGGAGGTTGGGAAGAGCCGCCCGCCGAAGACGCGGTAGATGAAACGGTGGAATTGAAAGGTAAGTCTGGGGCCACGGGTGGAGACGAGGTAGCGCAGGCGGTGATACGGCCCCATCGGCGTGCGCTCCGCTCGGCTAGCTCTGGCCCTGTTCCGAGCCGACGAGATAGCTGCCGACCGCGGTGAGGTCGGCCAGGCGCCCAATGATGCGGATGGCGCGCGCATGCGACGAGTGGCGACCCATGCGGTGAAGCGCGAGTTCATCGGTCAGGTCTAGCGCGAACATCATGTGGCGGTTGGTGGGAGATTTGCTGTAGCCATAGCGCACGCGCTCGACGCCTGGAACCTCGCTCAGCAGGCGCGCCGCATCCAGCGCAGTACGCTCGACGATTTCCGTGCTGATCTCAGACCGCACACGCACAATCACTTCATGCCTGATCATGGACTGCGCACTGCCTTCCGAACTGGGGGAGAAGACGGCCAGGGCCGGCGTCGGGTTACCTCATACCATAGCACACCGCCCCTGGCCAGCGCAAAAGCAGACATTGGCGCCTTATCTGGCGGCTGAAGCAGACCAATCTCTACGCCTTGCTTGCCAAACTGGAGGAGGCTGGCTCCATGGAGAGTGCGCTGGAGCCGCACGGCGCCTCACGCCACGAGGGCACGAGGTGTTCACGCAGTGGGTCGCAGCGCTGGTGCGCCATGGGCGCGACTTCCGGCTGGAGTTCCTGGCCAAGTTCTCCTTCGCTTCCCAGCAAGTCTTCGCCGTTCTTTGTCATATCGGCGATCAATGCCGTTGCCGTGATTGACCGCGAGCTGGAACAGGCGGCGACCGTGGATGGCGCCTCGCCGCTGGTGGCATTCTTGTCCATCACGCTGCCGCTCTCCGCCAGCGCGCTCTTTGGCGGCGCGGCGATAACCTGGGCGCGCGCTCGGCGAATTCGGCGCGACGATCATCTTTGCGGGCAACTTCCACGGCCGTACGCAGACGATGCTGCTGGTGATCACGTTCGCCATGCTGCTCCTCGTCAAACTTGCCCTGCGCCAGCGCGTGGAGGTTGGCCTCTAACATCCCACGCCCATACCTAGCCCGCGCCAGCGATCATTGCTCATTCATCGCCCTTGACGCAGCAGTTCAACTCTGGTATGTTAAGTATGCGTAACGTTATGCGTGCTTAACATGCGCTACGGGCCTGCGCTACGGGCCGGTGAAGGGGGTAGACAATGCGCTCGCTGTATGACATTGGCGCGGAAGAGTTGCGGTGGGTGAAGCCACGCTGGTGGAAGCGCCGGTACGAGTTGCGCGCGGGGGACGAGGTGGCGGCGACACTTGCGCGCGGGGGCGGATCTGGCGCGATTGGTGAATGGAGTAGCGGGCGATATCGCTTTGTTCACAAGGGATGGTTTCGTCCACGCGTTCTCGTCAGCAGCGAACCTCTTGGAGACGCGGACACTCCCTTGGCGACTTACACCGGGCGCGATGGCGCGCTCACCCTCGCCAATGGACGCGTGTTCTTCTGGAGGAAGCCAGGTACGTGGCGGAGCAAGCGCGAATGGATGGATAGCGCGGCGACACTCGTCGCGTTCGATCCAGCGTCGGGTTACACTCCAGCGCACGTGACGATTGCCCCAGAGGGCGCTCGCCTGGCCGAACTGCCCCTGCTGCTCCTCCTGGGCGAGTATCTGATCGTGCGCGCCAGGGAAGAGGCAGACGCGGCGAGCGCTGCGACTACGGCGGCCATCATCGCCAGCACGTAGCCAGCGCAGAGGACGGCATAGGCGGAACTATACCGCTATCTGTGTGGCGACAGCGACAGCGGCTCGCCCCGCGCACCGCTGGCCTGCGCGCCCGGCGATTGCGCTCTAACGCTGACAGACGTTACTGCATGGGCGTCGCTGCTGACGACACAGTGCTGTGTGTGGTATGATGAACGTTCACAAGAAGTATCAATTATCCAGGCGTATTCCTGACACTCCTTTCGCAGTTCGGTAGACTAGAAGCATGAAGCTAGCTGACTACGCAAAACAGATGGGCGTGCGGTACATACTGCCTGGCGCTGGTTTCGTGATGGCACCATCCAGGGCGGCTTGTATGGCCGCACACCGCCATTATTGCCGAGAGCCAGGAGGAGCCAGCGCGAGAGCCGCAGCAACGGGTGGCGATCTACCCACGGGAGTCCTCCGCAGTGAACAAGAGCACCATGGACAGCCAGGCTGAGGAGCTTGTCGCCTACTGCGCCGCTCGAGGATACCAGGTAGTGAGTGGTCAAAGAGGTGGGGTCTGGCATCGACGATGGTCGGCCTAAGTTGCTTCTTCTGCTCACCGATAAGGGCGTCGGCTTGATTGTTGTGGAGCACAAAGATCGCTTGACGCGCTTCAGCTTCCGCTAGCTGGACTCGTTGCTTGCGGCACGGGGGCGCGCCATTGAAGTGGTGAACCAAACTGAGAACGGGACGGAAGTTTTGCTGGCGGACCAGACGGCGATTATCTATTGGTTCTGCGCACGGCCCTGCGGCCAGCGACGGGCGAAGCAGACCGACGTCATAGTAAGGGGTTAGAGGTACAGGGGAAGTCGATGCAATTGGTTGAGCGCCACGTCATCAAGCGCGGCGACGCGCGCTTCGCTGCCATAGATGCGCCGCCTTCGCCTCCAAGAACCTCTACAATGCTGCTAACTACGTCGTGCGGCAGTCCTTCATTCACGAGGGCGTCTATCTCGACTATCACGAGATGCATCGCCGCATGAAAGACCACGAGGCATACCAAGCGTTGCCTGCCAAGGTGGCGCAGTGGGTGTTGCGCATCCTGGACAACAACTGGCAGAGCTTCTTCGCGGCGCTGGCTGCCTGGCGCGCAGACCCGTCGACGTTCTTGGGACGGCCCAAGCTGCCTGGCTATAAGGACAAGCAGCGCGGGCGCAACCTGCTCGTCTACACCATTCAAGCGCTTAGTGCACCAGCGTTAGGACAGGGCTTGATCTGTCCTTCCATGCTCGGCATCTCGGTACGGACTCGGCAGCGGAATATCCAGCAGGCGCGGATTGTGCCGCGACAGGGCTACTACGTGGTGGAGGTCGTCTATGAGCGAGCGCCAGTCCCAGCGGCGGTAGACCCCGCGCTCTACGCGGGTTGTGATCTTGGCGTCGACAATCTGCGCATGCTAACTTCAACCAAAGTGGGCTTCGTGCCCCGTGTGGTCAACGGGCGGCCAGTCAAGTCGATCAACCAATACTACAACAAGCGGCGTGCGGAGTTGCAGAACCTGTTGGGAGAGACGCGCCACACGAGTCAGCGCTTGGAGCGCATCACGACCAAGCGCACGCGCCGTATCGACCACGAACTGCATACGGCGTCGCGGCGGATCATTCATGTGCTGGTGGCCGAGGGCATCGGGACGTTGATGATCGGCAAGAACCCACTGTGGAAACAGGAAGTGCGCCTGGGACGACGGACTAATCAGCAGTTCGTCTTCATCCCGCATGCGCGTTTCATCGAGATGCTGACCTACAAGGCAGACTTGGTGGGCATCCAGGTGATGCTGACGGAGGAGAGCTACACTAGCCAGGCGAGCTTTCTGGACGGCGATCCACTCCCTGTTTACGACGCGACACGCGCCGATCGGCCGCGCTTCAGTGGACGGCGAGTCAAGCGCGGACTGTACCAGGCGGCGGATGGGACGCCCATCAATGCCGACGTGAACGGCGCGTACAATATCATTCGCAAAGTAGCTCCTGAGGCGTTCGCGCAAGGGAGTAGAGGGTGCGTAGTTCACCCGATGCGGCTTGCCGCATGAACCGCTCACTCGTTCGCTAGTGTGTGGAAACTATAATGTAGTGTTGATAGTGCAGTTTCTCGCTCAGCGTAAAAAGGATACGAAGCAATGGAAAACGAGACCAGGACTACTCTGCCGACCGCCAGCGAGCCAGCCGCGAAGACAACGGAGCTGGCGACCTTTGGCGCGGGCTGCTTCTGGGGCGTGGAGGCGGATTTCCGCCAGATCAGCGGCGTCGTTGCGACACAGGTTGGCTACGAGGGCGGCCGGACCGAAAATCCCACTTATCGCGATGTCTGCTCACATACGACGGGACACGCCGAGGTCGTGCAGGTCGAATACGATCCTGCGCGTGTCTCCTATGATGACCTTCTCAAGGTGTTCTGGGAGAACCATGATCCGACCCAGCTCAACCGGCAGGGGCCAGATGTCGGCGACCAGTATCGCACCGTCATCTTCTATCACACGCCGGAGCAGCAGGCCGCCGCGCAGGCTTCGAAGGAGCGCCTGGAGGCTGAGAAGACGTACCGCCGGCCCATCGTGACGCAGATCGTCCCTGCCGAGACGTTCTATCGCGCGGAGGAGTATCACCAGCAGTATCTTGAGAAGCGCGGCCTCTCCACCTGCAAGATTGGTTAATCGTGCCTGACGAGATCACTGGCGGCGCCAACGGTCTGGCTCGTGTATTCGACCTCGTGCGTACCGAGCGGTTAATTCTGCGCCGTCCGAGCGCCAGCGACACCGTAGTCTTTTTCCAGGTGGACGGTAATCCTGAAGCCAACCGTTTCAACTCCGATGGTCCTGCCCCTGATCTGGCGGCCAGCGAGAAGCGGCTGCAGGAGTGGCTAGGGCAGTGGCAGGCAGATGGCTACGGCTATTGGGCGCTCATTGCGCCGCCGAACACTGGGGTGTTGGGGTTCGGCGGCGTGCGGCGCATTGTCTGGCAGGATCTGGCAGTGTTGAACCTGTACTACAAACTCCAGCCAGCCATCTGGCGTCATGGGTACGCCGCTGAACTGGCTCGCACGGCCATTAGCCTCGCACAGGCTCACCTGCCGCGTCTCCCCATCATCGCGCAAACACGACAGGACAACCTCGCCTCTCAGCGAACCGCTGAACGGGCAGGACTTCTCCGTCGGCCAGACCTCGACACCTCCGAGCATGTCATCTTTGCGCTCGGATGGCAGGCGCCGGAATCGGAATAGTTTGCTCTTACCAATGCGCCGTCCGTCGTGTGGAGAAACTAGCGCGCCGCGTGTAGCTCGTCGGTGAGGCGCTGAACCAGATCGGGCCTGCCGTGGAATTGAGCGGGCGTGTTCTGGTAGAGCGCGATCCGCCAGGCGCCATCGTGTTTGATCGCGATGAGCGTCTGCTGTGCGTTCAAGGCTGGATTGAGTTCGGCCTGCCCGGCGGGAATGACACCGGAGACGGCACGCAGCACGGCTACCTCTGGCGCCAGGAAGCGCACACTCCTGACGATCCCCACATATGCGCCAGTTTCGTGGTCGGCGAAGATCTGGCGCAGTGTCACCTCGATCTCGGCGCGCCCCGTCATCTGGCTGCCGTCGAAGCCGATCACCTCGGCGTCGTCGGCGAACGAGCCGGCGAAGTCTGAGTCATGGCGCGCGTTCCAGCTTGCGAGCAGCTGGTGATACAGCGCGCGAACGGCGCTCTCGTCGGCGGATGCGGGAGAAGTTTCTGGAGTCATCAGCGTTCATGCCTCCATACCATGTTGTGCTTTATCGTCCTCGCAGGCGGGCTGTCAGGGGCGCGATCTGTCGCGCCCCTGCAGATACAACGCCACAGGCGCTGGATGAAGACACTACTCGTCCTCGTCCTCTGCCTCGGCGGCGACCACCGTCAACCCATCATCTTCCTCGACCTCGCCGTACAGCGTGGCGATAGAGACGACACGATCCTTCGGCGACATGTTCATCAGCCGCACACCCTGTGTCGGCCTGCCGCTCTGCGCGACCGTATGCCAGTCGGTGCGGATCACCGTGCCCTCCGCCGAGACGATCATCAGGTCGCGATCTTCCTCGGTCAGGATGCGCGCCGCCGCCACCACGCCCGTCTTATCCGTCAGCCGCGCGGTAATGATGCCGCCGCCACCACGCCCATGCGTGGGGTATTCATCGACTGGCGTGCGCTTGCCGTAGCCATTGGTGGTGACGACCAGCAGCTCCGAGTCCTTGGAGGGAACGACGAGCGAGACCAGGGCGTCGTCCTCGTCCAGCCGGATGCCGCGCACGCCGCCACTCATGCGTGAGGCTGCGCGCAGGTCCTGGACGCTAAAGCGGATCGCCTGCCCGCGCTCGCTGATCAGCATCACCGTGTCATCTGTCTGAGTGAGTCGCGCGCCGATCAACTCGTCGCCTGGCTCCAGGTCCATCGCGATCAGCCCGAGGCTGCGCACACTGGCGAAGTCGTCGAGGCTGGTCTTCTTGACCTCGCCGCGACGTGTCGCCAGCACCATGTAGTCGCGCGCGACGAACTTCGGCACGCGCACCACCGCCGTCACCGACTCCTCCTGATCAATGCCGATCAGGTTGCGCAGGTGCTCGCCCCGCGCCGCTCGCCCCACGTCGGGCAGGCCATACGCTTTCAGTTGGAAGACACGCCCGCGGTTAGTGAAGAAGAGCAAGGCGTCGTGCGCCCGCGCGCTGAGCAGGTGCAGCACGGTGTCGTCCTCGTGTGTGGTGATCCCGCGCGAGCCGCGCCCGCCACGTCTCTGCGCGCGGTAAGCGGTCGAGTTGATGCGCTTGATGTAGCCGCCCTGCGTCAGCATCACGACGATCTCATCGTTGGGAATCAGGTCTTCCTCGGAGAAGTCGGTCGCCTCAGTCTCGACGATCTCGGTGCGGCGCGGGTCGCCGTACTTCTCCTTCAACTCGACCATGTCCTGCTTGATGAGCGAGCGCACTTCCGAGATGTTGGCGAGGATGCGCTGCAGATCGGTGATGATCTTCTTGACTTCGGCCAGTTCGTCGATGATCTTGCGCCGCTCCAGCGCCGCCAACCGTCCGAGCTGCATGTCCAGGATCGCCTTCGCCTGCTCCTCGCTCAGCTTGAAGCGTGTGCGCAGGTTGTTCCCGGCGGTCTCGCGATTCTGCGAACGTCGGATCGTCTCGATCACCGCGTCGAGGTTATCCAGCGCGGTGGTCAGGCCCTCGAGGATATGCTGTCGCGCCTGCGCCTTGGCGAGGTCGAACCGTGTGCGCCGGGTGATGACGGACTCGCGGTAGGTGATATAGTGCTGCACGATCTGCTTGAGCGTCAGCGTGCGCGGCTGCCCATCCACCAGCGCGAGCATGTTCGCGCCAAAGGTGGTCTGCATTGCGGTGAACTTGAAGAGCTGGTTGAGGACGCTGAGGTTGCGCGCGTCGCGGCGCAGATCAATCACGACACGCATCCCCTGGCGGTCGGACTCGTCGCGCACGTCGGTGATGCCATCAATCTTCTTGTCGCGCGCCAACTCGCTGATCTTGCGCACCAGCTCAGCCTTATTGACCTGATACGGTAGCTCGGTGACGATGATCGAGTTCTTGCCGCGCTCGGTCTCCTCGACATGGGCTTTGGCGCGCACGATGATACGCCCGCGACCGGCGGTGTAGGCGCCACGAATGCCCTCGCGCCCCTGGATGATGCCCCCAGTGGGGAAGTCTGGCCCACGGATGATGCGCATCAGGTCTTCAGTGGTGGCGTCGGGATGGTCGATCAGGTGGGTGATGCCATCGCAGACCTCACGCAGATTGTGCGGGGGGATATTCGTCGCCATGCCGACCGCGATGCCCGCCGAGCCATTGAGCAGGAGGTTTGGCAGCCGCGCGGGCAGTACGACTGGCTCGGTGCTGTGCCCGTCATAGTTTTCCTTGAAGTCGACGGTGTCCTTGTCAATATCCGCCAGCAACTCCGCCGCGATCACCGACATCTTGGTTTCCGTGTTGTGGTTGATAAAGCCATTAGCCACAAACGAGTGGCATTCGCTATCCACACGAACCGAGTAAACTGGCTGAACGCTAGCTTCCTCTATGGCCTCAATTTGGTCGAATAGATGCCGTCGGCGCGCGATTTGCTCGACCTGGGCATAGTCTGCGGTGGGTAGAGCGAGCGCGAGCCGAGGCAGGGAAGCCTCTAATCGATCTGCGCGGTCAAAGTCATGTTTTGATAACCATTCGCGCTGGCCCCGAAGAGCGTGTTCGCGGACGTACTCCCCCAAGAATGGCACGAAGTCGGTCTTCGATAGCGCCTTGCCCCCGTAAAGGGCGAGCGCAGTCTCCAGCGCCATACGCTTTGTGGCGGAGGCGAACCCGACCTTTTCCTCGAACAGCGCAAGATCGCCATGCCCAGTAATGCACAGCCGGTGCATCTGTTTTGTCGCGTTCCATCGCAATGCCGATGCGATGCCGAAGCGCAGCAGGAGCGTCTGCGCCTGTTGAAGCATCGCCCGATTGCGCGCGTGGAGACTGACGCGCAGCAGGCTGCTACCTGATCGCTCCACTGCCCCGTCACCTTCGAACAGTCCGCGCAAGAAGGCGGCGGCAACTTCCTTGGGAGAGCGAAGGATCAGCGCGGGAAGCCGCCGCTCAGCAGAGCGGCCTGACAGCCCAAGCGCCCTTAAGAAATCCCTCACCCGATAACTGACGATCTGAATTTGAAGGAACGGCTTCTTGCCATAGCCTACTGGGTCTCGTTTGAAGATGTGCAGTCGGCACGTTGGGAAGACCCGCCGCCACGTTTCGATGAATGTGTCGGCATACTCGCCCTCTGTATTGGTGAATTCGATCTTCTGCTTGCCGAAGGTTCCCTCTGCCAGCAGGGAGCCCATGATGAACGCTAGGTCTTGATTCAGCTTCGCCGGCAACGGATGCGCCTCAGAAGCGAATTGTTCGGCAACCTGTGGATGGAGTGTTTGCACATCAACATACTGTTCCGGCCAGAAAACGTCACTGCGATCCAACACAAGGTAGTCACCTGGTTTGAGTTGGGAGATTGTCTTCCAGACAAACGCTGTGCGTCCGTCGGTCTCGCCAGGCGCCGCCACTAAGAGGGGATGGTTCTCGGTACCGGTCACCTCGTATCCTCGGTGAGTCCGCACTCGCCAAGTCGGAAATGCGCCGCAGTCCCACCACTTGCTGGCGGTATTGATGTCGCCATCCTGCGACAGGACTCGTGCGCTCATGTCCTCGACGCCAGGTTGTGAGAGCTGACCGATCGGCACAAGGCCAGTATCGGTAACGACGAGTGTGTCTCCGGTTACGCAATATCTCATCGCTGCTGCTGGGTCGTCGTCGACGGAGTTGTGGACAAAGACGCCATCTGCAAGCAGGAAATTGTGATGCTCATCCACTGTGATGTCGTAGACGTCCTTGCGCTCGTTGATGTATTGCACTGAGGCGACGCCCACCGTGGTTCGCGGTGCGGTTTCAATCTTCTCCAGTGTAGTCACTGACGAAGCAGACTTTTTGAAGAGGGCTGCTGGCAGTAGTGATGCGCCACTCATATGAGGCATCAGACTATCTTCAGGTGTGAGGCTGTGCGCCTCCTTATAGGTTCCGTCGCGGAGCATGAAGCGGTGATCCGGTGTGCAGCGGATCTTCGCGCCACTATCCAGTGCGACCTCAACGAGAGCGGCGCTCTTGCGCGTCACTCGCGCATTGCGTCCCTTTCCAACGACGATATTTCCCTTTGCATCTACTGAATAGACATAGAAGACCTCATTAGCAGGCAACTGCGCCAGTTCTGCAAAGGTCTTCACGGAGCCATCAAGTAGCGATATCTTGGTGTCGCCAGTGAAGCAACCCCAGTTGCCTTGTCCCAGCGCGAGCGGATAGCGCATCGCCCAGGGCTGCACCAGACGCACCAGTGTGTCATAGACCGAGGCGTCGCTGTGTGGGTGATATTCCTTCAGCACCTCGCCGACCACACCGGCAGACTTGCGGAACGAGCGGTTCGCTTGGAGGCCCATCTGATCCATGGCGTAGAGCACACGGCGATGCACTGGCTTCAGCCCGTCGCGCACGTCCGGCAACGCGCGGCTCACGATCACACTCATCGAATAATCCAGATAGGCGCCGGTCATCTGATCGACGATGCCAATTGGTTTGACGATACCAAGCTCCATAGCGAAAGCAGTCCTTCCATGCTGGTTATGTAAGGCGCGGGGGTGAATGGACCGCGCCGGATGGGGCGCCTTCTTCATTCCCACGGACGCGCGCCGATGCGGAAAACACGCGACACACAGTCTCTCTATTATATCATCTCAGACGCCTCCATACCCCATGCCAAGCGGCGTAGCAGCCCATTCGGGTGAGGAGCGAGCAGTAACTTGGTATATCCTCGTGGGCTGGCGCCTGGAGCGTCATCGAGAGCGGGCGCGTTGGGAATTTGCACTGCGTTATGTCGCGCCCTCTCCCGTCTCACTCCCGCATCTCGCGCCATACCTCAGCCGTGCGACCTGCGTTCTACTGCGGACTACAAGAGATTCGGCGCAACGTTTTCATCTCGGTCGTCGTCTAATCACTGTGCGCGACGCTCTGCGTGGAGAGGGGGCGCTGTGCGCTCATTTTGGCGCGCGGCCATTGGGCGCATGTGCGCTATACTATGTAAATTGAGGCATGCGACCCGTCAGCGTGTTCCGCCAGCGGGTGAGCAGGTACGTCGCGCTCAGATGTGTGGACCAAGTGTAAGTCGAGGGGGATCGCGTGCCGCCGGTAGACGACCATTCTTCGCAGCGATCTTCACAAGAGGCGCAGCCAATCATACAGGGTATGCCTGCGCGCTTTCCACGTGTTGTGCTGGCTCCGATGTCCATGGTGCGCGCCGTAACCCTCGATTATCCGCAAGGCGCGGAGACGGCCACGTTCCCAGGGGCGCGTGTGCGTGGGCCGCAGCGTCTGGGCGACGCCGAAGCGGATGGCCCAACCGGCTCCCCCGAGCAGCTCGCCCGCCTGACGCTGGCAACGACGTCAACGCCTGGGCGGAGAGCGCTTCTGGCCGGTAAGCTGACGCTCTATCGTCTCTGGTTGGTGGGCGCCACAGCAGCCCTCTGCGCAGTGCTCCTGTGGATTCAAAGTCTGGTGGGGGCGATCCCCGCGCATCCAACGCAGGCGCAGGTGGTGGTGCAGTGGTCCGAGTTGATCTGGCTCACTCCCGCGCTACTGGCCCTGGCGCTCTGGCTGGGCTGGTTTATCTTCGCGGAGGTCGCCCGGCCCGATCCTGAGCCGGCGTCTGTGCCACGCATACCGAATCCCGCTGGCGTTGGGTCACGTCCTGTTCGCCTGGTTTTCCGCTATGTCACCCGCGGTGATAATCAGGCGGTGCTGCGTGAGGCCATCAAGTCGGCGCATGAGGCGTTCGCGACCTATACCGAGGCGAAGGGGTCGTATCGTATCGAGGTCGTGAGCGAGCGCGTGATCATTCTGGACGACGCGCGCCACAACCTCGTGGTTCATGTACCCCCGAAAGGCTACATCACACCCAATCGCTCGCGCTTTAAGGCGCGCGCGCTCGCCTACTTGCAATCGCAGGCCCAGGCGCAGGAGGGTGACTGGTATGTCTATCTCGATGAGGAAAGCCTGGTAGATGCGGCGTTGATTGCGGGGATCTACCGCTTTATTGCGAAGGCGCTGATCCGCATGGCGCGCAGAGGCGATGCGACGCCGCACATGATTGGCCAGGGCGGCATTCTCTATCATGGCGGGACCTGGTTCTTTCGCGGCGCTGACGCGCTGCGCACGGCGGACGATGTTGGACGCTTCCGTCTGCAATACGCGCTCGGCGCGCCGCTCTTCGGCATTCACGGGTCCTACATCGTCGTCTCCGGCGCCGACGACGCGCAACTCTCCTTCGATGTGGGCGAGCGCAATTCGCTTACCGAAGACGCGGCGTGGGCGCTGCGGGCGTGGGCGCGTGGCTATCGCTTCGGCTGGGTTGAGGGATATGTGCACGAGCAGCCGCCGCAGCGCATGAAAGACTTCGTGCGGCAACGGGCGCGCTGGCTCTCGGGCATCCGCCTCGTGTTGCTCGATCATGAGGCGCCGCTACTCTTCCGTGCGTGCCTGGGGATCTTCACCGTCTTGTGGCAGATCTCGTTCTTGCCCTTTCTGATCACGCTGGCCGCATTCCTGGTGCACATCGCCCCGCCGGTCTGGATGCGCCTGCCCGCGGACTTCGCCTGGGCCACCTTCGTGCTGGCCTATTTCCAGGGCGCCGACATCGAGGCGCGCTACGCCGCGCGCAAGCGCGCCGCGCGTCGCCACTGGACGCCGGTCGTGGCCCATACGGTCTCACTCGGTCGGCGGATGGCGTCCTGGCTGATGGCGTTCTGCTATATCTGGTACGCGTTACTTGAAGCCGCTGGCGTCGTGTATAGTGTAAGACCGAAGGCTGGATTCTTCGTGATCTACAAGCCCGACCTGGCCAAGACCCCGCAGGCGCGGCAATCGGCTCCCGTAAGAAACCGTATACGTTCTGCGCGGCGACCACAGCCTGCCCAGGCGACCCCCACGGCCAGGAGGCCGCTCTGACATGAAGCGGACATTCAGCGCGGTGTTCTCTGCGCTACTCGCGTTGTCGCTCGGCGTGAGCCTGGAGTGGATCCTGCTCACCGGATCGACTCCGCAGGCTGTCTACAAAGCGAGCATCTCGCCCACGCCGACGCCAGTCATCGGCGCGCTCCCCCCCCACTTCCAGACGGGCGTTGTCTTCCCGCAGTGGGGTACGACGGCGTATAGCCCGACGAATGAGAACTTCACCTACGGCCTGAAGGAGATCCAGGAGCAGACCGGCGCCCGCTGGGTGCAGCTGCCCATCACGCTTTATCAATCCACATTCACCCAGACACACCTCGATCCCAGCGAGCAGACCGTGACGCCTGAGAGCCTTGCCGACGGCATCCGCGCCGCGCACGCGCGTGGCTACAAGGTTTTTGTCGCGCCGCTGCTGACCGTCGGCGCGACCGGCTGGGCTGGCGACATCCTCCCACGCACGAAGAAGCTGACCAGTGACTGGTTCGACTCGTACTTTCAGACACTTCAGCCATATTTGCGCGTCGCAACGCACGAGCGCGTCGAGCAGTTCGCGCTCGGCACTGAGTATGAGAAGCTGGAGGGCGCGGCGTCGGAGAACTGGGACAAGCTGATCGAACTGGCGCACGCCGTCTATCCTGGCAAGCTGACCTACGATATGAACTGGACCGCCGCGCTCAAGCAGTATCGTCCCTGGATGAAGAACGCCAACCTGAACTATCTCGGCGTCTCGGTCTACCGTCCGCTGACCACACGGCCGGCGCCACGCGACGCGGATGGCCTTTCGGCGCTGTGGCAGTTCAAGATCGGCGACATGCTCGACAAGCTCTCCGTCGACACAGGCAAGCCGATTATCCTCTCCGAAATTGGATACCGCAACAGCGCCGACGCCCTCTATCAGCCCTGGCAGTGGAAGAGCAACGCGCCTCCCGACCCCGACCTGCAGGCGGCGGCGTATGAGGCGGCGTTGCAGAATATGATTCGCGACCCCTATATCATGGGCGCTTTCTTCTGGGGCTGGTCGGTGCCCGCTTTCGCGCCGAACTGGCTTCCCGCGGCGCAGGTCTTGCGTCGCTGGTATACATTGCCGCTCGATAGCGGATTGGCGGACCAGAGCTTGGATCTACGGCGCCAGGCAACTCCCTCTACGTGACACATACCCCACAGCTAAAGCCGGGGGGTTCCCGTCCAGGCGAACCTGAACCGGGCTACTTGCCAGGTGTCCACTGGAACTACTGGGGGCCGAGGCTCCCAGATACTTGGAGGCATCCAAGATGACCGCGAATGCTTTACACCGGGACGGGTTACTCCCGGCAACGCCGCGCACATTCGGTTGTGCAAAGAGCACTGGCCCGGAGGCCACCAAACACGGGTTCATCGCCCGTGCGAACATACCAAGCATAGCACAAGTGTTCGAGTACGGCCAGTGGAGGGGGCCATTCACCCCGATGCCTAAAGGCAGGGGCCCTCTGGCCCCACATTGGTAGCGCTATCTGTCTTGCGTCCGTCACGTCTTGAACCTTGTGTGGGTAGGGTGAAGTCAGGATGGCGCTCTCGGGGTGTACAAATCGAAAGCGCCACGGTCGCACTTTCTCATGTATGATAGCGAGTGACCAATCGCCGTCGGCGTTCTGTATAGTGACGCATGAACGGCATGTTTGACACTCCCTCGCTTATATGCGGGAGATGCTCAGGCTACGCTTGTGGCGCCCCACTACGTTGGCGCCTGACGGGCCGGCCCAGCCCGATGGCAAGGACAGTCGCGTCCGGGGAGGCAACCATTATCAAACCTTGCAGTGAGCTCTTCTCGCACACGAACGAGAAAACGGAAAGTGGAACAGGCCATTCATCCCCCGCTTGAAAGCAGGGGCTTTCTGGCCCTTTCATGTAAGTAGGCGCCGTCTGCGAACGTAGTGTCTATATCGGTTCATTGGCGCATGGTCGTCCCTCACTGCCTGCTGGGAAGGGATGCTGAATGGCGCGTTTCGGGTCTCTGACACCGAGACCACGCCCTACGATTGCGCTCCTGGTCGCCCTGCTGGTGGTCGTCGTTATCGCCGTGACCACAATCTTCGCGGGCGGCGGATTCCCATGGGCCGCCACAGGACACGCGCTCAGACCATCTGTACGCGTCCAGACATTGACGAGCGCCCATCTCGCCTGTCCCGTTGATCCCTACTTCTCGCCAGATGGCGCACATATCTCCCTGCTCGGCGCGCTCGACCGCTGTCCGGGCGACTCTCGTTCCACGCCAGAGCAGACCTCCTGGGCGCTGGCGATCTTTGCGGCTCCGAGTGGGGCGCTGGAGCGTGTAATTCCTCTGGATCCCTTGCTAGCTGCGGATGGAGGGCGCTCCGCCTCGACGACACGCTACGCCAGTCTCGGGTGGTCGCCGGATGGGCGGCGCCTGATCGTCGTCTACACGATATTTTCCGCGCGCGGAGGTGTGCAGCCGGATAGCATCGAGGATTCTGGCTTACTCTTGGTGAGCGTCGCCAGCGGCCAGGCGCAGGTAATTCGCGGCGATTCCGGATTTTTCTCCGCGTTGACTGGGACCAGCGCTGGCTATCCTATCTGGAACATCGCCGACGGCGCCACGATCTCCGGATATCTTCCGGAACCTGGACTCGCCTACGCATGGGATCAGGAAGGCGTGCCCGGCGCAGTGGCGCCGCTGCGTGGAACACTCACGGAATTACCGCGAATCGCTGGCCCACGGTATCCCATAGGCGACCCTGCCGGAGGATCGCGCTTCACGGTCTGGCAGCCGGGACTCCTCGTCGGCGGGCGCAGTGCGGGCGGCGGACTGACACAGAGTCTGTTCGTCTCGCTCTTTCCGGCGTGGTCCGAGGATGGAATGTGGGTGACGGTGATACTGGCCGAGGTCGGCCTGACGGGCCGCGTCGAGTCCGACCAGCAAGCGGCGACCACGACGAACACGCCGCCAATTGCGCCCTACCCTGTTACGCCACAGCTCGGAGCGGCCCCCAGCCGCGACGCCGCGCTGGAGGCGGTGCGCCGGCAGGTTGGGGAGAGCGGTTGGGCGGTGGTCGCGTGGAATCCCACCGGAGCGCGGCTCGCGAGCATCGCCTGCTTCGCCGCGTCCGGTCCTCACCTGGAACTGCGTGACACCGGCTCAGCATCGCTGCTGGGAAGCGCCGCCCTCGGTCTCCCAGCTGGCGACAGCGGTTGCCAGCAGTTCGGCGACGCCGACTCAGTCGGGGCGTATCCACACTTGCCACTGGCGCTGCGCTGGTCGCCAGATGGAGCGCATCTGCTTATGAGCGATCGTGATGCGAGCCTCATTACCCTGTGGACGATGAACGACGCGCAGTCGCAGGGATAGCGGCGGGACGGCCGTCGCGCGCGGCGGCGTCAATCTGTGGGAAGAGGAACCAGGCGGTTCCCAGGCCGAAGATGGCGCCAGTCAGCAAGCGGAGGAAAATGTTGCTCTCGCGCCAGCCGAAGAGTTGTGTGCCACCGTCCAGCGCCATCGGGATCATGGCGAGGAGCCAGAACTTCCAGTTCAGTGGGCGGATCTGGGCGCTGCGAAAGAGCGCGAAGGTCAGGCCCGCGAGCAGCATTGAGCCATAGATGGCCATGCAGCGTGTGCACAGGCAGGCCTGATAGCCGGCGATGTAGAACGAGTGGGAAGGCGTCTGGCCGCAGATGAATCGGTAGGCGTGGAAGACGCCGTCGCTGAGGCCGGTGAGGCCGAAGGCGTAGCCAAGCGGGGTAAGCAGGGCCACACCAAGGAGTGCGCCGAGCAGCCCGGTGACGATGGTGAGCCAGTGTGAACGCAGGCCGTCGAGGAACGCGTGCAGTCCGCGCGCGCCGGCGGATTGGGAGCCCGGTACCATGTCGAGGTATGGCGCACGCCCATACAGCGATGCGGCCAGTTCATCGGGCGTGCGCGGCGCGGCGGGATTCTCCGCCCACCAGGAAAGAGGCGCCGCCTCTTCTTCACCGGCGCGAATCGGGCGTGCGGGATGGGTGGTGGACTGATGATCGTGGGGATCGGACATCGGGCATTCCTTAACCGGTCACAACCGGGCGTCGCGAAGAGCCACATGAGGCGCCGAGACCGCCACCAGCTGGGCGCTAGCGTCGCGCCTTACTATACCATAGCGAGAGTCGAGCGAGCTATGCGCCGGGTTGTCTCCCCTGTGAGCACGCCGTCTGGAGCGCACAGCCAGAAACGTGGGCCAGCCTTGACACGCACGCGGGGGGAGAGTAAAATGGCTGGTGTTCTCTTCAGGCAGTTGGAGAGACGCGCCAAAGTGGTGGAATTGGTAGACACGCAGCGTTCAGGGCGCTGTGCTCGCAAGGGCGTGGGGGTTCGAGTCCCCCCTTTGGCACCCCGAATTGGCCTAGCGAAGGTGAGCTACGGAAGGGTCGCATAGCCAGGTCTAGTGCGGCGGTTTGCTAAACCGCTGTAGGGGTAACTCCCTACCGTGGGTTCGAATCCCACCCCTTCCGCCACCAAGTCCGCATGAATTGCGGCGTCGGCCTGAGCATCCGCCCCGATGCTCGGGCCATTTTTTTAGGGTGCGGAGGCGAAATCGGGCGATTTGACCCCCAATTTGACCCCCACCAGCGCTGGGTGGGCCTAGACGCGATGCGTTGGCGCCTGGACACATCGCGGCCCATGCGTCAGGCGACACGTGATGCGCTGGCGGCGCTCGGCGAGCTGCGCGAGCTGGCGCGGCGCGCGTCCGTGGAGCCGTGAAGTCGCGAGGACGGCGCGATCCGTCGCCTCGGCATTGGCGCGTACTTGACACGTGAGGGTCACACCGCAGCGTGGCCCGAGCGTGCATCTCCTGCCTGGACGTCGAGGTGTGGTTTGCCCGTACACAGCGGGCGTCGTCTTATCAGTGTCGCGCCGAGGCGCGCTCCCGCGCAACGTCAGGAACCACGCTGCTAGAATGGGACGCCGTCTGTGGCCGGCGCGCCAGAGGCGGCGTCCTCACGCGCGCCCTTGGCGTCGAGCATCTCCATCTCGTTGGCGATCACATCCCAGGCGGTGCGCTTGGCGCCCTCTTTATCCGTGTACTCGCGCGAGGTCATGCGCCCCTCGAGGTACACCTTAGAGCCCTTATGCAGGTACGTGTTCATGACCTCGGCGAGCTGATTGAACGCCACGACGCTGAACCAGGTCGTTTCCTCACGCCGCTCGCCCTCCTGAACTTTCAGACGGCGGTTCACTGCGAGGCTGAACTTGGTCACCGCCGTCCCCGCCTCAGTGTAGGTCATCTCAGGATCCCGACCCAGATTGCCGATCAACAGGATCTTGTTCACCATATCGTCCGCCTTTCCACACCGCTGCGATAGTGGACCGCGATTCCAGCGCGCCGGTCCGGCGCCGTTGCCAAATCGCACTCCCTGCTCGACGCATTCTTTCTGCGCGCCCGCATTGCGGCGCCTCGCCTACGCGCTCGCCCACTACACGCAACAGCGATGGTCTGCGCAACGGGCGCTGAACAGTGAGGCGCACCTTGGCGCGTGATCACCCAGCGCGTTCGTCGCGCCGGGACGCACGCCGACCTGCCGCGTGCGCGGGAGTAGGTTAAGCGCCGCGCGCATCACCAGTGATCAGCTCATTCGGCGCCGTTACGGTGTCGGGGACAACGCGCGGGCGGAGGCGATTTCGTTCTCGCCGAGTGGGCGCACCTGGGTGGCCCGGAGCGTCTCCACCGCAATGGTGCGCCCGGAGAGCGTGACGAACTCGATCGTGTAGCGCTGCCCATGCGCATGCGTCATGACCACGGTACCGATATCTCCACGCGCCAACCCATGCTGCGGCAGATCGTCGCGCAGCGCCACGCGGTCCAGCTCTTGAATGCCCACGTGCCGTCTCCTTCTTGAAACCGCGGCGCGAACGAAGGGGACCGGGTACGCGGTCACGAGGCGCGGAGCCGATCCAGGCGCCTCGACAAACCAGACGGTCCGTACTGGCGCTGCGGCGCCACACGGGCTCAGCAGCGGCCCCTCAACTGCGTCGCGTACGCCGGAGGGCGTCTGCCGCTCCTCGACGACATCATATCGCCTCACATGGCGCGCCAGCGCGTCGGCCAACTCCTGCCAGCGTTCGAGACGTAAGCGATGGAGATGAGAGCGAAGGCCACGAAAATACGCTGCTTGCCCTGCTTGGCGCACCGACCCGTCAGCGCATATCGCTCTCCTCACCGGCGGGAACCGCACTGCCTGCTGATTGCCGCTTCCACGCCGAGAGGGGATCTTGCCGGCGCCCTACCCGCTGCTGATCCCGCGCGCGATCACCGTCGTCGCCTGGGAGCGTCCGGTACCCAAGACGGACAACGGACGGCGCACCATCCGCCTGGCGCGGATGGCGATCGAGGCGCTGCGACGGCAACGGGTGCGCCAGCTCGAAGAGCGGCTGGCGCTGGGCCGCTCTGGAGGGACCATGGGCTCATCTTTACCCGCGCAGGCGGCGAGCCGTTGCGCTGCCACCATGTCACCGAACGGATGTATAAGCCTCTGCTCAAACGGCTAGAGTCGCCACAGCTCTCGTTCCATGATCTGCGGCATGCGGCGGCGACCCTGCTGCTTAAGGCAGGCGTTCCAGTGAAGATGGTGAGCGAGATGCTGGGACACGCTTCGGTCGCCTTCACCCTCGAGACCTATGCGTACGTCCTCCTTGATGTGCAGCGGGACGCTGCCGCCGCAGCGGAGCGGCTCTTTGCCGACCACGCGCTGGGCTCGTAGCTATGCGCCGTACAGGGGTGAGCGCTGCTCCGAGAGATCATGGAGCTGCATAGGCAGCAGTGCATATCAGGCCTGACCCGCCGAACTTCCTAGATCATCATTCGCTTGCCGTAACTGAGCAGGGAGCAATACTTCCAAACTTGCCTGGGTCCGCGGCTGATGCGCTCACAGGAGAGTTCTCGCGAAATGTGGTACGAAATCCTTATCAACGCAACAAACCATAGGAAGTCGATCATGCGAGAAATGCGGGAACTCATCGCCGAATTCGCCTCGCTGCAGCCGCGCCCAGGCATAGTTGCAGGTGAGGTTCTGTTGCTTGGGCGAGAGGATAAGCGACCTGAGTTGCGAGAGCTGCGCGAGCATGAACAGGTCGTCCTCATCGATCCTGGAAACCTACGCGCCATCGGCATCGTCGTCAGTAGACAGTATCCCGATGGACGCTACTGGTTCGGCGTGATACGCGGCGATGTCGAAGACATTCTCGCACCGACCGAGCGCCAGGACGAAAGCGTTTGATCAACAGCCCAAGGTGAGTCAGATGCAGGTGACATGCTTCGACTTCGACGACGGACACCATCATCGTGTCTGTGCTGTAGGTCGAAGACTATCTCACTCCAGCCCAACGTCCCTGAGCGGATGCTGCGGACACAGCCAGCGAAAGAAGCCGAAAGGAACCCGGAATGGCGCTATTCACGGTCGATTTCAATCGCATGATCAGCGATCCCGCGCGCGGGTTGACGCAAGCGCTCCCACTGGGCTACGAGACGCAATACCCAGCGCTGCGCGACCTGCAGGAGGGGCAACGCGTGATCGTCGCTATGCCCGGAGAACTGTGGGCCGAGGCGCGCGCGACGTGTCGCAGTGATGAACGCGGCCGCTGTTGGTATGGTGAGTTGGTCGGCCGAGTCCATTACTACGACGAGGGGGCCAGCGGTGGGGTTGGGACCGGCGCGTAGCCGTGGGCGCTGGATGTGATAGACAATCCGTATCGAAACCGGCCCTGAGCGGAAGGAGCACAGACCTATGCGACAGTTATTTGCCGACTTTGCGCGTCTGGAAGAGCGGCCCGACCTGGGCCTCTCGATGCCGCTCGGACGCGTTGATCTCTCGCCGGAACTGGCGGAGCTGCAGGATGGCGAGCGCGTGCTGCTCGTCGAGCCGGGAGAGTTGTATGCGCCGGCCATCGTGCGCCCCCTCGAGGCGCAGGGCTACCACTTCTGGTACGCCGTGCTCGACAGCCGCGCGGCGATCCACGATCTGGAGCCAGGACAACTGCCCCCCGCCCAGGCCTAGTCCGCTCGCTGGCGCTCAGTCCGACGACTCTCGGCATGTCGCGCCGCGGGTCGGTGTATTGTCTTCACGGGTACGCCAACACGGTACCTCGCCTCTTATTCCAATGAGACGCCTACACATGACGAAGTGCGCGCCGACGGGACATGCGCTTGCTTGAGGCGCTGCGCCACCTCGCAACGAAGACAACAGACGCCGATGTGCAACGGCTCGTCGTCGAGATCAGCGAGATCTTCAGCGCGCTTCCGAAGTGGTATGCTTGACGAGGCGCGGTTCCCATGCGCGCGGGGGAGATCAGTGGGGAGCCGCGGGCGCCACATATCTTCTGTAGGGGGCGCCATCGACCTCCTCTTGTTGCGAGCGGATGAGCATGTGACGTAGGAGGTAGCTGCCGTGGACGACGAACAACAGCGACGGTTCGATGAGATCAAGCAGGTCAACCCCTATGGCGCCGAGTATTGGAGTATGCGGCAGCTCGCGCCCCTCTTGGGATATGATCGCTGGGAGCGTGTGCCAGAGTTGATTGATCGGGCAAAGGCGGCATGTGCGAACGCGGGGCAGACTGTAGATGATCATTTTCGAGGCGCCTCGAAAATGATCGAGTTGGGCAAAGGTGGTCAACGTGAGGTGGTCGATTGGATCCTTTCGCGTCTCGCTTGCTACTTAGTGGCGATGAATGGCGATCCGCGCAAACCCGAGATCGCAAGCGCGCAAACCTACTTTGTCGTGCAAACGCGACGCACAGAGGTCTGGGATGAGTTACGTAACCAGGTCGCTGAACGTGCGGATTTGCGCGAGCAACTCGCTGAGGCCAACAAACAGCTCAACGCGACAGCAAAAGAGAGTGGTCTGAACTCACGTTCATTCGGCCGTTTACATGACGCTGGCACACGAGGACTCTATGGAGATCTCACTGGCGCGCAGGTCAAGTCCCGCAAGGGCATTGGAGCCAGAGAAGATCATGCGGACCGGATGGGCAGCGCCGAACTGATCGCCAATGCGTTCGTCCGCTCGCAAACGGAACAAAAGATCCGCAACGAGCCGATCCGCGAGACCGATCACATCATGCAAGCGCACTACGAGGTTGGCGCCGAGACGCGTGGCGTGATTCAGCGCACGGGCGGCACGCTGCCAGAAGATCTGCCAGCCGAGCCGTCGATACGCCCCTTGCTGGATCAACGGGGCGCGCACGAAGACAGGATCTTCGCGCTCAAGATGGCCCTTCGCTCTTCGATGCGCTCCCAGCTCCCGAACAAGCTGACGACTAGGGCGGGTCGTGTGAACATGGGACAACGCCGCGTTCTGGCGACGCGCCAACTGTGTGCAGGCACACGTCAGACGAACGACTCCGCTGGATGACGCATCCCCTGGCTGTGGCCAATGGGCGCAGCGACGCCTTCGTCACAATTTTCGAAGGTCAACGCACTGCTCAGATCGCGTAACGCGAAGAGGCTGAAGTCGCTCGCGCGCTCGTCGACGCGCACCCACACCCGGGCCTCCGTGCTCTCAGACAGCCGCGCCAATCTCCGCCTGGGGCCGCGGGATCAGGACGCATTCGAGGCGTTCGTGGTCGCACAGCATTCCGCGTGTCTGCCGCTCGAAGATGACGCCGAAGGGGCAGGGAAACAGACAGCCGGCCCACAATGCGGGGAAGTCGTAGAGCGGCACGGTGCGCAGGTTCTCGACCAGCGCGTCCAACTGAGTAGCGTTCGTCAGATTCGCAGCGAAGCCACGGGCGCCAGTATCCAGGCGCTCTTAGAGCTCGCCATGCGCTGCGCGAGGTATCCATCGACATGGAGGAGCGCTCCTTCCCTTCGACGCCGAATACGACGCTCGCTCGCCCGTTGTGGGGCCAACTTGGGTCAGAATCTGGGTCAACGCGCGGGAATAGCGTGGTGTTCGCCCACAGTGCAAACGCGCGAGGCGGCTTCATTCCGAGAGAAACGGCAAACGCCCTCCTGCACTGAAGGGGGCGTTGGTAGCGCATACGGGATTCATCACCGCCCCGATACAACGCTCGATCGTATCACGTTCGGCCCCGAACTCTCCTAGAGTTCGTGTACCAGCATTGTCTCAGTATGTCTCAGTTTGTGTGGGCCAATTTGGGTCAGATTTTGGGTCACATTCCCACGTCGGCGTCCGGTGGATCATGCTCCTCCGCCATGGCGCTCATAGGGCACGCCAGGAGACAGGATGAGGGCCTTGAGCGCGCTGGCGCTCCCGGTGGACCAGCGTTGCTGACAGTGAGCGCGCACACCAGGTCCTCACCCGTGCGTCACCCCCAGACCGATATGCAGGGGCGTGACCGCGAGGTGGGCGCGCAGCCACGCTCCCCGCGCTCGCCCAGCCGCCCACGCCCTGCGCCGCGCTGGGGTGCTTGGCGTGTGCTCGATGAGCGGAGCGGGCGGTCGGGTGACACTCGCGCCGGGCCAGGGGCGACGTTCAGCGCTGCCTTGAGGGCGTAGGCGGTGGCATAGCGCTCCTGCTCCTCCAGCGCGAACGCGCGGCTGGCGCGCTTGCCGGTGGCGCGCCCGTTACGAGGTGGCACAGGGTCGCGCCCAGCTCATAGAGGTCCGAGCGCGGCTGGGATTGGCCAGCGTACTGCTCAAGCGTCGCATAGCCATCCGTCCCCAAGAGCGCCGTGTCGCGGCGCGGGAGAGAGCCAGCGCGCCACGCCAATATCGATGAGCTTGAGCGCGCCCGCTGGCGTGAGCAGCACAGTTGCCGGTTTGACGTCGCGATGCGCGACCGGCGGATCCTGGGTACGCAGAAAGGCGAGCGCCTCACACAGCGACACGCCCCATTCGGCGACCTGCCGCCAGGGGAGCGGCGCGCCTTCGCGCGCTGTGTAGACGAGACGACACGTCACACTGCGACGCATGGTGGACCGCGCGCGCTCACTCTGCCCGTGGCGATGGTCTGGAGGCTGGAGGCGCACGCTGAGGTGGAGGACGGCGCATGTTGGGCAGACGCCTTGCAGGCCGCGGCCGAGCGCGCCGTAATTCCCTATCGCTGTCTCCGCGATGGCCGGGGGGCGCTTTAGTGGGCGACTGCGAACACATTGCGTGACGAGGTGCAGAAGATGGCACAGAGGCTGTAGACGCGGCACACGCGAAAGATGAGCGTGCTTCTTGCTCATGATCGCGGGCCGAACTGGAGGCGGGAACGCATGCTGGTGGTCGTACGCCGCCAGCTCGAGGGGATGGCCGCAGGATCCACCGTCCTTCTCCTCGCCAAAGCGACCTCACGGTAAGGAGTGGGGATGTGTCAGCGCATAGGTGTCGCTTGACAAGCAAGGTATGCTCCTACTACACCATGCTTTCTGACCCCTTGATAGTCCCAGCGGCGTATGAGATGGAGGCAGCCCGTGAGCGTCGCCGTGTTGGTCGGGGCTTTGCTCGCAGGCTTGTTCACCCTGATTTTCCTGCTCGATGGCGTGCGTCGTGTATATGGAGGCAGGGGACGGGTCGGCGTGCGCGTCCTGGTCATCACAACGCTGCTCAGTGTGCTTACCGGTATCTTCACGATCTGGCAGCTCGCGCAGGTTCTGCAGCAATTTGCGTTCCAGTGGTAATTCTAACCGCGTGTAACGATGGCGGCGGACGACGAGGCGCAGAACGGGACCAGGAGGCGGACCATGACCGAGCAGAACGCGGCGGCGGGCTTCAAGCCGCCCGCGATCAGCGCGGGCCTTGGGCTGGCGGCCACGTATGCGGCGGGCGTGCTCCTGTTGGGCGTGCTGGCCGTCAACCTGTACCTCCTCCTCCCCGACCATGTGACGCCGAGCTGGCTGGCGCTTGTCGTCGACGCGGCGCCACCCCTCGCGCTCCTGTTAAGCACGCTCGGCAGCTATATCAACTACTACGGCACTTGGCGGATACTTCGCCGTAAAGACGAGTACAGCGCCGGCAGTGACCTCAAGAGCCATGCTGCGGATCTCCCTGGCGCGCTGCAGAGTTTGCCCGCCGATTTGGCGCGCCGGATGGGCTGCAACTCCCTGCTCGCGGCTGGACTGCTTGCTATCTCGCTGGTCGCCACAGGGCTCACGCTCGCCCCACCACCGTTGCGCCTGCTCGGGATCGCCAACACCCCGACGGGACAGGTCGCGCCCAGCCCGACGCCAACACCGACGCCAACACCGACGCCGTTGGTGCTCAACGTCGCGCTCAGGCCGACACTGAACGCCTGGGACTGCAACGTGCAGGGAGAGCATATCGGGTCAGCCATGCTCATTGTCGACAACACCGGCAGCACGGTGGACGTCGGCTGGACAGCAACGCAGCGCGAGACGATCGGCGTCAATCCACCGGTGTCATGGGCCAGCGCGCAGCCGAGTCAGGGCACGGTGAAAGCGGGACAGACGCAGACGATCACGATTAGCCCCTCCACCAGCGTCTGCTCGGCCGCCAACCCGTTAGGGACGGACTACCACGCGGATCTCGGGCTCACCAGCGCAGCGGGCCATGCGAGCGCGACCTTCACGTATACCATCAAAGGGACCGTGCACGTCGCCTTCAGGCTCACTCCCGCGCAGTATCCGGCGACGGGCTATTGGTATTGCAGCCAGTTTCCTCCGACTGTGACCGTCACGCTGGATAATACGGGCAGCAATGTGGATGTTGCCTGGTCGGTCAAGATGCGTGAGGTGTTCCCACCGACGACGCCGTGGGCAGCCGTGAATCAGAGCCAGGGGACGGTGGCCGCGGGCCGGACCGCTCAAATCACGATTACCCCAGATGTCAGCATCTGCCGGGAGAGCGTCTATCCACCTGGAACACCATGGCACGCCGACGTCTCACTCACGAGCGGCGGAAGCGGCGCCTACACGTTCACCTACACCATCGCCGAGCAAGTCATTGGATAGCGCGGGAAATCGACGGGCCCCTTGCCCACCCGATTGGGCCACCACGGTAGCAGCACCGGTTCGTTCACCAGCTCGTTGCCCGCCTCGATGGCCAGCACGGCCGCCTGAGCGAAGAGCGGCGGGAAGACCGCGGCGCTGGTCGGGTGACGCGACTCGGGCGGGCAAATCGCCGGTCGGAGGAGCCGACGGTGGTGGAGGACGCCGACTCCAGCGCGGCGAGGTTGAACACGTCGCCACGATCCAGCTGGGCGCTCGCGCATAGGTCGAGGGGGCGCAGCGCCCTGTGCCGGCTGCACACGGGAACATGGGACCAACGCACCAGGCGCGCGAGCCCTGGGCTGATACGCGGGCGGAAGGCTCTGGCGGCAGCTGCACGCCGAGCTGTGCATCTCACATGGGGCGTTCTTCCCAGTTCACTTGATCGGCCCACTCGGCGTCTTAGTGGTCGGGCTAGCGCAGGACGCCAGAGCCAGGGGATTGTGGCTCGGCCGATGAGGTTCGACCGTGTCGAGTGGCGACAACCGCGACACGCGACGGCCAGGATGGCCTGGCTGCCCGCCGCGCTGCATGCCGCTCTTCTGCCGCAGACTCGTGGGTTTGCGTCGCGGCCAATCACGCGACGGAGGCTTCTCGCTCTACTGGCTGGCCTGGCGCGCACGGGCAAGACGCTCCTTGAGGTCCTGTATCTCAGCCACCAGCGCGTGCGCCTGCTCGCGCAGGGCGCATTCTGAGCTCGCAGACCGGTCCATCCAACCGGCGTCCTGCGCCCAGCCGAGGAGCCACCGCAAACCCCAATGAGACGGATATGGACAACGGTGTGGTAGAGTGCGGGCTGTGCGGAGACGTCACTACTTGCACGCTCTGCAGGAGTGGAGCAACTGTCTTGCGTGTCAAGTGGCGAGCAGCGCTGGCTGCCAGGGCGTGCGGTCACGGAGCAGAGCATGGAGGATGGGAAGCAGCTTATGCATGCAGGCGGTCAGGGCCACCTTCTTGGGTTGGCCGTGCGCGAGCAGCCGCTCATAGAAGGCGCGCAGCGGTGGGTTGTGGCGCACGCCCACCACCGCCGCCATGGAGAGCGCCGCGCGCACCTGCCGCCGACCGCCCCAGATGGAGCGGGTCCCTCGCCAGGCGCCACTGTCGCGGTTGAGGGGGGCCAGCCCGACCAAGGTGGCCACGTGCTTGACCGCGCCCTGGCCCAGCTCGGGCAGGGGGGCCAGCAGGGTCAGCGACACCGTCGGCCCGACGCCCGGCACACGGCGCAAGAGCTGGTCGCGTTCGCGCCACAGCGGACTCGCGTGCAGCATCTGGTCCCACTCGCCATCCTCCTCTCTCAGCGCCTGCTCCAGCCAGGCGCTGTGGGCGGCGCTGTGGGCGGCGATCTGGGGACGTACCGCCGGCAGGGCCTGCCGCAAGCGGTTCTTCTCCGCCCTCAGCATGCCGACCAGCTGGTGACGCCGCTCACCGAGCGCCGCGAGCGCCTGACTTTGCGCGTCGGGCAAGGGGCGTGGCGGCGGGCGGATCGCCTCGGCAAAATGGGCCAGCGCCGCCGCGTCCACGGCGTCGGTCTTGGCCAAGCGCCCGGTCGCCTTGGCGAAGTCGCGGACCTGGCGGGGAGTGACGACCGCCACGGGCCAGCCGGCCAGGGCCAAAGCGGCGACGACCAAGCGCTCCAAGCCACCGGTGGCCTCCAGCACGATCAACTCAGGCCCCAGCGGGCGCAGACGGTCCACCAATTCGGTGCTGCCCGCCTCCTCGTTGGCCACGCGCCCGGGCTCCCCGTTCGGGCGCTGCGCCACGTCCAGCGCGGCTTTGCTCACCTCGATGCCCACGACGAGGCGCGCCACGGGCGCGTCGCGCTCCTGCGTCTCCATCCGCTGGTTCCTCCCTTGACCCGCCCGTCCCGGCCTTGCGAGATCCAGGCTCGTTGGCCCCGGCAACTGTTCGGGTTCTGCTGGGGAGCGTGGCGCGACGACCTAGGCTCCACTACGGTCTCATCCACCCAGGAGGGAACGGCCTATCGCGTCACGCACATCGAACAACGTCCATGAGTAAGATACAAGGAGGGA
>Ga0070706_100001144_pt1 | contig 28602 bp, 26 predicted proteins | sample KBSK5501metaG_FD_65476 | JGI IMG/M metagenome (GOLD analysis project Ga0070706, IMG submission 65476) | Corn, switchgrass and miscanthus rhizosphere microbial communities from Kellogg Biological Station, Michigan, USA - KBS K5-50-1 metaG | ecosystem: Host-associated > Plants > Roots >... | reverse complement strand
CTCCGCCCAGCCCGGCCCGGCCGCGGGTTCCTCTCGTTCTCCCTGGGCGGTGACGGCAGCGGGGGAGAGGCGCTGTGCTTGCGCGCGGGCGGCAGCCGCCGGCCCGCCTCTCGGGAAACGGTCGAGCGCGAAGAACACTACATTTCAATGAACGGACCCGAAGTCTACCAGTTCGCCGTCCGGGCGATCCCGGCGGCGGCAGGCGAGGCGCTGCGGCTCGCCCAGCTCGGGCCGGCGGACATCGACTTCGTGATCCCGCATCAGGCGAACATCCGGATCATCGAATCGGCGGCCCGGCGGCTGCGGGTGCCCTTGGACAAGTTCTTCATCAACGTGCAGCGGTACGGCAACACCTCGGCGGCCTCCATCCCCGTGGCGCTCTACGAGGCGGTGCAGCAGGGTCGGGTCGAGGATGGTCAGCTCGGCGTGTTGGTCACCTTCGGCGCCGGGTACACCTGGGGCGCATGCACGATTCGGTGGGGAGGGGCGGCGTGAGATTCGCCGCGATCTTCCCCGGACAGGGCGCCCAGTACGTGGGGATGGGGCGCGAGATGGCGGAACGATATCCCGAGGCCCGGGCGGTGTTCGAACGCGCCACGGCGGCCGTGGGGTTCGATCTGCTCCACCTCTGCGCGGAAGGGCCTCCGGAGACCCTCCGCGCCACGGCAAACACACAGCCCGCCATTCTCGCATCGAGCCTGGCGTGCTATGCGACGCTCCCGGTCGCGCCGGAGATGGCCGCCGGGTTGAGCCTCGGCGAGTACACCGCGCTCGTCTGCGCCGGCGCGCTCGAACTCGAGGATGCGGTGAGGCTGGTCCGGCTTCGGGGCATCTTCATGGAAGACGCCACCCGGGGGCGGGAGACCATGATGGTGGCGGTGATGGGGCTGAGCCCGGAGCAGGTCCGCGCGCTGTGTGAGGCGCACCGCCATCTCGGCGTGGTCGAGCCCGCGAACTTCAACGGTCCCGGACAGATTGTGATCGGCGGGGACGCGCCGGCCGTGCGGGAGGCGGCGGCCGCCGCGCGGCGCCTGGGCGCCCGCCGCGCGGTCGAGCTCGCGGTGAGCGCGCCGTTCCACACGACCCTGATGCGCCCGGCGGCGGAGCGCCTCGCGGTCGAGTTGGAGCGTATACCCATCAAGCCCGCCCGGATCCCGGTCGTCGCCAATGTCTCGGCCCGGCCGGTCCGGGACGCGGGTGAGATTCGCCGGACGCTCCTCGCCCACGTGGCGTCTCCGGTCCTGTGGGAACAGTCGGTGCGGGCGATGTACGATGCTGGGATCCGGCATTTTGTCGAGATCGGACCCGGCACGACGTTGGGCGGGACGATCCGGAAAACGGTGGACGCGGCCACGTGCCACGTCGAAGACCCGGCATCCCGCGAAGAAGCGCTCGGCATGCTCCTGGGAGAACAAGTCCGGTGAGCCTGCCGGAGCACGTGGCCCTCGTCACGGGCGCCTCCGGGGGAATCGGATCGGCGGTCGCCATCCGCCTCGCGCGCGAGGGCGCCGGGATCGTGATCCATTACGGCCGGAATGCCGAGGGGGCCGAGCTGACGCGCCGGAAGGTCGAGGAGGGGGGCGGAGGCGCCACGATTCTGCAAGCCGACCTCACGGTGCCCGAGGCGTGCCGCACGCTCATCGAGCAGGCCGCGGAATGGCGGGGGCGGCTGGACATCCTGGTGAACAACGCCGGCCTGACCCGCGACGGGCTCGTCGTGCGCATGCGAGACGAGGACTGGCACGACATCATGGCGATCAATCTTCACGCCACGTTCTACTGCACGCGGGCCGCATTGCGCGACATGCTGCGGCAGCGCCGCGGCCGGATCGTGAACATCAGCTCGATCGTGGCGGAGGTCGGGAACCCGGGACAGGCGAACTACATCGCCGCGAAATCCGCCGTGATCGGGTTTACCAAGGCCGTGGCGAAGGAAGTCGCCGGACGGGGGATCACGGTGAACGCCGTCGCGCCCGGGTATATCGAAGCGGGACTGACGGCGACGCTCCGGGAGGACCAGCGGGCCCGGTTCGTCGATCACATTCCGATGGGCCGCACCGGCCGACCCGAGGAAGTGGCGGCCGCGGTGGCGTTTTTGGCGTCAGAGGAAGCCAGCTATATCACGGGGCAGATCTTGAACGTGGATGGCGGGCTGGTCATGAAGTAGGATGATCAGGGGGTGGTTGGGGGATGGTCGCACCGGCACCAGTGTTTGATCGCGTCAAGGCGATCGTCGCGGAGCAGTTGGGCGTGGAACCCGATGAGGTGACGCCTCAATCGAAGTTCGTCGAGGATCTCGGGGCGGACTCCCTCGACGTCGTCGAACTCGTGATGGCGTTGGAGGATGAGTTTTCCCTGGAAATCCCGGACGAGGAGGCCGAGAAGATTTCGACCGTCGGCGACGCGGCCAAGTACATCGAAAGCCACGCCGAGGTGGCCAAAGAGTAGGCGAGCGAAGGCGGCAGGGTCGGGAATCCCGATGCGCAGGCGCGTCGCCCTGACGGGGGTCGGTCTCATCACCCCCATCGGCATCGGCAAAGACCCCTTCTGGGCCGGCCTGATGGAAGGCCGGTCTGGGGTGCGCCGCATCACGGCGTTCGACCCGACCCCCTACGAGACCCAGATCGCGGGAGAGGTCGTGGGTTTCGATCCCACGACCTTCATGGATCGCAAGGAGGTCCGGCGCAACGACCGGTTCGTCCAGTTTGCGCTGGCGGCCGCGCAGCTCGCGCTGGAGGACGCCGGATTCTCCATCACTCCGCAGAACGCGGAACGGGTCGGGGTGATCATCGGGTCGGGCATCGGCGGAGCGAAAACCTGGGAGGAACAACACCAGGTGCTGCTGGAGCGCGGGCCGGCGCGCGTGAGCGCGTTCTTCGTCCCCATGATCATCATCAATATGGCGTCCGGCATCGTGAGCATCGCGACGGGAGCGAAGGGACCGAACGTCTCGGTCGTCTCAGCGTGCGCGACGGGAGGGCACGCGATCGGGGACGCGCTCCGCGCGATCCAGCACGACGAAGCCGATGCGATGATCTGCGGCGGGAGCGAGGCGGCATTGACCCCCCTCAGCCTCGCTGGCCTCGGCGCCTCAAAGGCGATGAGCACCCGCAATGACGCCCCGGAGAAGGCCGTGCGTCCCTTCGACGCCCACCGCGACGGATTTGTGCTCGGCGAGGGAGCGGGGATTCTCCTCCTGGAAGAGTGGGCGCGCGCCGAACGGAGGGGGGCCAGGATCTACGCCGAGGTCGTCGGCTACGGGAAGAGCGCAGACGCGTTCCATATCACCCAGCCCGATCCGGAAGGCGATGGGGCGGCGCGGGCGATGGAGATCGCCCTCAAGGACGCCGGGCTCGAACCGGGGCAGGTGGACTATATCAACGCCCACGGGACGAGCACCCCGTACAACGACAAGTTGGAGACGCTGGCGATCAAGCGCGTCTTTGGGGCGGCGGCCCACCGCATCCCCATCAGTTCGACGAAGTCCATGGTCTCCCACCTCCTCGGCGCCGCGGGCGGGGTCGAAGCGATCGCCTGCGCGCTCGCGATCGAGCGGGAGATGCTGCCCCCCACCATCAATTACGAGTTCCCGGACCCGGAGTGCGATCTGGACTACGTCCCCAACACCCCGCGGTCCGCGCACATCAATGTCGCGATGTCGAACGCTTTCGGGTTTGGCGGCCACAACGCGATCCTGATCTTGAAGAGGCCGACCTAGGGGTGGACGTCCCCGCGCGTCCGCTCGCTCCGACGTCGCCCGGACTTTCCGCCGGAGGGCTCGCGCCCTTCACGCCCGAACGCGAGGCGCTCCTCTCGGAACTCGAGGGTAAGCTGGACATCAAATTCCGCGATCGAGCCCTGCTGCACCTCGCGCTCGTGCATGGGTCGGCGGGCCCCGAGGGCCACAGCCGCCACGGCGAAAACTACGAGCGCCTGGAGTTTCTGGGAGACTCGGTGCTCAACCTCGCCATCAGCGACCACCTGTACCGCATGTTCCCGACCCGGTTGGAAGGGGATCTGGCCCGCCTCCGCGCCGGCATCGTCAGCGAGCCCGCCCTCGCCCGGGTCGCCCGCGGCCTCGATCTGGGGCGATACGTGGTGCTGGGCCGTGGGGAGGAAAAGGGCGGGGGCCGGAGCCGCCCCGCGCTCCTGGCCGACGCCTTGGAGGCTGTGTTGGGCGCCGTCTATGTCGACTCGGGCTATGGGGTGGCGCATTACTGCGTCACCCGCTGGTTTGGAGATGAATTGAGCCGGCTCGAGGAGCCGGGCGAAGGCGACTATAAGAGCCAACTGCAAGAACTCGTCCAGCAGTTGGAACGCCGGCTCCCCCGATATCGGATCACGGGATCGCGCGGACCGGAGCACGACCGAGCCTTCGTCGCCATCGTCGAGGTGAACGGTCGCGTCCTGGGGGAGGGCCGCGGACGCAGCAAGAAGGAAGCGGAACAGGTGGCGGCGCAGCGCGCCCTGGAGACTCTGAGGCGGAGCCGGGCGGGGTGAAGCGCCTCTGGGCGCCCTGGAGGATCCAGTACATTAAAGGGCCCACTCCGGAAGGCTGCATCTTCTGCGTGCTGCCTCGCGACGGGCGCGATCGGGAGCATGGCATCATCTACCAGGGACAGCGTGCGTTCGTGATCCTCAACACGTTTCCCTACAACTCCGCACACGTGATGGTCGTGCCTCGTCGCCACGTGGCCGACCTCGGCGCGCTCGAGGACGGGGACGCCATCGAAATGGTGCATCTCACGACCGCGGCGATGGATGCGATCCGGGAGACCTACGGGGCCGAGGGTTTCAACGTCGGCCTGAACATCGGCCGCGCGGCGGGGGCCGGCATCGTCGACCACGTTCACCTCCACGTCGTGCCGAGGTGGGTGGGGGATACCAACTTCATGCCCGTGCTCGGCGAGACCAAGGTGCTTCCCGAGGACCTGTCGGTTACCTATGACCGGCTCGCCAAAGCCCTTCTCGAAGTGCTTGCCCGCCGCGCCACGAAGCCAGGGGTAAGTTCCGAAAGCTCAGGGTAACGTGGAACAGGCTGCGCCCCCCGCCGACCTCCGCCGGCTGTTCCTCCTGCGCCCGGACGTCGTCTTCCTGAATCACGGCTCGTTCGGAGCCTGCCCGGCCTCCGTCTTTGACGCCTATCAGCGCTGGCAGCTAGAACTGGAGCGGCAGCCCGTCGAGTTTCTCCACTACCGGTTCAAGGATCTGATGCGGGGAGCGCGAGAGGCGCTCGCGCGGTTCCTCGGGGTCGACGCCGACGATGTCGTCTACGTGCCGAACGTCACCACCGGCCTGAACATCGTGGCCCGGTCCCTGGCGCTGCGGCCGGGGGATGACGTCCTCACCACGGACCACGAGTACGGAGCGCTCGACCGGACCTGGAGGTTCATCTGCGAGCGGCGAGGCGCCCGCTACGTGCAGGTGCGCCTGCCTCTCCCGCTGGAGTCCCCCGACGAGGTCGTGGACGCGATCTGGGCGCAGGTCACGGCGAAGACGCGCGTGCTGTTCTGTAGCCACATCACCTCGCCCACGGCGCTCATCTTTCCGGTCGAGACGCTCGTGCGCCGGGCGCGCGAGGCGGGCATCGTCACCGTCATCGACGGCGCGCACGCCCCCGGCCAGATCCCGCTCGACCTAGGGGCCCTCGGGGCGGACTTCTACGGGGGCAACTGCCACAAGTGGATGTGCGCCCCCAAGGGATCGGGCTTCTTGTACGCCAGGCGCGAGATGCAGTCGCTGCTCGAACCGCTCGTCGTGAGCTGGGGCTGGCCGTCCTCCTTTGTCGACGAGCAGCAGCGGCAAGGCACTCGAGACATCGCCGCGTTCCTCTCCACGCCCGCCGCGATCGACTTCCTTCGGCAGCACAACTGGCCGGCGGTGCAGCAGGCCTGTCACGCGCTCGCCCGGACCGCCCGGTCGGCCCTGGAGGCCGAGAGCGGGCTTCCGCCGCTCTCGGCCGATGCCGCCCCGTGGTATGCGCAGATGGTGAGTGTGCCCGTCCCGCTGGCGGATGCCGAACGCGCGCGAACCCGCCTGTGGCACGAATTCAACATCGAAGCTCCCGTGACCGCCTGGAACGGCCGGAGTCTCGTGCGGGTATCCGTCCAGGGCTACAATACCCAGGCCGATGTCGAGGCGCTCGTCGCGGCCGTGGCGCGCCTGATCGCCGAGGAAGGTCGAGGATAGTCGGGGCGGCGAGACCGTGTGGTAAAGGAAAGGCATGCTATCATGAGAGCATGCGACGGCGTGTGCGGCTCGGCGTCGCCCTCGCGGTGCTGGCGGTCTGGGTCGGCGGGCTCGTCGGGGCTTCCTGGTCGCAACCGGCATCCGCCAGTTCCGACGGCATCTGGCCGGTGTTCTTGAGCGATCGGGCCGCGCACCGGCTCGGCGTCGGCCCGGGGGATCTCCTGGAGGTCGCGCTACGGGCCACGGGTCCGTGGCGAACGGCCCGGGTGGTTCACGTGTATCGCCCGGTCCGCTACCCGACCGATGTGGGGCGGTCCCGGATCGATATCCGTCTGCACCTGCCCGACCTGCAAACCCTTGTCGGCCGCGGCGACGAGGTCGACAGCATCGTGGTGCGGCTCCGCACTCCATCGCACGCCTCCGCAGTCACGGCACGGCTGAACGCCGCAGCGTTCGGGGTCCGCGCCTACACGTCGGCCGATCTCGCGGCCCGCAACTCGAGCACGTTCGAGGTGATCACCCGCTTCCACCGGGCGATCGGGGTCGTGACCATCCTCGCGAGCTCCGTGTTCCTCTTGGCGATTATGACCCTCAAGAGCGAGGAGATGCGCCGTCAGGTGGGGGTGCTGCGCCTCATCGGGATCTCCCCGCACACGGTCGCCGGGACGATGCTGGTCATCGCCACGGGCGTCTCGTTGCTCGGGACAGGGGTGGGCACCGGCATCGGCTATGTGCTTTCGCTCGCGATCAACACCTACTACCAGCACCTCTTCGACACGGACTTGCTGTTCTCCACGATCACGCCCGGCCTGCTCGGATTCGCCACCGCGCTCTCCGTGGTGCTGGGGATCGCCGCGGGAGCGTTCACGGCGTGGCGCCTGCTGCGGCCCGCCCCGCTGGAACAAGCCGGTCGCTGACGGATCTCGGATGCCGCCGATCGTCTTTCTCGCCCTGCGGACGCTTGTGCGCGCCCCCGCCAGAACGGCGCTGGTCGTTCTGGGGTTGAGCGTCACGGGAGCGCTCCTCCTCGACATGACGATGCTCGCCGGTGGTTTGGAAACCAGCCTCGGCACGGTGCTGAACCGGTTGGGGTTCGCCGTCCGCGTCGTGCCGCGAGGCACTCTCCCGTTCTCCGGAACGGCAGAGATCGCGGACGGCGATCGCCTCGCGGCCGCGATCGCGGCCCGGCCCGGCGTCGGGAACGCCATTCCGGTGGTGGGCGGCAACATCTATTTACGTGCGGCCGAGCGACAATTTCCGTCATTCGCCCTCGGGGTCCCCCCGGGGCGCCACGGTGTCTACACCGTGCTGGCGGGGACGGACCTCTCGACGAACCCCTCGGCGCCCCCGGATCCCGATGCGGGGACGGTGCCGATCGTCATCAACCGCAATATGGCCCGACTCGATCGCATCGGCCTTGGGGATCGCCTCGTCGCCTCGGGGGCACCCGGCTCAGGCCTCCAGGCGCTCGCCGCGGTGCAGACGTGCCGTGTCGTCGGCATCGGCGATTTTTACTTCGACCTCCCGACGCAGCGGTCGCTGGCGATCGCCGCCCCGGTGCTCCGGCGTCTCTTGGGGCGGCCGGCGGGAAGCGCCTCGTTGATCCTCGTGCGGATGACCGAGCCCTCGCAGGCAGACACGCTGGCCCAGTGGATTCAACGCCGGGACCCTCGCGTCGACGCGTTCAGCATCCAAGAATTCTTGGCCCGCACGAGCGCCCGGCTGACCTACTTCAATCAGTTCTCGCTGATCCTAGGGACGATCAGCGTGGCGGTCTCCTTCCTGCTGGTCGCCGCGATCGTGACGCTGTCCGTCGGCGAGCGGCTGGGGGAGATCGCGATGCTCCGCGCGCTCGGGTTCACGCGGGCCAGGATCGTCGCGCTCATCCTGGCGGAAAGCGTCGCCCTCGCCGGGGCGGCTTTGCCGGGCGCGATCCTGCTCGGCATCGCGATCGCGAGCCATCTCGACCGCATTTTGCTCTCGGCGCCCGGGGTCCCGGAGAACCTCCACTTCTTCACGCTGACGCCCGCCGCGGTGGCGACCACGGCGGCGTTGCTGCTCGCCAGCGGCGCGCTCGGGGGCTTGTATCCCGCGATCCTGTCGGCCCGGCTGGAAATCGCCGCGACCCTCCACGGGGAGATCCTGTCGTGACGGAGGGGACCACGACAGTCGTCGCGGCCGAGGGGGTGACGAAGATCTATCCGATGCCGGGAGGACCGGTGCACGCGCTCCGGGGGGTCACGCTTGCGGTTGAGCAGGGAACGTTCCTCTCCGTCGCCGGACCATCGGGATGCGGAAAATCCACACTGCTCCATCTCCTCGGGGGCGTGGATCGGCCGACCACAGGCCGGGTGGCCCTTCTCGGGCAGGCCACCGACCGCCTCAGCGACGCCGCGCGTGCCCGGCTCCGTCTCCTGCACGTCGGGTTCATCTTTCAACGGTTCTTCCTGCTGCCCATGCTCTCCGCGGAGGAGAACGTTGAGCTCCCCATGATGGAAGCGGGCGTCGCGGGCGATGCCCGGCGGGACCGGGCGCGGACCCTCCTCGCACGGGTTGGACTCGACGGCCGGGCGCGTCACCGTCCGGGCCAACTCAGCGGCGGGGAGATGCAGCGGGTGGCGATCGCGCGCGCCCTCGCGAACCGTCCGAACCTCTTGCTCGCCGACGAGCCTACCGGGGAACTCGATGAGGCGACCGGACGGGAGATCGGCACGCTTTTACAGAAGCTCAGCCGGGATGGGGTGGCCGTCGTGCTGGTGACCCACAACTCCGACCTCGCGGCGCTCGCGGACCGCCGGGTCCGAATGCGCGACGGGGCGCTCGTGTGAGCGGGATGGTCTGGTTGCTGGCGTGGCGCAGCCTGTGGGACCGACCCCGCAGAACCCTGGTGCTGCTCGTCGGGTACGGCATCGGCGTCGCCGTCATGATCGCGCTCCTGTCGGTGGGCGACGCCCTTCTCGCGCAGGCGCGAGACCGGGATCTCGTCGCCGGCGGCGACCTCGTGCTCCTGCCCGAAGGGGTGGACCCGACCGTGCTGAAGGTCAACGGGGTGACCGACCTGTACTTCACGATTCAGCAGGCCGGATTCGTGGTGCGCGAGATCCTCTTGGGGGGACGGTTTGCCGGGGAGATCGCCGCCGCCGCGCCGCAGATCGACGCGCGCCAGGTGTATGTGCGGAGGCAGGGGAAGGTCTTCCCCGCGCAAGCCTCGGGCGGCGTCCCGTCTCTGGACAACGCGGCGCACGCAACGGCTGCGGTGCCCCGCGCGCGCGACACGACGTCCGACCGGGCGTGGATCGCCCCCCCACCCGGGGAGTTGATCGACCGCCTCGACCGGTTCCACGCCCCCCCGCGCGGAGCCCGATCCACGTGGGCGGAATGGGATTACTTCAACTTCGTCGATCCCGAGACTGGGACCTACGGATACCTGACCGTCCTCGCGGGCGGGGAGGGGCAGGGCGGGATCTTGGCCCGAATCAGGCGGCCCGGCCGGGCGGTCGAAGACATCCGCATCCGGGCTGCGATCCGGCCGGGGGACCTCAGCATGGAATCGGCAAACGAACGCATCGGACCGGCGCGCGTACACAACGAAGCGGGCCGGTACCACATCACCGTGGATGATCCTCGCTTGCGGGCGGATCTCCGCCTCGTGCCCGACGCCGGATTCTACCTACCCGCCGCCGAGATCGCCGGCGACGCCCTCATTTCCGGGTACGTCGTGCCGGTGGTCCGTGGACGGATGAGTGGCTACCTCCGTACGGCGCACGGGGATGTCCGGCTCGACCAGGCTCCCGCCTATCACGATCACAACTGGGGGACGTGGCGGGGCGTCACCTGGGAGTGGGGGGAGGCGAGCGGCAGGGGAGGGGCAATACTGTACGGGGGCCTCCACGTTGACGCAGGCCAGGGAGCGATCGAAGCCCGGCGGGCGGTCTTGTTTGTGTGGGAAACCGCGACCGCAGATGCCGCCGCGCACCGCGGCGGGTTCTTGGGGATCTTCCCGATCCGCGCGATCACCTACGCGGGCTGGCATCCGGGTCCCGTGCTGGATGGGCGTCGGGTCCGGATTCCTTCCTCGGTCGCCATCGACGCGGCGTCAGGATCGGACCGCGTCTCGATCCGCATCCGTGTGATGGACGGACTGGCCTCTGTGGCCGGGCAGCCGGCCTCGGGGATCCCGTCCGCGGGCATTACGTTCTTGCAATTGCGTGGCAGCGCGGAGATTCGCGGGACCGTCGACGGCCGCCGCCTCGTGTTCGATGCCGCCGCTGCGGCCGAGACCTTCGTGCGGCCCTGATCGAAGGCGCAGGAGGAACTACGTCCGAATCTGACCCGTCCCTCGGATCACCCACTTCGTTGTCGTGAGATCCTCGAGTCCCATCGGCCCGCGGGCGTGCAGCCGGCTGGTGCTGATGCCGATCTCCGCGCCCAGCCCGATCTCCCCGCCGTCGACAAGCCGGGTCGAGGCATTCACCAGCACCGCCGCGCTGTCCACCTCGCGGAGGAACCGCTCGGCCCGCTCCTCGTCCTCGGTGAGGATCCCGTCGGCGAGGCCGCTGCTGTAGGCGCGGATGTGCGCGAGCGCTTCGTCGAGCCCGTCCACCACCCGCACCGCCAGAATGAGGTCGAGATACTCCGCCGCCCAGTCGTCCTCGGTCGCGGGAGATACCCCGGCCGCGTGGCGGCGGGTCTCCGCGCAGCCCCGGACCTCGACGCCCGCGGCGTGAAGAGCGTGGACGAGCGGCGGAAGCACCCGGCCGGCGATGGCGCGATCCACGAGAACGGTTTCCAGGGCGTTGCAGGTGCTGGGCCGGTTCGCCTTCGCGTTGACGATCACCCGAGCGGCCATGTCCAGATCGGCCGCGCGGTCGATGAAGAGATGGGTCACGCCCTTCTCATGCTTGAGCACGGGAACGCGGGCGTGTTCGGTCACATAGTGGATCAACGCCTCTCCGCCGCGGGGAATCACGAGATCCACGAGCCCCCGGGCCCCCACCAAGTCGCGGATCGCCTCGTAGTCCCGGTGCTCCAACGAGGAGACCGCGGCGCTGGGCACGCCCGCGACGCGAAGCCCCTCGTGCATGGCCTGCACGAGGGCGTGATCGGAGTGCACCGACTCGGCGCCGCCCCGGAGCACGACCGCGTTGCCGGCCCGAAGACACAGCCCGGCAGCGTCCACCGTCACATTGGGCCGGGACTCGTACACGAGGGCGATCACGCCGATCGGCACCCGGATCTTCGCGACCTGCATCCCGTTCGGCCGGGTGCTCCGGGCCACCACTTGGCCGAGCGGATCGGGAAGTCCCGCGATCGTGTCGAGCGCCCGCGCCAACCCGTCGATCCGCCCATCGGTCAGCGTCAGCCGCTCGCGGAACGCCGGCGGACGGTCCGCGAGCGTATCGAGATCGCGGCGGTTGGCGGCGAGGATCTCGGCCCGGCTGCCCCTGATCGCCTCCGCCATCGCCGCGAGCGCCTGCCGCCGGGTGGCGTCGGAGGCGTGATGCAGGACCCCCGCGGCGGTTCGCGCATCACGGGCCTTGAGGTCCACTTCGGCGGACGTCACGCTCATGATCTCCACCTCAACTTCGCGCCAGCAGGACCAGGTTGTCCCGGTGGACGACCTCCCGAGGCGACGGCACCCCCAGGACGCGGGCGATCTCCGACGACCGGATCCCCTTGATCCGCGCCACCTGTTCGCTTGGGTAACTCGCCACCCCGCGGGCCACCTCGGACCCGCGGGTATCGCGGATCATCACGGCCTCGCCCGGCTCAAACGTGCCCTCCACAGCGACGACACCCGCCGCGAGCAAACTCCCGCCCCGCTCGAGTGCTGCGCGCGCCCCGTCGTCGATCACGAGCGCTCCTCGAGCGGGGATGCCGAGCGCCAGCCAGCGACGCCGGCTCGACGTCAGCCGGCGCTCCGGAAGGAACATCGTGCCGTGATGCTCGCCCTCCAGCAGCTGAGACAGCGGGCGCGGGCGCGCACCGCTGGTGATGACCGTCACGACACCGGATGCGGTGGCCGTCCGCGCCGCACTGATCTTCGTGACCATGCCGCCGACTCCCTGGGCGCCTGACGTTCTCCGGGCTGCCTGGAGGACGGCCGCATCGATGCGGGACACCACGGGGATGAGGCGAACGTCCCGGCGCCGGCGCGGGTCTCCGGTCATCAGCCCCTCGACGTCGGAGAGGATCACGAGCACATCGGCGCCGACGAGGCTGGCGACGAGAGCGGAGAGGGTATCGTTGTCGCCGATCTGGATCTCGTCGGTGGCGACCGTATCGTTTTCGTTAATGATCGGGATCACGCCGAGGGCCAGCAGCGCCTCGAGCGTCCGCCGGGCATTGACGTACTGGCGGCGGATCGCGAAGTCTCGCTGGGTGAGCAGGACCTGCCCGACCCGCAGGCCGGCCTCCTCGAACGCGGCCGCATAATGTCGCATCAAGACCGGTTGTCCCACCGCGGCCAGGGCCTGCTTCTGCGAAAGCCCCCGCACCGGCCGGCGGAGCCCGAGCAAACCCGCCCCGGTCACAATCGCCCCCGAAGACACGACCAGGACCTGTCGGCCGCCGCGCACGGCGGCCGCCACGTCTTGGGCCAGGAGCGCGATGTGGCGTGGCTCGATCAGGGTGCGACCGGCGGTCAGTGTGCTCGTCCCCACCTTGAGCACGATCCGCCGGATGGCCGGAGAAAGCCGGTGAGGTTCGAGACGCATTAGGGTGACGCGATTTCTGGTCGGGGTGCGGCGCTTCCTTCTGCCGGCAACGGGGAGAGGTCCGGCCGGCGCGAAGGATCTCTGGCGGAGATTCGCTTATTGGTACTGCGTACCGAGGGTGAACCGGACCGGGTAGTTCGCGCCGCTCTCCGGCATCGTCGAGATCATGAGCGTCCTGTGCTCGCCAGCGGCCAGGTGAATCGTCGACACCAAGCGCCGCTCACCGGACCCCACGCGGGGAACGTCGACGATGCGATCGTCAACGAGAATCGTCCCGCTGGCCTGTCCGCCTCCCGCCTGCATGACGAGGCCCAGGATCGCGGGCAGCATCGATGGATTGCTGACCGCAACGGGGAAGGAGTACACGACCCCGTAGTTCCCGCTGAGCGCGGTCTTGGTCTGGCTCTCGAGCAGGGCGTCTTGATCATCTCCCACCGACATCTTGACGAGGGGGCCGCCGACAGTGTACGTGAGCGGCCGGACGAATTGAGGCCGGTCGAATGCCCCCCGCTGATGGACCTTGTCGAAGTTGGGGGCATAGCTCATCATCGGCGGATCCATCTCGCCCTCCAATCGGGCGAACACCTGGATGTTGAGGTGGTCACCGTCGATGAGCGTAAACTGGGTCAAGCCGCTCGCGATCGCCCCCGGTGCGAGATCATGGAGGAACAACGGCAGCGTGGTATTGCCCTGCATGCGGAGCATGAACCCGGCGTGGTGCCAGTACTGGCCGAGAAATGCTCGGGCGGCCTCGTGTCCCAGGACCAGCTCATCGGCTCCCGAACTTCCCGCGGCGCCGGTCACCCACAGCACCACCGGCCCGCGGCCTGGGTTGCTGAGGTTGACCGCAATCGTCATCCGCTGGGTCGGCGATCCGTTGGCGTGATGGTACAGAAGCCGCACGGTCTGGCCCGCGACGACCGATCCGTTGAGGAGCACCTTTCCGAACGGCAAGGTTTCGGGACTGTTGCTGACCAACAACGCCTGGGCGTCGGCCCACGGGAGCACCTGGTTCTTGATCTCTACCGGCACGGTGTGGGTCACCGGCTTGGCGCCCGAGGGGCCGACCTGCACAACGGCGCGGAGCGCCACCGTCGAGGCGGCCGGCAGCGGCTGCAGTGGGGGCGTGGTCTCGGAGAGCGAGATCTGGCCGCTCCTCGCGTCGGGGACTACCGTGCGCGCGGTCGTCAGGATCGCGAGGCGGAGCGTCTCGATGGGGGCGGGATCCCCGGTCACTTCGACTCGTACCGGGGGGAGCGGTGCTGAGGGAACCTGGGCGATCCCGACCCGCGGTGATGTCACCCCGAGTGAGACCGCAGCAAGCATGATGAGTCCGGCGAAACGTGCGGCCATGTGTGATCCGTCTGCTACTGTGATGTAATGTGCGTCGCTGCCGCTGAAATCAGCACCGTGTGCTCCCCCACGGATTTGTCATTTCATGGTCGTACTCCTCCACGGCCCCTCCACGGGATCGCGCGCATGTGGAGGCGCCGGGCAGATCCTAGTCGAATGCTGTCTCCATGGAACGTAATACCCATCTCGCCACCACAAGCGGACACCCGGCGTGCCCCTCCGCGCACGGCGCGGACGGAGTTCCCTAGCCAGCCCAATGCGATTCGCCTCGTACCGGGCCGCCCAAGGCGAGCGGGCGGCGGTCGCGCTTGAGGGGGCCGTCTACGATGTCGCGGAAGTCGCCGCCGCTGCGGGCCGGTCGGCCCCATCGACGCTGCAGGCGTTCATCGAATCGGGCGCGTTGGAGGAGTTTCGATCGGTGAGCGCGCGGGGGAACCGCGCCAGACCGGCCCCGCTCAGCGCCGCCACGTTCGTCGCTCCCTATCGACGCCCTCCGAAGATCTGGGGGATCGGCCTCAATTACCGAGCGCACGCCCACGACCTCGGCGTGACCGTCCCCGAGGAACCGGCCTCCTTCATGAAGCCCTGGACGACCATCATCGGTCCGGGCGAGACCATCCGGTTGCCGGTGGCGTCTCAGCGGGTCACCGCCGAAGCGGAGTTGGGGCTCGTGCTCGGCCGCCGGTGCCGCGATCTACCCGAGCGCGAGGCGGCCGGGGCGCTGTTCGGATACGTCACGCTCCTCGACATGACCGCGGAGGACATCCTCCGACGAAACCCGCGGTTCTTAACACGGGCGAAGTCGTTCCCGACCTTCCTGAGCTTCGGGCCGTGGATCGTGACTCCGGATGAGATTCCCGAGTTGGGTGCTGTACGCGTGACCACGGTTCACAACGGCCGGGCCGCAGCGTCGAACACCGTCAGCGATATGGCCTTCTCCCCGTTCCATCTCCTGGCGTTCTTCTCCCGCGTGTTCGAGTTCGAGCCGGGAGACTTGCTCTGCACCGGTACCCCCGGCGCGGTCGTGATCGAGGACGGCGACACCGTGGCCTGTCGGATCGACGGATTCCAGGAACTGGTGAACACCGTAGCGCGCACCGATCCCACAGCGGGCAGGGAGGGATCCACATGAAAATCGATTTGTCGGGCCGGGTCGCGGTCGTCTCCGGCGCCAGCGCCGGGATGGGGCGCGCGATCGCCCAGGGCCTCGCGGAGGCCGGCGCCGACGTGGTCATCGGCAGCCGAAACGCGGAGGCGATCCACCGCGCCGCGACCGAGATCTCCGGCAGCACCGGCCGGCACGCCATGGGCGTCCCGGCCGACGTGTCGCGGCCCGAGGGGGTGGACGCGCTGATCGGGGCCGCGTTGAGCCACTTCAGCAAGATCAATATCCTCGTGGCCAACGCGGGCGGCCCGCCGCCGGGGTCCGCGCTCGTGCTCACCGATGCCCAGTGGGAGCAGGCCTTCCGTCAGAATCTGATGAGCGCGGTCTGGTTGATCCGGGGGGCCGTGCCGTCGATGAAGGCCCAGGGAGGGGGACGCATCATCACGATCATCACCTCTGGGGTGAAGGTCCCGATCCCGAACCTCGTCCTGAGCAACGTGTTCCGATCCGGCGTGGTGGCGCTTACCAAGACCCTCTCGCTCGAACTGGCGCCGCACAAGATCTTGTTGAACAATCTCGCCCCCGGGCGCATCCGGACGCGCCGCACCCAGGAGGTCGATGAAGCGGCCGCGCGGGCGAGCAACCGCACGGTCGAGGACGTGGAACGGGAGAGCACAGCGTGGATCCCCGCCGGACGCTACGGCGATCCGCGGGAGTTCGCCAATCTGGCCGTGTTCCTGGCCTCCGACCAGGCGAGCTACATCACCGGCACGACGATCGCCATCGACGGCGGCGCGACCCGCGCGATGCAGTAGCGCGGTCCGTTACGGAATGTCTTCGGGGCCGCGATCGACGTGCGCGCGGTAGAACTCTAAGATCTTTTCCCGGTCAAACCGATCGAGCCACAACCGCCAGGTCCACGCGAGCACCGCGTACGGGTGATCCATGTCCTTGTAGGGGACGATCACCAACTTCGCGTACCCGTACTTGCTCTTGGGAAAACTCCGCACCATCTCCTGGAACTGCTCGAGCTGGTCCGGCGACACCGGCGGCCGGTACGCCAGCACGATGTATCCGTGCTCCAGGCTGTGCACCCAGAATCCTTCGAGGAGCCCCTCGGGGTACACGCCTCTCGGCGCCGGGGTCGGGTAGTGGTCCCCGGATGCGGGGGGGTGTGCGCGGTACTTGATGTCGCTGCCCATGGGCACGTGGTTATTCCCCTCGTGGGGGACCCGTTCGCCTTGGAGGGTCGGCCCGCCCTGGGCGGCCGTCCGCGAGGAAAGCACCCACCACGCCCCGCCCACGATGAGGACGAGGACGGCAACTCCAATGGACCACCAGAGCCACGCGGGCGGCCGCCGGCGGCCCCCCGGCTTCGCGGCGGGGCGCGCCGGCGCCGCGCGCTGTGGAACCGGCCTGCTCGGGGGCGGCGGGCTCGCCGGCGGAACCGATGGACCTTCGCGAGCCCGACGGCGTCGCTCTGCGCGTGAGAGATGCTTCATCTGATTATCGACACCACCAGGGAGTTCGGGTCGAAGACGCCACGGTCCTTCGCGGACCACGCCCCGCCTGCCCCGCCGCGATCACCGCACCGGCCACCGCGGGGCGACGTCCACGCCCGCGCGTTCAATCAGGGCGGCCGCGTGGACGCGGGCGTCCCGGATGATCTCGTCCTCGTCCATGGTGAGCAACCGTGAGTCGCGGACGACCCAACGACCATCGACCATGACGTCTGAGACGTCGGCGCCGCCGGCCGCATAGACGAGGGTGCTGACGGGGTTGGGACTGGGGGTCAGATGCAGGCGGCGCATGTCGAACACCGCCAGATCGGCCTTTTTCCCGGGCTCGAGCGAGCCGATCTCGGCCTCCAGCCCGAGGGCGCGCGCGCCGGCGAGCGTCGCCATCTCGAGCGCCGCCTCCGCCGGCACGACCAGGGGATCGCCCGAGGCGCCTTTGTGCAGGCAGGCCGCCATCTTCATCTCCCGCACCAGGTCGTAGACGTTGTTGCTTGGGCCACCGTCACAGCCCAGGGCGACATTGACCCCCTCCCTGAGAAGCGCGGGAACGGGGCATATCCCCGAGGCGAGCTTCGTGTTCGAGGACGGGTTGTGCGAGACGTGTGTCCGGGTCCTGGCCAGCGTCCGGATCTCCGGCGCACTGATCCAGACCATGTGGACGAGCACGACGTGTGTCCCGACGAGCCCCACCTCCTCGGCGAACTCCACCGGGAGGCGCCCGTAGGTGCGCTGCAGGAACTCGCGATCCTCCCGCACCTCCGCCAGGTGCATCGTAATCCCGAGGCCGTGCTCCATCGCCAGCCGGGCGATCTCCCGATAGAGCGCTGGGGTCACGGCGCCGGGGGTGCGGGGGCCGAACCACACACGGATGCGGCCGTCCGCCTCGCCGTGCCAGCGCCGGTGCATCTCTAACGTTCCCCCCAACCCCGTCTCGCGATCCTCGATCATCCCGGGGTGCATCGGGAGTGCTGAGTCCGCGTACCTGGGCGTATCCATCACGATCTTGGCCAGGGTCCCTCGCGCGCCGCTCTCGCGCACGACCTCCGCGATGCCGTCGAATCCGTACCGGTGCGCCAGCATCGACTCGAGAAAGGACGTGGTGCCGGATCGGAGCATCTCGGCGATGCAGAGCCGCGCGCTGACGCGCCCGTCGTCTTCGGTAAAGTGCCCCTGCAGCACCCACACGCGGTCGCAGAGCCACTCCACCAGCGCGCGGTCGTCCGCGCATCCACGGATCAGGGCCTGGGCGAGATGGACGTGCGTATCCACGAAGCCGGGCGTGATGATGTGCTCGGGAAACCGGTGCACAGGCTCGGCGGGAAATCGCGCCGCGAGTACCTCGGCTTTCCCGACGTCGACGATCCGGCTTCCCTCGAGGCGGATGGCCCCGTCGGTGATGATGCGCCGCTCGGCGTCCATGGTGATCACGGTGCCGGCGGCGACGATCATGAAGCGCGCTACTTTGTCGGCACCGTGCCGATGACGCCCTCCACGAACCAGTTCATGGACAACTGCGCGCTGTCGCCGAGGGCGTTTCCGGCCGCGATCCGTACCTTCCCGGTCTGGTCCTTGATCGGGCCGGAGAACTCGTTAAACCTCCCCGCGATCATCGCGGTCCGCCTCGCCATCACCATGGCCTTCACGGAGGCGGGGACCATGGCCCCAATCGGCGCGATGTCCACGACACCCTTGTCCATCCCCCACCACACGTCCTCACCCGCAAACGTCCCGGCCTTCACCTTCTTGGCGAAGTACGCGTACATGGGGCCCCAGTCCCACACCGGCGCGGTGAGGAACGCCTTCGGTCCAAACTTGCTCATGTCGGAGTTGTACCCGACGGCGTACTTGCCCTTGGCGGCCGCCGCCTGGATCGCGGCGGGCGAGTCCTGGTGCTGCGCGAGGACGTCCGCGCCGATGCTGAGCAGGCTCTCTGCGGCCTCCTTCTCCTGACCGGGATCGTACCAGGTGTTCGACCAGACCACGTGCACGGTGGCTTTGGGGTTCGTGGCTCGGACCCCGAGCGTGAAGGCGTTGATCCCGCGGACCACCTCGGGGATGGGGTGGGCGGCGACGTAGCCGATGATGTTCGACTTGGTCATCGATCCGGCCACCAGCCCGGAGAGGTAGCGCGGCTGCTCGATTCGCCCGAACGCCGTGGCGAGGTTCTTCGCCCGCTTGAATCCCGAGATATGCACGAACGCGACGTTCGGAAACTCGCCGGCCACCTTCACCATCGGATCCATATAGCCAAACGACGTCCCGATGATCAACCTGTACCCTTTGCGCGCGAGGTCGGTGAAGACCCGCTCCGAGTCGGCCCCCTCGGGCACGCTCTCCACCTTGGTGGTGGTGACATTGGCATGGCTCTCCAGATAGCGGCGGCCTTGGTCGTGTGCGAAGGTCCATCCGGCGTCGGCCACGGGGCCCACGTAGACAAACCCGACCTTGAGCTTTTCCGCACCCGGCGCCGGCCCGGAACCCACGGTGACTGCCAGCATCCCGGCGAGGAGCACACCACTCAACCGCCCCCATCTGCTCACGCGCATCCCTCCCCGCTCTCTCGTGATCGCATTGGCTTTCACGTACCGATTTCGCGTCAGCGCCGGGGGGCACCTCCGACATCAGCCCGTCCGAGTGTAGGGAACGCTCAGCGCCGCGGGAGTCCCCAGCCGTTTTCGGGCCGTCTCCTGGGTGGCGATCACGAGCACGACGATGGTAAAGACGTACGGGGCCATCAGGAGGAGGTACGTGGGCAGGCTGGTGCCCGTGGCTTGCAGATGGAGTTGCAGCGCGTTCACCCCGCCGAAGAGGTAGGCGCCCACGACCGCCCGGACGGGATCCCAGGTGGCAAAGATCACGAGGGCCAGAGCGATCCACCCACGGCCCGCGGTCATATTCTCGATCCACATGCTCGTGTATGCGGTCGACAGGAACGTTCCGCCAAGCCCGGCCAGCACTCCCCCGGCGATCACGCACCCGTACCGGACCCGTGCCACATCGACGCCCATCGCATCGGCGGCCTCGGGGTGCTCACCGACCGCCCGAATCTCCAGGCCCCAGCGGGTTCGATACAATACGTACCAGGCCACGGGAACGGCGGCGTAGCTCAGGTAGACGAGGGGATCCTGCTGGAACAAGATCGGGCCGAGCACGGGAACCTGGGCGATCAGGGGAACCGGGGTCGCCTGGAACCCCGACCCCGGCACACCGACGTAGCCCCTCCCGAGGAATGCCGACATTCCGGTGCCGAAAATCGTGAGCGCGAGCCCGCTGGCGACCTGGTTGGCCCGCAGCGTCACGCTCAAGAACGCGTGGATCACGCTGAGGCATCCCCCGGCCGCCGCGGCCGCCGCGGCGCCGATCCACGGGTTACTCGTCTGGGCGGTGACGGCAAACCCGGCCAGGGCGCTGGCGAGCATCATCCCTTCTATCCCGAGGTTGAGCACGCCGGCGCGCTCGGCGAAGATTTCGCCAAGCGTGGCGAACAGCACCGGCGTCCCCGCGCGAACGGCCGCTGCGAGCACGGCCACCGTCACTGGGCTCATCGGGCCGCCCTCGATCCCGTCGAGACCGGCTCGACCCGCCGTCGTCCGATGACGACCTGGTATCCGGCCAGGACCTCACCGCCCAGGACGAAGAAGAAGATCAGCCCCTGCAGCATGTTCACCACCGCGATCGGGAGCCCGAGCGAAATCTGCAGGGAGTCACCGCCCAGATAGAGCCCGCCCAGCAGCACCGCGACGATCACCACCGCGGCGGGGTTCAGCTTCGCCAGCCAGGCGACGATGATCGCGGTGTAGCCGTAGCCGGGGGAGAGCCCGCGCTGCAGCCGGCCGGCGATCGCCGATGCCTCGCCGACGCCGGCGAGTCCGGCCAGCCCGCCCGCGATCCCCATGACGAGGAGGGTGTGCCGCGCGAGGTTCATGCCCGCGTACCGGGCCGCCCGGGGGTTGTCCCCGATCACCCTGACCTCGAGCCCCCATCGGGTTCGGGAGAGGGCGACCGTCACGATCACCACCGCGACGAGGGCGAGCACGAGACCCAGGTGCACGCGGGTTCCCGGAATGATGATCGGCAGGCGCGCGTCCAGGGGAAAGGTGGCGGAAAGCGGGAACCCGCGGCTGGCCGGATCCTTCCACGGACCGTAGATCAGGTAGTCCACGAACAGCAGCGCGATGTAGTTCATCAGGAGCGTCGTAATGGTCTCGTTCACGTTGAGCCAGGCGCGTAACGCGCCGGCCCCGAGCGCCCACAACGCGCCGGCGGCCATCCCCGCCACGATCACCCCGAGCATCGCCACCGGAGAATGGCCAATCGGGGTGAACAACGCCACCCAGGCCGCGCCGATCGCACCGAGTTGGAGTTGGCCTTCGGCCCCGATGTTCCAGAGTTTCATCCGGGCGGGAAGGAGCACCGCTAATCCTGTCAGGATGAGGGGGGTGGCCTTGACCAGCGTTTCCGCGATCCCGAACCCGCTGCCGAACGGCTCGCCCAGGAGGTCCGCATAGGCCGCCATCGGGTTCACCCCGGCGAGCCACAACACCACCGCGCCCGCGGCGAACGCCGAGGCAATCGAGATGAGGGGGATCGCCAACGGGGCCCACGGATGCGGGGCCTCGCGCCGCTCGAGCGCGATCATCGCACGCCAGATCCCGCGCCGGCCGCCCGCGCCCCGGTCATCATGAGGCCGAGGGTCTCCACGGTCACCCGATCGGTCTGGACGATCCCCACGACCTCACCGGCGTAGAGCACCGCGATCCGGTCGGACAACAGCAGGATCTCGTCGAGATCTTCGGAGAGCAGCAGGATCGCCGCCCCGGCGCGGCGCTGATTCATCAGCAGTTGGTGCACCGTCTCCGTGGCCCCGACGTCGAGGCCCCGGGTCGGATGAGACGCCAGAATGAGCCGCGGGTGCGTCCCGATCTCTCGGGCGAGGATCAGCCGCTGAAGGTTCCCTCCCGACAACGTCCGGACCGGGGCCGCCGGGCCCGCGGTCCGGATGCCGAACTCATCGATGAGCCGGCGCGCCTCGTCTTGCATCGCCCGCCGATCGAGGAGAGGGCCCCGCCCGAACTCGGGGTCCCGATACCTATTGAGCAGCAGATTATCTGCCACACTCAGATTTGGCGCGACACCCGTGCCCAGCCGGTCCTCGGGCACGTGTCCGACGCCGCAGTTGCGGACCTCGAGGGCGGAGGCCCGCGTGCGATCCCGGCCGTTGATCCGCACCCGTCCACCGGTCGGTGGGCGCAACCCCGCGACGACTTCGCCCAGTTCTCGCTGGCCGTTCCCCGCGACCCCCGCGACCCCGACGATCTCCCCGCCTCGGACCGCGAGCGAGACGCTTCGAAGGGCGGGGAGGCCCTGGTCGTTCAGCGCGGAGAGACCTTCCACCGCCAGCACCTCAGGCCCGGGGGGGACCGGCTCGCGTTGCACCTGATCGAAGGCCTCGCGGCCGACCATCAGGCGCGCGAGCGCGCGGGCCGAGGTCGCCGTCGTCCGGAGGCTCTCGACGCGCCTCCCGCTCCGAAGCACGGTGACGCGGTCGGCGACCGCCATGACCTCGGACAGTTTGTGCGTGATGATCACGACCGCGCGGCCCTCGGCGGCGAGTCGGCGGAGGGCGGTGAAGAGGTCGCGCACCTCCTGGGGAGTGAGCACCGCGGTCGGCTCGTCGAGAATCAGGATCTCGGCGCCCAGGGCGAGCAGTTTCAGGATCTCGACGCGCTGCTGTTCGCCGACGCTCAACTGCCACACGCGCGCGGCCGGTTCGACGACCATCCCGTACCGCGCGGCCAGCCCGCGGATGCGCGCGGCCGCGTCCCGATAGTCGAGCCGGAGCCTGGCACGCGGCAAACTCAGGAGCACGTTCTCCGTCACGGACAGCGAAGGGACGAGCATGAACTGTTGGAACACCATTCCCAGGCCGCGGGCCAGGGCATCCCTGGGGGAACGAAACCGAACCGACGTGCCGTGTAGCCGGATCTCCCCCGCATCGGGCTGATAGAAACCGTAGAGGATCTTCATCAGCGTCGACTTGCCTGCGCCGTTCTCGCCGAGCAGCGCGTGAATCTCCCCTGCGGCAAGGTCGAAGTCCACGGCATCGTTGGCGAGGACCCCCGGGAACCGCTTGGTGATCGCCCGCATCGCGACCGTCGGAGAGGGTTGCACCATATGGGGGTGCGGTCTTCTGTGGCGCAGATTTCATCTCCTCGTAACGGGCGAGGCCAGGGCAGGAACGCCTTCCGGGGCTATGGAACCCTAGGCGTGATCAATCCGGGCGCACACTTCGTATGGAAGTTGGGATGATTACAGGGGAGGGGTAGACCGTGGACGACATGCGTGGGAACCTGAGCCGGCGTCAGTTGCTCGCCGGTGGTCTCGCCTTCGGCGGGAGCCTTGCCGCGCTGGAGGCGCTGGAGCACGGACGGTTGGTGATCCCGGCGGCCACGGCCGCGGCAATGCAGCCGAAGCGGGGTGGGACCCTAGTGGCCGCCCAGGAGGTTGATCCGGTCGGCTTGGATCCGCATACGAGCTCCAACTTCTCGGCGCTCCAAGGATACGAACACATCTATGAAAGCCTCACCGGCTACGATGAAAAGACGAACATCGTGCCGGCGCTGGCCGAAAAGTGGGAGATCAGCAATGGCGGCAAGACCTACGTCTTCCACCTCCGGCCGAACGTAAAGTTCCACAACGGCCAGACGATGACCGCGGATGATGTCAAGTACAGCATCGATCGGGTCATCGATCCCAAGACGGCCTCTCCTTGGTCGAGTTGGTTCGACTTGGTCCAGGAGGTTAGAATCGTTGACCCCCTCACGATTCAGATTGGCCTCAAAGACCCGTATCCGGGCCTCCTCGGTGCCTTTGCCGGCATGCGTGCGTCCGGGATCATCCCCAAGGGCTTTGCCGAGCGGGAGAACCTCAAGATCAAAGCGATCGGGACCGGGCCGTTCAAGTTGGTCGAGTTTGTGCCCCAGGACCACATTACCTATGCGCGCAACGCCGACTACTGGGACAAGCCGCTGCCATACCTCGACGGCATGACGTTCAAGATCCTCACAGAAGACAACGCGCGGCTGGCGGCGCTCCGGGCGGGCCAGGTCCAATACGCGGCCATCACCGCCCAGGGGGAAGCGCAGCTCAAGAGCGTTCAGGGGATCACGGTGTTGAAGGGCCCCAGCGCCTGGGTCGCGCTCCACTACATCAACGTGTACAAGAAGCCGCTCAACGATTGGCGGGTTCGCAAAGCGATGCGGATGGCGGTCGATACGAACGAGGTCATCCAGAAGGCCGTGTTCGGCGCGGGCGTACCCTCCGGGCCGGTGCCTACGGGGTACGGAGACTGGTACCTCGATCCGAAGACGCTTCCCTATCAGAAGCCCGACATCGATGGGGCGAAGAAGCTCCTCGCAGAGGCCGGGTATCCGAACGGCGGGTTCAAGATTGAGATCAAGTGCTCCCCGCAGTATCCAGAGTTCGTGGCGACGACGCTCATCGTACAGGACTCCCTCAAGAAGCTCGGCATCGACGTCCAGGTCGTCCAGATGGAATGGGGGGCATTCGTGAAGGACAACACCACGACGATCAAAAGCGGAGGGAAAGAAGGCGGAGAGATCTTCGCGTCCGCCAATACCTTCCGACCCGATCCGGACGGCTATATTTATCCGTACTTCCACTCGGCCGGCACGCTCAACGAGGGAGGATACAAGAACACCAAACTCGATCCTTTGATGCAGCAGGCGCGGTCCATATTCAACCACGACCAGCGCAAGAGCCTGTACCGGGAGGTCCAACGGACCCTGCTCGACGAGTCGCCCAACTGGTGGTGGTACGCGAAGCTGAACATCGAGGCGATGACCGGCAAGGTGCAAGGGTACGCCCAGTCGTTTACGGGTCGCCGCATCTTTCTCAAGAAGGCCTGGCTCGCGTAGAACCGAGCCACAAAAGGGAGGGCCCGAAGATGAGCCGTGTAAGCCGGAGGAAATTCTTGGCCGGTGGGCTGGCGCTCGGCGGAGGACTCGGCCTCGGGGGCCAGGACGGAGCGGCGCAGCTTCTGATCCCCTGGCGAGGACAGGCAGCCGAGGCGGCCACGGCTGCCCAACCGAAACGAGGAGGGACGCTGGTCGCGGCCGCCGAGGTGGATCCGGTCAGCCTGGACCCGCACACCAACTCGAACTTCTCCGCGGCGCAAGGGTTCTAGCATCTGTACGAAAGCCTCACCGGCTACAATGAACAAAGCCAAATCGTGCCCATGCTGGCCCAGAAGTGGGAGCTCTCGAACGGGGGGAAAACGTACGTCTTCCACCTGCGTCCCAATGTGAAGTTCCACAACGGTCAGACCATGACCGCCGAAGACGTGAAGTACAGCGTCGAACGAGTGCTGGACCCCAAGAGCGCCTCCCCATGGCGGAGCTGGTTCGACACGATCGAGGAGATCAAGGTCGTCGACCCGCTGACCGTTCAGATGAACCTGAACGCGCCCTATCCCGGCCTCCTGGGATCCTTTGCCGGGATGCGCGCTTCGGGCATCGTCCCGAAGGGCCTGGCGGAACGGGAAAATCTGAAGATCAAGGCCATTGGCACGGGTCCGTTCAAGCTGGTTGAGTACGTGCCCCAAGATCACATCACGTACGCGCGTCACCCGGACTACTGGGACCAGCCGCTGCCGTATCTCGACGGCATGACCTTCAAGATCCTGACCGAAGAGACCGCCCGGGTGGCGGCGCTACGCGCCGGGCAGATCCAGTACGCCTACGTCAATGCCCAGGACGCCCAGCAACTTTCTGGCGTCCCCGGAATCAAGGTGCTGAAAAATCTCGTGGCCAGCGTGACGCTCCAGTACATCAACGTCTCCAAAAAGCCGCTCAGCGACTGGCGGGTCCGCAAGGCGTTGCGCATGGCGGTCGATACCAACGAGGTCATCCAGAAGGCCGTCTTCGGAGCGGCGGTGCCCTCGGGACCGATCCCGAGCGGGTACGGCGACTGGTATCTCGATCCCAAGACCCTGCCCTACGTCAAGCCCGATATCGAGGGGGCCAAGAAGCTCCTGGCCGAGGCCGGGTACCCGGGCGGCGGCTTCAAGATCGAGATCAAGTGCTCGCCTCAGTACCCGGCGTTCGTGGCGACCGCGCTCGTGGTGCAGGATTCCGTCAAGAAACTCGGCGTCGACGCTCAGGTCGTGCAGCAGGAATGGGGCGCGTTCGTCGCGGACAACGCCACGGTGGTCAAGAGCGGTGGGAAGGAGGGCGGTGAGATCTTTACTTCCGGCAACAGCTTCCGCCCCGATCCCGATGGGTACATCTACCCGTACTTCCACACGCGCGGGTCGGTGAACTACGGCCAGTACTCCAACCCCAAGCTCGATCCTCTCATGCAGCAGGCCCGCTCGATCTTCAACCATGACCAGCGCCGGAGCCTCTACATTCAGATTCAGCGGACCCTGCTCGATGAGTCGCCGAACTGGTGGTGGTACGTGCCATACAACTTCGAGGCCACGTCAACCCGGGTACAAGGGTACTCCCAATCGTTTACGGGACGGCGATTCCTCCTCAAGAGGGCCTGGCTCGGCAGCTGAGTTCGTGCGCCCGGCGCGGATGGCCTCCTCTATCCGCGCCGGTGATCACCGCGCTGGCCGCGGCCAGACTCCTCGAGGCCTAGTCCGGTAGTCGATGCGCTACCTCCTCCGACGCCTGCTCTGGATGGGCGCCGCCCTGCTCGGCGTGTCGGCGTTGATTTTTATCCTGGTGCGGCTGCTTCCGGGCAACATCATCGACATCATCGCCGGTACGGAAGGCCAGTTGAGCCGCTCGCAGCGCCTCGAGATCCTGCACAGCTTCGGCCTGGACCGCCCGTGGCCGGTGCAGTACGCGCTGTGGGTGTGGAGCATGCTCCACGGGAACTTCGGCTGGTCGTTCCGGACGAGCCAACCCGTCGCGGGGCTGCTCGTCTCGAGGCTGCCCACGACGGTCGAACTCGCGGCGCTCACCGTCGCGCTCGTCACGCTCGTGGGCCTTCCGCTCGGCATCCTCGCCAGCATCACCCGCAGCGCCCGGCTCAAGCTCGCCGTCCAGATCGTGGGGCTGCTGGGGCTCTCCATCCCAAACTTCTGGATCGCCATCGTCCTGATCATCGTGGCCTCGTTTGCGTTCCACTGGCTGCCGGCGCTGATCTTCGTCCCCCCCTGGCAGGACCCGTGGGTCAACCTGCAGCAGATGTTCCTGCCGATCCTCTCCCTCGCGCTCGGGCTGGCGGCCGTCGTCGTGCGCATGACTCGGTCGTCCATGCTCGAGGTGCTGGGCCAGGAGTACGTCAAGGTCGCGCGGGCCAAGGGCCTCGGAAGTCGCGTCGTCCTCCTGCGGCATGCCCTTCGTAACGCGCTCATCCCCATCGTGACCGTGCTCGGCCTTCAGATGGGGTTCCTCCTCGGCGGGGTGGTCATCACCGAACAGATCTTTGGGCTGCCCGGGCTGGGATGGACGCTGCTCAACGGCGTCTACCAGCGGGACTATCCGGTCGTCCAAGGCGCGGTGATGCTGTTTGCGATCACGTTCGTGGTCACCAACCTGATCGTGGACCTGATCTACACCACCCTCGACCCCCGTATTCGCTATGAGTAGAGTGGAGGCCGAACTCCAGGAGTCCCCTGGTCGATCGTTCGCGCGCGTGCGGGCGCGGCGATCCGTCGGTCTCGGACGCCTCCTCCAGCGCAGCCCCGTCGTGATCATCGGCGGTACCTTGATCATCGTGGTGGTGCTCCTCGCGCTCGGAGCGCAGATCATCGCGCCGCAGAGTCCTGTCTCGCAGACCGCGCCGCCGCTCCTGCGACCCGGGCACGAGCATCTGGCCGGGACCGACGAACTCGGACGCGACGAGTTCAGCCGCCTGATCTATGGCGCACGCGTCTCGCTCTACGTCGGCGTGCTCGCCGTGTCCATCGCGCTGGCGTTGGGGGCCACCTCCGGGATCATCGCGGGGTTCTACGGCGGGTGGGTCGACAACATCTTGATGCGGACGATGGACATTCTGTTCTCGCTGCCGGCGATCGTGCTCGCGATCGCGATCACCAGCATCCTCAAACCGAGCCTCACCAACGCGATGATCGCCATTGGGATCGTCTACGCGCCGACTTTCGCGCGGATCGCCCGGGGACCGACGCTCGCGATCGTCAACCTGGCTTATATCGAAGCGGCGCGGGCCGTCGGCATCCCCAACTGGAAGATCATGTTGCGACACGTCCTGCCGAACGTGTCGGCGCCGCTGATCGTCCAGACGACCGTGTCCCTTTCCACGGCGATCCTCACGGAGGCCGCGCTGAGCTTCCTCGGTCTAGGCACCCAGCCCCCAACGGCATCATGGGGGCTGATGTTGAGCGCGGCGCGGCAGTACATGCTGATCGACCCGTGGATCGCCGTCCTGCCGGGCGCGGCGATCGCCCTGACCGTGCTCGGCTTCAACCTGCTGGGGGACGGCCTGCGTGATCTGCTCGATCCGCGGATCCGGACGATGTAGGACAGGAGCGGGAGAGATCGCGCGGGTTAGCTCTGCCGGACCTGTACGTCGGGTTCCGGTTGAACGCCTTCTCGCGGGCGGGGCGCGAGCAACCTGGCCAGCGTCTTTCCCAAGCGCCGGTTGAGCGCCGACAGGATCGCCCGGGAGACGGCCACGTGGGGGTCGGGGGCGCTCGCGCTTCCCACCAGGCGTTCGGATGCGTCGGCGC
>Ga0070706_100001143_pt1 | contig 28603 bp, 24 predicted proteins | sample KBSK5501metaG_FD_65476 | JGI IMG/M metagenome (GOLD analysis project Ga0070706, IMG submission 65476) | Corn, switchgrass and miscanthus rhizosphere microbial communities from Kellogg Biological Station, Michigan, USA - KBS K5-50-1 metaG | ecosystem: Host-associated > Plants > Roots >... | reverse complement strand
TGTATCCATTGTCAGTGGCCCACTTACGCCAGTCCTTAACTATTTCACTAGCTCTAGTTTCCTCTCTTTTGTCTACTCTCATTATCCTTAGTGCCATGTTTTCAATGCTCCTCAGCTGGTATAGGAAAGCTGAGAGAATCGCTCTCTGCCGCATCAAGCAACTCTCTCTGCATGTGGATCACTCCTTACGAGGTCCCCCTTAGAGACCAAACTCGATATCTTTGAAACCTGGGATATAGACTGGTGCATCAGTGATCAAGGTATCTGTTGTCAAAAGCAAAGCTGCGATGCTGACGGCATTTTGTAAGGCGGCTCGTGTCACCTTCACGGGATCGACGATGCCAGCCTGGAACATATCGACATACTGACCAGTGTTGGCATCGAAGCCGTATCCAAAGGGTTTTTCGCGGACATTGGCGACGACAACAGGGCCTTCGTACCCTGCATTTTCAGCGATCTGGCGCAGTGGCTCTTCCAGAGCCCTCCGCAGAATATTTACCCCTGTCATTTCTTCCGCTAACTTTGTCTTGATGCTGTCGAGAGCCGGGAGAGCGATTACCAGAGCAACACCACCACCAGGAACGACCCCCTCTTCGAGCGCTGCACGTGTTGCCGCCAATGCGTCCTGCGTACGCAACTTTTTCTCCTTCATTTCGACCTCGGTAGCAGCCCCGACTTTGATCACTCCTACGCCACCTGATAGATTTGCCAGTCGCTGTTGGAGTTTCTCACGGTCGTAGTCGCTCACGCCGTTAGCAAGCTGCGCACGAAGTTCGCGTAGACGAGCCAGAATAGCCTCTTGACTGCCACCGCCATCGACGATTAAGGTGGAATCCTTTGTTGTGGTCACGCTACGAGCGGTTCCCAGGTCGCCTATGCTTGCATTTTGTAGCCTGGTGCCTGTCTTCTCGCTGATGACCCTGCCCCCTGTTATAATGGCAATATCTTCCATCACTGCTTCACGACGGTCACCAAAGCTCGGTGCCCTCACTGCCAGTATATTGAAGACACCTCGCGTCTTGTTCATCACTAGTGTGGTTAGCGCCTCCCCCTCGATATCCTCAGCGATAACCATCAACTCTTTCCGACCGGCTGCTATCAGGCGCTCTAGCAGCGGGAGCAGGTCTGGAATGTTGGTGATCTTCTTGTCTGTAACCAGAATGTACGGGTTTGAGAGCACTGCCTCCATGCGTTCCTGGTTCGTTGCCATGTAGGGCGAAATATAACCACGGTCAAACTGCATTCCCTTGATATACTCAATCTCGGAGGTCAGGCCGCGCCCTTCTTCTACCGTGACGATGCCGTCTCTCCCCACGTGATCGAGTACCGTGGCAATTGTCTCACCAATGTCTGGGTCGCTGGCGGCAATGGTAGCGACCTGAGCAATCTCTGCATGCGTATCTATGGGTTTGCTCATGGTCTTGATCTCTTCCACCAGTACCTCAACCCCGCGCTCAAGGCCGCTACGTAAGAGCATCGGATTTGCTCCGGCAGCTATATTCTTCAAGCCCTCAGCGAGAATTGCCTGCACCAGAATGGCTGCGGTGGTCGTTCCATCCCCAGCCATATCATTGGTTTTGATAGCAGCTTCTTTGATCAGTTGGACGCCCATATTGGTAAAGGGTTCTTCAAGATCGATGCCGCGGGCGATGGCAACGCCATCATTGAGGATACTGGGTGCGTCAAGCGGGTGGTCTAAAACGACGTTGCGGCCCCTTGGTCCAATAGTTACCCTGACGGCATTGGCCAGGGTGTCTACCCCTTTTTTGATGGAGTATCGCGCCCTGGCATCGAACTGCAGTTGCTTCGTCATAGAACCGTACACCTCCTATTGGCATCAAAGAATGAGAATCGCAGAAGCCTGATATTTCCCTCGCGCTGTTTCAGCAGCACGAAGTGCATACTCAATGTCGTCAGCTTTGGGATGGCTCGATCGATTCGTGCCAACCTGCCCGAGCATGTCTGTGAGTTGGGTCAAACTGTGTCACCCACGTAATCTGGAGCACGCGATTATTGCCCACCTGCTCTAAGATATGAGCCGTCCAACCTACTACTCGACCGACGGCGAAGGTGGGGGTAAAGAGGTCAGCAGGCAACCCGACCGCGGCTAAGAGGATAGCGGAGTAAAAGGCGACGTTGGTGTGCAGGTGTCGACCAGGTCTCTGCTGTTCAAGCAAGGGGAGTGCCACTTCTTCGACGCCACTGGCAAGCGCAACCTCCTGCGAGTTGGCAATGCGGGCCATCTCGCGCAACGCTTCGACACGCGGATCTTCCGTCTCGTAGATGCGATGGCCGAAGCCCATCACACGCTCGCCCTTCGCCAAGGCGCTACGTAGCCAATCCTCGGCGTGCTCTGCGGTCCCTATGACCTCGAGCATGTCCTGGACCTTGGAGGGTGCGCCCCCATCCAGCGGACCCTTGAGTGCTCCCAGCGCAGCGACAACCGCCGACACGAGGTCGGACTCGGTACTAGCTACGACGCGTGCGGTAAAGGTCGAGGCAGTGATGCCATGCTCGGCGAGAAGCACCAGGTAGGCATCTAACTGCTTGACCTGCTCGTCGTTGGGCACCTGCCCAGTGAGCAGATAGAGGTAGTTGGCAGCATGCCCTAATTCAGATCGTGACTCAAGTGGCTCGAGCCCATGGCGCAGTCGGTGGAAGGCGGCCAGGAAGAGCGGGAAACGAGCCGTGACCCCAATGGCTTGCTCAAGGGTCGGCTTCCCTTTGATAGTGATGGTACCCCAGAGCGAGACGGCTGTTCGCAGGGCATCCATCGGTTCGATCGTCGATGGCAAGTCGCGCAGGAGGTGCATTACAGGTGCAGGCATGGTGCGCTCTGCCACCAACTGCGTTTTCAGATGGGAGAGTTCTGTCTGGCCTGGCAGGTGCCCAAACCAGAGCAAATGCGCGACTTCCTCGAACGTCGTTGTGCCGACCAGGTCGTGGATGTTGTGACCTCGGTATAGGAGTTGCCCGGCCTTTTCCTCGACCTTGCTCAGTGTTGTAGTGCCCACGGCCATCCCCTCGAGCCCACCCCGACCCGGTTTGGTTGCTACAGCAGTGGTTGAGTCTTTCTGTGGATTGTTTCCTGTTTCTGGCATCGGTGTTGACATAGCACACTCGCTCCTTTACCATGTAAGCGCCCATATTCTCCAGTGGATCATCAAGCTCAATCTCTTTAGAGATGGTCACGCCATCATGCGACAAGGTGGGGATTCCAAACCTATTGTCAATCGCAATATGCGTCCTCGGGGCCAAGAGTGTATTTGACAGCCCCGGCCAGAACGTCAATGCCATCCTTGAGGGAACGACGTGCTTAGCCATGGAATGCAATGCGTTTTACCATCGGAATGTTCCCTTCCTCAATACGAGGTACCCCCAAAGGGGGTACCTTTAGATCTCAATTGTCACCTGAATAGTAATAGGCGACACTTACCTTACGGCCGCCCTGCTTTACATGTTACGCATCAGGGAATGAGAATACCGCGACCGCGTAGCTTGCCGCTGTCCAGGTCATGGATGGCGTCGAGGGCAGCATCGAGCGGATAAATGGCCGTATGCAAGGTGACTTTCCCTTGGGCTGTCAACGTCATCAACTCAGCCAGGTCGTTGTAGGTGCCGACCAGGTTCCCGATGAAGTTGATCTCGGTGGAGATGATGTCGATCGTCGGCACGTTGAGCGAGCCACCATACCCGATGATAAAGTGGGAACCAGCGCGGCGTAACATCTTCACTGCGTCATGCTCGGCTCCCGCCTCACCGACAAAGTCAATCACTGCCTCCGCACCATATCCATCGGTGATGTCCAGCACCTTGGCAACATGATTTCCGTCGGCCACCACCGTATGGTCGGCACCAAAACTGCGGGTCAATTCGAGCGCTGCGGGAGAGCGATCCACCACAATAATTTCCGCAGGCGTTAATGCCTTGAGACACTGGATGCCAATGTGACCCAGGCCTCCAGCGCCGATCACGACCGCCTTGGTGCCTGGATAGAGCAAAGGGATGGTCTTCTTGACGGCGTGGTAGGCCGTGAGACCTGCGTCGGCCAGCGCTGCAATATCTTGCGGGGCCAGGCTCGGATCCAGCTTGACGACGGCGCGTGCGCTCGTCTTCAAGTAGTTCGCCATCCCGCCATCCACGGAGATGCCTGGAAAGGTTGCGTTGATGCAGTGCATATCATTGCCTGCGCGGCAAGCCCGGCACAGGCCACACGTGATCAGCGGATGCACAATCACGGTATCTCCCACCGCCACATTGCTGACTGCCGAGCCGATCTCCTGCACCCAGCCGGCGTTTTCATGCCCCAGGGTGTAAGGCAGGGTCACCCCTGATTTCTCTGCCCACTGCCCCTCGATGATATGCAGATCGGTCCGGCACAGCCCAGCGCCCCCAATCCGTACAATCACATCATGAGGTCCTGTTACCTTGGGCTCTGATACTTCCTCGACCCTCGGTTGCTCCTGGTAGTGGTGTAAGCGTACTGCTTTCATAGGTACTCCTCCATCGGTAGTTCTTCTGGCCCAACAAAGCGTGAGCCTGGTAAACCCCACTCACGGAAAAAGTCGCCCGTCGCACGACATAACGTCACATTGACTTCGCTGCCAGCACGAATCAAGGCCTGGCTACGACGCCTGGCGCGGGCAACGCTCGCGTTCGTGACTGGCGAGCCATCTGCCTGGGTAATGAGGGGGGCGTCGAGTGGCAGCGAGCCTCTCACACGAATGGCTTGTTCCAGGGATGCCAACAGCGCCTGTCGAGCCTGGTAGGTCAGGAAGGTGATGCGTTGCACCTGGTTGCCTCGCCGAGGGGTAAACTGCACCGCCAGCGGGTCTGCCTCAAGCTCCGGAAGAAGGCGCCCCTCACGATCCAGGGAGCCGATATCTCCCATGCGCAGGCGCAGCAGCTCGGCCAGCCGCAGCCCACTGCCGATCAGGGCGAGCAAAATCACGCGCTCTGCTCCCTGTGCACCCGTTGCAGGGAGAAGTGCCGGTGAGATGGTGCCTCCCAAGGGTCGCCAGGGCACCGCGATCCCATTCAAGCGGAACCAGAGCTTTGCACCCATCGCCAGTGCGGAGACCTGCATGTCCGTGTAGGCAGCCAGTGCGTAAGCAAAGCGCGAGAGCGCCTGTTCAGCCAGTGCTGGCTCAGCTTGCGCTTGCTCCCGTAACGCCTCGAGATCGGCAGAACCGGTCATTGCGCGGAACCGCTCCAGGCTGGCGACCGAGGTGCGCACCCAGGATGCCTCGCGGCAGCGCTGCGAGAGGATCTCCGTCATGCGGCGCACGGAGGGCAAGGCGAGCAAGTCGCCCTCGCGCCTGCCTGCAAGCAGACGTGTTGCGTTCATGTGCCACCTCGCGCGTTGATGGATGCCTGAATCTTCTCGCGCAAGAAATGGTCGCGCAGCACCACTTCACAGGAGGTCACGCCCGCAATGGCTTCGACCCGCTTCCTGATCTCCTGTCCGATGCTGGTGGCGAACTTGGTCGGACACAAGGGACTGGTGAGGTGGAACTGCACAATCACCCGGCTGCCCTCAATCTGGACCTCATCCAGTAAACCAAGTTCGCTCAGCGACCGGCGGATTTCGGGGTCACGCGTCGATCCTGCCGCTGTGCGCACCGCGGCAACATCAATCTCGCTGGTCATCGTGTGGGTGTCCCCGCGATGCCCGTGTCGTGGGCTGTCTTTTCGTACTCGCGCTTGCGCTGGGCGATCTCGTCGTTGGCGATGGCCTTCAACTTGCTTTCCGCCTCAATGCCGTAGAGGCGGGCAATGTTGCCCCCGATGATTTTGTGTTTAATCTCGTCGGTCAGATCCACGCCGTACTCTTGTTTAATGTCCTCGGGCAACTGGAAGGCCATGAAATCGTCGAGCTGCCAGTGCGGATACCAGATGGGGAAGTCCGTGCCATAGATGATGCGGTCGGGACCCAGCCAGAAGAGCAAGTTGGCCATCACTTCGGCGAAGAAGCGCGGGCGGTTGTGCACGAAGGCCAGCGCGACTGCCAGGGAACCGTAGACGTTGGGGCAGCGGGCGGCAATCCAGCAGAAATCATCCAGGCGAGGCAGTCCCACATGGTCGATAATAAAATTGAGTTCGGGGTAGAGCCAGGCCGGTTCGTCGATGTCACGTACATCAAACTTGGAGAGGGAGAGCGGCTCCACAGCGGGTCCCTTATGGAAGTGCATATTCTTCACGCCCAGTTCGAGACACTTCTCATACAATGGGAAGACGGAGGGATCGTTGGCACTCCAGCCGCGTGATGGGCCGCGCCATTCGGCGGTATACCATTTGAAGCCGAGCACGCCACAGTCAGTGATCTGACGGGTGACCTCATCCACCGCCTTGGGCATGCGCGGATCGACCCCACCCAAAGAGATGATGCGTTCGGGAGCGCGGGCACGCATCAGGGCATTGCGGTCGGCGTTGGCGAAGCCGGTGTGGTAGAAGTCCATGAGCACCTGGGTGGAGAGGATGGACATGTCGGCGTCGCCTTTGACAAAGACCTCTTCGAGATACCAGTCGGGGTCAACCTTGCGGAACTGGGTCTCGTAGTCCATCGTCCAGCGCTTCTCCGGGGGATTGAAGCCGTTGTGGAAGGCATAGAAGGTTTCGATGAACGCATCGCCAAAGCGGTTCTTGACGTTTTCCTTGCTGGCATCCCAGAAGCCAGTATGTGCATCGAGCACAAATGATCCGTTCTTCATTGATCGATCCTTTCGGCTGAGTGCAACGAAGGAGGATGGGCCTCAGCGAGGTCCTTCCTTCTAACCTAATGGAAATCATCTTAGTGAGCGACTGGTGCTTTACGGTGAGTAATTAGCTGATTACAGTGAACTACAGTAAACTAGGGACGCACTTCGAGAAAGCGTTACAGGAAAGTGAATGAAATGTACATTGTCAACATAAGTCACAATGGGACAGGAACTATCACAATATAATCATTTATACCATAAGATTGCCCAGTTTTGTAGTGGGTATTATTTCGGTATTCGAAATTGATTGATCCACTTCAATTGACAACCTCTTTCTATGCCAGTATGCTTACTATAATGAAAGGACGCAACGAAATGCGCTCATTGTTACTTTTTTGGGCGCCAGCAATTCCGCCTTCGTATAGGAGCACGCATGTCCCTGGGTTCCACCACCAGCCCTCGCCCGACGTTTTCCTGGTTTCTGCTCATTCTGGCAAATGTGCTCTGGGCTTGTAGCTATGTCGCTGCCAAGTTTGTTCTGCGAGACATTTCAGTCAACATGATGAATGCGCTGAGAATGATTATATCAGCCATGGTGCTACTGCCCTTACTTATAACCCTGCGCAAAGAGTTGAACCTGACACGTCGAGATCTGCCTCAACTTGCCTTGCTGGCGACTATCGGTATTATCATGGCTAAGACACTTGAATTTGGGGGACTCGCTTTCTCTACAGCTTCCGATGTTGCCTTGCTTATCTCCAGCGAATCTATTTTTACTGCTGCACTCTCCTGGTTACTGTTGCGAGAGCGTTTTAAGCCCCTGACTGGTTTTGCACTACTCCTCGGGCTGGTAGGGGTATACCTGATCGTCGAGCGTAGCTTTGTTCCAAATTTGCCCCCCGGTGGTGGTGCCCTGCGTATTCTCGGCGATCTGCTGGTTATATTGGGGTTAACCTGTGAGGCGTTTTATACTGTGCGTGGGAAGGCATTGCTTGTAAAGCATCCACCCTTGTTGATTACTTCCGCCGCTATTGTGGGCAGCACTATTGTCTGGGTGCCCCTTGCAGGTGGAGAGGTCTTGTTTAGTGGCTGGCATCCATTGAGTTTAACGGCATGGCTGGGTTTAGGCTGGCTAGCCATCATGTCAACTGTTGTTGCCTACCTTGCCTGGTTTAAGGGGCTGGAGAAAGTAGATGGTTCAGCCGCAGCCTCTACTCTCTTTGTACAACCATTACTTGGTACAGTTCTGGCAATCATATTGTTGAACGACCAACTTTTGCCCACCACTATCATAGGCGGGATTCTAATCGTCATCAGCGTCTATTTGATTTCGAGGTATTAATTGAAATGAGCATCATTCTCTTCCTGAACGGAAATATCTACACCATGGATGTCACGCAGCCGCGAGCGCAGGCTATGGCTATCGACACCATCAGTGGGCGTATTCTGGCCATTGGCGACAATGACGAAGTGCGCCGCATTGGTGACAGGCATACTGAACTGGTTGATTTACGCGGTAAAACCGTGCTTCCAGGCTTCATTGATGCCCATATCCACCTGATTTATGCTGCTTATAGTTCGTACTACATTGATGCCGAAACCTGCTCAAGTGAGGATGAAGTGGCAAACCTTGTTCGACAGCGGACGGCCCAGACTCCGGCTGGCCGATGGATACAAGGTGGTCGGTGGAACAAGAATGTCTGGCCTGGTCAGCAATTTCCTACGAAAGCGTCATTAGATAGCGTCGCACCAGAACATCCCGTAGCCCTATCGAGCAAGGACGGACATCTGCTATGGGTCAACTCACTGGCTTTGCAACGAGCTGGTATCACGGCAGAAACGTCCGAACCATCGAACGGCGCCATTTTACGGGACAATACAGGTGAGCCTACAGGCATTTTGCAGGAGGAAGGGGCAACCTCCCTTGTTTATAACATCATTGACAGGCGTGATCCGTTACTGACCCGACACCTCGTACAGGGGAAATTGAAAGAGTTGCTACGAGCTGGCCTTACTACCATTCACGATATCGAGGAGAGCGATGCGCTGAACCTTTTCCAACAACTGCGCGAAGAAGAAGGGTTGGGCATGCGCGTTAATATGATTCTACCGCGCAACATGTTGCCAGAGCTTAGAGATCTGGGATTACGTGCGGGGTTTGGTGATGACATGCTGCACCTGGGCGGCATCAAGATATTTGCGGATGGCACGCTCGGATCGCAAACCGCAGCTATGCTCGATGGTTTTGAAGGCAACCCAGACAACCATGGTATACTGGTGCTGCCGGAGCAGGAGATGAAGGAGACGGTGAGCGCGGCAGCTGAATTAGGCATGAGCATCGCTATTCACGCCATTGGCGACCGCGCAGCCCATGTTGCGCTCAATTCATTTGAGCAGGCGCAGCGTCATCTCGACGAAATACGCACTACAAAAGCGCCACGCCTACGCTACCGCCTCGAGCACGTACAGTTGATCACTCCCGAAGACCTGGAACGTATGCGTCGTCTCGGCGTTATAGCCTCAGTGCAGCCATACCACGCAGTCGCCGATCGCGACATCGCCGAACAATATTGGGGTAAGCGTCACCGCCGAGCTTATGCTTATCGTACAATGCAGCAAATGGGTATTCCTCTCGCGTTAGGCTCTGATTCCCCAGTAGAGACATTTGATCCATTGCGAATTCTCTATGCCGCTACCCAGCGTAATGATCCCGTCACAGCACAACAACGTCCACCCTGGTTGCCAGACCAGGCTTTACCGGTTGCGCAAGCGATCTGGGATTACACCATGGGAGCAGCGTTTGCTGGCGCTGAGGAAGAAAGCAAGGGATCGTTGACGGTAGGTAAGTTAGGCGACGCCATAGTGTTACGAGAGGATGTATTAGGAGTGCCCCAGGAGAAGATGAGCGAGAATGGCGTGCAGGCAACGATTTTGGGAGGTAAGGTGATGTTTGGGGAGATATAGCCTCGACAGGCCGATTCCCGTATGTTACACTTCCATTAGAATAAAATACGTGGGAGGGTCTTTTTGGTATGGCGAAACCATGGGATAAGGTTGCTACTAATGACATTCTTAACCGGCCTCACTCTCTTCTTCGCAGCAGTTCTTGGCGGTGCACTCAACTCCGTTGCCGGTGGTGGCAGCTTCATCACATTCCCTTCTCTTATCTTCTCGGGTGTCCCGCCCATTCAGGCTAATGCCACAAGCACTGTGGCACTGTGGCCTGGCTCGATAGCCAGTGTAGGCGCGTATCGCAAAGAAATTGCAAAGCAGAATCGTGTGCTAATGCTGGTGCTCGTTGGTACCAGCCTGATAGGTGGTATTCTTGGCGCTGTCTTACTGCTTCGCACCTCGCAATCTACCTTCGTGCGACTTATACCCTATCTCCTGTTATTAGCAACATTGTTGTTTGCATTTAGTCCACTCATCACAGCCCGCTTGCCCAAGCGAGAACCAACGACGAAAGAGACTCGCATTTCCTGGTTGAGACTGGCTGGTATCTCGCTTCTCCAACTTATCATTGCTATCTATGGAGGATACTTCGGTGGAGGCATAGGTATTATGATTCTGGCGTCATTGGGAATCATGGGCATGGAGAACATTCACGAGATGAATGGAATGAAGACTGTATTACAGAGTTGTATCAACGGCGTTGCAGTAATCACCTTTATCATTGCTGGCGCGGTGTTCTGGCTGCAGGCAATTGTCATGATCCTGGGAGCAATAGTGGGTGGATTCTCCGGCGCTTCCCTTGCTCGGCGGCTCGACCAGCGCATAGTACGTGGCTTTGTAATTCTGGTGGGTACCGCTATGACGATCTATTTCTTTGTGAAATAAGATCGAGTGTATCAATGTTGTAGCTTATAACGTAGAGAACCTATACGTGTATAATTTTTGGTAATGCAGCTCCCCCAAAAAAGATTTGATATGCAACAAAAAGAGACCGAACTGGTAAAACAGAGCCTTTCTAAAGACACTTCCAGCATACAAGAGAAGAGCAAAGCGCTTCCATCAAGTAAAAGCGATGCTATTTCCAATCAAGACGATGGACAGGAACATGCCAATAAATGGGCGGTACTGGCGATCCTGGCTATTGGTATCTTTATGGCAACGCTTGATACATCCATTGTAAACATCAGTCTTCCTACCATTGCTCACTATTTTGGTGTTCCCTTGAGTGGTGCTATAGAGTGGATCATTATCGCATACCTCGTGGTCATTGCCGGAGTACTATTAACTACAGGACGCCTTGCAGATATGATCGGTCGCAAACCGATATGGGTTGCTGGACTCATTATTTTCACTACCGGCTCGGCAATTTGTGGTGCCTCCGTCTCGCTTGGCATGTTGATCGCTGCACGAGCACTACAAGGCCTGGGAGGGGCTTTCATTATGGCCGTCAGTCCTGCAATGCTGACCAATGCTTTCCCAGCGAGTGAACGTGGACGGGCGCTGGGCATGAATGCAGTAATCGTTGCGCTTGGTGTAAGTGTCGGGCCAACACTTGGGGGTCTTATCACTGAACATTTTACCTGGCGCTGGATTTTCTATGTGAACATTCCCTTTGGCATTATTGGCGTGATCGCAACATTGCGTGTTCTGACCGAGCGTATGCATAGGAACCGGGGTCGTTTTGATCCTGTGGGCGCTATATTGCTCGGAATTGGACTGGTAGCTCTGACACTGGGGCTTTCATTTGGGCAGGAATGGGGCTGGAACTCGCCATTACTGATTGGCACACTTGTTGTGAGCATTCTAGCGATAGTCACACTGGTCATCGTTGAGACACGTGTTTCGGACCCGATTATTGACTTTTCATTACTGAGGCGGCGTGTCTTCCTCTCAGCCAATGTAAGCCTCATTTTGAGCTTCCTGGCACTCTTCGCTGTCAGCTTCATGCTGCCGTTTTATCTAGAAGAGTTACGCGGATTCTCAACCGCGGAGGCAGGATTGCTGCTCACGCCATTGCCGCTAACTATCGCTGTGATCGCCCCTTTCAGTGGCGCGCTTGCGGACAGAATCGGTACGCGCTGGTTGGCCGCGGCAGGACTATCCGTAGCCTGCTTTGGGCTGATCCTGATCAGCCAGCTTAATGCTCACAGCCCGGTATGGGATATCGTCTGGAGATTGGTTGTCACCGGAGCGGGCCAGGCTATGTTCCAGTCACCGAATAATAGCGCACTCATGGGCGCAGCTCCACGTAATCAGCAGGGCGCTGCCTCCGGTTTCCTGGCTACCGGGCGCGTCGTCGGTCAAAGTTTAAGTGTAGCGCTTGCAGGAGCCATTTTTGCGGCTCTTGGAGGCGCTACAGCAGGTCTTATACTTAGTTCCAATCAATTCTCACATTCGCTGTCGCCCGAACAAATCAGTCAACTGCAACAGACATTCATCAATGGTTTTCATGCAGCCTTTATCGTGTGCGCGTGCGTTGCCGCTTTTGGCGTCTTGACATCACTGGTTCGAGGTAAAGAGGAGGTGTCATAAACTGAAAAGCATCAGGTCCTCAGACAACCCTTACCAAATGGTATTCTCTTGCTCCTTTGCGCAGGACAAGATACTGTCCCTCTATCAAAGCTGAAAGACTGAGTGTTGCTTGAATGTCTGATACACGCCGGTTGTTGATGTAGATACCCCCGGCCTCGATCAAGCGCCGGGCCGCGCTCTTCGATGTCGCAAAACCGCAGGCTATCACGAGATCCACGAGAGAGATACCTTCCCCCGCAAAGGTATCTCTGGGGATGCTGCTGGATGGTACCTCCGCGAAAATGTCCAGTACATCGCTGGCGCTTAGATCTGCTATTTCGCCGCCAAACAGCACTCTTGAGGCCTGTATTGCTTTGCGGAGATTGCTTTCACCGTGCACCGTGCGTGTCACTTCTTCGGCGAGGCGTTTCTGGGCCTCGCGTTTCTCTGGCGAAACAGCAACCGAATGCTCCAGTTCTGCAATTGCGTGTTGATCGAGCATGGTAAAGAATTTCAGGTACTTCACCACGTCACTGTCATCGGTGTTGATCCAGAACTGGTAGAATCGATATGGCGAGGTGAGGTTTGGATCGAGCCAGACTGATCCGGCCTCGGTCTTTCCAAATTTGACACCGGCAGAGGTTGCTACCAGCGGATAAACCAGGCCATAGCCTCTAACTCCACGCATCTTGCGAATGAGGTCCAGGCCAGCTACGATGTTGCCCCACTGGTCGCTGCCTCCCATCTGTAGCGTACATCCAAAGCGATCATACAGAACCAGGAAGTCGTAGGCTTGCAGCAGCATATAACTAAACTCGGTGAAAGAGATGCCATCTCCCTCTTCAAAGCGGCGTTTCACTGATTCTTTGGCGAGCATATAGTTTACGGTAAAGTGCTTCCCCACATCACGCAGGAAATCGACCATGCTGACGGGGGCTAGCCAGTCGGCGTTATTGATGAGCATGGCTCGATTAGTCTTTGTCTCAAAATCCAGGAAAAGTGAGAGTTGTGCTTTAATACCTTCAAGGTTGTACTCAATCTGTTCTTTCGAGAGTAGTTGGCGTTCCTGTGCTTTGCCGCTTGGGTCGCCAATCATGCCGGTTCCCCCACCGACGAGCGCGATTGGTGTATGGCCATACTGTTGCAGTCGCACCAGCCCCATGATGGGCAGTAATGAGCCAACATGCAAGCTTGCGGCGGTTGGGTCAAAGCCAATATAGCCGGTGATGCTATGGTTAATGAGTGCTTCTTCCAGCCCTTCTGAGGCGTCGTAGAGCATGCCTCTCCACTTAAACTCTTCGAAAACGTTCATAGTATTTCTTCCTGGAAAGTGAGTTAGTTATTCTTCTATTTCCCCGGGTCGGTCATCATATCAATGACCACCGTAATGGCGAGAATCAAGACCTCATCGACACCAGGAGCAATATCCACCCCATAAGTATCCGCAACCCTGAACCACTTCTTCGAAATTTCTGCTACCTTGTCGTGTCCCTCGTGTATCTCATATTCGTGATCCACGATATTTCCATGCGCTTCCATATCCTTTCCGTCTTTAACGTGAATCTCGAAACGGTCGCGAAGTGGAGAGATCAGGGCTTTCTTGACCGTGGCAACCTCATTCCCATTGCGGTGAATGCTATACGTATCTTTGATGTGCATTACCTTTTCCTGGATGGTGGCCAGTTCGCTGCCCTGCAAATCTTTCAAGATCAGGTGATTCCGTACACGTAAAGCTTTGCCATCGACAAAGAATGCGCGCTGGCCCAGCCCATTCTCAATCCAATAATCATCGCCGAACGATACCAGTTTTTGTCGCATACGATAGCGATGACTGCCTTCTCCCTCGTCGTGTCTTCTCCGTAACATAGTAGTATCTCCTTCTAGTGCTGTTGGGCACAGAGTAATCAACATTTGCTCTGAGCGAGCATGAACATAGCACGGACTGGAAAATCGACGTCGTAGTGCACCGGGCGACCGCGAGGGTCGCCCCTACATTTCAGACGGGTTCGAGCGACCCTCGCGGTCCTTACACAAGTAGGTTTTTTAGAAAAGGAGCTAGCGAGGTGGAATATGTCATCCTGAGCGCAGCGAAGGATCTGCACGCTGCTCAGCGAGAGATCCTTCGCTGCGCTCAGGATGACAGCCTCTGGCGACCGACACATGTAAAAAACCTACACGTGTAAGCCCGTGCGGTCCCCGGATAATAGTCGCTCATGGTAAATCGGCTCTCAAGCCATCCCAACTGAGGACTAGATTCCTAGAATCTTCTGCTTGGCGGCCTCAAACTCGGCATCGGTCAGAATCCCCGACTCATGCAACTTTCCGAGTTGCTGTAACTGCGTAATGTCGTCAGGAGTCAAGCCGGTAGACTGAGCTGGTGCAGCAGCCTGTGGTGGAGGAGCCGGCTGTTGATACACAGGTGGGGGCGGAGGTGCCTGCTGGTAAGCCGGTTGCTGTTGCTGTTGCTGCAGATCTTCAATCTGTGCATTCTGATCGGCATCCATCTGTTGTTGCTCTGCCGATTTCGTAGCGGCATGATGGCCTACTGCATAGGCAGTACCTCCGACTACGGCGGTTCTCACTACTGCCCGGCGTACGACTCGTCTTCTTAACATACTCGTTCTCCTTTTACTTGGCAGCTTCCGCTGCGATTTCTGCCTCTATCGATTGTACCACTTCCGGAGCCACCAGGCCGCCAGCCCTGGCTACGGCACCTGCGTTCAAGATTGCTTCCTTTAATGGAATTGCCCAGGTATCCTCGATCAGCATGAGGCCTGCTGCACTGTTGTTAGGCATCTGTTCGGCTGTCGCCTCGACATCATCTGGCTCGAATATGCTCAGCAGTTTACCCGCGAGAAAGCCAAATGGGTGAGCTTCTTCCTCGCTGAGGTCGCTCAATTCCAGCGCCGTAACGTTGCCCTGCTCATCTTTTTTGATTACGAGCAGATCGATAACTCGGATGATGCCTTTCTCCTGCGCATCACGCAACGCAGAAATAATCTGTCCCGTAAATCGATTGCCTTCAAAGGCAACCATGACGTATTCTAACGGACCGAGGGTCATGACATTTCTCCTTTACTAAGCACCTATTTTTTACACATTACGAAACTTTTCAGGTGAAACAAACGGTCATATTGCATAATGTGTTTTCGCTGGACCCTTTGTTTCTCTTCCGTATGTAGTATAACCCCAAGAGCATAATCATACAATATATACATGCTTATTCGATCTTCTCATGCAGAAGTTTATCAATTGTTTCGAGTCTCTCTTTGAGTGCGGCAGTGTATTGTTCTTGCTCCAAAATGATGCGTTTGATCTCTTGCAATCCGGCTTGCAAATTGTCGGGAGTGGTGCTAATAGCTTCCTGCTCGTTCTGCTCTGCAGATTTGGGTTTCAGGAACGCATTCGCCAGGTAACCCGTGATCACACCGAATAGCCCGACACCGATGGTCATCAGTAGAACTCCTACGATCCGGCCCGAGTTCGTTACCGGGTATTCATCGCCATAGCCAACCGTGGTTACCGTCACATACGCCCACCACAGGGCATCCGAAGCGGTTTTGATGTTGGCATTAGGGTCATTACGTTCGGTCACTAATACGAAGATCGAGGCAAATTCGAGCACTACAATCGCCAGGAAGATTACGGTCAGCAGAGCGCTTTCCGCGCGACTCTTACGATATGCTTGCCACATGTTCCGCATCCCGATTCGACGCAATACTCTGTAGATGCGCCACATACGAAATACTCGTGCGAGCCTCAAGCCGGGGAACGGCAGACTACCGATAAAATCCAGCCAGCCCCCACCTTTGATCAGGTATCCCACTTTGCTGGGTGCGCTGAAGAGTCGATAACAAAAGTCACCCAGAAAGATCGGAGTAAGTGCCCAATCAAAGATTGCGACGAGGTTTTGTACATACGGATCAATCGGGAGAATCTCCACTATCAGATTGAAGATCGACAAAACAGACAGCGCCAGGATAAACAACTCGTAATTGGTATTGATGGGTTTTTGCTTGCTGGTTGTAGCCATTGTATTCACTCTTTCACTCTTCATGATCAGCAGGGTCTCTCGAATCTACTATCAATGTTCTATGACTTACATCAGGTGAGTCACTCTGTTCTTCAACTGTGTTGTTCTCATGATGATGACGATGGCAAGAGTCGCTGCAAAGAAAATGGGAGCCAACACGTCACTTGAGTATTTCAGACCAAAAACCACAATCACAATCGCGGCCGCAACAAGCATATTGGGCAAGATAGGTGATCCTCGTACCGTCATCGTCTTCATGGTCAACTTCTCCTTCTTTCTTCGATTATGTACATGAGAGCAAATAGAACAGCTTTCGACGATGATACACTTTTTTTGTGTTTAGCGATAGAGCCCGTATTCCGTCAGCTATCCACTGGCACTGGTTATGCTATTGAGTTTCAGCTTAAATATCTTTTTCTCACTCATCTTTCCTGGTTGGGTGTTTGTGATTAGCCTGTACATCCTGATTGAGAATATGCGCAGACGATCTACGGCGACTGAGGGCAGCCAGGGAATGTTATGACAGGGAGTATTTTTGAGAGAGGATAATAATTACATATGACCGATTTTCCCCTTGATATACTCACTCTTAATGACATCAGGTGTACTCTTGTTGGGCGAAGGGCCTGGGTGGGTTGATCGGTTAAGCCTGTTCTTTCTGATCCTCGACATTCACAAAAACAGTGCATTTTGAGGATGTGTTTTCCCTCTCTGGCAGGTATACTAGTAATTGCGAATCATATGCCTTTCGTAAGCAACAATGGAAAGGCAAGGAGACAACTCAGTTGCAGGAAGAGACAAGGAGTGGTCATGCAATATACAACCCTATTTGTCTCGCTACACACTAGTCAAAATGTAGGAGAAACACATGGCTCTCATTGAGTACAAGCCTGGAACGACGTTCCCAGGCAACATTGGATTGACGGTTGACCAGTCCAGCCCGGCCTGGCCAGAACCCTTGCGCGCCAAAGAAGGCACACCCAACGTCTTCTTTATCGTGCTTGATGACACCGGCTACGGCCAGCTCGGCTGCTATGGCAGCCCTATAGAGACGCCCAACCTGGACAGCCTGGCCGGGGATGGGCTGCGGTACACCAACATGCATACCACAGCGCTCTGTTCGCCGACACGCGCCTGCATTCTCACCGGGCGTAACCATCACTCCAACGGCATGGCCTGCATCACCGAGCTTGCGACCGGTTACCCTGGCTACAACGGCAATGTCCCGTTCGAGAACGGCTATCTCCCAGAGATACTGCTGCAGCAGGGCTACAACACCTATATGGTCGGCAAGTATCACCTGATCCCATCCGAGCTTGAATCCGCCGCAGGTCCCTATGACCGCTGGCCTTTAGGCCGTGGCTTCGAGCGCTTCTACGGCTTCATGGGCGGTGACACTCACCAATACTACCCCGAACTGGTCTATGACAACCACCAGGTTGAGCCACCCAAGACTCCCGAAGAGGGGTACCACCTGACCGAGGACCTCGCCGACAAAGCTATTCAGTTCATCGCCGATGCCAAGCAGGTCGCGCCCAACAAACCGTTTTACCTGCATTTCTGCACTGGTGCTATGCACGCGCCGCATCACGTGCCCAGGGAGTGGGCGGACAAGTACAAGGGTATGTTCGACGACGGCTGGGATGCCTACCGCGAAAAAGTCTTCGCCCGTCAGAAAGAACTGGGCATCGTTCCGGCCAACGCTGAACTCTCGCGTCACGATCCAGATGTGCCGGACTGGGAGACACTCTCACCAGAGCAGAAGAAGCTCTACGCACGCATGATGGAAGTCTTCGCTGGTTTTCTGACCCACACCGACTATCACATTGGCCGCCTGCTCGACTATCTGAAGAGCACCGGCGAGTACGACAACACTCTGATCATGGCCATTTCTGATAACGGTGCCAGTGCAGAAGGTGGCCCCACCGGCACCACCAACGAGGGGCAGTTCTTCAACAACGCACAGGAGTCGATCCAGGAGAGCCTGGCGAAACTGGACAAGCTAGGTGGGCCAGAGACCTTCAACCACTATCCATGGGGTTGGACCTGGGCGGGTGATACCCCGTTCCGCCGCTGGAAACGCGAGACCTATCGCGGTGGCACTAGCGACCCTTTTATCGTCCATTGGCCGAAAGGGGTCCAGGCAAAGGGCGAGATCCGCACGCAATATGCCCATGCCATCGACATGGTACCAACAGTGCTGGATGCTCTGGGCATCGAGCCACCAGCGTTGATCAAAGGTGTTACGCAGTCGCCAATCGAAGGCGTCAGCTTCGCGCGCAGCTTCAATGATGCCGACGCGCCTGGCAAACATGTCACCCAGTATTTCGAGATGTTCGGTCATCGTGCACTCTATCACGATGGTTGGCGGGCCGTGTGTCCCTGGCCAGGTCCCTCGTTTGTCGAAGCAGACATACCATTAGGCTCACCGATCTCGGCCGAAACATTGTCCGAGTTAGACGCCCATGGCTGGGAACTCTATCACATCGCCGAAGACATTGCCGAGAACCACAATGTCGCCGCCGACAACCGTGAACGGTTGATCAACATGATTGCGACCTGGTACGTGGAGGCAGGTAAATACAAGGTGCTGCCAATTGATGGGAGCGGTTTGCAGCGCTTTGCCCAGGAACGCCCGCAACTCGTGAAGGAACGCACCAACTATACCTACTTCCAGGACACGCAGACAGTGCCGTGGTATGCCTCGGTGCATGTGCTCAACCGTCCGCATAGCATCACCGCTGATGTCGAGATTCCGGCAGGTGGCGCAGAGGGTGTACTACTCTGCCAGGGCACAGGTTCGGGTGGCTATGCGCTCTACGTGAAGGATGGCAAGCTCAAGTATGCCCACAACTGGGTGAGTAGGGAAATCTATCACGTCGAGTCGGTGGAGCCTGTACCAGAGGGTCGCCACCAGTTGCGCTTCGAGTTCGAGCCAACCGGCAAACCGGACATTCCAAACGGCCATGGTACGCCGGGGCGAGGCCAGCTCTACATCGATGGCAGATTGGTGGGAAATGCCGAGATCCCCATTACTACACCGCTTGTCTTCAACCCGGGTGGCTTGACCTGTGGCGCGAATCCAGCCTTGCCCGTCATTCCCGAGTATGCGTCGCCGTTCAAGTTTACTGGCAAGATCCACGGCGTGACGGTGGATGTTAGTGGTGACCTGATCAAGGACTCTGAAGCCGAACTGCGCCTGGTCATGGCCAGGCAATAGGCAAAAAGACGCAGGATTCCGGGACATAAGTCTCGCCTGTGAGCACGAGATTGGCATTTCTTTTCTGCGATGCCATCTCGTGGTTCATGTCTATCATGTACGATTTTCGGCCTCTATTTATTAGTCTTCTATACGACTCATCAGTTTATGCCCATACTCGTTGCCAGATCATCATCAGGCCGCTTGAGTTAATTTTACAGGGCCATTCCGATTCGGAGGTTCGTTTTATGAGTGAAGTTGTTTCGTCAAAGCCATCCAAAGCAGGCATACGTTGGCTCAATATCGTCGGGCGGATTTTAGTCACGCTGTTAATGTTACTCGCGGTGTTGGGATTCCTTATAAGTGTGGCGGGCATTGCCGGGGTGTGGGTCGCCCGCTCATACGCGCGCAGTGCTGTAATCGATGTCACTACGGTGACGACGAAAACACTGACGGCCGTGAATAACGGGCTGGTGCGCGTGCATACCCAGGTACAAGACGCGCGACAAAAGGTGACACAGGTGAACGATGCAGCAGCCAAATTGGGTAATCGGATCAATGCCAACAGCCCACTTGTCGACAAATTCAACCAGTTGGTGAGCACTAATCTCGCCCCGAGTCTTGAAAAGGTAAGCACAACTGCTTCTGCCGTACACGATGCTGTTGTTTCTCTTAACAGCAAATTGGAGGTGCTCAACCGCTTACCAAATATACAGATACCGACACTCACGAGCCAACTGAGCGCAGTATCCGATCGTGCTCAAGAGGCGCAGTCAGCGGTTGAAGACATGCGTACTTCGCTGACAGATGTGAAAGCAGGCCTTGTGACAACAGTCCAGGGAGCGGTTACGCAGCGGACAGCCAGGATAGATGCCGCGCTAGCGCGGATACAGGATACGGTCAACACGTATCAAGCGACGGTGACGCGTACGCAAACGCGTGTCACTGCGACCAGCAATGCTGTCCTGCTGCTGCTTGATGTGGGTGTGGTGTCTCTGACGCTTCTCTTCATCGTCTTCGCCATAGGACTGGTGCTGCTTCTGTGGGTGTGTTGGCAGTTTGTGCGCACCGGACATTTCCCTTCCCTACGCGTTGTGATCGCCTCGAGTAAAGTTGCTGACGTTCGTCAGGTAACAGTAGCAAAGATCGTTTCGGAAGAGCCACTCAAAGAAGAAGTAACGACTGTCTCGTCGGAGGTAATTGAAGCAGAGAAACCTGCTACTTCAGAGAAGGCATCTGCGGCAGAGGGATCGGTTGATCCAGTCAAAGAGGACACTACATCATAGGCGCGGAGATAAAGGATGCGGGAGACAAAGTCCCTCGCCAGGGCACAGACCAGCGCATCCGGCTGATCTGTAGTGGTGACCTTGATGTTCACCCGCCCGGATGGGAGCGTGGCCATGTTCCTTGCTGTGAACGAGATGAAAGGGCAGCATGACAGGAAGGTCACGCCTGCTACTTCCCGCGGGTGTCACCCCGTTCGGCTTCGCCTCAGGGCAAGCTCTGAGCCCATTCGCTGCGCTCAGGGTAAACTCCGCGAAGGGTCTGTCTGGATGGGCGTCGAGATGCTTCGTTGCACTCAGCATGACAGGGCTGTATACAAGTACTTTTGCCTGGATTTGTGATGCTTCATTGGAACTCGCCCATGAGTACGGATGGACTGTGGTCAGCATCAAGAACGATTGGAGGGAGGTATTCGAGGAGTAAGAGCCAAATTTCCCTGACCTCTGTAGATGATACGCTCAACTCATGTCCTTTCCGATTGTCGGCATATGCAAAAACAGTGCATCTAAAGGATATGTTTTCGCTCTTGTTCCAGTATACTTAACATGGAGATGTGGGAACTTTGCATACTTATCAAGCGAAACGAAGCCAGATGGTAAGTGTGCGTAAGATTCGCCAACAACTATATGGTTTCTGTGTGCATCAGCACACAACCACTCTTTCGTATTTTGAAACTGACTATCGTAGTTCAACAACGTACTATCAATTAAAGGAGAACGTACTATGACCAAACCATTTAAGGGGATCGTCAACCTGGATATTCGCGACTCCAAGCCCGACTGGGAGCCGTACCTGCAGCCAGAGGCGCCAGAAGGTGCGCCCAACGTCCTCTACATAGTCTGGGATGACGTGGGTTTCGCCGCAATGGAGCCGTGGGGTGGACTCATCGAAACCCCCACCATGAACCGCCTGGCCCAGGCAGGCTTGACCTACACGAACATGCACACCACAGCACTATGCTCGCCCACGCGCGCCTGCTTGATGACCGGGCGCAACCATACCACCAACGGCATGGCCTGCATCTCAGAGGCGGCAATCGGCTTTCCCAACGCCAACGGCCATATCCCGTTCGAGTGCGCAACCGTCGCCGAGGTGCTCAACGAACATGGCTTCAACACCTATATGCTTGGCAAATGGCATCTGTGTGCCGAGGATGAGATGAACATGGCCTCCAGCAAGCGCAACTGGCCGGTGGGACGCGGCTTCGAGCGATTCTATGGCTTCCTGGGTGCCGAGACCAATAACTGGTATCCAGACCTGGTGCATGATAACCACCCGGTCGAGCAGCCAGGCAGTCCAACTGAGGATGGATCGGAAAAGGGCTACCACCTGTCGCGAGATCTGGCGGACAAGGCGCTGGAGTTCATCAAAGACGCCAAAGCCGTCGCTCCCGATCGGCCCTTTTTCATGTACTTCTGCCCTGGCGCCTGCCACGCGCCACATCACGCACCCAAGGAGTGGGCTGACAAGTACAAGGGCAAGTTTGACATGGGCTACGAGCGCTACCGCGAGCTCGTGCTCGAGCGCCAGAAGCAGATAGGTATCGTTCCAGAGAACACTACGCTGTCGCCGATCAACCCGATTGGCACGCCAGCCGAGACGAAAAGCCCAGATGGGAAGCCCTTCCCAGCCCTGGATTACGTCAAGCCGTGGGACGCGCTGCCCGAGAACGAAAAGCAGTTGTACCGGCGCATGGCCGAGGTGTACGCGGGCTTCCTCAGCTACACCGACCACCAGATCGGCCGGATCATCGACTTCCTGGAAGAGTCGGGCCAGCTCGACAATACGCTCATTATCGTGATCTCCGATAACGGTGCCAGCGGTGAGGGTGGTCCCACCGGCTCGGTCAACGAAAATAAGTTTCTCAACGGCATTCCAGATAGCCTGGAGGAGAACCTCAACTACCTGGATGTGCTGGGTAGCCCTCTGACGTACAACCATTACCCCACCGGCTGGGCGATGGCGTTCAATACGCCGTTCAAGATGTGGAAGCGCTATAGCTATAACGGTGGCATCTGCGACCCGTTTCTGATCTCCTGGCCGAAAGGGATCAAGAGCCGTGGCGAGGTGCGCCACCAGTACCATCATGCCATCGACATTGTGCCGACGATCCTCGAGGTCGTGGGCATCGAAGCTCCGGATGTGGTCAAGGGCTATACCCAGCATCCCATCGAAGGCGTTAGCATGCGCTCGAGCTTTGACGAGGCGCAGGCGCCCTCGAACAGAGAGACCCAGTTCTACTCGATGTTGGGGACGCGCGGCATCTGGCACCAGGGTTGGAAGGCGGTCACGACACACCCTGCGATCTCCGGCTGGGGCAATTACACGCAGGACACCTGGGAACTCTACCATACGGCCGTGGATCGCTCAGAGAGCCACAATCTCGCCGCACAGCATCCGGACAAGCTCCAGGAGTTGATCGGGCTGTGGTTCTTCGAGGCGGGCAAATACCAGGGATTTCCTCTGGATGACCGCGTAGCTCTCGAAATTGTCCTCACTCCGCGCCCGAAAATGACAAAGCCGCACGATCGGTATGTCTACTATCCGGACACGGCCGAGGTACCTGAGGCGGCGGCGGTCAGTATCATCAACCGCTCCTACGCGATCAGAGCCGAGGTCGAGATTCCGGCCAGCGGTGCCGAGGGAGTGATATTCGCACACGGGAGTCGCTTTGGGGGACACGCCCTTTATATGAAGGACGGCACCTTCCACTACGTCTACAACTTTGTCGGCTCATTCGAGCAGAAGATCAGTTCCAGCAAGCCTGTGCCAACCGGGGCCTCGACCCTCTCGGCCATCTTCACCAAGGAGGGAGAGAACCCACCGCACGTTGCCAACGGCACCCTGGCCATCTACATCAACGACGAGAAGGTCGGCGAGGGCAAGATCAGGACCCAACCTGGCAAGTTCTCCATTGCTGGCGAGGGGCTAAACGTGGGGCGCGATGGTGGCGAGCCGGTCACTCCGGACTATCCGGGGGAGTATCCCTGGCCGTTCACCGGTACGGTCAAGCGGGTGGTCGTGGATGTCAGCGGTGATCTGAACATTAATCACGAAGTCGAAGCACATGCGATGCTCATGCGTGAGTAACGTTGCAGCAAGTTGACCTCTCGTGATCGCATACGCGGGCAGGAGTTGACCCCTCAGCAAAGAGACAACCTCCCGCCCGTTTCACTTGAAAAGACAAGCTAATACTAACACACCAGGAGTCACGACTAACTTAGCATTCCTATGAAGGAAAGAAGAAATGGAAAACGCTCTCGGCAGTATTCTGCCCCAGGCCATCGGCGTCGCCATTAGTCCGGTGCCGATCATCGCTGTTATCTTGATGCTGTTCAGCAAGCGGGCCAGGAGCAACGGCTCCGCTTTCCTGGTGGGTTGGGTGCTTGCGCTGGTGGTAGTTGGCAGCATTGTGTTGGTTCTGGCCAATCTGGGCAAGATCTCGACTGGAGGTACACCCTCTACTTTGGCGTACGTGCTCAAGCTGTTGCTCGGACTATTGTTTCTTTTGATGTCACTCCGCCAGTGGAGAAGCCGTCCCAAAGAAGGCGAAGAGCCGCAAATGCCCAAATGGATGGCGACCATAGACAAGTTCACTGCATTAAAAGCATTTGGATTTGCTGCTTTGCTGGCAGGTGTGAACCCTAAAAATTTGGCGTTGACGCTTGCTGCGGCGCTGTCTATTGCACAATCGGGGTTGAGTGGTGCTCAAGCCTGGATTGTTCTGGCTGTCTTCATCATCCTCGCCAGTCTAACAGTTGCTGTGCCAGTGTTGTACTACCTGTTTGCAGGACAGTCAGCGGAAAAAATGCTCAACAGTTGGAAGGCGTGGTTGGTGGCCAATAACGCAACGGTAATGTTTATCTTGTTGTTGGTATTAGGCATGTTATTGTTGGGCCAGGGCCTGGGTGGATTGATCGGCTAAGCTTGTGTAGGCAAAGGAACTCTGAAAGCAACTGGAGTGTATGGCTTGGAGAACAACCTCCTGTTGACTACATCGATACTTGCAAAATCAGTGCGTTTACAGGATGTGTTTTCGTTCCCCAGGTCGTATACTAGTAACAACGATTTGTAAACTTCCGTACACAACAACAGAAATTGGAGGAATCTTATGACTACCACAACTACTCCATCCACCATACCAGATGAATGGACTCGGGATTTGACAACCCGAGCTGAGCGCTATGCTGCCGGGAAGGCGCGGCGTAGCAAGACGCCCCGTTCCAGCCACGCAGAGTGGGCGCCAGACCCTGAGCGTCCCGATCCAATCAGTATTTTGGAAGAGGCAAATAAGACGCGACTGCAACACCTGGTGCCTATCCGCTTTGGACGTATGTCGACGTCAGCTTTCGCGTTCTATCGAGGAACAGCAGACATCATGGCGTACGACCTGGCGAAGACACCCGTCTCAGGCATCCAGGCGCAACTCTGTGGTGATGCGCATCTCAGCAATTTTGGCGTCTTTGCCTCCCCGGAGCGCAACCAAATTTTCGATGTGAACGACTTCGACGAGACACTCGCCGGGCCTTGGGAATGGGATGTCAAGCGGCTGGCAGCCAGCGTGGTCATAGCTGGTCGACAGAACGGCTACACCGCTCAGGAGAGCAGGCAGGCGGTGTTGAGGTGCGTGCAAAGCTACCGTGAGAATATGCAGCGCTTCGCCTTGATGAACCACCTGGATGTGTGGTACTACCACATCGACGTGGAGACCATTCTCGCGCTGGCACGTGGCGCAGGTGGCAAAAGGCTAGAAAAACGCGTGGAACAAGGGTCGGCAAAAGCAAGCAAGCGCACGCGCTTCGAAACCTTCCCAAAGCTGGCCGAGGTCGTGGATGGGCAGTATCACATCAAGGATGAGCCGCCATTGATCTCTCACATCGACCCGCTGGACACCAGCAAGAACAATCTGGATACCGGAGAATGGAGAGAGATGGTGAGAGGATTCCTGGCGTCCTTATCGGAGGAGCGGCGCGTGATCATCATGCAGTACCGCGCGGTCGATATCGCGCTGAAAGTTGTGGGAGTGGGCAGCGTGGGCACGCGCTGTGCAGTCGTGTTGTGCTTAGGGGGAGCGGAAGGCGATGACCCACTGTTCATGCAGATCAAGGAAGCTGAGGCATCGGTGCTCGAGCAGTACCTGGGGGCGAGTCCCTATAAGAACCACGGGGAGCGGGTGGTAGTAGGCCAGCGTATGATGCAGGCGGCCAGTGATATCTTCCTGAGCTGGTCTACTTTCAATGGCAGGGACTTCTATGCACGACAGTTGCGCGACATGAAGTTGTCGGCGGAGGTCGAGACGATGGTCCCGGTAGGGTTTACCGCTTACGTCCAGTTATGCGCGGGAACCCTGGCGCGTGCGCATGCACGCACCAGTGACCCTGCACAGATCAGCGGCTATCTGGGGAACGGGGATACGTTCGACCGTGCCATTGCCTCATTCGCCGAGACGTATGCCGACCAGGCCGAACGCGACCATGCAGCCCTCCTTGCCGCTATCAAAGAAGGGCGCGTGCAAGCCCAAACCGGCGTGTAATATCCAGACGCAGTGAGATGAGAAAGATGCCCCCTTGCGTTCTGTCTGACCGCAGGTAGATGCAAAGCATCGTTGACAGAACGTATTCCAAGTCCGGCCGCAACATTCTTATCTCACTGCAAAGAAATATCGTGTGCGAGTTGGCTTTATAGCTCTCTCATTTTTGGTTCGATCCCATTCATGATGATTCGTTAGAGCCAAGCACACCCTCGGCTTCAGCTTCCTCACCACGCAGACTGACGACCAGGATGAAGATGCTAATCACAAACACCCAGGCCGGAAAGACCAGAATCAACCAGGATGTGAAGTCGCTGCTCACCAGCAGGAGCAACGCAACCGCATAGGTGAGGAACACAAACACACGCGGCATCACGCGTGTGCGAATCCAGATGGTGCCCAACGCAATCATAAACACACCTGCCATGCGAATGGCATACACTTTCGTGATCGTGTACATAATTGCGCGCCCAAAGACAAGGACGCCACTCTTCGTCAACGTATCCGGTTCGAGGGCATAGCTGGAAAGGATACCGCCCGCGATCGCAGCGTAGGCAAACATCATCGCCAGAAACAGTAACCCACTGCCAAAGAAGACGGTCGAAAAGAATTGATCTTCCAAGGTTCCAAGGCGATCGCGCACCACACCTATGAACCACAGGAAGGCAATGCCAGCAAAAGGCACCAACGTCAGCGCCAACGTCAGCGTAGTTGTATTCCCCTGGAGCCATGAAGCAGTATTCATCCCACTCAATTCTTCGGGGATGGCGAGGCGGATTAGCACCATACTGGTCGTGAACAACACAGCAAAGATGATGCCTGCGATCGCTGCGGCACGCGGCGTCTTGAGGGCTTGACGTGTCAAGGCAACTTGTTGATTCATTGCTTGCTCCGATCGGTTGTGCCAGGGTCCAAGACCTGACAGGTTCTAGTCGTTCACAGCATCACCTATCCTCAGGCAAAGCACATCAATCTCTGCTCCTAGTATAGCTAGCAGGGATCAGAAATGCAACTTCAAAACACACTATTTTGCGCGCTGCTGCAGCGGGAATCCAACGAATATCGATGAGCTTTTCGTTAGATTGATGCTGATTGGGCACCCGCAAAAGGTGCCCGGTACATTGTCAATGCTGGCACTTCAGCGAACAGGAGACGTATCTACTACTGAATAGGCTCTTGTGGCCTGGATATTGTTATACGCAGGAGCAGCTTTATAAGGTAGAAGAGCAACGCGTACACCGCCATACCTATAAGTGTAGACCATTCGATGATTCCATTCCCATTCGGTCCAATCTTGGTACTGGGCACAATACCGAGGAACGGGTAAAGAAAGAACCCGGTAAAATTATAGAGTGCCTCCGCGAACGGGTTGTTAGGATCTGCTCCAAGTAGCTTCAAGACAAAACGCAACAGGAACAACATCTCAAGAGCGAAAAGCACCCATTGAAGGTAGTCCATAACCTTGGCGACGCCATATTTACGAGCCCGTGCTTTTTGTTGGGCCGGGTCCTGGGCATATTGCGCGGGAGGAACTCCATATTGATTGGGAGGAGTCCCATACGGAACACCCGGCTGGCCCTGATAAGGAGGCACACCCGGTTGACCCTGATATGGAGGCACTCCTGGCTGATTCGGGTACACAGGTTGCCCGGGCTGATAAGGAGGAACTCCTTGCGGGTTCTCCTGGAGAGGTGGCATATAATTTGGATCATTTGGATACGGGTTAGACTGCATACAATTCTCCTTTGTCGGGTAGGACATTCGATAGCGGTTACCATAGCTCATGGCTATGGTAACATTTCTTACAGAACTTTTCAACGAAACCGGCAGAGCTACAACATTCCATAGTTATAAAGGAGATATAGTATGCAACGTCAGAACATCTCGACAGGCACGCCCTGGGAACCCATCGTCGGCTACTCTCGTGCCGTTCGTGTAGGAAATACCGTGCATGTAGCCGGCACAACCGCCACCGGTACTGATGGCCAGATCATCGGCATTGGAGATCCCTACACCCAAACGATACAAATCCTCAAGAACATCGAATCCGCGCTCAAGCGAGCAGGCGCCAGCCTGAATGATGTTGTCCGCACACGCATGTACGTCACCAACATCGACGACTGGCAGCAAATTGGCAAAGCTCACGGCGAGTTCTTTAGTGAGATTCGCCCTGTCACCAGCATGGTAGAGGTCAGGCGCTTGATTTCACCTGAAATTGTGGTCGAGATTGAGGCAGAGGCAATAATTGTGTAATTGAAGCTAAAGAATCAGCATCGCGTCTCCAAAGCTGTAGAAGCGATAGCGTTCGCGCATAGCCTCTTGATATGCCTCCTCGATCAACGATTTGCTGGCGAATGCGCTCACGAGCAGCAGCAGCGTCGAACGAGGCAAATGGA
>Ga0070706_100001140_pt1 | contig 28635 bp, 22 predicted proteins | sample KBSK5501metaG_FD_65476 | JGI IMG/M metagenome (GOLD analysis project Ga0070706, IMG submission 65476) | Corn, switchgrass and miscanthus rhizosphere microbial communities from Kellogg Biological Station, Michigan, USA - KBS K5-50-1 metaG | ecosystem: Host-associated > Plants > Roots >... | reverse complement strand
CAAAGAGCAGCAGGTAGAGCGGAATGCACAGCACCACATCGGTCAGCCTCATCAGCACGTTGTCGATCCACCCGCCGTGGAAGCCGGCAAACGCGCCGACCCCGATGCCGAAGACAATGGCCATCAGCATCGACAGCAGGCCGACTGACAGTGAGACTCTGCCACCGGCCATGGCGCGCGCCAGCGTGTCGCGTCCCACGTCGTCGGTGCCAAAGGGGTGCGCCAGCGACGGCGGAGCCTGTTGATCGCCGATACTGGTCACATTGAGCAGATTTGGATCAGCCTTCCAGAATATGGGTCCAAGGAAACAGAACACGAACAGTAGGATCAGGAAGACCGCACTGCCGATCGCGACGCGGTTGCGCAGGAAGCGGTCAAAGATGATACGACCCTGGCTGCGCCGCTTCTGCACCAGGGCGGGCGCCAGTTCCAGGAACGGCTCGACCTCTTCCCCTGTTACATTCGTTGTATTGAGCTGTTCGGAAATATCCACAGATGTCTCCTTTTCTCTGTAGCGGTTGCTCTCGACAGCATTACGAGTAGCGAATACGCGGATCCATCACTGCGTACAGGATATCTGCTATCAGGTTGAATGCAATCACAAACACCGCACTGATCATCAACATGGCTATGAGCACCGGGTAGTCTCGCCTGTCCAGACTGTCGATAAACAGCAACCCCAGGCCAGGCCAGGCAAACACGCCCTCGGTAATAGTAGCGCCACCGGCCACAGCTCCGAAATCGAGGGCCACCACTGTAATCAAAGGAATCACTGCGTTACGGAGGGCATGACGAAAGATCGCGACTGCCGGAGCCACGCCTTTAGCGCGGGCTGTGCGCATATAGTCTTGCTTGACGGTCTCAATCATACTTGCACGCATATAGCGACTCCACCCCGCGATAAAGGCAATTGCCAGCACGCACACCGGTAAGATCAGGTGCTGGAGTTGATCGAGAAAGTGAGCGAACGGTGAGAGAGTATAGCCGAACGACGCGGTTCCCGAGGTAGGAAGCCATTGCAGCCAGACACCGAAGATTTCCTGTGCCAAGAGGCCTAAGAGAAAAACAGGCATTGCAATACCGAAATACGCGAGCACGGTCAGAGAGTAATCAGTTATCGTTCCCTGGCGAATGGCCGAGATCACGCCAAACAGAATGGCAAGGACCAACGCCAGCGTAAGTGCAGGAACGAACAACAGCAGTGTGTTGATAAAGCGCCTGGAAATGATGGCTGAGACAGCTTCATTGGTGTTAAAGGAGTAGCCAAAGTTGAAAGTCAAAGCGTTGGTCAGCCATTTGACATACTGAATATAAAACGGGTCATCCAGGCCCATCCGCACTCGCAGGGCAGCGCGAGCCGCCGGTGTCAGGCGCGGGTTGAACAAGACCGCATCTGCTCCCCCCGGTAGCAAATGGATTAAGCCAAACATGGCAATGGACAAGAGGAACAATAAAGGAATCGCCTGTAAAATACGCCTGATGACATATCTTCCCATAACGCCTCCGCTGAGCATAAATTGGGACGGTTTACGTTTGTCATAGTGTACCACAAATTTTATCACAAAGGAACATTTCTGCTCACTGGAATACAAGAAATCCTCTGGGTGGTCATCTCTCAATGAGAACCACCCAGAGGCATCATCTGCGCACAACTACGAGCTGAAAGAGAAAGCGCTGCTCAGATCTATCATTGGGCAGGGCAGGTGCCGTTGTTACACCACCACTCCCAGATGTTTTCGGTGGAGCCGATACCGACTGCCGAGGGCAGGTAGTTGTTCGCGCCTTTTTTGTAGACCGCTAAATCGGGTGCGCCAAACTCAACGATGAATGGGTAGTCCGTCACCTCCAGGTTGTTGATGCCATCAAAGGCCGTCTGGCGAGCAGTCGTGTCACCAGTTGACAACTGCTGCTTTTGCAGGGCATCCATCTGCTGGCTGCAGTAAAAGGCAAGGTTCCCTGACCCTTTTTCAGCGCACGTTAAAAGGATGGAATTGTCAGGGTCGTAAGAACCGGATTCCGCAAACTCAGCAATGTCATACTTACCCGGCACCCCTGCAGGCAGGAACGACCCGAAGAACGTGCTGGCGGGGTAGTTCTGGATGTCGAGCTTAATGCCGATCTTCTTAAAATTCGCCTGGTTAATCAACTGGTCATCAGAACGCCACAGGTTGCCGGCCGTCGTCGAGTACTGGAACTCCAGGCGCTGCCCGTTCTTGGCGTACACGCCATCGGAACCCATGACCCAGCCCTTCGATTTCAGCAACGAATTGGCCGCGCTGAGATCAAACTTCGGGCAGACAAGCGGAGGACTTGCGGTGTAGCCTGGCACCTGCACTGGCGCATGATCCTGGCAGCGTGCTGATGCAAACCCGCGACGGGCGACCTGGATCAGCGATTGCTGGTCGACCGCCATCGCCATCGCCTGCCGCACTTCAGGGTTGCCGCCCAGGATCTTGTTGTTGAAGTTGATCCATATCGCCTCCCAGCTATATGAGTTCTTGCCCGTGCCACCACCATCACCGATCGTTTGGTAGTTGCTGAGCGAATTATAGGCCAGCGCCTTGCTCACATCCAGGAACCAGGCTGAATCGATAGTGCCTGCCTGCGCATCCGTCAAGATGGTGTTCTGGTCGGTCACGATGCGGAAGACGACCTTATCCAGGTGGGGCAGGCCCTGGGATGCGAGATAGTAATTGGGGTTGCGCACAATGGTGTAGTGGTCGCCCGGCTTGCTCTCACTCATCATGAACGGGCCACTGACCACATGTGGGTTCAGGTTATCCGGAGACTTGATGATGGCGTCCGGGGCCATGCTCGAAAAGACGTGCGCTGGCAGCGGGCCAGCTAATCCTCCATCCCCCCACTGCGAGACGAACGACACAAACGGACTCTTGAGGTGGAAGGTGATCGTCAGGTTGTTGTTGGACACATCCGCTGAGGCGACATCCGCGAAGGGAGTTGTGTTATAGGCAGCAGCCTTGGGATTGGCCCACAGCTTCCAACTGAAATCGACATCCCTGGCGTCCAGTGGCTGGCCATCGGACCACTTCAGGCCCGGGCGCAGGGTGAAGGTCACGGTCTTCAGATCAGCGCTCACGCCGCCATTCGCGGTGGTGGGAACCTGGGTCGCGAGGCCAGGCATCAACTGGCCTTGCGGGGTGCCATAGACAAGCCCCGCGTACAGGCCATCCATGACCATGGCCGCAAAGGTCTCGCTCGACAAATTGGGAATCAGCGAGTCAGGCTCTTCAAAGAGATCTTCAATCCAGGTGCCACCCTTTGCCGGGGCACCGGCCGAGGGAGTTGTGGACGTCGACGACGACGTCCCGCCGCACGCGCTAAGTATGAGTAGCATCATTGCGACAATAGAAAAGGACATCATTAGAAAACGCGGTCTGGGTTTCTCGTGCATCTTTTCCTCCTAAAATAATTGAAGCTTGAGGACGATGATTCCCACAGAAGCGTGAACCAACGTCGATTTTTAGAGAGCAGCATGTAATGCATGCCGCCATAAATGACACGCCAACCCTATCACACTGGTTTTGCCACAACCATGTATTGGCGTTACATATCATTACGTTATTTTGCATCAACTTCTCACACATCTTGAAAAATCCCACTATTTACTATTTATTCAATACTCTACCCATGTGGAGGTGTGAAGACTCTCCAACTCATGACGTAATCTATGCGACGCTCGAAAAATCACGGCACCCAACTGGCGCACACTCGTGCTTCTTCACTAGTATAAAAGAAACAAGATAGGTCTGGATAGCAAGGAAACCATACATGTCTATACTCGACAAGCCGCTCATTCCACCACCTCGTAGATCACGGCGCCCTTTCATTATTTTGGGGATCATCCTTGTGCTGTTGATCGCGCTCTTTCTCTTTACAGATGTGCGTGCCGACCTGGCTTTCATCCTGCATTTTGTCAGCGCCCCTATGCATTACACGTATAGTGGCCATGCGGATTACGTAAGCGCTGTAGCCTGGTCTCCTGATGGCAAGCGCATCGCCTCTGCCAGTGGTGATCATACCGTGCAGGTATGGGATGCTGCCAATGGTGGTCACGTTCTAACGTATCGAGGTCATGTAAGCGATGTGGCCAGCCTTGCCTGGTCGCCCGATGGGAAGAATATCGTCTCGGGCAGTGTAGATAACACAGTCCAGGTGTGGGATGCGACTACTGGCAATCATATCTACACCTATCATGGGCATAGCGATGCGGTATTTGACGTGGCCTGGTCTCCCGATGGAAAACGCATTGCCTCCGCAAGCAATGACGGCAGTGTGCAGATATGGGATGCTTTCACAGGTATGCATGTCATTTCTCATCTAAGCGCTCTTAGCACCAGACTGACACGTGCACCATGGAATGCTGTAGCCTGGTCTCCTGATAGCAAACATGTCGCTATCGGTGGCGTTGGTGATGCAATAGTACTCGATGCCACAAATGGCAATATCATCGGCTACTATGGTAATCACGGCGGAGGTATACACTCTCTGGCCTGGTCTCCCAACGGGGTATACCTTGCCATCGGAAGAGATGATACGACAGTGCAGGTCTGGAATGTGGCTACGACCGCGAATGTGTATACCTATATGGGTCATAGCACCGATGTATTCACTGTAGCCTGGTCTCCCGATGGGAAACGTATCGCATCGGGTGATGGTGATGGTCTCGTGCAGGTCTGGGATGCCCTGACAGGAGATCGTGTCTATACCTATCGTGGCCACGCGGATTACTATCCTGGGCACTTTACATCCGGTAAAGCCGTCAACGCCGTAGCGTGGTCTCCCGACGGGAAGCGCATCGCATCAGGCAGCGACGATATGACGGTGCAGGTGTGGCAGGCGATGTAGGGGTAAGAGTGGAACAACTACTATACCTTTCTCCGAAGCCGCCTTAGTTTGATCAAATGCAAATTGCATGAGCAAAAAACCTTGTGGCTAGTAGCGTCTGACTCTAGCCACAGGTCAAGACAAAACACAGTGGGTGCGCAATGAGAGGTTAAAGACCTGTTAATTGCCGCGTGTGACAGTCTTTTGCACAGGTTTTTCTGATAGATGAGAGCTCACCGTGATGAAGTACTCTCCATTGGCGCTCCCATCAGGATAGATCACTAGGACATCGGTCGCGAAAGGATCATGCACATCACCCAGCGAGGCCTGAGTAACGGATGCTGCTTCGCCTCTCTCTCATGAGCATGAGATAATGACTAAAAGGAATGGGATGTAGGGACTGGGCGATTTTCCAGAGATCCTTCTCACCTAAGCCATCATGTTGGTCGCCTGCAATCCAGAAGATGACACCGTTCTGCTGGTAAATCAGCTCGCTGCGTCCGCCCGCTATCCACAGAAAGGCCTTGCCATGAGGTATCCATTGGCCATCCACATAGATAGCCTGCGGTTGTCCATGCTGGTCCGTTTGCACAGGTAGAGATCCGACGAAGGCTTATTACAATTTTGCTTGCAAGAACGTGAAAAGTCAAGCTATCAACTGATCTTCGAGTTAGCAAGAAACCTTTTGAACATATTGAGCAACTAGAGAACGACCCAGAGGGTCAAGTAAAACTGCTGAGAAATGAGCTTTCAGGCTTACTGAGCGTAAGGGTCAGTGGTCAGCAGTACCGTATTATTGATAAGGTTGTGAATGAAGAGATGATTGTGGTTGTCGGCGCAGTGGGAATACACAGTGAAGGGGATCGATCAGATATTTACCGAATCGCTGAGCGCCCACTGCGTTCAGGATTGATGACTTTTTGAAGCAATAGACCTTATTAACAAACCTTGGGAACATAATAAATCAATCACTATAGTTGAGGCAATGTCCCCGACAGGAATCGAACCTGCGACCACGGTTCCGGAGACCGACGCTCTATCCACTGAGCTACGGGGACTTCAACAGAAATAATACCATACTCGTCAACTGCGCTCAAAACCGGTAGAAAGCCAGAAGAACATGGCATAAAAAAGCCGCAAACTACCACTAACAATAAAATTTCGGATATTGAGTGATGTGCTTTCGGTACCTGAAGAAATAGCACAATCGTCAACGCTGCCTCATTTTCATTGACAGCTGCCTCTCCCACCTGCTATGCTTGAACAGATGATCAAAAGTAGGAGGGACCCGGGCAATGACACAAACACCGCAATTTCACAATTTCACCACACAACCGCTAGAAGCAATGGCACAGCAACAACCCTCTCAACAACAAACCGCGCTAGAAAGTGATCTTAGCGCTACGCCGGAAACCAATCCCGCTGTGCCTCCCTCAAAAAATCCTCTCAAGAGGAAATTCACGCGTATAATTGCTATCATCATCATCCTGGCTCTTGGAATCACGCTCTATTTCATCTGGCGCACACCCGCATCAACAAACGCTCCGCCAGTAATCACCCAACAAAATTTCAGCGGAACTTCCTCAAATAGCAGTGGTGGCACCGGCAGTTCTCCGACTACGAATGGAGATATTCATGTGTATGTTGTCGGAGCTGTTAAACATCCAGGCGTCTACACATTGCCTGCTGGAGCACGCGTTTACCTGCTATTGCAGGCTGCTGGAGGTGCATTACCGAATGCCAATCTCGTTGCGCTTAACCTGGCAGCTCCATTAACCGACGGAGAGGAAGTATATGTTACGGTTAATGGAGAAAAACCACCGACCTATATTGGAGGAGTACCTGGACCTGGCACGAGTGGCTCAGCTACCGCCGGTCAGCTCGTCAACATCAATACAGCCAGTGTCGATGAAATGCGCCAGAATCTTCATATCAGCACTACAACGGCGCAAAGCATCGTCAATTACCGCCAGCAAAATGGTCCGTTTACCTCAATCGATCAATTGCAACTGGTTGTTAGCAAGACAATTTTTGCAAAGATCAAAGGGCTTGTAACAATATAGGAATATCTTGTGATCAAGCATATCAAAGTTCAGCCGGACTTGCGCGGATTTATCTTGATCGTGATAGCTGTAGCGTGGATGTCAGGTATTCTGCTTGACGCCTGGCTACCGTTGCCGTTGCCCCAATATGCCTTACTAATCGGCGCTGCCATGGCACTGGTATGCGTCATTTTGTTCTGGCGCGATAGAACATGGATGCTCGTCTCACTGGGTATTCTCTGGCTATTGCTTGGAGCCTGGCGTTATGGAATCACCTCACCTGCTGGTGATCCCCAATCAATCAGCACATTTATCGGTGCAGGTAAAGTAGAGTTACATGGAATGGTTGCTGATGACCCCAAATTACTTGAGCACAGCAGACTCCTACTGGTCACAGCCAATAAAATCAGCATGAATAGTGGATCATCATGGCAAGACGTGCATGGGCAAATCGAAATTTTAATTCCAGGAGCAGCAATCGACAATCCGTACGGTCCGAACTACGGTGACAACCTGGAAATTCAGGGCAAACTTCAGCCTCCCTTGGCGCATCATTCTCCTGAAGTACTTGCAAGTTTGACGTTCCCTCGCTTGGTCATAGTTGGGTCCGCATCCAACCCCATCTTTGCCACGCTTTTTCATTTGCGATTATCCCTGGCATCAATTATCACACAATCGCTCCCCCAGCCAATGGCATCGCTGCTAATTGCCATTTTACTCAGTCTCCAAACGCCAGCCCTGAAACCGCTGACTAAGCTATTCCAGCAAACAGGAACAGCCCACTTAATTGCCCCTTCCGGCTTTAAAGTCACTATCCTGGCTGGACTTGTGGCTGGCAGCACAAGCTGGATTTATAAGCGGAGAGTTAAACAGTTGAAGCCGCTACTCCCTGCTCAAAAACGTGAAGGATACTGGCGGCACTGGTTAGCGACAGGACTGGTAATCCTGAGCATTATCGCCTATTCCATCCTCAGTGGTGCCGGACCGGCAGCTCAACGCGCATGCATCATGGGCATAATCCTGGTACTGGCGCCGCGTTTCGGACGCATCTACAACTTCTATACCGCCATGGCATTGGCGGTCCTCATCATGAGCATATTCGATCCTTTCGTGTTGTGGAATACCGGTTTCCAGTTATCAACAATTGGAACGCTAGGCATAGTCGTGCTCACACCCCTCTTTCATCGCTTATTGCGTCCCATTGATCGACTACCCTTTGCTCATCTTATTACCGAGGCTGTCGCAGTTACACTGGCAGCCCAGATAGCCACGCTCCCCATATTCGCTTTCACTTTTACCCAGGTTTCGCTTATTGCGCCTCTAACAAATCTGTTAACTGTGCCACTGTTGAGTACACTAATTTTGTTGGGACTCGTACTTTGCTCGACTGGAACGATCTTTCTACCACTCGGGATACTTTGTGGCTGGATTATCTGGCCATTGCTCTGGTACACCATCTTCGTCATCACCTGGTGCGCATCGATTCCAGGGGCATTTTTTACTGTGAACAATTTAGATACTCGCCTGGCCTGGGGCTACTACTGTGTTTTGATCTTGATACTCAGTATAATCTTGCGTAGATGGCCCGAAAAGAGTCAACTGCATGAGGTAAACACCGCTTCCACACTTCTATCACCCAACATCCAGATGAATAACTTTAGGATAGAGGACAGGTCTCCTGAGATAAAGGGTGCTCCTTCACTTCTACCACCACGCATATTGCCCATATTACGCTATGCTGCTGTTATGATAGTGATTCTGGCAACAGGAGCAACCATAGCGGCAGCCCCATCCAACGAACAACTGTCAATGACTTTGCTGAATGTTGGTCCAGCAGGGAAGCCTGCGCAAGGCGAAGCTATGCTTATCCATACTGTTGATGGTAAGATTATACTTATTGATGGTGGGCTTGATGCTACTTCTCTGGCTCAAGAGTTGGATAGCCGCCTGCCGTTCTGGCAGCGTTCTATTGATACAGTTATATTAACAACAGCCAGGCAAGATCACCTCGTAGGATCATTAGATGTTATAAGTCGTTTCCAGGTTGGTGAGGTAATCGACGCAGGAATGCTGCATCCCAGCGCCGGATATGCTCTCTGGAGGCGCACTGTCAGAGGCCGCAACCTTCCATATATACAAGTACGAGAAGGATCGTCGATTCCCCTGGGAACACAGGTTTCGTTACAGGTGCTCTGGCCTCCTTCTCCTCTGCATAACGGGGCCAATGAAGAACTGGATAATGCATTGATAATGCGTCTTATAGCTCCTCATTTCAACATGCTACTTCTGGGCTCCTCTGCCCTCAGCAAATACGCGCTGAGCGGACTTCTAACAACAGTTGACCATAGCTATCTCCAGGCAAATATTGTACAGGTGGTTGGCGAAGTCGGTAAAACTTTTCCAGCAGAGTTGAGTACTGTTTTACAATTTGCCTCTCCCTCATTGCTATTGATTACTCCTGCGGCTTTAAGCTCAAAACTCAGCAAGGCAGGTACAACCTCGACCATCTTACCACCACAATTTGTCAATCAATCCTGGCAAGTAATACAAACAGCTCAGGTAGGTACCACGGGAATCAGCAGTAGTGCAAGCGGCTGGAATGTAACTACAGAATGATAAGGCAAGATTCTTCGCCACGCTCCTCAGCATGACAGCGCTGGTCTCTCCTGTCATGCTGAGCGCAGCGAAGAATCTCGTGTTCGGCGTATCAGGCAAGATTCTTCGGCACTGCGCTCCTCAGCATGACAACGCCGCACGTAGCAGGTTGACTAAATATGCTATGATTCTGAGCAATGCTATATATGGCTGGAGTGCGTTTTACAAGTTCCATTGGGTGTCACGCTGAGCGAGTGAGATTCTTCGGCGCTTTGCGCCTCAAAATGACAGCGCCGGTGTGAAGTACCTCAGCATGACAGCGCTGGTCTCTCCTGTCATGCTGAGCTAGCGAAGAATCTCGTGTTCGGCGTACCAGAATGACAGCGCCGGATGAGATTTAAGATAGTCACTAAGCAGACAACTGAGCGTCTGAAACAAAGGACAAACAAGCTATGACGACCTGCGAACGTTGCGGGCATGAACTGTCTGACAACATTGCTATATGCCCAAATTGTGGCACAGTTACTTTTAAGGCAAAAGAGAATCCCTCACCTGCTACAACATATGGGCCATACTCCGAAGGGCATTCTGGGGCATCATCAGGATATGCTGACAATACCCAGAGGAACTATCCAGCGCCTCATTCGCAAGACAATAGGTCGCAACAGCAAAATTATAGCTATGGGCAGTCCTACAATGCACCTCCGATGTACCAACAAGCTACATTCAATGTTACTGTTCTTAATACGAACAATAGTACCCCGCTCATTGTCGAGCTACTTCTTTCAATTTTTCTTGGTATCTTTGGTGTTGGCTGGTTGATTGCTGGCGAGGTAGCTGTAGGTGTCATCTTACTGGTCTGCAGTCTCTTTATTTACTTGCCTCTGCTCATACTATCGATCTTCATCGCATTTTTCACCTTTGGCCTAAGTCTCTTCTGCACCGGCCCTATGGTCATTGGAGCTATCGTTCTCAATGCAATTCTTCTGAACAATAGACTGAAGCGCAAGGCAGCTTCATACATGCCAATACCACCAATGTAGTAAGTTTATTTTGGGAAAGCCAGCCTGCGATATTTCTCACGCGATTCTAACCATGCCTCGTCAGAAAGGCCAAGTTTTTCGCGCAATGTCTCCGGCGCCACTCCGGACTTAAGCTGCTTTACTGCAAAGCAATCTCGAAGCAATTGTAGAGTCACACGTTTCTTGATGCCAGCTTTTTTGACGGATCTCGCTAGAATGTAGTTCAGATTGCGATCTGTGCAGACGAATAGTTCATCGGTAGGATGATACTTCGCTACGTATTGCTTTAGGATAGTGGTAAATTCGGCTGGAAGAGCAAGACGTCTCTCACGATGCTGTTTGCCTGTAGCAGCAGGAAAATGGATAGTTATCAGAGGAACCTGCTGATTAGAAAGGTCGATATGTTCCAATTTCAGGCCCATCACCTCTTCTTTTTTCAATCCTGCGTGCAAAACCAGGTAGACAAGACAATGAGAGCGCGGATCTTCAACTGAAGCTTCAATTAGTCGTTCTATCTCATCATCAAAGAGTAATTCAGGTAAGGGAGGTAGAGGCCGCTCTAAAACCAGGCTAGCAGATGGATCTTCACGAATAACTCCATCTCGGGTCAACCAGGAGAAGAAATTTTTCAGGAAGGTCACACGCCGTGCCATCGTTTTAGGAGCTGGAATCTGGCCCTTCTTTCCAAACTTCAACTTCATGAGCCAATCGGTCAGTTGTTCTTTTGTGATACGCCCAACTGGAGTATCACGACCTATATAATCACTGAACATCTTTAGATCTGAAAGGAAGCAAGTTACGGTATAGTCAGATTTGCCTCGAAGTTTCAAATCTTGTTGGTAAGGTATGAAACACGATGTCAGGCTGGATTGTTCAGTGAGCGGCTTTGTGCGTACTAATGGAGGGAATGCTGTTTCGGCCGGGTACACTGGCTCCGTAATGATCACTGGAGCACCTGAAAAGAGGTCAGGTTGCAAGACGGTACTTTCATCAGTAAGCATCGGCTCAAGTTGTGATTGCTGTTGATCGTCTTTCTCCATCGATCTCTCCTTATAATAGTACAGGACTCTGCCTTTTCATTATAGTAGTTTCATTATAGCAGGAAATAGCAAGAATGTTCAAGTTCGAATGCCTTGTTACCTGGGTAGAAATGATACGTCTCTATTGTGTAGACTTATCATACGCAGCACTCTCAAATAGGATATTTAAGTAGTATGAAACGCATTAAACCAATGCTTCCCGCAATTGGTATTTTCTGTTTTGCCCTTCTCGTACGCGTCATCTATAACAACACAGTCGCGTATCACTATTACCCACTGCATGACTCAGCGACCTATCAGAGTATTGCATTTCATTTATTAAATGAACATTGCTTCTGCCTGGAATTACATATTCCGACGGTCTATCGTGCTCCACTTTGGCCTTTTACTATTGCAGGCATTTCTCTTATTTTCGGTCCGAGTGATTACTTTGCGCGTCTCTTTCTGAGTTTGATTGGCTCAGGAACGTGTGTCCTGGTGTACCTCTTTGCACGAGATTTATTTGGCTGGCGTATCGGCGTTCTGGCGGGAATATTTGCAGCGATTTACCCCGAACTGTATATTTATGATGGCTGGCTCTATACTGAATCCCTCTTCACATTTTTCCTTTTTGCTGTTTGCTATGGACTGTATCGCTTACAACGCACGCCAGAGAGAAACTGGCGAATCTGGATCACCTGCGGTGTATTGCTTGGACTACTTTCGCTCACACGGCCAAACGGGATCATCGTAATTGGCTTTTTCATCGTATGGGCCATCATTATGGTCTGGCAAAAGTTCTTATCATGGCGCGTGGCAGCCAGAGGCGTTCTAGTCACTACCTTTATCGCTCTTGCGTTAATTGCTCCATGGACGTTGCGTAATTATCTCGCCTCACATACATTCGTTCCAGTAGCGATTGGAGACGGAACAGTTCTACTCGGATCATACAATAACATGGTACTGACCAGATCTGCTTACCCAGGAGGTCCAAAGGGAATCTGGATTAATCCTATATTTTCCAGACCTGACATGGTACATCTTTTCCCTCTACATACGTGCACACCACCATGCGAGGTAGCACGTGAGGCGGCCTATAAAGATGCCGCGGTTCAATGGATACGCGAAAACATCGCCATAATGCCACACCTGCTGAAGCTACACTTTATCAATATGTGGCAGCCAGATACCTACGAGGCTGATCTCCCTACAGCTCGCTTCACACAACTACAATCCACACAGTTTGTCTTGCGCATGATGAAGACCTGGCCAACTTACCTGTTTATACTGGCCGCGTTTGGCCTGGTAGTCACATTGTGGCGTTGGCGTGAACTGCTATTCATTTACTTCATGATCTTCTTGACGATCGCGCAAAACATCATCTATTACGGCATCCCGCGCTTCCGTGCTCCAATCGAGCCGATGCTTATCCTCCTGGCAGCAGGATTGATCTGGTGGTTGACGTTTAAAGAAAAAGGTACATTGCGCTGGATGATTGATAAAATTCAACGCAAAGACCAAACATCAACTAAGACACCTGTTCAGTCAGAAAGTTCTTTAACTTCGGGTGAAACTGTCACTGGTAACGAACATATTATTGCCAGCGATAAGTAGTTATCTCACTCAGAATGAAATCAGTATCATAAGCGGAGGAGAGAATGCACAATGCCCCATCTCAAGCTTGACCAATCCCTGGTAGACGAAGCTCGCGCCCTTGCTCGCCATATTGTTGAGCCTGTTTTTGCTTACATTGGCGAGCACACAACCGTTGCTATCGAACGTACCACCTTACGCCTGATTGGTATAGATGGAATCGATGAAGATGGGGTACCCCTGCCGAACCGCATTGTTGACAGCGCGTTGTCATTACTGCCTGGTGGTATTTTGCGCCCATTTGTGGCGACGACGCTCCAGAACAATCTCAAACCCCAGGGAGTCGCTGAAGCAATCGGTCGCAACGAACTTTCGCTGTGCGAACCACAAGCAGAAGGGAAGGCACTCGCTGCCATCGACACTGAAGCCACCCGCTTAGCGAGAGAGGGAGTAGTACGTATTCATACGCGACGTGCCTATCGTGCTGCTATGATCGAAGAATTGAGCAACCCACAGGCACCCTGGCTCTATGTCATTGTAGCAACAGGAAATATCTATGAAGACATTGCGCAGGCACAAGCGGCTGCACGGCAGGGTGCTGATGTGATTGCTGTTATTCGTTCGACAGCGCAAAGCCTTCTTGACTACGTGCCCTACGGCCCCACCACCGAGGGCTTTGGTGGCACTTATGCAACTCAGGCGAACTTCAAGCTTATGCGTGCGGCTCTAGATGAGGTTAGTCGCGAGGTAGGTCGCTATATACGACTCACCAACTATTGTTCAGGACTATGTATGCCCGAAATTGCCGCAATAGGGGCCCTGGAACGTCTTGACATGATGCTCAACGATGCCCTTTATGGGATTATCTTCCGCGATATCAATATGAAACGCACGCTTGTCGATCAACTTTTCTCACGGCGCATAAATGCTGCTGCTGGCATCATCATTAATACAGGTGAAGATAATTATTTGACCACCGCTGATGCGATTGAATCCGAGCATACCGTTGTTGCTTCGCAGTTCATCAACGAACGCTTTGCCCAGATCGCAGGTATTCCACCAGAACAGATGGGACTCGGTCACGCCTTCGAAATTGACCCCTTAACGCCAAACCACTTGCTACATGAGATAGCCTCAGCACAATTGATACGCGATCTCTTTCCGGGCTATCCCATCAAGTATATGCCTCCTACCAAACATATGACTGGTGATGTATTCCGTGGACATGTCCTTGATAGCTTCTTCAATTTTGTAGGAGTGTTAACAGGACAAGGCATCCAATTGTTAGGAATGCCGACTGAGGCTATCCATACGCCACTGTTGCAAGATCGTTTTCTTTCCATTAAAAGTGCCTTGTATGTGTTCAATGCTGCCCGTGATCTGGGCGAACAATTCGATTGGCGTGAGGACAGTATGGTAGCACGTTGGGCAGATCAGATATTGCGCGAAGCCGTTGAACTTTTGCAAGAAATTGACAGTCTTGGCCTCTTTAAAGGTTTGGAAACCGGGCTTTTCGCTGACATCAAACGTTCACCCGAAGGAGGACGTGGGTTAGAGGGAGTAATGAAAAGGAACAAAAGGTATTTTAATCCGTTTTATCAGGAATTACTGGTTTAGGTGGTTCCTCATTCATGAACAGTCTCATATTGGCCCACATACGCACAAGGAGTACCACTACCATGAATGCATGCAACTTCTCATTCTATCCGTGGTAATAATACCCCCTGGGCATCTGTTTCATTTAACCTTTTTATAAAAGTGACCTTAGCAAGTTAGACTAAATGCTGAAGGTCATCACCAGGCTCGAATTCATCCTCCTCAAAATCCTCATCTTCATTGTCATTTTCATCCAGGTAGCTTAAATCTGCAAAACTTGTCGAATTTGACTCTGGCCGAATCTTGATAGTCGGGTTCACAACCGGAAAAGGTCTCAACCCACTCAACTCGGCCGGACCACTCATCTGCGGTTCGTAATCTGGCATGCCTTCGCGCACCAGCACCTCTTCGGCCCATGCCATCGACTCAAAGCCCAGACGACGTAAATCCATGACCATCCCGGGCCAGGTATCTTCAGCATCAACCGCCCACCAATCTTGTCCCATTACACTTACAGGTCGAACTCGCAAAGGCCGGTTAAGATCGCCCAGAGTAGCCAAAAACGTCGTGCGTTTCTTTGCGGCTTTATTCATGATTGGCAAAACCGTCCCTTCTGTACTAGAACAACACCTGCATTGTTCTTCCTCCCAGGCCACTGAAGAAATACAATTGTTTGTTCTTCACAAAGAACTATTCCATTTCAGGTTCCAAACAAGGAACACAATGCTTATACTTAAACATACCACAAGAATCGATCAATGTGCCAGTGATCACATATCAGCATACACAAAATAATACATCATGGATGATTTTGACAAATGTCTTAGGAGCCACACTCTGAGGACGATCAACCAAATATCATTACGGATGCAGGAGGTTTCGCCACAGTTGGCGAAACCTCCTGCATCCTACATTGTAAGCAGTTTACAAGATGTGGTGGATCGTTAAGATAACCGCGTAGTACACAGTGCTACTACATTAGACAAGCGTATGCTCAGGCACCATCTTAACGTCAAGAGAATCAGGCACTTCTGACTCAATTCCCATCTTCTTATCAGAATAGCGCGCACGCATGGCTGGCGAAACGCGATACACATCACGTACAAGGCCAACACGTTCAAGCGTCCAGATCACATAACCAGACAGATCGAACTGCCACCAGTGCAGCCCATGAAAGGCTGATCGTGGGAACGCATGATGATTGTTATGCCAGCCTTCACCTAAGCCTAACAGCCCTACAATCCACTCGTTACGGCTCTGGTCTCTCGTTTCAAACTCGCGCTTACCAAAGGTATGACAGACCGAGTTGACGCTCCAGGTGATATGGTGTGTAAAAAAGATGCGCACAAGTCCACCCCAGAGAAGTCCGGTCCAACCACCAATGGCGAATGGGATCGCCAGTGAGAGTATCACCCACAGCAAGAAGGTGCGACTCACGAAGACAACCATTGGATCCCTCACCAGATTACGGCAGTAGGTATTAGGATCAGCATCAGTAGATTTGAACATCCACCCCATATGCGCATGCCAGAAACCCTCGACGGGGCTATGTGGATCGCCATCACGATCAGAATGGGCATGGTGTTTGATATGAATGGCTGCCCATTGAAGCGCCGGGCCTTCCACTGCCATTGAACCAAAGACAAGAAAAATGAACTTGACGATGGGGTGGGGTTGGAAACTACGATGTGTAAGCATCCGATGGAAACCAACAGTTACACCTAGGCCACCAATCACGTTAAATGCTATTAGCAAAGCAAGATCGGTCCAGTTTACCGCACTCTGCCACAATAACTCTATCGCGAGTAAAGTAGCCAGAAAGGGTAAAACAACAACTACAAGCATAACAATTTTTCTTATTGTTAGGGAACGCATGAAAACCTCCGCTCATTCTACGCCACTTAAAAAGTGGAACAGTAGTAAGAGCGGAAAAACAATCCATTTGTTTCAATAAGTCTGCTATGCTGCTGTTTCGGGCCCGCCCTCTAGTGGAACCGTCTGTAGCACTTTGGGTCGCGTTAAAAGCATCCACACGAAGTAAATCAGGCCGATACCGACCATTACGAGAGAGTAGACCCATGGCGCGGCAAATAATGTTCCATCACGGAAAATGGCAAGTTCAAAGAGCAGCCACACAACCGATAAAATGATGATCGGCCACTCAAAAGCTCCCAGGCTGAAACCGTGCGTCTCTGGCAACTTTCGCCGCGCGTAGATATAAAGCACAACTGTGGCCAGGTAGATGATAGCAGGTAGTAGAGTTGCCGCGCTAAACAGGTAAGTTAGTGTACTACTCTGGCTAGGGACGAGAATGCCCAGCAAGGCAAAGCCAGCCAGCACGACCTCGATCAGAATACCACAGAACAGAGTCGCAGCTACTGGAGTATTTGTGCTTTTACCTACTTGACTGAACCATCGATAGCCAGGAAAGCGTTCATCACGTGACATTGCCCAGGTCAAGCGTGTAACGGTAATAAAGATCACCAGGCCACATGCAAAGATCGAGAAAGTAACGAATACCAGGAAGATATCACCGACCACTGTGCCCAACATCTGGGTGACAATGTCTGCAACTGGCGTTGTAGAGGCAGTGAGAGCTGCAATGTCTTGCGACGCCAGATTGAGTGCAATAAGGAATGCGAAGCCTATAACACCGCTCAAGAACACTGAAAACCACATGGCGGTGGGAACGGTTCGATGGGCGTCCTGTGTCTCTTCGGCAAGGTTGGCTGCCGCTTCGAATCCTACAATGGTAAAAGCTCCAAGTAGGAATGAGAGCATAAATGGGCTAGCGGTTGTAAGCGTACCGAATCCGAACCATGGAGAAGGTGCGCTGCCGGTGCTGAAGAGATGGCTCGGTTGCAACATTCCTCGCACAGCACCAACTATCACTAACAGTAAAGTCAGTCCTACAATGCCGACTATCTCAGTGCCGACCGCAGCGTTATTAATACGGGTTGACCAGAAGGTGGAAAAAACGATGAGCGCCAACTGAACGCCTATCACTATTGCCGTAGCCAGCCACGCATTTTGGGGAGTCCCGGTATATCTGAAAAGGCTGGGCAGCACTGTTGAGGCCACAGCATAATCGACTGCCACCACGTCTACAATCAGGAAGACAAATGAAATCCAACCAATCAGCCAGCCAATCTTGGGATTCGCCAACCGTGATGTCCATTGATAGGAGTAACCTGCCAATGGTATACGTGACGCCAGCGCGGCAAAGACCAGCGAAACGAACAACTGGCCGACGATCACCAGCGGCCAGGTCCAGATGCCCAGTGGCCCACTATTGACCAGGACAAAACCATACGTAGTGAAGATTCCGGTAGTGATGGAGATGAATGAGAAACCGATGGCAAAGATAGCGAAGCGTTTGAGTTCGCGACGAAATTCCTGCCGATACCCGTACTTTTGCAGAGTCTCTTCGGCGTAACTGCCTTGTGGATTTTCAGTGAGCGACATTGATCTGCTCCTTTCAATAAATCACGATGAGGTCATAAAAGAATTACCGCCTGCCTGGATTGTTAAACAGCTTGGAGACGTTGTCCACAAATTCCTTTGAAAATCGATGGGAAATCAAACGGGCAAACCCTTCTCCCAGACTGGCTAGCCGACCAACCAAGGTAATATCCATTGTATACTGGATTTTTGTCTTGTTGTTGATAGGCGCCAGGTCAATGGTTACTCTATTACGGAAATATCCAGTCATCGAATGAGGCTCGCTAACTAGCTCACCTACCAGATGACGTGGAGCCTGGGCCTCAAGTATCGTCCCTTTAGCCTTCGAACGAATAGTCATAAATGGCATTTTGATCGCGAGTATCGCTTCATAGTGGGTGTCATCTATTCGCCGCGCTTTTTCGCATCCAGGCACGACCTTACAGAACTGCGTTGGGTCCATGAAGATGCGCCAGACCTCTTCCTGAGTTGCATTGACGGTTACAGCACCATTCAGCTTCATTGTCTACCTCCGACGAGAAAAGAAGGCACCTCCTTTCCCATGAACGAATTGACACGATCAAATGCAAGTACAATGACCTTGCCAACTTCGTACATTCCAGCACTTTCGATTGATGGATGTGTCTATTTGAATAGTACCATACCCTTTTACCACTTACTCTTGGACGGAGGAGGCCAATTCGCGGAGTTGAGCAAATCATTCTTATTCCAGCATTCCTCGGAGCAGAAATCCCAGGGGTCGAAGCAAGCGCACCAACCAAGCCAGGTAGTTTTGTAAGGCACCCCTTCAATTTCCTTACCACACTCTGAACAGAAGAAATGGAATCGATCGTCAGAAATATCTTCAGAACGAGTGAATAGACCTGAAGAAGTAACAATTTCGGACATCGCCATGTTCCTTCGTTTTGGAAAGTTCAACTGTACTTCTTCAGGAAACGTTCCATCCGTCTTAAGGCCTCTTCAAGCTTATCGTAGGCTGTACAATATGCGCAACGTACATACCCTCGACCCACGGAGCCAAATGAGCTTCCAGGCACTACCGCAACCTTCTCCTCGAAGAGCAGCTTTTCGGCAAACTCCTCGTCCGACATCCCACTAACTTCAATAGATGGGAAAGCATAGAAAGCCCCTCGAGGCTCGCAAGAAGCCAATCCGATGTAATTGAGCCCATCAACAAACATACGTCGGCGGCGTGCATAATCATCGTGCATCATCTGTACATCCGCTTCTCCGTGACGGAGAGCCTCCAATGCAGCTTCCTGAGGCGCGGTACCTGCACACATGATGGCATACTGGTGTACTTTTAGCATAGCCTCCAGAATGTGCGCGGGCGCTGCGACATAGCCAATGCGCCATCCCGTCATTGCATAGGCCTTTGAGAAACCGTCTAACAAGACGGTGCGTTCACGCATGCCAGGCATTGCAGCGATACTTACATGTTCGGTATCGTAGACAAGACGGCTGTACACCTCGTCAATTGCCACAATTAAATCGTTTTCTATGGCAAGTTTCGCGATGCCCTCCAGCTCAGCCCTTGAAACAACAGCGCCTGTAGGATTATTCGGGTTGCCAATCAGGATCAGCTTTGTGCGTGGGGTAATAGCAGCGGTAATCTCATCTGCTCGCACTCCAAAATCATACTTTGCAAAAGTTGGAACCGGTACAGGCTCACCACCTGCGAAGATAATATCGGCTTCGTAGGCTACATAACCAGGATCAGGAGAAATGACTTCATCGCCAGGATCGACAAGAGTGCGCATAGCCAGGTCTACTCCCTCGCTCACACCTACCGTGACGAGAATTTCTGTTCTTGGGTCATAGCTAAGTCCATAGCGACGATGCAACATAGCAGCTATTTCTTCGCGTAATTCCAATATGCCGTAATTCGATGTATAGCGCGTGTGCCCAAGCTCAATAGAACGAATTCCGGCTTGCCGGATGTGCTCAGGCGTGACAAAATCTGGTTCACCTACACCCAACGAGATAACATCCGGCATCGTGTTAATAATGTCAAAAAACTTGCGAATCCCTGATGGCTTAACTTTGCGTACGCGCTGCGCCAGCACTTCACGTTTGAGCGTATCCATAGATGAGTCTGCCCTTTCCTGTCTTTGATAGAGTCGCCGACAGCTACAACATCATTGTTGCTTGTTTCTGAACTACTGTGGTAGTCTAAGATAATCCAATTGGCGTCGATCTCGCCTCAACCTCTTACGTCTTCACTGTAACATAAAGAGGTATCTATTGACAATGAGCCAGGTATCATCCAGATCACAAACAGAGGCCAACCAATCAAGCTTAAGCAACCATAATATTTTGATCGATACCGATATTGGTGATGATATAGATGACGCCCTGGCTCTTGCGCTCGCTTTATGCTCACCAGAAATTGAATTACTTGGTGTGACGACAGTTTTCGGTGACACACAAAAGCGGGCACATCTTGCAGCACATTTACTAAAGATTTTCGGACACAAGAATATACCAGTGGCAGCCGGACAACAGATGCCACTCCTGCTCCGGCACCGCCCCTCTGGTGTACCTCAGGCTGCCATACTAGATAGATATGTTACATCATATGAGTTAAGCCCATACTCTTGTCCAGAATTGATCATACAGACTGCTATGACCCACCATGGCGATGTCACCTTTCTCTGCCTTGGACCGCTTACCAACGTCGCCACAGCCCTTATGATTGAACCACGTCTCTTTCTTGCTATAAGTAATATCATAATGGTTGGCGGGACAAGTGGTTTCCCTTTGCCTGAATGGAATGTGCGAAGCGATGCACAGGCCGCGAAAATTGTACTGGCATCTGGCATCCCAGTAGCACTGCTTGGCTGGAATGTAACCAAACGCTTGCAGCTACGTGAGAGTGATATCGAGAAACTACAATACCAGAATTCACCACAAACGCACTTACTCAGCCAATTGATAGCTGTCTGGCAAAGACATCGCCCTCGTTGGCATCCAAAGTTACCTTTCTTGCATGATCCATTAGCGATTGCTGTCTTATGTGCACCCGAATTATTTCATTTTGAAACAATGACAGCAAGAGTGTTTACTCGTGGTTTGTTCAAAGGATGGATATTACCACGTATAATTGATGGGCCATTAGTTCACGCAACAATTGATATTAAGGCTGAGGAATCGCGGGAATGGATTATGCGGAGGTTACTGAACAACGCACATAACGGCAGTGATAAAACGCTTTCGACAAGAACAGGGCTAATGTAATTAACGTTACCGGAGCTGGCGCAACTTCTCGATAATCCCCGGTAGTACAGCCAACACAGCATCCACATCCTTGTCCGTATTGTCTTTACCCAGTGTAATGCGGAGACTGCCATGTGCAAGTTCAACAGGGATATGCATGGCCAGCAACACATGTGATGGATCGACAGAGCCTGAGGTACATGCCGACCCGGTTGAAGCAGCAATGCCGAGCAGATCGAGATTGAGCAGAATCGATTCGCCTTCAACGCCCTCAAAAACGAAGCTGGCATTATTGGCCAGGCGCTCAGTAGGATGCCCTGTTAGCTGGCTTCCAGGGATAGTTAGCACTCCAGCTATCAGGCGATCACGCAGTCCGATTATACGCGGCATAACCTTTGGCAAGTCCTCATAGGCCAGCCGTAAAGCAGTCGCCGCACCTACTATACCTGCCACGTTCTCCGTACCTGCACGTTTGCCACGTTCCTGCGAACCACCTTGCAATTGTGGTAGGAGACGCATGCCTTGACGTGTATAGAGTATACCAACACCTTTAGGGCCATAGAATTTGTGGGCCGAGAGTGAGAGCAAATCAACATTGAGTTCGGAAACATCTAGAGGGAGAGAGCCACCAGCCTGTACAGCATCGACATGGAAAGGGATTTTCCTGGCGCGACAGATACGGCCAATCTCTTCAATTGGCTCAATGGTGCCAACTTCGTTATTAGCATACATGATGGAGACAAGGATGGTTTGATCGGTGATCGCTCGCCCAATTTCGTCAGGATCGACACGGCCATAGTTATCTACGGGTACGTAGGTGGTTTTGAAACCGAAACGTTCCAGATATTGGCAGGTATAGAGCACTGCATGGTGTTCTATGGGCGAAGTAATCAGATGGTTGCCCTTTTTCTGCAAGGCATACGCCATCCCCTTAATGGCAAGATTATCACTCTCCGAACCGCAGCCTGTAAAAGTGACCTCTGTTGGACGACAGTTAAGGATATCAGCTACCTGCTCTCGGGCACTATCAATAGCTTGCATAGCATGACGTCCCAATGTGTAGATACTGCTTGCATTGCCATATTCGGTAGTAAAGTAGGGTAATATAGCGTCTAGCACACGCGCATCTAGCGCAGTGGTAGCGGCATGATCGAGATAGATAGTGCGTTCCGGCATTCAGTCTTATTCCTGTTATTGGTAATTGCTTGATTAATGGCACAATTTCTTGCGCCTTCTATTGTATCACAAACGAACTTAGTATCTGTGTTTGTAGTGAAAAGTGGCTGTTTGCGACGGCGTCGCAAACAGCCACTTTTCACTTCAAGAATGCCTGGCGACCCTTAGATCGCGAGCCATCGACCAAATTTGTGAACGCGCTAACGCACCTACTCACCCGCAGGCCAATTAAAGCTAGTGTCAGGCTTAATATTTGGACTATTATATGCGATGGTTATAACCTGATGTGGCTGCAATATAATCTGGTTAAAATTGCTATTAACCTGCTTTCCATTGACATAAATCGTCCAACCCGCTGTCGAAGCCAGCTCATTTTGATAGCCTAATTGCGGGAATTTCTGTCCCCAAATATTGAGGAAGTTACCAAGGGTCGGACTACCATTTCGTGGAAACTCAATATGTACCACCCCATCACTAGTATGTGTGTGTAGCCAATAGAAGCAAGATTGGTCTGAAGCTATACCAACGCCCTGAGGAACAGTAACCTGTTTTCCATTAATATAAATGGTCAAATGTGCGTGAATATGATAGGCGGTCTGTTCCAACGCATCACAATAAATCCCATCGACAGGTGGATAGGCAGAGTTAACCACTTGTTCAGTCGGCGTTGCCTGACTTTGACTTGTCGGATTTTTCGCTTTTGCATTATAGATGAAGAAAGAGACGGCTGCAACCAACACTACAGCAGCAGCAATGAGGCTACCTATCAGGATGCGTTTATTACGAGCAGTACGCCGTTGAGCATTCAAACGACGCTGCCGTTCTTCTTGACGTCGTTCTTGCTTTATAGCCTGGCGAGTTTGCGGTTTATTCGCTGAATTGCCCTGTTTCACAGATCCACTGGCTATTTGCTTATTCGCGGAACTAGTTTGTTTAGAAGATTGATTGGTTGATTGCTTGATTGAATTTTGCCCCTGTTTAGAAGATTGACGAGAGGTTTGTTTGCTCATGGATTACATCCAACTTTCAAAGATTCATTACGCTTTCTTTTTCTTATAGAAGCTTTCGTTCATACTTCCAGTACGATATCCTAAAAGATCTACAGTCACATATATATACCCTATTTTGCGTAAGCCATTGGCGACAATGCGACTTATCTCATCCTCGAACAATCGAGGAAGTTCTGTACGCTCGACTTCAATACGTGCGATTTTGTCATGGTGGCGTACACGTACCTGGCGAAAACCAAGATCACGCAGCAGTTTTTCCGCATTGTAGATCATCCGCAAGGTTGTTACATCAACCTTATTTCCATATGGAATACGTGATGAGAAGCAAGCCATTGCCGGTTTATCCCAGACAGGTACTCCCAGTAAACGAGCCACAGCTCGTATTTCGCGTTTACCCATGCCGGCTTCTTTAAGGGGACCGCGAACGCCAAATTCTCGCGCTGCCCGCTGCCCAGGGCGGAAATCGCTATCGTCGTCTGTATTAACGCCATAAGCGATATGACGCAGGTTATGCTGTTTCGCTAATGGTTGCAGTTGGGTAAAGAGTTCTGTTTTGCAGAAGTAGCAGCGATTGAAGTCATTGACTACATAACGTTCATCTTCAAGTTCGTGCGTTTCAAGCGTAATCACAGGAATACCCATCTGTTTTGCAACTGCCAGAGCTTCCTCGGTCTCTTCTGTAGCATAGGCTGGAGATGAGGCAATTGCACCCTTTGCCCGCGTACCCAATACGTCGTGAGCTACCTTAAGCAGGAGCGCGCTATCAACCCCACCTGAATAGGCCACCAGCACCGATTCCATATCTCTCAGAATCGTTCGCAGGTGCTCATATTTAACGCGCGTTTCTGCATCCATCGCTGCAAGATCATCACTATTGACGTGGTGGGTATCCAGCATGATAATGTATTCTCCTGGACCAGTCTAAGAAAGTAAGTAAGATACAAAACGTACTCAAGTTCTCAATCGTCACGCGAACTTGATGTACTCAGCCGCTATTATAGCATTCAACAACAATATTAGCATCTACATGGGACTTACGAGGAGCAAATTCTTGAACACATCTCTCTCCACTGCTGCGATAATACTGGCAGCGGGGAGTTCAAGTCGCATGGGCGTAGGACGGCACAAATTGCTATTGCCCTTGGATGATCGTCCTGTATTGGCGCATGTAATCGATGCGACATTAGCGTCGATCACACGTCCTATTATTATCGTATTGGGACACCAGGCCGACCAGGTCCGCACACAGATTAAACCTAACACAACATCTCCTTCTATTATGCTCGTCGAAAATACGGACTATTTACAGGGGATGAGTACTTCCCTGCGTATGGGAGTGCAGATGCTCATATCTCATAGCTATAGGAAAACATCGCTCTCCTATTATGTTGACAGCGCACTCATCCTGCTTGGCGACCAGCCTATGATCACCCCACAGGTGATCGACACGCTGATCACCGCATATCGAACTACTGGTAGAACTATCGTTGCGCCTCTCTACAATGGAAAGCGCGGCAACCCGGTCCTTTTCGACGAAAGTCTGTTTCCTGAACTCATTGAGGTTACTGGCGATGAGGGCGGTCGTACCGTCCTTGAACGCCACCGTCAAGAGGTGGAACTCGTCGAGATGGGAGATGTACCGGCAAATTTCGACGTTGATACCTGGGAGGCATACCAGCAGGTTCTGGAGGCATGGGAACATAAAAAGGCGGAATGAGCGAATGGAAGACTAGAAGCCCCAGGAGAGAGATGCACAAAAACGCAAGCAATGCCTGGAGAAGATAGAAGTCGATCTGTGAGTTTCGTTACAAAAGTGACTGTACCAATCCGACAATCTCCTGGTGAATCTCTTCAGGCGTACGTGAGGCATCTACCACCTTGATACGCTCAGGATGGGCACGAGCGAGCGCGCGGAAACCTTCTTGTACGCGTTTATGAAATTCTTCGGCTTCTACATCAAAGCGTGTCCGCATTTCACGCATACCACTCTGATCATATGCGATGTCAGTTCTCCTATGTACTTCAGAGGGATCGAGGTCAAGTAAAATGGTAAGATCTGGTTGATATCCCTGAGTTGCTAGCAGCGAAAGTTGTTCAATAAGTTCAACACCTACCCCTCGTGCATATCCTTGATAGGCAATACTGGCATCAAAACAGCGATCAGTAAGGACCAGTTTTCCCTCATACAGTGCGGGAATAACCAGGGTGGCAAAATGCTGAGCGCGGTCGGCTTGAAATAGAAAGGCTTCAGCCAGTGGGACGATTGCAAGTTCAGGACGATTGAGCAGCAACTGGCGTATCTCGATTCCAAGAGGCGTTCCTCCAGGTTCCCGCGTACGTACAAAAGGCACATGATGAGCTTCCAGCCAGCCCTCCAACAAGCTCATTTGTGTAGTTTTGCCCGCGCCATCAAGCCCCTCGAATGAGATCAATCGCCCTTTGTTCACACGCTATTTCCCTCTATCGGTGCGATATAGTTCATAATCCCAGTCAAAGTATGGCTTCGGTAGCATATCTTCTGGCGTCCATTCATGGTTAGCTTTGCCATATTTTCCGTGATATTCTTTTAAAGTTTCACCAACATACTCGAAGGTGAGCTGGCAGATACGGAATCCGACAGGCACCCAGATAGTCGTTTGAGTATGGTTACTGATTTCCATAGTCCAACGGCTGATATAGCCCACATCGCCAACACCAGCGCAGCGACAGACAGATAGACCTGACCTTGCAACTGTGCTGCGAGAATACATCTTTGCCAGGTAGCCATTATGCCCACCAATGACCTCCCGCGTGTGTGCTAGAATGGTCGTGCCAGGTCGAATGGCGATCTTCGCATCTCCGGCTTGTCGAGGTTCCCCCCAGTAGCGCCGGATGTCATACGGGTTATCCAGGTGTATAACATCTACATTCATATCACCCTGAAAATACCATTCACCAAGTCGGCAATCGTAAGAATTGGTCCCTAATTGACGCTCATCAAACGGTTCGATAATAATGTTGCCGCTTTTCAACTCTTCCACTATACGCTTGTCTGATAATAACATGCAGTGCCGTCTCCTTCAGAAGAAATACAGGTTGTGTTAGTTATAACGTATTATCCTCTTCATCTGTATTATTATCAACAGGTAAATTTCGTACGGCATCCACTTCTACCCAGATGCGTTGGGCCAGGAGACGTGCCTCATCCTCGTCAGTTAGGGCATGTTGGAAAGGGAAAAAGGCACGATCATTACTGTGGTGGTGTATCCAGCGGCTGATAATATTGATCTGGTCTACCTCGGCTTTGCCCACAATACTGGGCAGCTTTCCAAGTGAACCGGCTCTCTGTAGCAGCTCATGGACGGAGGTTTTCATTGCTTCTGATTCATGCGGTATACAACGTTGCTCTAACAGGCGTCCATGACGGATCAGAAAGAGCTCGTTGTGCTGCTCTCTGGCTGAAGGATAGACAATAATGAGGTTATTTGCTTCGACCGCGCCTGTAATTAAACGTTGACCAATTAATACTTCATCCACGCTGCTGATAGTATCACGTAGCCAGGCAGCTCGTTCAAAGTTCAACTGTTGCGAAGCGTCCAGCATCTGGCGACGCAAGCGGTCAAGCAGGTCTTCGCGCTCTCCACCAAGGAAAGCACACACTTCCTCAATTGTTTTGTGATATTCCACTGAATCGGCAGCGGTTTCACCTCGACACGGGCCTGGACAGCGATTCAGGTGCAGGCGCAGGCAAGGGTCAGATGGCTTTGCTTGTGGTGGTAATGAGCGAGTACAAGTTCGAATTGGAAATACTCTTTGTACGAGTTCGATAGTGATATCAACGATACGACGACTGCGGAAAGGGCCAAAATAACGAGCGCCATCGGCAGCTACCTCCCGCGTTGCATACACACGTGGGAAGGAATGCTGAATATCGATCTTGATAAAAGGGTAAAGTTCATAGTTACGTAACTGGACGTTATAAGTGGGTTGAAGCTCCTTGATGAGTTGTGATTCTACCAGTAAAGCTTCTAACTCAGAGCCAAGCACACGCGTCTCAATCTCTTTGACGTTCTGTAGAAGGCCGTCCATCTTGCGTGTATAACCTAGAGGCTGATTGTAATATGAAGCTAGTCGATCCTTGAGACACTTAGCCTTGCCAATATAAATGACCTGCCCATAGATATCCTTCATCAAATATACACCTGGCCTGACAGGAAAGTCTCGTTTCCAGGCAGGATTAAGGAAGAGCGTTCCGGTCGGTCGCAAAGTGGCTGACTGCACTGAGATTTTGCCATCTGCACGCAACTGCTCAATCTGTTTGGTCGTAGCAGCTTGCGTGATATCACCGCTCCAGGCAACCGGCAATTGTAAACGGCGTCGCAGATGTCCAAGTGTTTGAATACCTTGCCGTTGTGCCAATGCCAGCAATTTCATGAAAACAGCAGCCGTGACTCTGGCATCACCCATGGCGCGGTGACGGTTCGACGTGGTTATTTTGAGATGGCTGGCCACACTGTCAAGCTTGAAACGTCGCAACGTTGGGAGAAAGCGGCGTGCAAGAGGAATTGTATCCAGCCCATCGATAGGAAAATCATAGCCAAGTAGTTGTGCCTCGTAGGAGAGAAAACCAATATCAAAGCCAATATTATGACCAACAAGAATGGCTCCATCGATAAAATGCAGAAAGTCAGGGAAAACTTCATGCGCCTTCGGTGCTGTAGCAACCATCTCCTGCGTAATGCCTGTGAACTGGACTATAAATGCGGGTAGACGAACACCTGGATTGAGGATGCTTTGAAAAGAACCAATAACCTCACCTGCACGCATGCGAATACCAGCAAGCTCGATCACTCGGTGATGGCCAGGGCGAAGTCCAGTTGTCTCTGTATCTAAAATGACGAACTCTATTTCATCAAGGAGCTGTTGTGTGCTGCGCCATGCAAGAAGTGCCCATTGATATTCATCAAGCTCTTCAAATATTGAAGAGCTGCGAAGAGCCTTACGTAACAACGTCAGGCAGATAGCGTTTTGACTCTTGTCTTCGACCTGAGTGACGCCAAATAAGTGTTGCAGCAAGAGA
>Ga0070706_100001138_pt1 | contig 28666 bp, 28 predicted proteins | sample KBSK5501metaG_FD_65476 | JGI IMG/M metagenome (GOLD analysis project Ga0070706, IMG submission 65476) | Corn, switchgrass and miscanthus rhizosphere microbial communities from Kellogg Biological Station, Michigan, USA - KBS K5-50-1 metaG | ecosystem: Host-associated > Plants > Roots >... | reverse complement strand
AATTATCTTCCGCCGCGACGCAAGAGACTTCCGACATCAAGCAACAGCTTCTGGACGACCTCTTCGGAAGTTCCGTCGTAATAGCCTCGAACGACGCCGTCGATGTCCACCAGGGCGAATTTTGTGCTGTGGATGAAATTTGGCATTACGCTCCCCGGATCCTGAACGGCAAGTTGAAAGCCGTTGATCGCCAAATCATAAATCTTTTGTTTCTCTCCGGTCAAAAAATGCCAGCGATTCGATGCTTCATATCGCTGGGCGTACCGGTTGAGCACGGGCGAAGTGTCGAATTGTGGGTCGACGGTAAACGAGACCAAGGCAAGGGAACCGCCCTTGGAAAAATTGCGATCGAGCTCGGCGAACCGGCTGCTCATGATCGGACACGGCCCGGGACACCGAGTAAAGAAGAAGTCGGCAATCCAGACTTTGCCTTTGAGGGAGTCTTTTGTCACAGTCTGGCCAGACTGATCAACGAACGAAAAGTCCGGAATTGAGTTGAATCGCTCGAACTCCTTACTGGATCTCTGCTGCGCGGATTTCCAGGAGTGATAGCCAAAGGCGAGGATGACCAGCGCAATGGTGGCAACTAATGCTCCGAGCAAACCCTGGCGAAAACTAGGCTGAGCGACCGACGGCATGGTCAGGAATCGGTAAACCGTAATCCGTAATCCGTCATCCCTAAACCCCTAATCCGCTAAATAGCGCACGTCTTCGGGGCGAATACGTCTTACGGAATACGCTTTACCGATTAAAGATCACGGACGAGGACTTACGTTTTCAGGTGCTGCCGGATCGCGGTCGCCGCTCAGGCTTGCCTGCACAATCTGGATCAATTGCTCAGGCAAGAACGGTTTCCGCAGGAAAAGCGAACCCGCTCGCATTTTCAGGCCGCTTCCGTCCGGGTAGGCGGGCGAACCGCTGGTATAGACGACTTTGAGGCTCGGCTTCCGCGCCGCCAACTCATCGGCAAGCTGGATACCGTCCAACCCGTCTTGCATGACGATATCGGTCAGCAACAGATCGATTTGTCCGTCGCTCTGGTCCCACACCGCGAGGGCCTGAACTCCTGACGCGGCTTCAAGGACCTGATAACCGGACCGCAGGAGGATGACACGAGACAATTCTCTCAGTGTTGCTTCGTCTTCGACGAGCAAGATCGTATCAGTAGCATTATCGATGAGGTCGGAATTCATAATTAGCCTCCGCCCGAAACAGCGACGAGGTTCGAGGTGCCAGCACCAGCCGAATTACTTTTCTCGGGATTTAGACGCTTCTGTCAAGGATTCGTTAGAAATGAGTGTAAATTTTATAAACAACCAGATTTTTCCAAAACACTAGAAATTGGGTCTTTAGACCCCCGATTGGATAATGGCAACTACTTTCTTTGGTGTTTTTACGACTTACCGGTGACTGAAAAAGATCATCGATTTTTTGCCAGAATAGGATACCGGGGTATCCTATGAAATGGCGCATATTTCAAGGGATAGAAAGAAGCTTCTCGATCGGGTACGCCGCCTCCAGGGACAGATCAGCGCTCTCTACGAGGTTCTGGAAACCAAAGACGATTGTACCGAAGTTTTGCATCTCTTAGCGAGTTGCCGCGGGTCGATGAGCAGTCTGATGCACGAGATCGTGGAAGGGCATATCCGTTTCCACCTTATGACCAACGACTCCGGAAATACTCACCAGCAAGAGGAAGCCGCTGAGGAATTGATCGAAGCGTTACGAAAATATCTGACCTGAAATCCAGGGCATTTCATGAAATCGCAAAGCAAGCACACCGAGGAACCGCCAAATATAGCGAGACTCAACAGAGTATACGGTTCAGACGCTGCGAACCTGGAGAAGCATGGACATCACGGTCATTACGATCACGATGGCGATCACGATCATGACCACGGCGACAATGATCATGCCGGCCATGACCACGAAACCGGGACGGGCGAGTATGTCCGGCTTGTCGCGATGGGGTTGATCATTGTCGCAAGCCTGACCGGTTGGTGGCGTGGTTTCATGGATCGCGACTGGCTGGCGTTTGCTGGAACGCTGATTGGCGGCCTCCCTATTTACCAGGAGGCGTGGGAAAATCTGCGCAAGCGGCGAATGACGATGGAGCTTTCGATGACCATCGCTCTTGTTGCAGCGCTGCTCATTGGACAGTTTTTCACGGCGCTGGTAATCGCGTTTTTCGTCTTGTTCGCTGAACTGCTTGAAGGCTACACGATGGGCGGCGGACGACGCGCTATCGAAGCTTTGGTCAATGCGTTGCCCCGGCAGGTCACGCTCCGGCGCGATGGAATCGATAGTGTGATAAAAACCGAAAAGCTTTTGCCTGGCGAGATCATCGTGATTCGGCCAGGCGAAAGAGTCCCGGTCGATGGCTCGGTTACAAAAGGCAACAGTTTTGTCGACCAGTCGGCGATTACGGGAGATTCGTTGCCGGTTGAAAAGACTGCGCTGAGCAAGGTCATTGCCGGATCGATCAACAAAAGCGGTGTTTTGGAGGTCAGCGTTGATAGGGTTGGGCGCGACACGACGTTCGGCCGGATCATCGAGATCGTTGAACAGGCGGAGAAATCGAAAGCGCCGGTGCAAGGGATTGCAGATCGCCTTGCTGCGGGCCTCGTGTACTTTGCTTTTGGAGCGGCGGTCCTGACGTTCTTGGTTACACGGAACGTTACCTCGACCATCGCTGTGATCATCGTTGCGGGCGCTTGCGGGGTGGCTGCCGGCACGCCTTTGGCCATACTGGCCGGCATCGGCAGCGCGGCTCGACGCGGGATTATTGTCAAGGGCGGACTCTTTCTAGAAAAGCTGGCGGAAATTGACACGATCGTTTTGGATAAAACCGGGACGCTGACGATGGGTGTTCCTGAAGTAACAGGCGTTCGAACAGCGAACGGAACGACAGAACAAGACCTCCTCGAAACGGCGGCAATCGCCGAACAGCACTCGGAACATCCATTAGGTGAAGCAATCGTGCGAAAGGCTAAGGCAGCGGACATCGGTTTACGCGGATACAATGATCTTCGCTACGCTCCGGGCAAAGGGCTGACATGTCTGGATGGCACCAACAGAATTGTTGTCGGCAGCCGGGCTCTGCTCGAGGAGAACGAAGTCGACGGGTTGGATGGCCTGGAAAAGGATTCAGCGCCAGGAAAAACGTTGGTTCATGTGGCAAGAGATCGCAAATACCTCGGTTCGCTGGCAATTGCGGATCAACTCCGGCAGGAATCGCTTGAAGCTGTTGCTGAGCTAAAACGTCGCGGCTATCGAATCTTGCTTTTGACCGGGGACAGCACCGAAACGGCGTCTACGATCGGGAATCAGCTCAAAGTAGATGAAGTTTTCGGAAATCTTCTTCCTGAAGGTAAACTCGAAAAAGTTCGCGCGCTTCTGAAAGAGGCTCGGAAAGTGGCGATGGTGGGCGACGGAATTAATGATGCTCCAGCCCTGGCGGAAGCCACGGTAGGTATCGCAATGGGGGGAGGCACCGATGTCGCACTGGAGACCGCTGATGTCACTCTGATGACCAGCGACCTTTCGCGTCTTCCAGAGGTATTCGATATCGCCAAACGATGTTACCAGGTGATCATGTTTAATTTTTGGGGAACAATTCTGGTCGACACACTCGGTATTGTTTTGGCGTTTTTCGGCTTACTCGCTCCGATCATTGCGGCCTTAATACATGTCGGATCGGAGCTAACGTTTATTTTGAATTCGGCGCGCCTGTTCGGTGTAAAAATGGGTGGGATGGGAGGGATGGGACGTAGGGGACCGATAGGACATATGGGACAATAGGAGGAATGCGGGAATAGAGGTTCAAGCAATGACGCCCACGGACGGAACTAGCGTGCAGGCACAACGGAACGGTCCAGATTCGGCTTCCACTTCTCGGATGTAAACGCAATCAGCGGAGCCTCGACGAACCGATAGGCCTGCGCGCAGATTGCGACAAAGAGAATCGTCAGGATAATGATGAGCAGGTCTGGCTGAATCTGGGTTCCAATCCCCTTCCGCAGGAGATTGGCCGACACTCCCAAGAGAAAGCTGTGGGTTAGATAGATCGAATAGGAAGCGTCACCGAGAAATATCGGGAGTGACAAGCACCGGATGTTCCGTACAGGAAGCAACGAGGCTCCCAAGACCAAGAGCATTGCTGGCAGGCCGTGGGTTAACAGATGGGGCAACGGTAGCGTCGAGAATAGTGCAAACAGGAGTCCGATCGTCGCGAAAAACACCATGACGATTGCAGCGGCAAGGTTTTCTCCGCCTCTCCCTCTCGCGTAGACGGAACCTGCGATTACGCCTAGCAGAAATTCGAATACGAGGGGCGAGGAAAAGAGATAATCGAGCGACGGCGGCAGGCGAACGATTTGCGCCAAAGCGAACAAAGCGAGAAGCGCAGCCAGAAGGAATAGCAGCATCGAACGTCGTACCTTTACGGCGATGGCGGCAGCGAAGAAGAGGTAAAAGTAGAGTTCGAAGGATAAACTCCATCCCTGGTTGATCATGGGCATCCATTTGCCGGCATCATTTGAAGCAGGCCACAGCAAATAGGACGCGATCACGTAGGAGGGCGTTAGGCTGGGAGCCTGATCTGCCAGCTTTAGCCCCCAAAGTAAAAGCAACAGTGTAGTCCAGACCCAATAGACAGGGTAAATGCGGAGAGCACGTTTGCGGAGAAAATTGAAAGATGCCCCAGGACCATCGGCGCGCCCAAAAGTCGTTACGACCATGATAAATCCGCTGATCACAAAGAATATATCAACGCCAATTCCTCCAAGATTAGCAAAGACACCCAGGAAACAGGCCATCGGATGGCTGTCACGCATTTGCGTGCAAAGGTGCGAAATCACTACGAAAATTGCTGCCACACCGCGAAGAATTTGGATGCTCTGTAGTTTGTGGTGCTGCATACCGTCCTTGAGCAGCAAGGGCGACACTCGGGACAGATCGAGTTCGCGTCTGGAGGGCTAAGCCGGGATGGGATTGCGTCTTTTAGGTCCAGACGGCTCGGCGGAGAATGTTATTCGAGAGAAAAATGGGTGGTGCAATGCGTCCAATGTCGAGCTGGAAGCTCAACCCACGATCAATCCGATTGCGGCCGCCCTCCAAGTCCTAGACGATGTACAGAATTGTGAAGAGAAACACCCAGACGATATCGACGAAGTGCCAGTAAAGGCCCGTGCACTCAAGGAACCCGTGTTTCTGAGGTGTTACATGCCCCATCATCGCCTGTATCAGCGAGGAGATCAGGAGGAAAACACCGATCAGCACATGGCAGCCGTGGAATCCGGTGAGGACGAAGAAACAGGAACCCATAATGCCGGCAGTATTAAACCAGAAACCTTCATGGTGGAGATGAGCCCACTCGAGCGCCTGATTGGTAAGGAACAAAGAGCCGAGCACGATCGTGGCCAACAACAGGAGTTTGCCGCCTTTACCTCGTTTGATCAGCGCGGCCTCGGAAAAATGCAGCGTAAAACTGCTGCTGATCAGGAGGATCGTAGCAATGATCGTTTTGATCATTGTATCGCCCCCTTTTAGCATTTCCGGCATTTGCCAACCTGCCCCCGCGCCGCCGCGAAGGACCATGTATCCACCGATCAATCCGGCAAACAGCATCGCTTCGGAGGCAAGAAACGTCAGCATGCCGAACCGCACGATGTTCGGTCCTGGTTTTTGAATCTCGTCCAAGGTGGTTGCTGTGGCTTCCATAGTTAAAACTTTTGATAGATCGATAGTTTCCAGAGGATAACGAGCAAAGTCAGCAGAATCGCAAAGACAACCAGTGCGATCCAGAGACGCCGATTCTTTCTTCGTAGTTCTTCATCCATTACACCCGGGTCAATACAAGCGCGCCCAACGTGATTGGGAGATAAACGATTGAAGCGACGAACAGGTGTCGTGCACTCTTTTGAGATCCGTGGAACGCAAATTGGAGTGACATCCAGCCAAAATAGATACCGGTCGCGGCTGCGACCACAAAATACCAGCCTGTGGTCAGACCTACCATTGCCGGCAACAAGCTAACGGAGATCAAAGCCATGGTATAAAGCAAACTCTGACGGCCAATCATTGCCGCACTTTGATCGGTGCCACCCAGCATGACAAAACCTGCTTGCTTGTAGTCTTCTCGGAACAACCAGGCTAGCGCGAGAAAGTGTGGCATCTGCCAGAGAAATAAGATTGCGAACAGAAGCCACGCCTCAAAATCGATTCGCCCGCGCGCGGCGGCCCATCCAATCACCGGAGGTAATGCGCCGGGCAAAGCCCCGACAATTGTGTTCAAGGTGGTTACCCTCTTGAGCGGCGTATAAACAAAGACGTACGAACCAATGGTGGCTGCCGCAAGAACGCCGGCGAGCAAATTAGTTCCTAGCGCCAGCCACAAAATTCCGGCGATCGAACAACCGACGCCGATAATCATTCCCTCTTCCACGCTCATTCGGTGGGTCGGCAACGGTCGATTTCGAGTCCGTCGCATGCGGGCGTCAAATTCAACCTCGAATACCTGGTTCAGGGCAGCCGCGCCGGCGGCGGCCAAGGCGGTGGCGAACAAGGTCTGTAGAAGGTACGGAACGTTCAGTTCTCCGTGCCAGCCCAACAGGAACCCGATCAGCGTCGTACTGAGCACCAGCAGAGAGAGGCGCGCTTTCACCAGCTCGGCAATATCCGACACCAGTTTGCGGATCTGCGAATTCGGGTTGTTGGCCAAAACCGTGCTCATGCTCGACTCACTGCGGCGTGGTTGATCTCGCCTATCGGTGTAGTGGCCATCCACAATATTCTGGAAAGTGAAACGCTCAACAAAACGCCGGTCATCAAAGTCAGAGCGCCTACCAGAACGTGCGCTGTCGCGACGTCTGCAGCTTTATTGCTCCAGACCGTCCAGGCCCCTAACGCTACCTGTACGATCACCAAACCGATCCACCCAGCAGCCGCGAAACGGATAGGGGAAAGTAAACGCGGTTGCCGTAACAGCCGTATTGCGCTTCGAATCACTTCAATTGAAATACACAGCGCCAGAAACCGATGAATGTACTGCAGCCAGATCAAGCCAGCAGTGATTGGCTGTTGCACAGGTGATCGGGCCGCGTTGATTTTGGCGATTGGCTCAGAAGTTGTTGGCGGAAAAAGGCCACCATACACAGTTGGAAAATCGGGGATCGATAGTCCGGTATGCGAGTGACGCATCGCGGCGCCCAAAGCTAGTTGAACCAGGATCGCAACGGTCAGCGCAATCGCGGAGACCCGGCTCTTACGCAAGATGATGTCGTTGGACTCCACCGATGAGATAGTTTGCCAGAACTTCGATGTCACCAAAGCAATCGTCGCGACGAGCGCAAAAAAGCTCTGGGCCAGGCAAGCGTGAAAGAGGCCAAGCACCGGGTTGTGTTCAGTCACCCGCAAGCCACCTAGAACTCCCTGCGTGATCACCGCTAAGACAGCGATAACGGACATCCACTTCACCCAGGACCGTTTTTCAATCATCAGCGTAGTTGCGCACAAAACCAGGGTGAGCAATCCAACCGTACTCGCGATCAGCCGATGCGTGTGCTCATAGAAAATGCCTCCGATCCACTTGGACACCGGGAAAAGAAACATGTTGTACCCGAAACTGTTCGGCCAATCTGGAACCGCCATTCCTGCCTCATGGCTCGTCACCAAGCCGCCGCTACAGATCAAAACCAGGACGGCAACGGCAACGAAAACCGAATACCAATGCAGAAGCCGCTTTGGCAGATCGATCGCGGACATTAGTGAGCCTCAATCCTCGCAGTCTCAGGCGCAGGCTGATCTTGCGGTAAATAATCCAGGTCTACGCCCGGGACGCTGTATTCGTAGGGACCATGGTAAACCGTCGGGGTCTTCTCGAAATTGCCATGTCCTGGAGGCGACGGCACCGTCCATTCCAGCGTCGTGGATTGCCATGGGTTCTTTGGCGCCTTTGGCCCTTTGAACATGCTGTAGAAGAAATTAATTAGAAACGGAATAGTCGAGAGCCCGAGCATGAACGCGCTGATCGAGATGAATACATTCACCGGTTGCTGACTGCGCAAATGGTCGTACTGGGTCGGATCAGCGATTCGGCGCATCATTCCATTCAACCCAAGGTTGTGCATGGGGAAGAAGGTGCAGTTGAAGAAAATGAAGGCGAGCGCGAAGTGAACTTTCCCCCAGAACTCGTTCATCATGCGGCCAAACATTTTCGGAAACCAGAAATAGATCCCTCCGAACACTCCAAACAGGCTGCCCCCAAAAAGGACGTAGTGGATATGGGCAACGATAAAGTAGGTATGGTGGATGAAGATGTCCACCGGTGTTGCAGCCATGTAGATGCCGCTCAAGCCGCCAATCACGAACATCGAGACGAAAGCCAAGGCGAAGCACATGGCGGTGGTGTACCGGACTGAGCCGCCCCAGACGGTTCCCATCCAGTTAAACGTTTTGATCGCGGACGGCACCGCAATCAGCATCGTCGAAAACGAGAACGTCGCTGAAAGCAAGAGATTCATTCCGCTGACGAACATGTGGTGTCCCCAGACAATGAAGCCGAGGAAAGCGATCGCTCCCATCGCCCATACCATTGCCTTATATCCGAAGACCGGCTTCCGTGAGTTTACCGCGATGATCTCCGATACCAACCCCATCGCTGGTAGCATCATGATGTAGACTTCCGGGTGGCCGAAGAACCAGAACAGGTGCTGCCACAGCAACGGTTGCCCATAGTTGCTCGATGCGAAGAAAGTCGTGCCAAAGTTCAGGTCGAAAAAGAGCAGCGCAGCGGCAGCGGAAAGAACTGGGACCGCCAAGAGCAACAGAAAAGCGGTGATAAACAGCGCCCAAACCGGCAACGGCAACCTGAACATCGTCATACCGGGAGCACGCATGTTGATAATGGTCGTGATGTAATTCATCGCGCCGGCGATCGATGCAAGTCCGTTGATAAACAAGCCGACACACCAGAGGCTCTGTCCCCACTGTGTGCCGTTGTAGTTGGCGTGAGAAGAGAGCGGCGCATAAGATGTCCACCCTGAGGCTGGAAAGCCGCTCGGCACGAAAAAGCTCGATAGAATGACGATACCGGATAAGAGGAAAAGCCAGAAAGAAAGCGCATTAAACCAGGGGAACGCCATGTCCGGAGCGCCGATCTTCAACGGAATCAGGAAATTGCCAAAAACGCCGATCAGTAGGGGCATGATGACAAGGAACACCATCACCGTCGCGTGCATGGTGAATAGCCCGTTGTATCCTGCCGGCTGAATTGCGCCTTCCGGGGTCACCAGCCAGCTCGGAAGTAGATGGCCAATCAATGGCACCGGAACGTTCGGGAACGCCAGCTGGAATCGGACCCCCATCGCCAACAGACCGCCAATCAAAAGAAAGAACAGGCTGGCAAACAAATACTGCATCCCGATCGTCTTATGATCCTCGGACCAGATGTATTTGTTGAAAAAGCTTAACTCCGGATGATGCGCGTGGTGTTCGTGCGCTTCTTCTGGAGCAACGTGAGCGATTGTTTGAGCCATGACGGTATCCTACAGCTATTTGGTTCGCGCCGGCGGGGCCGGATTATTGGCAGGCGGCGCAACCTTCTCCTTATACCATTTGTCGAAATCTTGCTGGGACACAACTTGAACCTGCGCCTTCATATTGTAGTGTCCGGACCCGCAAAGCTGATTACAGGCCAATTGGTAAGAACCAATCTTTGTCGGAATGAACCAGACCCAATTGATGGTCCGGCCCGGAATAATGTCCTGATAAACACGGAACTCGGGAATATAGAACGCGTGGATCACATCTCTGGAATTCAACCGAATCTGGATCGGCTTGTTCACCGGCAGTTCCAGAACCCCGGATTGGAAATTTTGTTTGGTTAGCGGATCGCTTGGATCGTTTCCAAAGATGTTTTCGTTGGAGATCAGCTTAGGATCGGAGCGCCCGAGCTTCCCGCTCGGGCCCGGATACTGGAAGCTGAACCCGAACTGGTAAGCGAGCGTGCCGATTTCCATCGCATCCTCCGGCGGATCGGTGTGGATCACGTTCAACCAGAGGTGATTGCTATAGCCCCACAGTCCGAGAAAAATAAGCGTCGGAATGATGGTCCAGACGAATTCCAAGCGGTTGTTTCCGTGGCTGTAGATCGCTTTGATCCCCTTCCGAGAGCGATATTTCACCAGGAAATAAATGTAGACGACCTGCGTCAGCACAAAAACGCCGCCGGTCAGGTAATAGATAAAATACATCAACTGATCGATCTGCTTACCGTGAGCGCTGGCAACGTCAGGTACCCACCAGAGATTCGATGTGCGCGGGGCCGCGTGGGCAGACAGGCTTAGACCAAGAAAGAAGAGCAAGGTCACAGCCAGGAACACCCATCTGTTCTTAAACCATTTCATACGCAAAATTTTACCGATAGCGTTCCAACAACCTCTGTTGTCTTTGCAGAGTTCTTCATGGTTTCGCTGGTGCACCCGGTGCAGGTGGTGGGGGTGAAGATCCAGGAGCAGCTGGTTGTCCGGCGGGAGCCGGCGGCTGGCCGCCTTGAGCAGGAGGCGTTCCAGGTTTCTGGCCCGGCTGAGCGGCGCCTCCGCCGGTCAGATCCTGTGGGGGAATCTTTTGCACTTCAGGCCATGTCCATTGCTCTTTGCGGTCTTTAAACTGGTCGCGTACTTGTTTCACCATTTCGGCGGTAATCGGAGGTGCGTTATTCCCCCAATCTGACCGCACGTAAGTTAATATAGACGCGAGTTGCTGATCTGAATACTGACCTTCCCAGGCCTGCATCGAGTTGTTGAAAGCTTTCCCTTCGATCTGGACCGGTCCCTGTAAACCCTTCAGCACAATCGCAATCAGATGGTTCGTAGCGTTGCCCAGAACAACCTCCGAGCCGGCTAACGGTGGATATTGGCCCTCCACGCCTTGACCTGTCGCCTGGTGGCAAGTGATGCAGTTAGAGGAAAAAAGCGCTTTGCCGACTACCTTCGGATCGACAGTGATTTTCCCTCCGACCTGGGCGCCGTACCTGGGTTCGTACTCAAAAACGTCCGGCTTAAAGCCGCCGCTATAGGTGAACAAATATGCGCCCGCCCAAAACACGCCGAAACCAACTAGTCCCATGAGCCAAACGGGGACCGGAGCCGATCCTACCTCGGGTGCAGATGCTCTGCTCACGTCTGTCCTGTTATGATCGCTCATTCTGTGGGTTCTGGCGCCTCCGGTAGGGCGTAGTTTCTCTTCAAGGAAAGCAGATAATCGACCAGGGCTTTTCCGTCTTCGGTGGGCACAACTTCATATCCGGGCGGCGGTGCATCCGCGCCATCGAGCTTCACCGCATCCACGGATGCCTGTCCGGCAATTTTCTGGGTTTGGAACAGCCACTTGTACGCCGGCATCGCCGACTCCGGATGACTGGAGTAGAGATACCGGTAAAACCATTGTGGATCAGTCTGGCGAACTCCGATATTCGTGAGATCTGCTCCCAGCCGTGAAGTCCCTAGGAAGACTTGGCGATCGTATAAATAGTCCCGCGCAACCGTTCGCCGTTTGCCCCATTCGCGATCAATGTCGCTTCCTTCATTTTTGTCGCGGACGAATTGGCTGTGGCAATAGACGCACCCATTGGATGCGTATACGTGATAGCCTTGCTCGGCCACGCCTGGTTTTGCCGGAGGGGCGACTTCTCGCGTGTTTGGATCCCGGTAAGGCTGCAAGCCAGCAAATGTCAGGTAGGGATACGCAACAAACCCGAGCCACGAAACGCCGAAAGCGCCGAATACGCCGAAAAACAATTTCACGAACTTATTCAAGCGATGCTTACCTCCGGCACGGATTCATTCGAAGATTCGGCAGCGGGTTCCTGCGGACGCACCCGACTCGGAAGCAGCAGAATGAGCTTCACCGCCGCCACGAAGCTGATGTTAGCCAGGAAAATGAGCAGGACCGCAACGTTTTGTACGAGTAGAAACGGCTGAATCAGATCGTTGATTGCCGCCATTGAAATCTTTGGATCTTGAAGAGCGAACCCTTGGATTACGCCACTAATCACCAGATCAAAACCGATCATACCGAGTCCAACGACATTGAACCAAAGATGCGTCTTAACCAGCCAAGGATACTGCCAATCCCGCCCGAGCAACCTCGGCATAATCAAGTAGAGAGCACCGAACAGAATCATGCTGCAAAAGGCGACAAGCCCAAGGTAGAGGTGGCCCGCCGGAACGAAGGTGAATTGCGCCAGGTGGCCGATTGCCCGGAACGAGATCAACGCCCCGAGGCTATTCCAGACCATGTAGGCAAAGCCGCCGAACAAAAGGAATCGCAAGGGCAAATGCCATCGCAAATCTTCGAAGCTATCCCGGACCGTAAGATGAAAATTAAGCGCTGCGGCAATGACCGGGATCATCATCAACACATTTGCCACCACGCTAGCGGTAATCATCCAGGCTGGCAGCGGACCTCCCAGCAGATGAATCAATCCGGTCCAGCCTCCGAAGATCGCCATCCCCCAGAATCCGAATAAGGCAAGCCGGTAACTGTAAATCGGCTTCTCGACGATTTTTGGAAGAAAATAGTAAGAGGCGGCCAGTGCAATTGGGCTCAACCAAAGCTGCAGGAGCGCCCCAGAAAACCAGCCGTGGATGGCCGACTGCGCGACTCCAGGTATCTGGAAGGGATACAACAGCGCGTTAGCTGTCGCGTACATCCACGGAAACCAAAGGAACGCACCGATCAAGTACCACTGAGAAACATAGGTCGCCCCAGGCTTGCGATGGAGGAATATCGATACGGCCCAGAAGCCGATGATCAGCAGCGCGAGAAAGAGTATGAACGCGACAGGGCCGGGAAACTCGAGCATTTCTTTTCCGCTACCGTTGCCGGCAAGAATCGAGAGTATCCCAAGCCCGATGCCAACGTTCCAAAGGGCAGCGGCGACAATAGGAAGAGAAGGCCTACTCAGCGGCGTTCCGCAAAGTTTTGCTAGTAGCCACAGGCCGACGCCTATCCCGGCGCCAGACGCCCACCCATAGACCATGCAGTTGAGAAAAACCGGATAGCTGCGCCCGAAACTTAACCAACCGATCCCTGGTAGCGCCCACCATGCGGCAGGCGTGTATGTCTGGGAAACGTTGAGCAGCCAGAAAAGCGATCCGAGCGCCAACCAGAAAGCGGCCGCCCCGAAGAAGATTAACACCGGGACACGGATCGATCGCTCAACTGAATCTGTCGGCTCCTGCAACAAACGAATCTGTTGGTTCATCGTACTCACGGTTTAGCCCCTTGAGGTGCAGCAGGAGCCGCTGGACTTGCCGCCGGCTGCGGCGCATTCGGCGCCGGCGTTGCAGCCGGAGCAGGAGTTGCAATCGGCCCTGCCGCGTGAGGTTTATTTGCTTTAAGATCGGCGAGCACCAAGTCCATCGCACGATCAATCGGAATCCCGACGACGCCCTTGGCTTTGTCGATCCACCGGTACTGGGTTAGAATTTTTTGATTCTCTGCATTCAGATCCGCCAGGATCTTGAGCCGCTCTTGTTTTCTCACATCCTCAACGGTCGGGATGCCTTGCCGCTGCCAGACAAGCAAAGCGACCAGCACGGCGAACAACAGGACAATGATCAGTCCGGCGAATGTTCCTCTTTTTGGGCGTTGTTCAGTCATGCTCAGTTACTCAGTTTCAGGGATTCCAGCAGTCGGGGATCGCGCGTCGGAAATAGAGAAGTCCCCCTCAGCCGTATCAAGAAAATGAAAGCCAACGGACAACCAATCGCTAACAAAGAAAGGAGGTCGAAAATACTTACCCGGAATCCAGCAGGATGCATGAAAGGGAGGACGATCACGTAAATATCGAGAATGTGCATCAAGAGCACCCAGCAACAGATCGGGACTAGAATCGCCGGGATACGCTTCGCGTAATGAAAGAGCAGCAGAAGAAACGGAATAAAGAATCGGCCCACTACCAATGCCGTGCTCAGGGTATGCCACGAACCGATGTTGCGTCTCAGGAACCAGGTCGTTTCCTCGGGAATGTTGGCGTACCAGATCAGCATATATTGAGCGAACCCGATATAACCCCAGAAAATCGAGAACGTCAGCAGAAGCTTACCCATGATGTGGTAATGCTCCTCGTTCACAAATTCGAGATATCCGGCTTTCTTCAACCCGTAGACAACCAGGATCAGCAACGCCATCCCTGCTCCTGCGGCGCCCGCAAAAATGTAGACGCCCCACATTGTGGACGCCCAGCGATAATCCAATGACGAAAACCAATCGAACGCGGCAAGAGTCATGCACGCCGCAAAAAGCAACAGACAAACAAAAGACACACCACGCATCTGGATTGAGCGTTTCGGATCTCCGTCAGTATCTTGACGAACGGACATCCGGCGGAAGTAAACGGCGGCAAAACTAAAAAAGAAGAAATAAAGCACCGCCCGCAACCAGAAAAACGGGATTGTAATTGTGCCAAACTGGAGGACGAAATATCCGAGCTTATCTCTTAGCGAAGGATCTTCATTGGGATGCTTCAGCGCCGCGATCCAGCTCCAAAGATCGTGCCGGAAAAATATGACGGGAATGAAGAACAAGAAGGCCCAAGGCAATATCGCCGCCAGATTCTCCATCTGCCGCCGAACTACAATCCCCCAGCCTGAGTCGGTCGAGTGATGCACCAGAATCCAGAAAAAGGCTCCGGCCAGCATTGTAAAAAAGTAGAGGAACCCGAACAGCCAGGAAAAAGCGACTTGGCGACGCAGCTCGCTGCCTTGCGGCGCCATGAAACCGGCCGCCAGCGCGAGCACGAGCGAAATCCCGCCGACCGCAAGTAACACAAAGAAAACCCTTCCAAGGTTGCGCCCTTCAAACCTCTCTGCGCTGGGAATAGTGATCGATCTCATATCTCGTCAATGCGCTGCTGGTGCGGGCGAAGCCGCCGGTTGAGCTTGGTTCGGTTGCGCGGCTGCTTCAGCTTGCAGTGCTACTCGCTTGTCCGCGGGCACATCCTCTAATCGCGCGTATTCGCTCTTCTGCAGCGCCCGGATGTAAGCGATGATTGCCCAACGGTCTTTCACCGTCACCTTGTCGGCGTACGACATCATCGTATTGAAACCATTCGTGGCCGTATTAAAGATCTGCCCATCCGCCATGGTCCTGTATTTGTCCTGATGGTAATTGGCGATGCTGTTCAGGCCGTGTTTCGAGGTAATTCCGTTACCCTGCCCGGTTGCTCCGTGGCAAACCGCACAATTGATCGAATAAACGGCCTGACCGCGTTTCAAGAGCTCTGGAGTAACCGGTAGCGGTATCCCAGTCCCCCAGTTGCTGCCCATCTTTCCCGTGTTGTAGTAATCTGTACCGGCCGAAAACTCGCCCAGAGGCGAGTCAATATGCGTTGCCGGATCCGGCACATCGGAGTTTTGCGTCACATGCCCTGGAATATCGTATCCCATTGGAATTGTTCCTTCGACCGGGGGACGAGCGCCGCGACCGTCCGCGAAGAACGCACTCGGTTTCTGGTATTTGATTTTGTCCTGTCGCTTCATATCGCCGAAGAACTCGATGGCGGGCACAGGACGATGCTGGCCCTGGAACCCTAGCAATGCCACGGCGACAATCGATAGAAGCAGGAAGGCGATCAGGAAATTCTTAATCATTGTCGTAAAGCACAGTCACCCCTTGACCGCCGATCTCTTCCAGGAACTCGCGCGTTCCGGTCTCAGAAAACTTCGGGTCGACTGACTCGATCACGAGGAAAAACGCGTCGTTGGAAAACTCCTTGAAGCGTTCGAAATCAAAAAGCGGATGATGATACCGCGGCAGCCGGTTCAAGACGAAAACCCCAAAGAACGCGGTGAACGCAGAGAACAGAATCGTCAGCTCGAACATGATTGGGAAGAATGCCGGAACCGTAAAGAAGTTCACCGGTTTCCCGTGAACGATAAGGGGATAAAGAAACGATGAGGGAATGTATTCAAGCGACGCCGCGGTGAGAAATCCGGTTAAGCCGCCGCAGAAAATAATGTAGCCAAGCGGCGATCTTCCCAGGCCCATCGCCTTGTCCATTCCATGGATTGGAAATGGCGAGTGGCAATCCCAGAACTTGAAGCCTTTATCCCGCACCTTCTCCGCGGCGTCATACAGGGCGGCAGCGCTGGAAAATTCTGCGATTACACCCCAGGCCGGTTTTTTTGCAGCGGCGGCGGCACTCATGCGTGTATCTCCTTCGGTGATTCTTGTCCGCCGTCAGTCGGCGGATAATAATGCGGATCCGCTTCCGGAAGCACGCCTTTGACTTCGGACATCGCCACCATCGGCAGGAAACGGATGAAGAGCAGGAAGAGCGTTAAAAAGATTCCGTGGGATCCGATGAACGTGAAAACATCGACCCAGGTAGGATGATACATACGCCACGCCGATGGTAAAAAGTCGCGGTGCAGCGAGATCACAAAGATGACAAATCGCTCGAACCACATACCGGCGTTCGCGCACATCGCAACGAAAAATACGACAACAACGTTCCGGCGAAATGCGCGTACCCACATGAGCTGTGGCATCACGACGTTACAAGCGAACATCGACCAAGAAGCCCACCAGTAAGGGCCAAAGTACCGGTTCAGGAATGCAAACCGTTCAAATGGATTGGCGCCATAGAATGCCACAAAGATCTCCATGGTATAGGCGTACCCGACGATTGATCCAGTCAGCAGCAGGATTTTGCACATCACATCGATGTGATTCCAGGTGACCACATCATGCAGCTTGTAGAGCGATCTGGCGGGCAACATCAGCGTCAACACCATGGCGAATCCGCCAAAAATCGCTCCTGCGACGAAGTAGGGTGGAAAAATCGTGGTATGCCATCCCGGAAGAATCGACGTCGCGAAGTCGAAGGAGACGGTTGAGTGCACGGACAAGACAAGCGGCGTTGAAATACCGGCCAAAACCAGGTACGCCAGCTCGTAGTGTTTCCATTGCCGGTTCCCGCCGCGCCAGCCTAGTGCAAGCAATCCGTAGATAACTTTGCGAACCGGCGATACCGCGCGGTCGCGAAGGGTTGCCAGGTCCGGGACCAGCCCGAGGAACCAGAAAAGCAAGGAAACCGTAAAGTAGGTAGAGACTGCGAAAACGTCCCACAACAATGGGCTGCGGAAGTTTGGCCAGATCCAGTTCGGAACAGGCACAGGCGCGAGGAACCAGACCATCCAGATACGGCCGACGTGAATCGCCGGGAAAATCCCGGCGCAGATCACAGCGAACAGCGTCATCGCTTCGGATGCGCGGTTAATCGATGTTCGCCACCGCTGCCGAGTGATATGCAAGATTGCTGAAATCAACGTTCCGGCGTGACCGATACCGATCCAGAAAACGAAGTTGGTAATATCCCACGCCCATCCTACCGGGATGTTGTTTCCCCAAACGCCTACCCCGGTGAACAAAAGATAAAGAATGCAAAATACGCCGAATCCGGCGAAGGAACCGGTGATAGCGATCGACACCCACCACCAGGCTGGCGCCGGCCTTTCCACGATCCCGGCAATGAGATCTGAGATCCATGCCATCGACCGGCGATGCTCCACCAACGGCGGCCGCGGCAAAGTCTCTCGGTAAGTCGTAACGGTGCTTTCAGCCATTATACGTGTCCTCCCTCGGCTTGCGTTTCTGCTTGCGGCAACGGGTGATTCTGGTCGCCATTCTCATCGACGTTGATTCGGCCCACCTTCGAGGCACCGGGCATCTTGGGATTCGGGTTACGTAACCGGGCGAGATAACTGGTCCGAGTTTGAATGTTCAGGTATTCAAGCTGGTGAAAGTTCTGCGGTAGATTGCGCATCCGATTCACCTGGCTCTTCGGATCCTTCAGGTCGCCAAACACAATCGCTTCCGTCGGACAAACTTGCTGGCAAGCGGTGCGAACGGAGTCGGTCGGCAAATCGAGATCTCCTTTTACTCCCGACTTGATACGTTGGGAGATTTTCGCCGTCTCAATCCGTTGCACACAATAGGTACACTTTTCCATGACTCCACGGATACGGACGGTTACGTTGGGATTCTTCTGCAGCTTCGAGAGCTCATCCATACCCCAAGGAGCCAGCGGCCCGAGGTAAAGTTGCTGTTTGCCTTGAAACCCGGGCAAACCTTTATCGATCCGATCCATTACCGGACGATCGTTGTAATTGAAGAAATTGAATCGGCGGACCTTGAACGGGCAATTGTTCGAACAATAACGCGTACCGATACAACGATTGTAGACCATCACGTTCAGCCCTTCCTCGCTGTGCACAGTCGCATTCACCGGACAGACCGTTTCGCACGGCGCGTTCTCGCAGTGCTGGCACATCATCGGCTCCATGACCATCTCCGGGTCCTCCTCTAGATGCGGGTTGGCCTTGTCGCCCTCTGCGCTGGCAAAGTAGCGATCAATGCGCATCCAATGCATCTCGCGTGCTCTATCGACCTGATCTTTGCCTACGACCGGAATGTTATTCTCAGCCTGACAGGCAACGACGCAGGCAGAACATCCGGTGCATGTATTCAAGTCAACCACCATCGCCCATTGGTTCGGAGCGTTGAGCGGAGGATGCGAATAAAGCGAGTAATTTGGGGGGATCTCTGCATCCCGCCACATTCTCTTAGCGAACGTTGGATCTTTCGAGTAATCGGCGGCTGTTCCTTCCCGAACGAGGGCCCGGCCTTCCATGCTGTAGTGGTTCTGGGTCTGGACCAGCCGATGGCCTTTCTTCTGGACCAGCTTCACGTCAACCCTGGTCGCGTAGTAAGGAGCGGCCGTTGTTCGCAGGAGATACGCATTGAAACCGGTATTCCGTCCCACCTTGCCAATCTTCGTGCGCCCGTAACCGAGCGGAAGACTCAGGGAGTAGTCTGCATGGCCGGGCGCGATCATCGCCGCAGCCTGAAGTTTGTGCTCGCCTACCGTGATCTCGACGAGGTCGCCCTCTTCGACCTGCAGCGCCTTCGCTGTGGCCTTGCTCAAGAGAGCCGCGTTGTCCCAGGTCAATTTTGTGATCGGGTCCGGCAGCTCCTGCAGCCAGGCATTATTGGCGTAACGCCCGTCGAAAACCTTATAGTCAGCCGGGAATACGATCTCTATCGCACTCGGTGTCACCGGTCCAGGGAGCGGGCCCGCGTTCTGCAAAAGAGCCGGCAGTCCGTTCGGATTAAACTCGATCTTAGCCTGGGGATACTTCGTGTCTGGCGCAAAGCCATCTCGCAGGAACTTCGTCCATGCTGTTTCGAAATCTCCTCCCGAGGTGAAGCCTTTAAAAGTCTCTCGTACTGCCTGAACTCCGGCAGGCAGACCTGCCAGTTTTGCAAGAATATCGATCTGAGAAAGCCCGCCAAAGAGCGGCAAAATCATCGGCTGGACCGGGAGGTAAGTGCCATCCGGCGCACGTTGGTCTCCCCATGACTCCAGAAAATGCGCCTTCGGTACGTGCCATTTCGTGTTCACCGAAGTCTCATCCACCGAGTAACCCAGCCGGATCACTTCAGGAATGCTTCTCTGAACTTCGCTCCAGTTGAGATCGGCCGGCGCGTTATAGGCCGGGTTGCCGCCGAAAATAAAAAGCTTTTTGAGCTGACCTGACTTCGCGTCAGAAACCAAATCCTGCAGCGTCTTCCCCTTAAACGAAGGCGCGTTGAGCACGCTTAGCGTCGAGCCAAAAGCATCCAGCGCATTGTTCATCGCTAACACCAGCGCATGCACCCAGGCCGGGAGCCGGCTGCCGGCCAACACCAGACTGCGACCTTTGCGGGCAACCAGATCGTTAGCGCATTCGGAAAGCCAGGCATCGTCAAATTGCGGGGCTCCATCCTTCAAGACTGCAACCGCGCCATTGAGCACCCGGTCATTGGTCGCCGCCGCCAGTTTCTTTGCGAGTTGTGCGGCGAATGCGGGAATCTGTGACGCGGCACAACGAAACCGGTGATCGGCCATTCCACCGGTAATCGTGTACCGATTTTCAACGGCATACAGACGGTTCATGTTTGCGGCCGAACCATGAGCCCGTCGACGCCGGCTGAAATCATGTACACCTTCGAGCGTCTGTTCAATCCCGAGAAAGTCGCTGTCCAGCGAAACAATCACGTCGGCCGTCTCAAACGCCGGCTTCAGCATTACATCGCTGCTGAAAGTTGACGCGAGAGCAGTGTTCACCTGCTCCATCCCGAGCGGTTCGTAGAAGTAGAAATTGACCTGCGGAAATTGATCTTTCAGCGACTTAAGCATCCGGTCCCGAGTGGGAGACCGCTGTTCGTCAAGCAGGATCCCGACGCCGCTAAGTTTTTGTTTCCGGCAATCGGCCAAGAATTTGTCGAATTTCTGCGCAGTACTCTCTTTCCCATCTAACAGGAAGGCGCGTGACCGCTCTGGATCATAGAGATCAAGAACGGAGGCCTGCGCAAAAACGTCTGTTCCCCCGTTACCAAACGGGACTAATGGATTACCTTCGAGCTTGGTAGGCCGGCCTTCATAGGTTGTCGCGATGAGCGGCAGAGCCCCAAGCCTTCCAGGCATTGAGGTTGTATACAGCACCGCTTTGCCCGGGATGACCCATTCAACGCTCTTAGTGTACGGGATCACATAGGCCTCGGGCCTTCGGCAGCCGGTCAAGCCGATCCCTGCCAGCGCCATCGAAGCGCCCATTACCTTCAGGAAGTTCCGGCGGGATACACTGTCCAATTCAAGCTCGGCGGCGCCGCTGGGAAATTCTCGATGCAACCAATCCCGAAATTCCGGCGTGTCGGCTAATTCCTCCAGGCTCCGCCAGTAGCGTTTGCCGGTGAGTTCTTCGGATGGATGCTGAAAAACTGTTTTCATTACCGATGACACCCCGCACAGGTCTGGGGCGGATTAATATTCCACTGTTCCTTAAGCTGTTCGCCAATCTGCTGCTGCGATTCCCCTTTGCCCGGTTTCCAATCAAGGTTAAACACCTGGCTGACCGGCCGCAGATTGTTTTCGGGGTGCCGATGACAATTCAGGCACCAGCCCATCGATTGCGATTGGTCCTGAAAGACCACATCCATGTGGTTCACCTGTCCGTGGCACGCAACGCAACTGATCCCGCGATTGACGTGAACCGCGTGATTAAAATACGCGAAATCTGGTACCTGATGAATTTTTACCCATTGGACTGGCTTACCGGTCTCCCAACTCTGCTTAACGGCTGCCAGTTTCGGATTGTTCGCCTGTACCTGCGAATGGCAGTTCATACAGGTCTGGGTCGTCGGGATGTTCGAATGGGAAGAGACTTCGACGTAAGAATGACAATAACGGCAGTCCATCCCGAGCTCGGTCACATGGATTTCATGAGAGAAAGGGACCGGTTGCACCGGCTGATAGCCGACGCGCATGTAGTCCGGGGTCAGATAATACCAGTAAGCCGCTGATGCTGCTCCGCCGAGAACAAGAAGGCAAAAGACGATCTTTATGGCGAGATAGTTTGTCCAGCGGGGAAAAATATTAGCCATGCAACATCACGTTGTTTCCAGGGGACTCGTAGGGTGCCGAAAGAACCCGAGAGAATAGTAGGTCCAGAGTCCGAGGCAATAAAATTTAACCTTACTCTCGCAGCGTTCCGCCGACGAGTTGTCAGGCTAGTATTAAATTTTCTAATAGCAACGGATTTCTGCGAATCTGAGCGAGAATTTTGGGTCCGCCGGAGGAGAGCTAAGAATCGAATTTTCTAGCGATTCGAAACAAGCAGAATCGCGACCCAGATAAACAGAAACACGAGTGGAATCAGGATCGGCGCACTGATGCCCAGGAACTGAATCCTGGGACTGCAAATGATGTCGACACGATCGCTCGAAAATTTTTCGACTGCGATACGGCGAAGCTCGCTCAACGCGAACATTCCCCCGATTACGGCAATACCCACAAGGATAACGCACGCGATTCCGGTGGTCGGCAAGAGCTCTAGAAGCCTTCGCTGAACCGTCGCCTCAGGACGACCTATGTCGCCTGCCAAGCCGTTGAGCGTAATCGCGTACGCTGTCAGCAAAAAAGATTGCGAACTCATGAGCCATGAAATGCGCTGATTAATGAGATCGTCTTCGTGGGCTAGTCTCGATTGAATAACAGGAAGTTCAGGATCCATGATGGGATCCCTCTTACGCCATTTGTAGGGTTTATGGTAGGGGGAAGCGCTGGAAGGCGGCGCCGCGGCGTGGCACACGCACGAGGCGCCGATAAATCGGCGCCCTACCGACGACGCGCTTCGATTTCACAATCGGTAGGGCTGAGCTTTAGCTCAGCCTCGTGCGCATGCCATGCTGCCAAGCGCCCCTTCACGAAATTCGATACTCCTCTTCAAAAGAACTCCCCTGTCCTCCATCCCGAATTATATGCGGAGCGAATCGACTGAAATCGTCCGTGATTTCAGTATCTGATTCCCGAATCCCCATCCCGTGCGCTTCATGATTGACGACCCAGGACCCTATGACAGGCTGATTCCCCTCAAAGTCCGGCAACGCATGGTAGGCCTGATAAACAAACGGTCCATCGACGTACCGGCCTCCAGTGGAAAGTTCTTTTCCATCATGACGAAGCACCATGTTCGCACCTTCGCGCGAGTAGAGGGCCTTTTTCGAGAAGGAACCTTTCAGACGATCCGGTTGATCGTATGCCGGCAACAGATTCGCATGATCTGGGTACATCTCCCAAAGAATCGGTAACAGCGCTTTGTTCGCGATCAGGATTTTCCAGGCCGGCTCGATCCAAATGGTGGGCGAGATCCCCAGGTATTTCCCGAATTCTTCAAGAAATAGATCTTCCACGGATAAAGCTTGAAGACTGAATCCAGAGGATCGGTCTCGCCCCAGAACCGGCGCATCGACGCGTTCCATCCGATTCGCCTGATATCGATCAGCTCCACCTGTTTCCCGGCTTGTGAAGCGGTATCCGCGAGATAGAGCAAGGTCTGATGATCCTCTGGAACATCGGTACACCCGGTGAAATGAACTTTCGTCAGACCGGTTGCTTTCCATGTATCGATCAGGCTTTCATGGATCGAGTTGAATTGATCGACCTCTTTGCGTTCCAATTCTGCCTGAAACCGGTCTGTTAACCAGAACCATTGGATGACCGCGGCTTCAAGGAGTCCGGTCGGCGTGTCTCCGTTGTACTCCAGAAATTTCGGGTGTTCGCTTAGAGAAGGGTTGTACGAAAAATCAATCCTTCCATAGAGAGACTTCTCATCTCGTTCCCAAGAAGCTTGGATCAACGGAACAGCGCTCTCAGGTAATGCGAGTCTGGTAGTGATCCAACCTTTCTCAATAATGCGTTCCGCGGCTTTAATGCACATTTCGTGCAGATCGTTCGTGACCTGCTCGATACGATCGATTTCCGCCATCGAAAATTCGTAGTAGGCACCTTCGAACCAGTACGCTACGGGAACTCCTGCACGAGTGTGCGTGTGATACGATAGCCCTTGCTCTTCCACCCGGTGCGCCCAGTTCGAACGCGGTACGTCGAGAACCCTTTTCATTGTCAGTCTAGGAACTGGCGCCCTTTCCGGTCGCCGCTCTCGAGCCAAACCCGCCTCGTGTTACTGCCGAGCCGCGCCCATCAAAGCTACCGCTACCTGTGGAGAATCCGCCACCGGATCCCGAAGTAAACCGTCGCTGGTAACTCTGGAAGGAGGGCGAGTAATAGTACGAGGGCCGGAGCCGGTGTAGGTGTTGTACGGCGACATCAGCGAATTAAAAATCATCCAGTACACCCACCATGGTAGCCGCGGATCGTCTCTGTATCCTCGCTCACGGCTCGCTTGCTCCCGACCCGCCTTTTCTTCGGGTGTCCAGTTGTTGTACTCCCACTCTGCCGCTTCCCTTTCTTGCGGGGTCAAACTGTCGGCCGCTTTGGTTTCCTGTTCCATCAGCCATGCCTTTTTTTGCTCGATACTGGAACCATTGTCGCAACCAGTAATAAACAACGTGCTCAGGCCCAAAAGAGTAAGGGAGATCTTACAGGACCGCTTAATCTTCATCTCGTGCGAGCGTCACTTGTCTCATTTAGAGCCAAGAAAATACAAGCTGAACTGTTTCTCTCCTCTGTCCCGGTAACTGAACAAGGAGCGGGCGTCTTGTCCAAAACGCTGAGCAATCGCCGGCACATCCCTCTCAGACGCGAGAACATACTTCGCAGTCTTCGGCAGCCGATCCCAATCCGCGACGTAGAACCATGGTTTACGAAGGTAAAAAAAAACCGGCTGTGGTCCTGGATCGACAGCGTAAATCGGTTCCTCGGAAGGAACGATTTTCGCAACCAGTGCCGCTCGATTACGAAGCGTCTCCGACATGCGCGGAAGAATGGCGTCTACATAGAAAAACATCGCGGCAATCGTTAAAAGTCCCGTTCCGGCAATCAGCGTTCCGATCTCTGATTCGGGTTTGTGATCTGTTGAGCGAACTCGCCACAGAAGAAAAAGTGTGGCGCCACATAGGACTACGGCCAGACCGATAAATAACCGCTCCTTTACCAGGAAAAACCCGATAGCCGAGGCCAAGAGCAGAGCAGCCGCTAACCCCATCAGAACGTATTTCCACGGTCTATTCAAAGCCGGTGCGTGTTTGATCCGGTAAGCCGCGAGCAAACAGATAGGTACGAGTAACGGCATGGTGTACCGGGGCAATGCCCCAGGCGCCAGCATTACGATCAGAAATGTTATTAACGAACCAAACTCCAGGCCGAAGACGAATGGCTCATTTTCCGGATTTTTGTTCCGGCCAAAAGGAACAAACAAAAGCCATGGCAGAAAATTGGATAGCGCGCGCGGATAATTCAGCAGCCATTCTTTCCAGTGAAACTCCTGAAGCGCTAGCCGGCCGGTAAACTGGTCCGACCATTCTTTGGTCGCCGTCCGCGCTTCGGGCGTCTGTAAATGAGGGATTGCCCAGGCTGCGAATATCCCGACCATTATTACAACCGCACACACATGGGCAAGCGACCATAACTCGCTCAGCCGTCGTTGACGCCACAAAATCAGCACAACAATTCCGTAAAAGAGCAGAAGGTGAAGTGGCCCCTTCAACAGCAGGCCGAATCCCAATGGCAACGCGGAAAGAATCCAGCGCGGCCACATCGCGCGCGGGCCAAGCCAGAGCACCAGGCCGAGTCCGAAGGCCGCAACATACAACGCTTCAATCTCGATCAGGCGGCCTTTATCTAACAGACAGACAGTCGAGAGGATGGCTATTCCTGCAAGTAGCGCGTGATCATCACCTAACCAACGCCGACTGCAAAACCAAACGCCGAGTGCCAAAACCAAAACAGCAGTAACTGAGGGCAAACGTGCAGACCATTCGTTCTTGTGACCTGTCGCTTTGAAACTGATCGCTGCGATCCAATTCACCATCGGCGGCTTTCGCAGATAAGGTTTTCCGCCCACATAGGGAACAAGCCAGTTCCCGGTCTCAAGCATAGTGATCCCGGGCAGAATCCGCCGGCCCTCTTCACCATGCAGCTCCATCGTACCGAGCTTCGGCAGATAGATCCCGGCCCAGATCAAAAGAATGAGGAGCAAAGATCGAATAGGCACGAAGCGAGATATTCGTTGCGAAGCTGCACCAGAGCAAGAAGCCGAACCCGAAACCCGTCGTTAGAGCGTTGGGTTCAGGTCGCGCAGGAGCGCGAACCCTACCGATGATCGCGATGCCCCAAACATGGGGGTAGGGTTCGCGCTCCGCGCGACCTGAACCCCTGACAAGCCATTCTGGAGACGAACAACGGACCCTTAGTGCTCCTGCTCCTGGAGAGCGCTCTCTGCTTCGGAATTCCGCTCCCGCATGGCCGCTTTCCGGCTGAGCTTTACCCGGCCTTTGTCATCGATCCCGATGCATTTTACCCAGATCAGGTCGCCAATCTTCACAACGTCCTCAACCGTTTTAACCCGGAAATCGGCCAACTCGGAGATGTGGACTAATCCGTCTTTCCCAGGAAGAACTTCCACAAACGCCCCAAATTCTTTAATCGAAACGACCCGGCCATGATAGGTCTCACCAACTTCGATCTCTTTGGTCATTCCGGTGATGATCTCTTTCGCCCGGTTCAAGCTATCGCGGCTGGCAGAATAGATGTGAACAGAGCCATCGTCGTCGATGTTAATCTCTGCGCCGGTCTCCGCGACGATCCCCTTAATTGTCTTTCCTCCAGGGCCGATCAATAGGCCGATCTTGTCCGGATGTATCTTCACGGTCTCGATCCGGGGCGCGTATTGGCTCAACTCAGTGCGCGGTGCTTTGATTGCCTCTGCCATCACATCCAAGACTTTCATGCGCGCATCACGCGCCTGATAAATCGCTTCTGCCATGATTTTATGAGAAATGCCGGGCAGCTTCAGGTCGAGCTGGAATCCGGTAACCCCCTCTTTGGTGCCGCATAGTTTGAAGTCCATGTCACCGAAATGGTCTTCCGACCCAATGATGTCGGTCAGGGTCGTATACCGTTTCAACTGTTCTCCCTCGAACTCAGTAACCAGTCCGACAGAAATACCGCCAACCGGTTTGCGGATCGGCACGCCGGCATCCATCAACGCCATGACGCCGGAGCAGACAGTGGCCATTGAAGTTGAACCATTCGATTCCATCACCTCGCTTGTCACCCGGATCGCATACGGAAATTGCGATTCCGGCGGAATCACCGGCTCAATGGAACGTTCAGCCAATGCGCCGTGACCGATCTCGCGACGGCTGGCAGCGCCAAACCGGCCGGTCTCACCGACGCTAAACGGCGGGAAATTATAATGCAGAATGAAGCGCTTCGATTGTTCGCCTCCGGTATAGCCATCAATCGCCTGGGCTTCCTCGCTTGAAGCAAGCGTGGCCAACGCAAGCGCTTGAGTTTCACCACGAGCGAACAGCGCCGAGCCATGAGACCGCGGTAGTAAACCAACCTCGGCCGTCAGCGGCCGGATATCGCGCAGACCTCGCCCATCGCAACGGGTTTGGCGATCAAGAATACTGATCCGGAACGCCTTCTTCTGCAGATAATCGAATGCCTGTGAAATTTCGAACGGAGTCGCGTCTGCATATTTTGCTAAAATGGCTGTTTCAACCTCTTTGCGGAGCGCGTCGACCGCTTTGCCGCGAGCGACTTTGCCAAGGGTATATAACGCCGCCTCAATTCGGTCTCCAGCAATCTGGTAGGCAATTTCGAGGAGGTCGTCGCGCACATGAAGCAGCTCAGCCTCCCGCTTCGGTTTGCCCGCAACTGAAGTAAGTTCGCGCTGCATTTCGATGATCTGGCGCACGAATGGATGCGCAAACTCGAGCGCACGCACAAAATCGTCTTCAGGGATCTCGTCAGCTGCACCCTCAATCATGATCACGTCATCCCGGTTACCCACATAGACTAGGTCGAGGTCACTGGATTGGCGTTGGGTGTGTGTAGGGTTAGCGACGAATTCTCCGTTAATGCGGCCTACCCGTACTGCGCCGATCGGGCCAGCAAACGGAATATCGGAAACGCAAAGTGCAGCCGAAGCGCCGTTGATGCTCAGAATATCGGGGTCGTTCTCGCCATCCGCGCTGAGCAGGATACTGATAATCTGTGTGTCGTAAAAGTATCCTTTGGGAAACAAGGGACGAAGCGGACGATCGGTCATCCGCGCGGTCAGCGTTTCTTTTTCGGTTGGACGGCCTTCTCTCTTGAAATAGCCTCCCGGAAACTTGCCGACCGCAGCCGCTTTCTCGCGGTAATCTACCGTGAGCGGAAAGAAATCTTGACCTTCTTTTACAGTGGTCGCAGAGACTGCAGCGACCAGGATGATTGAGTCGCCTGAGCGAACCGTGACAGATCCATCCGCGAGTTTCGCGAGTTTCCCTGTTTCGATGATGAGATCACTAGAGCCGATAATTTTCGAGACTCGATGTTGCATAACAGAATGAGCCTCCAAGATAACCGTCGAACTCGGCCTTTGTTCGTAGGTCTGAACCCCGTAAACTTTCGGGGCTCAGACCTAAGACAAGGCCGCTTCCGACATCGCCTGCGCGTCCACCGTCGCTCCGGTGGAACAAGAGGATATATCGGACAGGTGGGTTAATCCCGGAGGTCTTGGTTTTCGTTTGGGTTTGACAAAAAAGCCGCATTCAATCTGCGGCTCTTCATTACTTACGTAAATTCAATTTTTCGATGACCACCTTATAGCGATCCTGCGAGGTACGCTTCAGGTAATCGAGAAGACTTCGCCGAGTGGCTACCAGTTTCAAAAGACCGCGCCGGGACGAGTGATCTTTACGGTGTCCCTTCAAATGATCAGTTAATTGGTTGATACGACGGGTCAGGATCGCGATCTGGACATCCGCACTCCCCGTATCCTGCGCGTGCAGTCGGAACCCAGTCAGATCAATGTTATCACTCGATGCCATAAATTCTAAAGAGGGGTGAAAATAGGGGCTTTCACCCAAACTTCAAGGCCTTTTTTGGATGGGATCTCACGCCAAGGCGCACAGAAGGATCTCACGCCAAGACGCCAAGACTTAGCGCGGCGGAGCCGCAACCAAATCGTTGTGGGGAAGCGCTGGGCGGGCCGGCCCAGGTTTTCGGCAAGCCGATAGCTTGCCTCTCGCACTCGAGCGCTCAGCTTGTGGGCAAATGTTCCAAAATCTTTGATAAGCACCCTGCTCGCATTGAGATAGGCCTCCA